>Ga0081539_10003046_pt1 | contig 21661 bp, 17 predicted proteins | sample TabmetS4T2R2_FD_71023 | JGI IMG/M metagenome (GOLD analysis project Ga0081539, IMG submission 71023) | Tabebuia heterophylla rhizosphere microbial communities from the University of Puerto Rico - S4T2R2 | ecosystem: Host-associated > Plants > Roots > Rhizosphere ...
CGCGCGGATCGGCGCGACCAGCTGCTCCCACGGCACGACCGCGTCCAGCCGCTCCAACATCGCCGTCGTCCGCGGCCCGCCCAACTCGGCCAGCGTCAGGTCGGCGAAGGATTGTTGCCCGTGAGCGCGTTGTTGCATCGGCATCGAGAGGACCTCCGTGTCAGTGTCGGACGTGCGCGTCAAACGCGCGTCACATGATTCGCGCTGTCCAAGGGGGTTCGTTCAGAGGTCCCTGTAATCTGTGGTTCCTTCTTCGCCTTCTTATCCGTGTTCATCCGTGTTCATCTGTGGTTTCAAAAAATCTCTGGTTCCGCGGCAGGCTTACCCGTCGGGTGCAGGAACTTGAAGTCGCATCCTTCATGCGCCTGCGTGCACTCGTGGGCGAACAGCTTGGCCCAGCCGCGGTCGGACTTCGGCTCCGGCGGCTTCCAGCTCTCGCGTCGTCGCGCCAGCTCGTCGTCGCTCACGCGCAGGTGGATGCGCCGCGCCTGCACGTCCAGCTCGATCACGTCTCCGTCGCGCACGAGCGCCAGCGGACCGCCGACGGCGCTCTCGGGCGAGACGTGAAGGACGCACGTGCCGTAGCTCGTGCCGCTCATGCGGGCGTCGGAGATGCGGACCATGTCGCGCACGCCTTGCTTGAGCAGTTTCTTCGGGATCGGCAGCATGCCCCACTCGGGCATGCCCGGCGCGCCGATCGGGCCGGCGCTTTGGAGCACGATCACCGAATCGGGCGTGACGTTCAGTTGCTCGTCGTCGATCCGCGCCTTCAGGTCGGGATAGTTCTTGAACACGACCGCCGGCCCCGCGTGTTTCAACAACCTTGGTTCGGCTGCGGTCGGCTTGATCACGCAGCCGTCAGGCGCGAGGTTGCCGCGGAGCACGAACGTCGCGCCAGCGCGCGACAACGGTTTCTCCGGCGACAGGATCACGCGCTCGTCGCACACCGCCGCCCCGTCAATGTTCTGCCCGAGCGTGCGGCCGTTCACCGTCACGCAATCGAGGTCGAGCATCGCGCGGATGCGGTTGAGCAGCGCCCTCAGCCCGCCGGCGTCGTAGAAGTCTTCCATCAGGAACTCGCCGCTAGGCCTGAGGTTCGCGATCACCGGCGTGCGCTGCGAGATCTCGTCGAAGCGGTCGAGCGAGAGGCTGATTCCGGCGCGCCTCGCCATCGCGATCAGGTGGATGATCGCGTTCGTCGATCCGCCGATGGCCATGTCGGTCGTGATCGCGTTGTCGAACGCGCGGGCGCTCAGGATGTCGCTGGGCTTGAGGTCTTCCCACACCATTTCGACGATCCGCCGCCCGACGTCGGTGGCCATGCGCGCGTGTGCCGAATGCACCGCGGGGATCGAACTCGCGCCGGGCAACGTCAGTCCCAGCGTCTCGACGATTGCGGTCATCGTCGAGGCGGTGCCCATCGTCATGCAATGCCCCGGCGAGCGCGCGATCCCGTCCTCGATCTCGCGCCAGGCGCAGTCGTCCAAGTTCCCCGCGCACCGCTCGGCCCAGTACTTCCACGCGTCGGTGCCGCTGCCCAGCGTTGTGCCTTTCCAATTTCCCCGCAGCATCGGCCCCGCAGGCAGGTAGATCGCAGGGACGTTCGCGCTCGTCGCGCCCATCACGAGCGCCGGCGTCGTCTTATCGCACCCGCCCATGAGCACCGCGCCGTCGATCGGGTGGCAACGCAGCACTTCCTCGACCTCCATCGCCAGGAGGTTGCGGTAGTACATCGCGGACGGCTTCATGAACGTCTCGGAGAGGCTGGTCACCGGGACTTCGACAGGGAACCCGCCGGCCTGCCAGACGCCGCGTTTCACTTCGTTCGCGCGGTCGCGGAAATGCGTGTGACAGACGTTCAGGTCCGACCACGTGTTGAGGATTCCGATGACCGGCTTCCCCTCATAGTCCGCCGCCGAGTACCCCATCTGCTTCATCCGCGACCGGTGGCCGAACGAGCGCAAGTCGTCCGGCCCGAGCCAGCGGTGGCTGCGGAGCTGGTGGGGCGATTTGCGGGTAGTACCAGCCGTTTTCGGCATGCGCGATAGAGTCTGTTCGAACGTTTGAATCGTTCGCGCGAGCGGAGCAATGACAGCGCTACCGCTTCGTACGCTTCCTGATCACTCGTGATGGTAGTTCAACCACCGCAGAGTTGATCCAATCACCCATCCGCTGCAAATCGTGTCCCCAGAAGAGGGCCAGCCCGCGCGCTTGAGTCTCCTCAAGATGCCTAAGTTCGAAGACGCCGCTCAGGACGGCGGCGGGAACAGCTGTGGACTCACCAAGATCCTTCTTCCACTCGGTCGCCTTCTTCTTTGCGTCGTTCAAACGCTTAATTGAGTTCAGCCCGGAGTTGGAAACCTTGCACTCGATGAGAAGCAGTCGCCGATCCATCAACCGCACGACGACGTCCGCCTTGTTGCCGCAGACGGTCGACTCCTGACAGAACTCACCGAGTTTAGGAGCATTCTCAACATCGCTGAACGTTCGTCGTTGTACCTGCTTCCATTTGATCGACTTCAACATGTCGACAACCGCTTCTTCTTGTTGCTCCTTGCCAAGGTGGCGGCGGCTGGTTCCGACTTTGCGATTCGCCAAGAGTGCAGCTGACGCGATCACGGCCGCGAGGCGCTCGGCCTCGGTGGGCTCACGGCCGTCACGTACCCACGGGAAACGCCGCTGATCAAGGCCGTTCATGATCAAGTCCACAACCTGCCGACCTAGCTCTGGCTTCTCCTTGATCCTCCGTCCCGTGATCGCGCGCACGCCAACTAGCGTGTTGAGATCATCTTCGGAAATCGGTGGACCTGTCAGGTATCGCACGATCTCACGATTCGTCGCATCTGCCAGTACCTGCTCGGCTTGATCGCGGAGCTGGGCTAGGTCTATCGTCAGCTCGATCAGGCTCTCGATCGCTGCTCGATACTGATCGAATGCTATTCCGTAGTTCTCGAGCGGTTCCTCGAGACGAGATCGCCGAAACAGGTCGATGGACTGCCCGCGAAGCAAGTTCAGTTCCTGTGATGTCCAAGTCGGCGGCTGCTTCATGCGGGCATCTGTTGCAGAAGGTCTACATCCGGAACTGGAATTCGCTCGATCTCGCCGGGTTCAAACTTTGTCAGACCGCCTGAATACGTTCGACCGAGATTGACGCTGACCCCTTTCGAGAGGAACGCCACTAGTTTCCTGAGCAGCGCACTTGCAAACGACTCCCGAGGGTATAGGCCGTGCGCGATGTTAATGTGTCGAGCGGCAACTCGGTTTTCGACGAACGCTGGTGGTCGCCGCGCCATGTAAGTGCACAGAATCGGAGCGGGCGAGCGTAACCCGACAGACCACCAAGCCCGTCGCTTCTCAGCCACATAGCCTTTGTTCGCTCCCTTCCTTTTCGCGATGGCCAAGAACGCATCCACAAGCCGACGATCCGCCTTCTCAAGCAAGTCCAGGTCGACCGGAAGGTCGACGACCCGCCGGAGTTGCGATGCGTCGTCCAGGGTCGGCCCCGCGGCGAAAAGCTCTTTCGCGCGCGTGATGGTTGGGTAGAGCAAGTAATCCGGGAGCCGAACTTCTCTGTGAACGATCCAGACGTCATTTGCGCCAGTCACCTGCCCGCGGTGGACGCGGCACAATTCTCCTAGCTCGACATAGCCTCTTGGGATTCGTGTTGTCGCGCGAGTGAATGACGTCCATCGCGACTCGGATTCCAGACGCTCGATCGAGATGTTGGTGGGTTCGCTCAGCTTTGCGAGCGCGCATGAGCTGGCCACACGATAGAAGCTCACCTTCTTCGGCTTTGGCCCGCGCATGAAGGACGTAATGCATGCGGTCGTCGCCGCGTTAGGAAACGGTTGGGCGGTCGGCTCGATAATCGTGAGACTTCGAACGCCAAGTCGACGAATCGCTAGCTTTCGTAGCAACTCGCCGTAGTTCACGTCCATCCATTCGGACGCCGTGATGTACGCTCCGTAGTCGCCGGGTTTGGCAAGCATGGCCGTTGCGAGGAAGAAGTACACGTGGAGCCCGCACAGTTGACTTGCGGGCAAGCCGAGCAAGGCCGCGTTCTCGGATAGCCAGCCTTTCCATCTCGCGTCGATGAGGTGGTGACGAACGTATGGCGGATTGCCAATGAAGAGCGTGGATCCTCCCATTTCGTCGAGCTGTAGGCCTCGGAAGTCAACCAGTCTAATTTCGCTCCTTGGCGCGAAGCCACGCGACGCAAGGTTACCTCTCGCGATGAGGGTTGCCACCGGATCGGTGTCAACTCCGATCAGCAAAGCCTTCGGAAAACGCCTGCCGGCGTCGAGCAGGAAGCGAGCCGAACCGCAGCCGGGGTCGACCACCCGCCCTGGTGGCGGGAGCACGGAGCACCAGTCGAGCATAGCCTTAACGACAGCTCGCGGTGTGTAGGTCGCTCCCAGGCTTCGACGCTCCTCGCGCGATCGCAACTGGCAAAGCATCTCACCCAACGGGTCATGACCGGCGCGGATGCTCACCCGGTAGCTGCGCACGATGCTTGGTGAAACTTTGGGTGCGTCCGCGAGTAGAGCAACCTCGCGCGCTACCAGACCACCGCGCACGTCCTCGGCGCCGAGCTCGCGCGCGACCGCGACAAGCTCTTGTTCAGTGATCTCCGGCCCAAAAAGCGTTTCGACCTGCTGTAGCGCGCGCGACATTGTCCAAAGTATACATGCCGCACGCCGCGCTAGTAAGCGGATGCGACTGCCGCGGCATTCGCGCAGGGCAACCGCATTCTCCTGAGCCGATCCCAATCGACCCGCGCTGGCGCGCCGGGAATGCGGTTGACTCGGCGACGCGCGCTACAATATCTCAGGACTTGCGCGAGAATGCGGTTGCCGTGGGCATTCGTGCTGGGCCCAGTGTTGGCTCGCCGTCGCCGGCGTTATCGGAACCGCCACGCAAACGTTTACCGCGATGTCATGCGGGCGGCGGTTCTGGTCGATCCTGATTGGCGTCTCTCGGTCGAGAGGCGGGAATTTTGGGGATCGACCGCATGGGTAACCAAGTCGCGACGTTACAGCCGCCAGCAACTGCCGCCGTGCCGGCGGCGCGAGAGTTCAACGCCGTTGCAGTGACCGGGGAAGGCCCGGCCCAGTTGCGCGACCGGATGGTCGACGGGCTGGCCGAGGACCTGCGGCAGCGCAACGGCTTCCTGCCCAACGACGCGCAGACGCGCACCGAGATCGAGCGCCGCGCCCGCGACTTCCTCGCCGCCGCGCGCAGCGCGATGGACGCGCCGACGGCCGAGAACCTCGTGCGCGACGTGCTGAACGAGCTGTTCGGCTTCGGGCCGATCCAGACGCTGCTCGACGATCCGACCGTCACCGAGGTGATGGTCAACCGCTTCGACAAGGTCTACGCCGAGCGCGCCGGGCGCAGCGAGCGGACCGAGGTGAAGTTCGACGACGACGAGCACGTCCGCCGCGTGATCGATCGGATCGTGCGTCCGCTCGGGCGGCAGCTTGACGAGAACAACCCGCTGGTGGACGCGCGCCTGCCCGACGGATCGCGCGTGAACGCGTGCATCCCGCCGGTCGCGATCGACGGCTGCAACATCACGATCCGCAAGTTTCCCAAGAGCCGCCTGACCATCGAAGACCTCGTCAAGTTCGGCACGCTCACGCAGCACATGGCCGACTTCCTGCGGGCGTGCGTGGTGTCGCACACGAACATCGTCGTCGCCGGCGGCACCGGTTCGGGCAAGACGACGCTGCTGAACGTCCTGAGCAGCTTCATCCCGCAGCACGAGCGCATCGTCACGATCGAGGACGCCGCCGAGCTCAAGCTCGCGCAGGAGCAGGTCGTGCGGCTCGAATCGAAGAAGCCCAACCCCGACGGCGGCGGCGGCGTGACGATCCGCGACCTCGTCCGCAACGCGCTGCGCATGCGACCCGAACGCATCGTCGTCGGCGAGTGCCGAGGCGGCGAGACGCTCGACATGCTCCAGGCGATGAACACCGGTCACGACGGCTCGCTCACGACGTTGCACGCGAACACGCCGCGCGACGCGATCAGCCGTATCGAGACGATGGCGCTGATGGCCGGGATCGACTTCCCGATCCGCGTGGTGCGCGAGCAGCTCTCCAGCGCGATCCAGTTGCTCGTGCAGCAGGCGCGCCTGCGCGACGGCTCGCGTCGCATCACGTCGATCACCGAGATCAGCGGCATGGAAGGCGAGCGCGTCGTGACGCAGGAACTGTTCCGCTTCGCCGAGCAGGGCAGCGACAAGGACGGCCGCGTCGTCGGCGAGCTGCGCCCGACCGGCCTGCGCCCCGGCTTCCAGGCCAAGCTCGAGAACTGCGGCTTCAAGCTCCCGCCCGAGATGTTCATGAACCGGCGGTGAGCGCATTCACGCGCTTACAAACGGTCCCGCGGCTATGATGCCGGTTATGCCGCAACGCTCGCAAAACTACGAGGTCGCGCAGCTCGACCAGATCCCCGCGGTGAAGTGCCCGTGCGGCTTTTCTCGCCGCGCGTTCGTGTCGCCGGACAACCCGGTCGCGACGATCCACATGGTAGACATCCAGGCAGACGCGCGCACGCACTACCACAAGAAGCTGACCGAGATCTACCTGATCCTCGAGACCGAGGGCGACGCCTTCATGGAGCTCGACGGCGAGCTGATCCCCGTGAAACCGATGACGAGCATCTTCATCAAGCCCGGCTGCCGACACCGCGCGGTGGGGAAGATGCGGATCGTAAACATCCCGGTGCCGGCGTTCGATCCGAACGACGAGTGGTTTGATGACGAGCCGGCGCATCACGAGGACGAAGCGGGCGCTCATCCAGCGGTGCCCGTGGAGAGATAGTCGGAGTGGTGGCTTGTTTCGCTAACAGGCACACCGAGATACCTGATCTGCGAAGCCTCAAGCGGCGCTCTCACCTTGTCCACTACGAATCTGCGGACCGCGCGCGCGAACTCGTCCGGTCGGTCCACGATCCAGTCGTGACTCCCTTCCTGCGACACGTACAGCGACGCGTCGCTCATCGCCCGGTCCAGCTCTATCGCAAACCGCAGCGGCATCGTCCGGTCCCGCGCGCCCCAGGCGATCAATGTCGGACGGTGCACGCGCTGCGCGATCGGAAGTTGGCAAAGCTTCGTGAGCCGGAACTGGTGCATGCAATCGCGCGGGTGGTGCGTCGCGTTGAATAGCGCGTCGGGCGCGGTGCGCACGTCGAACGCCAGCTCGTCGATCGCGTCCATCAATCGTCCGGGCACAATCCGCAGCAGCCGGTCGGCGCCCGAGCGGCACCCGGTCGCGTCGCAGACGACGATCGACCCGACCCGCGACGGGTGCCGCGCGGCGCACGTCAGCACGACGCCCGCCGAAACCGAATGGCCAATGAGCGCCGGCTCGACGAGGCCGATCTCGTCGATCGCGCACGCGAGCCAGTAGGCGTAGTCGTCGAAGCTCCAATCGGCCGAAGTTTGTGTCGAGCGACCGGTGCCCGGCATCTCAAGGGCGACGACGCGGAAGCCTTCGCGCATCAGCTCGCGACACGTCGCCGCATAGCTGCGCGCCATGAGGAACATGCTCGGCACGAGCACGATTGCGGGTTGCCGCAGGCCGTAATAGCCGGACGCGCTGTCGAAGTAGGTCGTCGGATGCCCGTCGATTTGGCCGGTTCGCTGGTGGAGAGTCATCGCCGCGAACTTGATGCAAACGCGGGTCCGGGGCCGCTGCGCGGAAATCACAAACCGCAAATCACAAATCACAAAGAAGCTCCAAATGCCCAAGCCAAGCACAAGCTCCAAAGGGTCGTTTGGAGCTTGTGCCTCTTGCCTTCATTGGAGCTTCTTTGTGATTTGTGACGTTGTGAGTTGTGAGTTCCGCGGCGCGCCGCGGCGTTGTGAGTTCCGCGGCGGCGAGTGGTGAGCGCCGCGGAGTTTCGCACGGCGCTCCCCGTCGATTACACTCGCCGCGGCCATGGCCCTCTACTCCATCGAAACCTACGGCCAGCTCCAGCCCAACCTGGAACGCGAATGGCTGCTGACCAACGGCCTGGGCTCGTTCGCCGGCTCGACGATCGTCGGGTGCAACGCGCGGCGGTACCACGGCCTGCTCGTCGCGGCGACGGTGCCGCCGGTCGGGCGGATGATGACGCTCAGCCGCGTCGGCGAGCTGATCCAGCGGCCGAACCATCCGATCATCGAGCTGTCGGTCAACCAGTTCGCCGACCGGTTTCACCCGCGCGGCGACCAATACCTCCAACGCTTCGAGCTCGACGAGGTCGCGCGCTACCGCTTCAACGCCGAGGGCACGAAGGTCACCAAGGAAGTGCTCTTGCTGTGGGAGAAGAACACGGTCGCGATCCGCTACCGGATCGAGCCGGCGGACTTCCGGCCGATGCAGTTCTCGCTCCTGCCGTTCTGCGCGATGCGCGACTTCCACTCGCTGCGCTACACGCAGACGGCGCGGTTCGACGTCAAGCACACCAAGCGTTCCGCCGACGTGCGCGAGCAGAACGTCAACCTCCACGTCCGCTGCGACAAGGGCCAGTTCGTCTCGCAGGGCGACTGGTGGTTCGGGCACGTCTACGCGATCGAGGCCGAGCGCGGCATGGACTTCAGCGAAGACCTCTACACGCCCGGACGGTTCACGCTGGAGGTCACCGAGCCGACGACGGTCGTGCTGTGGGCGAGCACGGAGCCCGGCGCGGCCGATCTCGAAGGCATCGACTTCGACGCCGAGGTGAAGCGTCGCGCCGAAGCGATCTCCGGGCACGACTCGGGTCGCACGGCGGTCAGCTTCTTCGACCGCGCCCGAGGATCAAAGACGATCAACCGGTTGCTTCACGCCGCCAACGACTTCGTCGTCCAGCGCAAGGCGCCGGACGGCTCGCCGGGCTGGACGGTGATGGCCGGCTACCCGTGGTTCGCCGACTGGGGCCGCGACACGATGATCGCGCTGCCGGGGCTGCTCCTGACGACCGGCCGGTTCAAGGAAGCGGCGCGCGTGCTGTCGATCTTCGCGCAGTACGTCAGCGAGGGCATGATCCCCAACCGCTTCGACGATTACACCAACACGCCGCACTACAACACGGTGGACGCGAGCCTGTGGTTCGTGCACGCGGCCCACGAGTACGTGCGGCTGTCGAAGGACAACTCGCTGTTCGAGTCGGTCCTGAAGCCCGCGTGCCGGCAGATCGTAGACGGCTACTCGCGCGGCACCCGGTTCAACATCAAGATGGACCCTGCCGACGGACTGGTCACGCAGGGCGACGCGACCACGCAGCTCACCTGGATGGACGCCAAGTGCGGCGACGTCTGCTTCACCCCGCGACAGGGCAAGGCCGTCGAGATCAACGCGCTGTGGTACAACGCGCTGAAGCTGCTCGGAGAGGAAGAGCTCGCGAAGAAGGTCGAGGCGAGCTTCCGCGAAGCGTACTGGATCAGCCCGTTCCGCGGGCTCGCCGACGTCGTGCACGAGGGCAAGCGCGACACGTCGATCCGGCCGAACCAGATCTTCGCGGTCAGCCTGCCCTACAGCCCGCTGACGCGCGAGCAGCAGTCGGCCGTCGTCGAGGTGGTGCGGCGCGAGCTGCTCACGCCGGTGGGGCTGCGCACGCTCGACCCCGCGGCGCCGAACTTCTCGCCGAACTACCGCGGCGACATGTTCAACCGCGACAAGGCCTATCACAACGGCACGATCTGGCCGTGGCTGATCGGCGCGTTCCTCGAAGCCTATTTGAAGATCCACGACCGCTCGCAAGCGTCGCAGGACCAGGCCAAGGCGTGGCTCCAGCCGCTGGTCGATCACCTGGAGGACGGCGGCTGCGTCGGCAGCATCAGCGAGATCTTCGAGGCCAAGCCCCCGCACCGGCCCGTCGGCTGCTACGCCCAGGCGTGGAGCGTGGCGGAGGTGCTGCGGCTTGCCGTGGAGCTGGACATGTGACCCCCTCTCCCTGGCAGGGAGAGGGCCGGGGTGAGGGTCGAAGCTCGGTTCACTCGCGGTCCGATGCGTTATCGAGGAGCTCTCGTTGTGGACCGTTCGATAAAACCGAACTTATCAGTCGGTGCAGACTTCAACCCTCACCCCGACCCTCTCCCTGGCAGGGAGAGGGGGAAACGCGCGTTGCTCGCCGGAGCTGGGCTGGTCGCCTGCGGCGTCGCCTTGATCGCGCTGCCGTTGCTCCTCGCCGACTTCCCGTGGAACAAATACTTCGTCGCGTTCGGCATCGTCGCGCTGCTCTTGGGCCTTACCATCTCGTTCAACGCGCTATGCGATTTATTCCGCTCCAAACGTTGATCGCATTCCTGCTGATCGTCAGCACCTCCCGAGCTGACCGACTCACCGCCGAGATCACCCTGACCGACCGCAGTCCGCGCGAGGTGACGCTCGACGCGCCGGGCGTGCTCCCGACCGTCGTCACACTTGACGGCTGGACCGACCGCGCGGCGGTTCCGCTCGTGTTGCTCGATCCGTCGGCCGAGCCGAAGTTCGACGTGCCCGGCGCGACGATCAGCGTTACCCGAACTCCCGAAGACCCCTCACGCCGGGCCATCGGCCCGGATCTTTCGTCGGCGGTCATGGGTGAAGAGGCGTACCTGCCGACCTTCGGTTGGCGACCGGGGGCGGAAGCGATGTTGAGGTTCCGCGTGGTGCTCGCGGGCGCGTTGCTGGCGATGGCGTTTCTTGGCGCGACGCTGCTGCGCGGCAGGCGTGCGGTGCTCGTTGTTCTCGGTATCACGGCCGCGTCGGTCGGCGCGATCGCGTTGTGGTGGCGCGCGCAGCCGCGCGTTTTGGAAATGAGCGGGTCGATCGTCGTGAAGCGGCTCGACGGGACGGAGCAGCGCGATCGGTGGAGATTCTTCACGACACGTCACGCGTCGGCGACGATCGAGATTGCGTTGACCGGCGACGCGGTTCCCGTCTTCGTTGACGCGGCACATGCTCAAGGTGTGGGTGCGAGGATGCGCGTCGATCCGACGAAGCGGACGCGGACGTTGACGGCGACGTTGAAGCATGGGGAGTGCACCGCGGTGGTGGAGCGGAACGCACATGCGGACCCGCGCGACGGTGCGGAAATGGGTCAGATCGCGCAACGGTTGTACGTGTCAACGCGCGCAGTCGTGCACGAGAGAAAGCGAGGGGAAGTATTGCTCGACGAGGTCAACACACCTTGAAGTTCGGGCAGAATCCGGGGCTTCGCGGAGTACCGCTCAGCCCCGGCGTGGCGCGCGCGTCCAACTAACAGCCGACAACTAACAACTGACAACTCACACCGCCACGAAGCTCGCGGGATCGTCCCACTGCTTCTCGCGGAACTCCTTTTTCAGGTCGACGATCAGGTGGCCCGCGTCGTTCTTCTTGATCGCGTAGCGGACGAGCGACGCGTCGGCCGGGCCCTTGGTGACGGTGCCTTGGATCGAGAAGGTGCTGCCGTGCTTGGAGCAGGCGAAGCTCTTGCCGTCCTTCACGCCCAGCAACGCGCGCTTGTGCGTGCAGACCGCGGTGCAGGCGTAGATCTTGCCCTCGTTGCGGACGATCGCGATCTTGTTGGAGTGGAGGAACTTGTCGCTGATCCCGTCCTTGATCTCATCGACCGGACCGACGTCGAGCCCGCCCGCGGCGGCCCCGGCGCCACCGCTCGGCGGTGCCGGCGCCGGCGCGGCACTCGCGTCATCAACCGCCGCGCCGCACGCGCACGCGGCGGCGCACACGGCCAGTGACAAGACAAAGTTCCGACGGCTCATGTCCGTTGACGTTGTCGTCGTCTCACGATTCGACTCGCTCATGTCGCTCCTGTACTTCTTGTGAAACCAATAGCCCTGTAGGTGCGGCCGATCTTACCAGCCCGCGGCCGAGCGCGTACAGCGCGACGGCCACCGCGGTCCCGCAGAGGATTACCCATAAGACATGCACGCGTTGGAGCAGGATAGGTAACGTGATCGTAACGATCCCGCCCCCGATGAACGGCGCCGACAGCGGGGCGGCCAGCGCGTAATCCTCGGCCGCGCCGCTCTGAAGGTCCTTGTCGATCATCCGCAGCAACATCATGCCTTGTGCGGTCGTCGCGGTGGCCATGCCGTAGTTGATCACCCCGAGCTCGAACCAATATTCCCGCGGGAGGAGTCGGCGCGACATCCAGATCAGCGTGACCGCGCACCAGACCGCGCCGACGATCATGAGGATCACCGAGGGCCAGGCGTATTCGACGAGCTTCGCGAGCCGCATGCTCGCAAGCGCCGAGACGATGACGAAGTCCATCGCGACACGGATGAGCAGGGCGAGGATCTTGGGGTTGATGAGCCAACCAAGACGAACCGCGTGGAGGACCTCGCGAACGAGCAGGCCGCCGAGGAGCGTGAACATGAATAGCGGTAGGTGATCAATGAAGCGAAGCAGGTCGGGAGAGATCGCGCCGGCGGAGCGGTTGAGGGACCACTTCAAACCGAATCCCGCACCAAAAGCTGCGGCGAGGATGAGCACTTGCGTGAACGGGATCAACCAGTGGCGTGGGCGTCTCGCCCATGCGCTCTGCTGCGAAGCGGCATCTCCTGATCTGACTTCGCTGACGCGATTGCGCGTGGGCGAGACGCCCACGCCACTATTACTCTTGCTATCGTTGATGCTATTGCTCTCTCGCGTCCATCCGCGCCTGGCCGCGAGGTTCACCAAGACGATCCCGCTGACGACGCCGTAGAGCAGACCGCTCGCCGCGAAGAAGATGGCGAGATCTCGCGCGGCGGGGAGCCCGCCGACCTTCTCGTGCACCGTCCCCCACGCTGCCGCCGAGCCGAAACCGCCGGCCCAGCTCACTTCGAGCAACTGGCCGAAATGGATCGGCGTGCCGAATGCTGGACGCAGGATCAGCCACGTCACGGCAAGGCCGAGAACGATCTGCCCGACGATGATGACCCACGCCGCGATCCCGGCGCTGGCCGCGCGACGCGCGCTGTCGCGGAACGACGTGGCCGGCCGTTCCAGCAGCATCCCCGCGAAGACGACTGAGATGAGCCACTTCGGCCAGTCGTACCACTCCCTGCCGAGCGCCGCGACCGATTCGAATCGCGCGCCGATTTGAACGATCGCGAATCCCAGAAATCCCGCGACGACCGCGCCCGGGATGAAAAACCTCCGCAACGCCGGCAGCACCGCGCGCAGCCCATACCCGGCCGCGAGCAACCCGCCCGCCACCACTACCGCCGTCGACACCAGGATCGCACCGGAAATAAATAGCTCCCGTCCCTATTTTATCCCTTTGTATTTCCTATCATTGCGCGGGCGGTCTGCCGGCCAGGGCGCGTTCGGCGTTGGTCGTGTAGACCTTTTTCAGTACCTCGTCCGGCAGGAACACGCCATAGATCCGCCAGTCGCCCGACGGCGCGAACGCGTGATCGAAGGGAAAGAAGTACTCGTCATCCGTCTCGAGGAACCGGTAGTAGATCACGTTCCGCGGCTGATCGAGCCGGCCCGGATACCGATCCGTTCCGAACATCACACGGTCCTGATATTTCAACATGAACTTCCGCGCCGCGTACGGCTGCCGCCCGAGTTCTTCGACGCGCCCCGAAAAATCGACGTAGACGTTGGGGTGTTCGTCGAGGCGCTTCGCGAGAGCGTCGAGGTCGTCGCCGAGGTTCGCCAGGTGCGCGCTGATGAACACCGTGCGCGGGTGCTTGCCGATCATGCGGAAGTGTTCGTCCATGACCTCCTTGAACGACGGAAACTCCGGGCCGAAGAAGCTCCAGTCGGGATGTCGTTTCAGTTGCAGCCAGCGCTCGTTCATCCGGTCGATCGGCTGAAAGAACGCCGGCGGGTCGCCGGAGTGGATGAGCACGGGCATGTTCAGCTCCGCGCACTTTTCCCAGACCGGGTCGAGCCGCGGGTCATCGACCGCGATGCGCTTTCCCGACTTGTCCTTGTTCGTCAGCCCGAACCCTTTGAAGATCTTCAGCCCGCTGGCGCCATTCGCGCGGGCGCGTTCCAGATACGCGACCGTCTTGCTCGCGAAATCCGGATCGTCGATCGCCTTGAAATCAATGTTGCAGAAGATGAGCAGCCGGTCCGGCGCCGCAGCGTGGAAGCGCTTGAGCATGTGGTCGAGATTTGAGCCGCTGCCGCCGCTGAGGTTGATGGCGCGGGTAACGCCGGTGTCGTCCATCGCCTTGAGCAGCAGCTTGGGGTCCTGCTGGAGCGTCCAGTGGCAGTGGATGTCGATGACGGGGAACTTGGGCGTCGCCAGCGTCGTCTGTTTCGTTACGAGCTGCGGCTGCGGGTCGTAGTTCTTCAGCAGCTCGTCTTTCGTATAAACGGCGCGTCCGGTGCCGTCGATCTGGACTTCGTCGGCCTTGGGTTTCGGTTCCGGTTTGATCGCGCAGCCGGTGAGCGCGCTCAAGATCAGAGTGAATGCGATGACGCGTTCGGACATGGGCGCAGAGCTTAGCGGTTCTGCGCTCAGATGCGATGAGGTTACCCGGCTGTGACACGGGCGTCTCGCCCGTGCTGGGTGCGTTCGACGCCAAGCGCCGTCCGCACGGGCGGGACGCCCGTGTCACGTCGTGCGATCAAGCCGCTTCCGGTTCCCCGTTCGGCCCGCGCATCGAGACCGGTTCCTTCTGCGTCGCGGGTTGGACGACGAGCGTCACGACGTCGGTCGGGCAGACTTCGACGCATTCGCCGTCGAGGTCGCAGCGGTTGAGTTGGGTGAGGTCGATGACCGCTTTGCCGTCCACCATCTTCAGCACGCCGCGGTCGCAATGGGCGACGCACACGTCGCAGCCGATGCAGTCGCGGGCGTCGATCGACAGGGTGGCCTGGAGCAGTTTGCGGCTGCGCGGGTCGTCCTTCACGAACTTGCCCTGCGCCGCGACCGTCTCCCGCCCGACCGGCCGGTCGAAGCTGGCGGCCTCGATGTCGAACGTCGCGTGACTCTTCACCTCGACCGGTCCGCTACGCTTCAGCCGGAACACCGGTTGCTGGCACGAGTCGCAGAGCTGGAGCCCCTCGAGCTTCTCCAGGTACTGCATCGTGCAGCTCACGACCGTCGCGTGCGACCACGTCAATGGTGAGACGCTGATCGGCTCGTTCGTGTACGGGTTCACCTGCTCCGCGAGCACGCCCGATTCCAGCGCGTGCCCGGCGGTCCACTCAAAGATCGGCGAGGCTAGCTTCAGCTCGCCGGGCGTCTGCGCGCGAGCGATGTAGTATTCTGCGAGCCACAACGTGCAGATGAACCACGGGTTCCCCGGCACGCTCGCGATGTCGTTGCTGATCCGGTGGTAGTAATCGTTCTCGTACCGCGCGACCCCGCCCACGCGCGTCTTCACCCACAGCTTGTCCTCGACCGCCTTCATCGTCGAGACGACGCGCGGGTCTTCCGGCGCGAACAGGTTGAACTTGAAGATCGCGTACAGCGACGCGTCCAGCGTCTCGTCCACCTCGTAAACGTCCTCGACCTCCTCGTCCGGCTGGAGCTCGATGTCCTCCGCGTAGTCGCTCGTGTTCGGCGGCGTCGGGTTGTCCTTCGGCACCAAGCGCCGGACGAACCGCTTGAGCTTGTCGCTGAACAGGAACTTCGCCGCCGCGAGCTTGATCTCCTCGGCGGCTTCCGCGTACTGCTCGGCCCGCGCGCGGTCGCCAAAGCACACCGCGAAGTTCCGCGCGGCTTGAAGCCCAGCGTACACCGTCGCGACGGTGAACGCGTGCACGCCCCAGCGCTCCTCCCACAGGTCGTAGCTCGGCAGCGGCAGCCCCGTGCGCTCGTCGCGGTACCGGCACATGAAGTCGGCGGCCTTCTGCACGACGTCGACCCACAGCGGGCGGATGAACTCGATGTCGCGGTAGCGGTAGTAGTGCCGCCAGAGTGCCCAGACGACGAGCGCCGTCTCGTCCTCCTGGATCGGCAGCGACTTGTGACCCTTCATCACCCACGGGTGCCAGCTACTCGCGGGCGAACCGTCTGGATTGTATTTGTGGTAAAAGAAACCATCCGCGGTAATCGTGTGCTGGCAGAACGTGAAGAAGCTGCGCGCGACGTCGGGGAAACCCGCGTGATCGATGGCTTCCGCGACGAGCGCGCCGTCGCGCGGCCACATGTAGCTGTACGTGTCGCGGCTGAACTGCATGATGTCGCTGTCGTTCGCCGCGATGATCGCGCCGCCGTTGTCGATCTGCGTGCGCATCACCAGCAGGCTGCGCTTGAACAGGTCCACGACCTTCGGCGGCAGGTTGCCGAAGTTGATGTTCGTCCCGCCCGCCCACAGGCGCCAGTACGCCGTCGTGCGATCAATGACGCCCTGCGGCGTCATCTTCGTGATCCACTTGTGGAGCTGAATTAACTCCTCGCGCGACTCGGCCGCGACGATCACCATGTAGATCGTCCGCTCACCGTCGGCCGGGACGTGCACGTGATGGCCGATCGTGCTGTCGACGGCGCCTTGCGCGATCGGGTTGCCCTGGAGGTGTCCGTCTTCCGCGTCGCGCCATGTCCCTTCGGCGCCGTGGAAGCCGCTGGTGCCCGTGGCCCACTCGTCGATGCGCTGCTCGCCGGAGCTGAAGAACGTGACCATCAGGTACCGCTTGCCGCGGTAGTGCACGATCGAGCGCAGCTCGGGATCGAAGTACGCGGTGTCGCCGACCTTGGTACCCCACATGTTGAAGTCCTGGTGGTGCATGACGCGCAGGACGCGCTCGGTGGGGTAGAGGTTCTTGAGCTTGATCTTGCGGACGAGGATGTTGCGGTGGAAGTCGACGACGTCATTGCAGTACATCGCGACGCGCAGGTCGCGGTTGTCCAAGGCGACCGACGTCGTGAGCGTGTCCTTGAGGTAGCGCTGGCGAACGTGCCAGGACTGGTCGCTCGTCCACGCCAGGTGCCCGCCGCGCTTTCCCGGGAGGTCGGCCCACACGCCGAAGCGGCAGGGGCCGGCGCCGGCGTGGTTTTCCTGTCCGACGTGGGGGAAGTACACGTCGCGGATCTGGTAGCGGTTGTCGAAGGTCACGAGCAACCGGCCGTTGCCGACGGGGATGTCACGAGGCATGGGGAATCGCTTTCCGTGTCTTGAACAACTCGGGCGCGAGCGCGCGCCGTGGGTCACGGCTGCGGCTGCGCGCGGAAGATGCGCGGCGTTTGCGCAATTCCTTGTTCTTATCGGCAAGATGTCGCAGCGGTCACGAGGAAGACGGGTGACGAAAACGTGCAACCCCAGAGTGAGCGCGCGCCACGCCGGGGCTGAGCGGTACTCCGCGAAGCCCGGGATGACCCCAGCGGGGAGTTCACAACGTCACAAATCACAAATCACAAATCACAAAGAAGCTCCAATCAGGACAAGAGAGGAAAAGCTCCAAAGGCGCTTTTGGAACTTCTGCCTTTCATTCGCCTCTTGGTGCTTCTTTGTGAGTTGTGATTTGGAATTTGTGATTTCCGCGCGAGCGGCAGAATCCGGGACTTCGCGGCGTACCGCTCAGTCCCGGCGTGGCGCGGCGTTTCGATTCACCGCATTTCTGCGTCTCTCGCGCACTCGCTATACTCAGCGGAGCCGATGTCGTCGAACCAATCTCCGTCGCCGCAGCGCATCCTCGTCGTCCAGCCGTCCTGGGTGGGCGACGCCGTCATGGCTACCCCAACGCTGCGCGCGATCCGGCAGCTCTACCCTGACGCTCACATCAGCTACCTGCTCCGCCGTTACGTGAAGCCCATCTACAACGGCATGCCCTGGGCCGACAAGCTCATCACTTATCGGACCGGCAAGACCAAGGCGAAGACCGGCAAGGGCCTGTTCGACCTCGCGTCGCGCCTTCGCGCGGGGAAGTTCGACATGGCCGTCCTTTTGCCGAACAGCTTCAAGAGCGCCCTGATGTGCAAGACGGCCGGCATCGACCGCATCGTCGGCTACGAGCGCGACGGCCGCGGTTTCCTGCTGAGCGACCGATTGTTGCCGGTCAAGGACAAGGGCAAGTTCATCCCCACGCCGATCGTGAAGTATTACCTCGGCGTCGCGCACTACCTCGGCTCGCAGGCGCGCGACCTGAAGCTGGAGCTGTTCGTCACCGAGACTGAGCGCCGCGAGGCTGTTGACGTGTTGTCGCGCGCCGGCATCGACTCGTCGATCGAGCGCCCCGCATCGCATGGCCAGCCGCCGCTGGTCATCTTGAATCCGGGCGCACAGTACGGTGCCGCCAAGTGCTGGCTCCCCGAATACTTCGCGCAGCTCGGCGACCGTCTCGTCCGCGAGCTCGGCGCGACCGTTCTGATCAGCTCCAGCCCGAAAGAGCGGCCGATCGTCGACGCGATCGTGCGGCAGATGAAGCACGCCGCGATCGACCTGTCGCGCATGGGCCTGACGCTCGGCGCGCTCAAGGACATCGTCCGCCGCTGCGATTTGATGATCAGCAACGACACGGGCCCGCGGCACATCGCCGCCGCGTTCGACGTGCCGGTGGTGACGATCTTCGGCCCGACACATCCCGAATGGACGGAGATTTACTTCGGCAAGGAACGCAAGGTTTCGGTTCCCGTCTTCTGTGGGCCGTGCCAGAAGAAGACGTGTCCGTTGGATCATCGTTGCATGACGCGGCTGACCCCCGGCATGGTGTTCGACGCGGCGAGCGCGCTCTTGCCTAAGCGCGAAGCGACGGCGGTCTGATCCGCGCCGCGCGCGACAACTTCGAGCACTCGCCATCAAGCCGCCCACGGCTCAGCCGTGGGCTCACTTGAAGCGAGGCTTACTTGCGTCTCCTGAGCAGGTAGTGCACCAGCGCGAGAATCCCCGCATACCGAAACGTCGGATCGACGTACCGTTCGATCACGTAGAACGCGAAGTAGTACGCCCGGCAGAAGCACCACACGCAAAGCGCGAGCAAGGCGGCCGTGCGCCAGGTGGGGTTGGCCAGCAACAGGATCGCCGCTGCGATCGAGCCGGCGACGAGGAAGAGGATTCCCTTCACGTACAGCGCGACTGGACTCTTGAGATCACCGAGGAGTCGGCGCGCGCCGGTCTCCCTCTCCCTGTACCCAAGGAGAGGGTTGGGGAGAGGGGCCTACACTTCGGGATTCTGATTCTCAATTCCCGTGGTCCCGCCCGACCCCTCACCTCTGCCCTCTGCCCGAGCACGGGGCAACGTGGTGGCGCGTTTCAACTCGCCAGAGTAGTCGTGCATGCTTGATTGTTCGAGTCGTCCACAAACTCACGCCGCGGCGCAGCTCGTGAATGATGACGCTTCGTGGTCCGGGTGGACGAGCAAGTGCTCCTTGGCCGCGACGTAGAAGGGTCGATCCACCAGGATTTATTCCGAGCCGCACGCTTGCGGCGCAAAACGAGAGACGCCGCGGGATTCACCCGCGGCGTCGGTACCTCGAAGGGGTTGTTAATTGCACATCGAGATGGGTGGACGACCATTACGACCGGAGCCGTTGGTGAACCGCCAGAATTGTTCGATCGTAGCGATTACGCCGATCGCTTCGTCCTTAACAAAGCGGATAGGGTTCGTTGCCTTTTTCCAACACGCGTGCAGGAGGAGCCCAATCCCGCAAACAAGCACAGCGATCCAGCCGGTCACGGATCCCACGATCAGGTGCTTCGCGACCATGTTTCGAAGTTCAGTCAGGTGATTTAGGAACAGTTCCCGCTGCTTGGGCGTCATCGCGCTCAGGGACTCCTCACAGACCCGACGCCAGCGATCGCGCTCATCATTGGCTGAGCGTGGAGCGATGCACCACTTGACGAGAGTCAAGTCATCCGCGCAGGCGATCGTGCTCTCGATGATCTCGATCCATTCCTGCACCACGGGGACATCTGGGAGCAAGCCATTCATTCGAGCGTCGAACAGACGGTCGCGCTGCCGCCACAGCTTGTACCGAAGCAGGTTTCGCAGGTTGGCGCGCAGAGCCAGCGCTCCGATGGCCCAGCACGCCACCGCGCCGATGCTCACGAGGATGAAGACGCTCGGTTCGAGAGTCACGGTTTCACCTCAGACAGTGCAGGCCGCGAGAGTGTCATGACCCGCTGCTCCAGTTCGGTGCATCTCACGCGTAAGCGCTCGAGCTCTTCTTTCTGCCGCCGATTCTTTAGCCATGCCGTCACGGCGGCCCATCCGGTGCCTCCCAATACAAGACTGCCCGCGACCGTGAGGCCGATGATCGCGTTCAGCGACAGCTTGGTGTCCTTGCCCGCGAGAGCAGACACCATGCCATAGACGAAGTAGACCGGAATTGCCGAAGTAGTGATCCCCCCGCACACCGTAAAAGCACTCACGATCGATCGGCGAAACGCGTACTTCTGGCGAATCTCCTCGATCGCGACATCGCTCTTGGTTGGATTCCGCCTTGCGGGTTCGTCCCCCGGCATAGGCGGCGGATTCTAGGATGCTACTTCCGTAGACGCAAGTGGCTGAGGGACGCCAACTGCGGATTACTTGCATTGCTACGTTCACCATACAGTGACGCCGCTCGGCGCTGTCGTCAACCGGAATATCCGAGACTTTCAAGGAAAATGCGTCGGTCTCAGATCGGGCATTGGCTTTGGGCACCTGCACGTGAAGTTGGTGACGCGGTTTATCGGGCCCGGTAGCTTTATCGGGGCAAGTCATCTCAGAGGAGCACTACCACCAGCGCGGGCGGAGCGTGACAATGAGCACTCGGGTTTGCAGGGTGCCGCGCTCGGGCGGCGCTTATTGATCGCTACGGCACGGAGCGACTCATGGCGTGCGTCACTCAGTTCAATGACGAAGCGAAAGGTGAAAGCGCGATTCGAAGGGTGAAATGCGCGTCACACTGGTCCCGCCGATAGCGGGGCCGGCACGCCGCGGTTCGATCAAGCGACACCCTTGTTTGTCTTGTGGGTCCGCGCAGTCTGACCGGCAACCACCGCGTCGCCCGGAAGAGGGCGGTCGCGTTTTCCGTATCCGATGGGTACAACGCCCGCGTACCTTCTCACACGGCACACAGGAGCAACCAGCCCATGAGCACCGCTACCGCTTCCCCCACGCGCCCCACGACGTCCGCCGCTTCCGGTTCCGTCATCGCTCCCGGCGAGGGCGAGTCTTGGTGGTCCTTCGGCGACCTCGTCACCTTCAAGGTCGGCCCGCAGCACACCGGCGGGGCGTTCTCACTGGCAGAATGCTCGGTCGGCCCCGGCGGCGGGCCGCCGCCGCACGTGCACAACCGTGAAGACGAAACGTTCTACGTTCTCGAAGGCACGTTGCAGTTTACGCTCGGCGACGACGTCTACCTCGCCGGCCCCGGCGAGGCGTTTTTCCTCCCGCGCGGGATGGTGCACACGTTCACCAACCCGACCGACAAGCCGGCCAAGGCGCTCGTGCTCGCGTCGCCGTGCGGGTTCGAGAAGTTCATGACCCGCTGGGCCACGCCGCGCTCGCAGACGAACGTCGCGCCGCCGGTCGACGAGGCAACGATCGGCAAACTCACGGCCGCCTGCGCCGAGTTCGGCCTCCAGATGCGACCGGATCACAAGCCGAAGAACGCGACGCCCGTGAAGCGCGGCGCGCCGCACAAGCCGTACACGGTGATCGGCCTGGAAGTGGACATGCGCCTGCTCACCGAGGACACGCGCGGCGGGTTCTCGCTCGTGCGCCTCGCGCTCGAGCCCGGCATGTTCGTCCCCGTCCACGCGCACCGCGAGATGGAAGAGATGTTCTACGTCGAGAGCGGCGAGTTCGAGTTCACGCTAGCCGGTCGA
>Ga0081539_10003047_pt1 | contig 21657 bp, 25 predicted proteins | sample TabmetS4T2R2_FD_71023 | JGI IMG/M metagenome (GOLD analysis project Ga0081539, IMG submission 71023) | Tabebuia heterophylla rhizosphere microbial communities from the University of Puerto Rico - S4T2R2 | ecosystem: Host-associated > Plants > Roots > Rhizosphere ...
CTGCGCCAGTTCGGCGACGAGATGCGGGTGCAGCGGGCCCTGGCCGAGCAGGCCGGTGAGTCGCTGACCACGTTCGAGGCCGCCCAAGCCGCGTTCGCCACCAGCACGGTCGGCTCCGTTGAGGCGCTGCGGGAGTTGCTCGACTCCTTCACCGAGATCAAGGAGGGCGCCGAGGCCGCGGGCGAGCCGATGACTGACCTCGAGGCCGGGATCCGCGCGCTCGGGGAGCAGACCCGCACCATCGGTGACCTGGTCGCCGCGTTCGACGCGGGTGGCGAGGCCGGGACCGCGTTCGGGGAGAAGGTCGCCGCCGCCGCCGAGCGGGCCGCACAGAGCCTGTCGGAGCGGCTGGTCGCCGCGACGAACGCCGCCGCCGACGGGATCCGCTCCATCCCCGGGAAGATCGGCGACGTCGGCGGCAAGATCGCCGACTCGTTCCGGGCCGGGCTGCAGTTCGTGCAGGACATCCCGGGCCGGGTCGAGGCGGTCGGTGCCGCGATCCGGTCCGGTCTCGGTGATGCCGCCTCGTTCGCCAGCGACGCGTTCCAGTCCGCGGCCGACTTCGTGGGCCAGTTCGGTGATCAGATCAAGCAGGCCCTGTCCGGGGTGAACTTCGGCGCGGTCCGCACCGCGCTGTCCGGGTTCGTGGCCTCCGTCCGGTCCGGGTTCACGACAGCGTTGGCGTCGGTGCGCGCCTTCGGCACCTCGGTCGCCACCGCCGTGTCCGGCGCGGTCACCTCGATCGCCGCCCTCGGCACCCGCGTCGCCGCAGCGGTGACGGGTATCCGGACGGCGTTCACCGGCCTGTCCCTGTCTGGTGTGCTGACCGGCTTTCGGACCAGCATCGCCAGCGTCGGCACCGCGATCACAACGGGCCTGGGCACCGCCCTGGCTGCGGCACGGTCCGGGATCGCCGCGTTCGGCACCGCCCTGCAGACCGGGCTGGTGGGCGCGTTCCGCGCCCTTCCCGGCATCGTGGCCGGGGCGACCGGCAGCTTGACCGCGTTCGCGTCGCGGGTCGGCAGCATCGGCGCCACCCTTGGCACCGGCCTACTGAAGGGCATCGGCGGCCTGGTCAACATCCTGGGCGGTCCGCTCGGCGTCGCCCTGCTGGCCGCCCAGTTCGGGCTGCAGCAGCTGGCGAAATCCCAAGCCGAGGCCGCGCAGGCCGCGGCGAATCACGAGGCGAAGATCTCGTCGCTGCGCGACACCCTCGACCAGTACACCGGCGCGGTCACCGACGCGACCCTGGCCGAGCAGGCCAAGGACATCGCCGCCCGCAAGCTCGCCGACGGCACCACCAGCTTCGCCACCGCGATGCGCGGCGCGGGGATCGACCTGCGGGACTTCACCCAGGCTGCGTCGGGGAACGAGGAGAAGCTGCAGTTGGTCAACGCGCAGTTGTTGACCGCGGCGAAGAACGTGCCCGCGCTGCGCGACCTCTACGACAACAACGGCCTCACGGCGGCGATCAAGCGGGCCGGGATCTCCTACGACGAGTTCGCCGCAGCCGCGATCGGGAACAACGAGGCGTTCGACGACATCATCGCGAAGACCGGAGCGACGGCAACGGGCGCGGAGGCGATCCGGGACGCGATGCGCTCCGCGGTCGGCCCGGTCGGGGAGCTCGGCTCGGCGCTGGGTGCCTACGCCGGCCAGGTCCGGGAAGCGCAGGAGCAGCAGCGGATCGCGGGTGCGGCAACGCAGAGCTTCGACGACATCCTGAAGAGCATCTCGGTCGGGCTGACCTCGGGTGGTCAGGCGACCAGCGTCCTGACGGCCGGGTTCCGGGACCTTGCCTCATCGGCGACCGACGCGGCGACCCGAACCGGTCAGGCAGCGCTCAAGTACACCGATCTCACCGGCGCGTCCGACAAGGCCGCCCAGTCCATGCAGCAGTCCCGGGACAAGTTCATCGAGGCGGCGACCGCGGCCGGGTTGACCGCGGACCAGGCCGCGGCGGTGGCCGATCAGATCGGGTTGATCCCGTCGGCGGCGCGGATCAACTTCGAGACGAACGCGTCCGGTGTGAACGCCGAACTGAACACGATCGGGGAGCGGATCCGCGCGGTCCCCGACCAGAAGTCCGTCACCGTGAACATGCTGTCGGCCGAGGCCGAGGCGAAGCTGCGCTCGTTCGGGTTCGAGATCACGCACCTGGAAAATGGGCAGGCCGTCATCGAACTCAAGGACGAGGCGGCGCGGCAGCGGTTTCTCGACTTCCAGGCCACTATCGCGTCCGCGCCGGTCCCGGTCACCGCGCAGCCGGTCACGGGCCCGGCGGAGGCCGCGTTCGGTCTGCTGTCGCGGGCCCGGGACGCGATCATCACCGGTGTCCCGGTGACCGGCCCGGGTGAGGCGGCGTTCTCCCTGTTGTCCCGCGCCCGGGACTCGATCATCAGCGCGGTCCCGAACACCGGCGCGGCTGAGGGGAACCTGAACAACACCGCCCGCCCGCGCAGCACCCCGGTGACCGCGATCCCGAACACGTCGGCCGCCCGGGCCGCGCTGGACGCGCTCACCCGCCCACTGTCCACGATCCTCACGGTCACCCAGGTGATCCGCACCGTCACCGGCGGCGCCGAGGGCGGGATCTTCCAGGGCATGGCCGGCGGTGGGGTGGTCGGCATGGCTAGTGGCGGGAACCTCGCCCGCAAGCGCCTCACCCCGATGCGGTCGGGGATCGCGGCGATCGTCGCCCCGAACACGTGGCGGGTCATCGGGGACCGGATCCGCGACGACGAAGCGTTCATCCCGATCAACAACTCGGCCCGATCCCGCGCGATCCTCGCGTTGACCGCCGAGCGGATGGGGTACGCCCTCGCGCGCCGCTACGCCGAGGGCGGGATCGCGGCGACGAGCCGCGACATCAGCCGGGCGATCGCAGCCCGAGCGGTGACCACTGGCGCGACCACGGACCTTGCGGTCCTCGGCGAGCTGCAGAGTCTCCGCAAGGATCTCAGCACGATGCAGCGGCAGGTCGCGGTCACGAACCAGTTCTTCACCGAGCCGTCCGCGCGTGACAGTGACAGCGTGGCCAGGGTCGCGCGACGTCAGGCCGCGCTGGGGCTGTTCGGATGAGCGCCGCCGGGGGGCTGCGTGGCCTATGTGGCCGGGCAGAGCACCTCGGCAGCGATCCGGCCGCTGTTTGCGTCGACGTCGCTGACGGTGCCCGCTTCGGCGACCTTCGGGTAGGCCGCGGCGTACGCATTCTCCGGTGCGACACCGGCGATGATCAGGGCGCACATCTGCCGACCGGCCAGCCGAATCGGCGACCGGCATACTGTGCCGCTCGTCCTCGTCGAGGCCGTTCTTGTACGCCCAGCCGTAAGTCGGGTCGGCCGCAGCGAGCCTGACGCACTCCTGCAGATAACGCTGCATCTGGTCCTCGCGGATGATGCGAGAAGCAGGCCGGCGCCGACGCTGAGGCGCCGCAGCTGGACACGGCGAACGCCGCCAGGACGAGGGGCGCGACAACGCGGAAGATGTCCACTGGGTCCTCCGAGGCGGGATGGTCGAGCGGCCCGCGAGGGCTACGGGGTGAATTCCGGCGTCGGACAGAGATTGGCGCGCGCCACGGAGATGATCTTCCGGGCGGTGGACTCCCGCACGTCGTCCCGCGCCATCACGTGCTTCAAGGTGATGGACTGGCCGTCCGCCTTGTCGTTGTAGGAGTCCAGGCAGACGTCGCGGCCGTGGGCGTAAGCCGTATCCGGCTTCCGCACCAATGCCCGGTCGATCTTCTCCAGGTCCTTCAGGTAGGCGCCCCGCTGCTCCGACGTTGGATGAACGAGGCCGGGGACAGCCAGCGTGGATGGCGTCGCGACCGGTGCTGCCGCCGCGGCGGGCTCGCTCGGGGACGGTGCACTGCAGGCAGCAGCCACGACGAGTGCCAGGCCGAGCAGCCCGAAGGCTCGCCAGCATCTCGTCAGCGGCGGAGACTGATCGTGCCGGCGCCGGGGGTGCGTCATGCGGTTGATCTCCAACTGGGTGCGTGTGGCACAGATCTGCCCGCGAGCGAGCACCGCCCGCGGCGGGGGTGCCGCTCGTGCGCGCAGGCGACCTACTGCCGTTTGGTCAGCGTGACGACCACGGTCTGGTCCGTCCGAACCTCGGTCCCCGGCCCCCGGCTCGATCCGGACCGCAGTCCAGTTCGCGGGCAGCAGCACAACCTTGTCGTCGCGGTCACGGGAGGCGAACTGCAGTTTCGTCAGCCCCAGGTTCGCCAGCTCGTCGTAGACGATGGCGCCGTTGCAGCCGGCGACTTCCGGCAGCACAACGGTGGTCGGTGCCGCTGGCGCCGAGACCCGCGGCAACGGTTGGGATCGCCGCCGCGGGCAGCTGCGCACGGTTGGGGCAGGCAATGCCGCGGTCGTCGACGCGGGCTGCGCGGGCCTGATGATCGCGCCAAGCACGAGCAGCACCGCGACGCCGCCGACGACCCACGGCCACTTCGGCTTCCTCGCCGGCTGCAGGGCCGGAGGCTGGCTACCTCCTGGCACGTACGGCCCCGCCTGGTACTGGGCCGGTGGCTGCTGGCCGTGGCGCGGGTGGGACATGTGCTGTTCTCCAGGTCAGGGCGTGCGCGCGGGGAGCCGGGGAGCTGAGCGCCCTCCCTCAGTCGCAGCTCGTGCGCGCGGCGTTACCCGACCTTGATGATCAGCGCGGGCTTCCTTGGGAATGGAGCCAGGGAAGCGACCGGGCGCAGGCCGACGAGTGGATCAAGATGGCCACCCGCGGGGGGTACCGTGACGCGAGGCAGAACAAGACGTGCCCCCGCGAGCTGGCAGGCTCCGGGGGCGCGGACCGAGAGGAGTGGTCTCGGACGTGTCGGACGATACCCCCGAGTTGATCGGGCAACGCATCAAGCAGATCCGGAAACGGCGTCGTCTCACCCAACAGGTCGTGGCCGAGCTCGCCGGGATCTCCGCCCCCTACCTGTCGATGATCGAGTCCGGTCAGCGACCCGTCGAGCGGCGCGCCACCCTGGAAGCATTGGCGAACGCGTTGCGCGTCTCCCCGGTCGACCTCGGCGCCCTACCCGTCGGTGGGCCTGCCACCGACCCGGAACTTGGCGAGGCGCTCGCCGGCGTGCCCGCGGTCGAGGACGTTCTCACCGACTTGCCGGTGTTCGAGGCGTCGGTGACGCCTCGCCCGTGGGCGCAGGTCCGCAGCGACGTCGCGCACCTCGTGTCCGTGCTGCGCCCTGCGGCGGACCTTCCCGGCCAGGTCCGCGTGATCCCCGGACTGCTGCGCGAGCTCAACGCGGTTGCGGCGACCGACCGGTCTCGGGAGGTGCTGGCCGCGCTCGCGCAGACCTACCACGCCACGTCGCTTGTGACGAAGTACCTCGGCGCCCGCGCGCTGCCCGGGGTGGCGGTCATGCACCTGCGCACGGTGGCGCAGGAACTCGACGAGCCCCGATACCTCGGCCTCGCCCAGTTCGCCCGCTCGCAGAGTCTGGCTGCTGGTGGTCGGGAACGCTCCCGCGCGCTCGCCGTCGCCACCGCAGACGAACTACAACCCCGAATCGGCTCCGACGACGACGCCCGGCAGGTGTACGGCATGGCGCACCTGAACGCCGCGCTCGCCTCCGCCGCGCTCGGCGACGCCCCAGCAGCAGCCGATCACCTGGGTGAGGCCCGCGACGCCGCCGATGCCAGCCCCGACAACGACGATCCGGGGTTCGGGCACCTGTCGTTCACCTCGACGAACGTGGCTTTCTGGGAGGTCGCGGTCACGCTGGAACTTGGCGATCACGGCAAGGTCGTGCAGGAGCTGCGTCCGCGGGTGCACCCCGACCGGATGGCGTCCCGCTCGCGGCGCGGCGCCTACTGGGCCGACATCGGCCGGTCGCTGGCGCAGGACCGCGCGACCCGAGACGAGGCCGTCGCGGCGCTGATGACGGCCGAGGAGCTGTCGCCGGTCGCGACGAGGGCAAACGTGTGGGTGCGGGAGACCGTCGCCGACCTGGTGTACCGGTCACGGCGGGACGCGGTCAGCGCGGACCTGCGCGGCTTGGCGTATCGAGTCCGCGCCGCCAGCTGACGCCCCGCGAGTCTCGCTTCACATTCTGTGAAGAGGGGTGTGCTCGGCGCTCATAGCGTGCGCGGCCATGAGCATGAGCGACGTCGTCGCCTTCATCGCCGCGCAGCCGGGGGGCCCGCAGCGGCTACTGCGCCAGCACGTGGACGACGGCCAGGGTCGCTGCCGCGGGTGCACCACACCAGGCACTGGGACGCCGCGCGAGCAGTGGCCGTGCGCGATCCACAAGTTCGCTGCGGCTGCGGCGGATCGAGTGAAACATCCGTGAATCACGTGTGTGACGTGTGCGGCGAACCGGTCACGTTCAGTGGATACCAGCGAACCTACGAACACACCCCGTCAGACGAGCTGCACCGGCATCGACGGGGATCATTCTCGGCGTCGTAGCCGAGGCTCGACCGTCGGTCGTCATCGACGAAAGCCCAGCTCCGGACGCGTCGCCCGGCAGGTGAGGCGTTCAGCTTGCGCGGCGCGGTCCGATCTTCAACAGGTCGAACACAAGAGGCGAGTTGCCCGTCATACCTTGTCCCCGCCGCGAATTGCTTCGACGGAGGGTCGCAGGAGCGCGGCGATGCGGACCTGCTGCGCCTCGGTGAGCGGTGGCGCGGTGGCGACGAACTCGCGGATCCACTGCCGGGTGGCGGGGCTCAGCTCGACGACAGAGGCACCGACGGGAGGTTCCGACACGGCGCGCCGCCCCGGCTGATTGTTCGGCTCGAGGAAGGCCTCGACCGCGGCCCGTCTGACGTACCACCTGTTCCCTTCCTTGCGTGCGGGGATGACGCCAGCCCGGAGCATGGCGCACAGCTGCCGGGTAGGTGATGCGCAGCAGGGCGGCGACGTCGTGCGGGTCGACGACCTGGTCGGGGTCCATGCCCCTGGTCAACCCGACACAGCGGGCCGATGGCGACGGTTCTCCGCGACGGTTCAACCGAGTGGGCGACGATCGTCGCCGCAGCAGTCGCCAGCTGAAGGGGGGCCTTTCCCGGACGACCCGCTCGACGAGCGCCATGTCGACGCGCTGGACGAGTAGCCCCTTGACGGGGGGCCTCATGTAACTGCCTTCCCGAGTCCCGCGAGTACCTCGCCGTGCACATGCCCAACCCAGCACGCAGCGCGCTCGCCCGCGAGATCGCCCTGACCGTCGGCACGCTGCTGCTCGTGGCGCCGTTTCTCGCCATCGCGGTGCTGGCACTCGTCGTGGGTCACTAGCATTCGTCGCGGTTCTCAGCCTGCTCGCCGCAGCCCCACCGCTTGTCAGTCGTCCCTGTGGCCGAGTTCCCACAGCTGCCGACCGATCCGGACCCGACGCCCACTGCCGCTGCAGCGCCCGCACGAGCGCCACGCCTTCCCCGACGGCGAGCGACGCCTACCGCTCCCGGAGCAGCCGCGGCACGCCGTGAACGGCCAGATAACGCACGCGCCGATATAGCCGGCGACGAGAAGTAGCGCGACAACGATCAGGGTGTCCATCCCCGGGGTTCCTGCCTGTGGAGGGCGGTCGCCGGGCAGGGCCGCTACCTGCTACATCGCAGGTCAACGGCCCTGCCCGGCGCTATCGGACGTGCTACTTCTCGGGCCGTTCGCCGCTACCTGCTACCGGCGCCGCTACCGGGCCGGCCTCGATGACGAGCCGGGCCGCGTGGTCCGACAGCGCCGCCCGCAGCTGCTCCAGCTCGATCCCGCGACGGTTGGCGCGTTCCCCGTCCGGGCCGACCCGGTTGAGCTGGCGGCTCGCCACGCCGAGCGCGCGGAGGTTTCGGGCCAGCACATCGGTCGTCCACCTGCCGTAGATGTCCGGGCGCAGCGCGGCCAGCCGCTCGAGCAGGTCTTCCGACCAGAACCACACCCGCTCGGCGGTGGCGAACACCGTCTCGGCGTCGTCGAGCAGGTTGTACGTGACCACCGGCTCGGCCTGGTCACCGGTGGCGTGCCCGGTCAACAGCCCGGCGGCCTGCCGGGCCGTGTGCGCCCGCGCCACGACGGCGTCGGAGTCGGCGGCGTCGAGGTAGTAGGAGCGGACCACCACGGGGGTGTCGGTGGCGCCGACGAGGTAGCCGATGCCGCGGTCGGAGCGGGTGAACATGGTCGCGCGCACGCCGTTCCGGTAACTCGAGGTGCCGAGCACCATGTCGTTCTCGACCTGCCCCATCACCCGCAGGCAGAACCTCGTCCCGACGTTCGCCGACACCCCGGTCGGCAACGAGTCCTTGTCGGGACGCTGCGTCGCGAGGATCAGCATCACGCCCAGCGCCCGACCGCGCTTGATGATCCGCGTGGCCAGCTCACCGGCCTCCTTCCCGAAGACCTCGTGCGCGAACAACTCCTGAGCCTCATCGACAACGAACACGATCGGGTGCAGCCCCAACCCGCGACGGGACGCGAGCTCGCGGGTCACCTTCGCATCGGGCACCAGGTCGCGCGCCTTCTCCCGCAGCTGCTTGAGCTTCTGCGAGCGCCGGCCCAGCTCCCCGAGCAGCCACCGCAACCCGTTCAAGGTGGCCTCGATCGTGTCGTCGTCGACACCGGACCCGTACCGGTGGGCGATGCGTTCGAACGCCTCCAAGTCCCCGCTGCCCTTGAGCTCGAAGATGTGCAGCTCCACCGTGGGGTCGAGCGCGCAGCCGAGCAGCACGCACCGCAGCGCCGCCGTCTTCCCCGACCCGGGCAGACTCGCGACCAGCAGGTTGGACTCGATCAGCGGGATCCCGACCGGCTGCGACTTCTGGTCGATCCCGAACGGCAACGCCCCGAAGATGTCCGCCGACCCGTTCTTACGGAGCGGCCACGGCTTCGGCCGCGCCTTGGACATCTCCTGCTTCAGCACGGTCAACTCCAGGCGCCCGCCGTGGACCTCCGGGTCCGGTTCGGGCCACACGCACCCGACCGGGCGGCGCAACCCCGACGCGAGCGGGCCACGCTTGTCCATGACCATCTCCGGGGTGGCACCGGCCGGGAGGTCTATCGACACCACCCACCCGGTAGCGGTGTCCCGCACCGGGGTCGCGAACCCGATCTTCGCGCCCTTCGCCGACAGAGCCGCCACCCCGATCGACTGCAACGCCGTCTCAATCTGCTCGGCGGTGGGCCGCGTGTACTCGGCCGGCAGGTCAACCGCGCGGGACACGATCGGCGCGTCGCGGCGCTGCCCGAACAAGCCCAGCGCGACGACCACCCCGACCGCGGCGGCGGTGGCCAGCCAGCCGGGCAGCCACGCCCGCGCGACCAGCCACCCCACGATCAACGCCACGGTGAGCACCCCAGCGACGACCAGCCGTACCCGTACCCGCGCGGCGTAGAGCCGGCGGATCTTCATGTACTCGGCGGCGTCCTCGCGGCGCACCGCCGCCGCCATCAGCGGTCGCTCGTCGGCGGGGAACACGGTGACCGCGATCAGGCGGGCGAGCCGCCACACCCCCACCGGGGCCCGCCACACCAGCAGGGCGGCGTAGCCGGGAAGCCGCACCCCATGGAACCGGGTCAGGAACCACCAGTAGCCCACGAGGTCGGAGACGAGCGCCGCGGCGGCGGAGCGGGTGGCGAGGCTCTCCGGGATGACCGGGTGACGTCGTGCCGCTCGGCGTCGTTCGATCGTGTCGAGCAGCTTCCGCGGAAGCGGCGGCGGGTCCACCAGCTCCCGCCCAGGGCCTGCACCGCTTCCAAGGCGGTTCAGCTCGTCGGGACCTGCACCAGGCTTGAGCCCAGTGCTGCCCGGGTCGTCGGCAACCACCGGGCGCTGCCCGTTGGTTGAGACCTCCACGGGAGGTACGGGCTTGTTCAGGTCGATAGAGGTCACCGGCCCTCACCGCCCCGGAGCAGGGATTCCCGGGGATCCCCGAAGATCGTCCATCTTGCCGGACCCGGCAAAGTGGCGGGTCCGAGCCACCTCGGACCCCGAACGGGGGACGGTGCGTTCATCGGTCGCCCCCCTGCTGGTGGATGAGGTGGACGAGCGCTGCGGCGCAGCCGAGGACGACCACCGGGAGGGCCGCGACGAGGACCGTGATCGGCCACGGCGCCACGGTGATCCCGGCAGCGATCATCAGGTGATACGCGCCCTGCCCGGCGGCGCCGAGGATCAGCGACCCGATCGCGGAGCGGCGGGCGAACGTGCGCGCCCGCCGCGACACGGGTGCGTCCGACAGCCACCCCCAGAGCGCGAGGCTCGCGTACGCCTCGACGCCGATCGGCAGGGTGATCGCCGAGTTGATGACCCACTCGTCTGCGATGCCGGGCAGCAGCGCGACCGGGCCGAACCCGGTGAGCTTCCCCAGCCCAACCCAACCGGACCAGATACTGATGAACGCCCCGGCGGCGATGATCAGGATCGGCCACCGCGGCACCCGCCGCGCACGGACGGGGGTCGCTGCGTCCGCGGCAGGGTCTGCCAGCGCTTCTCCGTCGATCTCAGCGGCTCCTGTGTGGGCCCTGACGACCTGCTGAGAACGCCCCGCTGCGTCGACGACCTCGGTACTACCGATCTCGTCCTGGGTGCGTTCAGGAACGTGGGCACCCTGAGCTGAACTCAGGGTGCCCACGTCGCCTACCCGGACCGTTGGGCTCCGACCAACAGTCGGGTCGAACCCCTCCGCGCGCAGCAGGTCAAGCGCAGCAGACGCACGCGGCCGACCCACCCCCGCCGCGCGCATCACGGCGCGCTTCGACGGCCACCCACCCAGCTCGGCCGCCAGCGCGCGGACCTTCTCCACCAGCACCTCGTCGGCGACCGGGAACGCGGACGTCGTCATCGGGAACCACCACCCTGCCGGCGGCGCTTGCCGTGCTGGTGGCGGAACCCACCCGGGCCCGGCGTGTCGATCGACGTCGTCCGGCGGCTGAAGTTGTGCGTGACCGGGCCGATCTTGATGGCGAACGACCAGCGGCCGGCCTGGTTCACCGTCGCCCGGAACGGGCCGAACCGGAACGTCTTCCGCGCGTAGAACCGCATCACTCGTCCCCTCCGTCGAACTGGAGACGAGCGGTCTTCCGCCCGTGCTGGAGACGTCCAGGGCCGGAATCGAAGTCGACCGGCACGCGGAGCGTGACCCCGCGCTGCACCTCGGGGTCGGCCTCGACCTCGTCACGGAACGCGCGTTGCTGCGCCTTCGCGCTGGAGTACCAGCGCCCGCGGATCGGGTCGTGGACCACATCGGGGCCCTGGCGGGTGTGCTTGGCCATCAGCCCTGCCCCCGCTCGACGATGCCGGCCTGGCGGTCGCGATTCCGCAACATGGACGCGGTCGCAGCCGCGCTGGCAGCCTCACGCTCGGCCTTGGTCAGCTCCCGACCGAAGGCGTAGCGCTCCCTCTCCCTCTCCTTCTCCGTTGCACCGGTCACGGCCTCGGTGATCGCGCTGAACATGCCCATCACCGGTCACCCGCCTGCAGGTCGAGCTCCTCGGCCATCTGGTCGAGGTCGATGCCGAGGTGCTCGCAGTGCTGGCCGACGAACCGCATCGCTGTTCCGACCGCGACGTTGGGGACCACCCCGGAATCGCCGCATCGTGGGCAGAGCAGGAAGCAGGCGACGCCGAGCCGGCCGAGCGTCGCGGTCTCCACGCGCAGGTCGTCACGCTCAGCGCCGCAGCTCTCGCAGCGCGATCCGCCGACCGGGCAGCCCGAGGTGTCGTCGAGGTCGATCCGGCGGGCGGTCATCGGGTCACCGCCGTCGACGGGCGCAGCACCCAGCACCGGCAGCCGTTGCACTGCAGCAACCGCCGGTCGGTCGGGTTCGCGGTGACGGTGCGGAACCCGCAGAACTGGGCGTGGACCTGCCGGTCCAGCAACGGGCGAGCGACCCGGTCCGGGCCAACGATCATCTGTGGTGCGCGGCCCGGCAGCGGCGCCGTCGGGTACCGCACCACACCACCCTGCCGGCGACCCGTCGGCGAGGGGTGGAACGCGACGGCCGTCATGCCGTCACCCGCGGCGAGAGACGACCGACCGCGACGGCGTGCTCGACCTCGTGGTCGACCATGGCGGCGAACATGCGGGCGTCCGAAAGCGACAACCACGCCGTCGTCGACACCGGGTCGTCCTCGGTGACCATGTCGTGCACCGTGACGACGAGCCGCAGCTCGCCCTTGCCGGGGCAGACCCCGTGCTCGTCGCGGCGGGACAGGGCGACCTCGACCCGGTTCTCGGGGTCGGCGTTCGGGGTGAACGCCATCGGGGTCGAGCGGTGCTCGACGGCCAGCAGGGTGGGGGTGTCCTCGACGAGGACGCAGCAGCGGGGATCGCACCAGATCGGATGGGTGTAGGGAATGCTCATTGCGGGTCAGCTCCTTGGTGGCTGATCAAGGGCCCGGCCGGCGCTTCGATCGCCGCGTTCGGGCCCGCCTCATCTGGACGGGTTGAGGTTGATCAACTACCAAGGAGGTCCGCGGCTGTGTGCGTGGTGTGTGCGCGGACGGACGGGACAGGACTGGTTCCGGCCGTCACCGATCAACAGCCGATGAGGCCTGTGACCTGCGGGAACTCGACGGGGCGACATCACGTGAACTCGCCCGGCACGGACTGACGGGAGCTTTTAATCCGCGGGTTCCGGGTTCGATCCCCGGGGGGCCCACCGTCTGACCAGGCGTTACCCGCTTCCGTGGCCGCAGCGGACGCCGAGTGTGTGCGCGGTGTGTGCACCTCCGTCCCGGTGGCCTGTCGCGGCACCAGCGCCGCCGCGGCCTCGGCAGCCTCCGCCGCGACCGTCGGGAAGACACTGGAGTACGTGTCGCTCGTGATCGTCGACGAGCTGTGCCCGAGGGTCTCCTGCACGACCTTCATCGGCACACCGGCCGCGAGCATCAGGGACGCGGCGCCGTGACGGAGGTCGTGCAGCCGGATCGGCGGTAGGCCAGCCGCCTCGACGATCGCGTGGAACCGGTCGGTCACCCGCGCCGGGTGCAGGCTCTCGCCGTTCTCGCGGACGAACACCTTGCCCGTCTCCACCCACGCCGGGCCCCAGGCAAGACGGTCGGCCATCTGCCGCTTCCGGTGCGCCTGCAGCGCCGCCACGGTGCCCGCGTCGAGCGCGACCGTGCGTTCCCCGGCCTCCGACTTCGGCTTCGACTCGATGACGTCCCAGCCCAACTGCACGAGCTGGCGCCGGACGGCGACGGAGCCGGCGCCGAAGTCGACGTCCTGCCACTCGACGCCGCATGCCTCGCCTCGGCGAAGGCCTCGGTGCGCGATCAGGTGCCACATCGCGTAGAGCCGATCGTTGTGTGCAGCATCGAGGAACAGCCCGAGCTGCGCCGGTGTCCACACCATCGCCACGGACGGCGCCTGCGCCGCTACCTCCAGCTGGTCCCGCCCCGGCGCGTCCGGCTCGCAGGCCGCGAGCAGTTCGTTCGCGCGCTGCCACCGCTCGACACGCTCGTCGGTCCACACGAGCGCCTTCGGCCGCTTCCCGGTCGGGAGCTTCACGAGCGCCGCGGGGTTGACCATCAGCAGGCCCTCGCGGACCGCGTCGTTCAGCGCTGACCGGAGCGTCGCGCGGACACGCTGACGGGTCGCATCCGAGAACGGAACCTCGGCGAGCATCTCCGCAACGAGCGCAACGCGGAGCTCGTCGAGCCGCAGGTGCCCCAGCGCGGGCAGGTGGTAGTTCCTGATGTGCGCCTCGTAGCTGCGACGCGTGCCTGCCGAGATGTCGACCTTCGATTCCAGCCACTCGGGCAGGAAGGGATCAAGCGTCGGAACGGTGATCGCTACGCCGCGGCGTGCTCGTTCCCGAACGGTGTCGAGGAAGGCCTTCGCCTCCTCCTGCGACCGGAAGCCCATCTTCCGCACGGGCTCGCGCACCCCACCGCGCCCGCGGACTGACGTGTTCACCGCCCATGTCCCGTGGCGGGGATTCCACGTCCCGTCCTTCCGGCGCAGCTTCGGGCACGTCTGCCCAAGAGAACGACGCTTCCCGTCGACGACCTCGGTGCATCCGCACCGCTTGAACGGCTCGCCCCTGCTCATGGTGCTTCTTCTCCCGCCGGCTCGCGGCTGAGCTGGAGTCGCAGCTCGTCGACGTCGCGGACGCGAAGATCGGGAGGCGTGAGGCCCAGCGACCGGATGCGGTCCCTGACGGCGTCGAGCGCAACGGCGACTGTGCGCCGCTCTGCGTCGATCGCCGCGATCCGTTCCCCGTCCGCCTCGCTGTCCGACGACTTCTGTGCCGCCATCCGGCGGCCCCCGAGCATCTGCCACCGAGAGATCAACTGCCCGTGTTCGCGGAAGTCCGCGATCGTCAGAGCACCTCGGCGGTCCGCAGGTCTGACCTCGGGAGCGTCCGGCTGGCTGCCAACCAGGTAGCCAGTCTCTGCCCACTGGACGGCGTCCATCGGCGTCGTCGACAGATCGGGCAAGGCCTCGATCTCCGCTACCCGGCCTACTGGGAACAGCAGCAGCAGTGGTGCGACTTCGAGCGCAGCGGCGAGGACGAGCCACTCGGGGACCGAGATCGAATCGCGAGCGCCGGTCTCGAAGTTCGCGATGACGGATCGAGTCAGGCCGGGATAGCCCCTGTCTTTGCAGGCGTCCGCGAGTGCCTGCGCGCTCATCTTGGGTCGCCGCTGTCTGCGGTAGTGCGCGACCGAGGCGCCGATCACCTTCACCATCTCTTTCGCCCACTCGTCTTGTCTCATCGCCGGACAATCTAGCACCGAGTTGCGCGGCCACGGTAGCGCGTGGGACGCTCTGACAGCAAGACAGAAACCGAGAGGATTGTCTGATGGCCAGACATGCGATGTCCCGAGCGGAACTCTTGGCGTTGCCAGCCTCGATCCCGTTGTGGCCCGACGGCGCTCGTGCTCTGGGCGTTGGCCGCACCCGCGCCTACGAGATGGTCCGGCGGGGGGAGTGGCCGACGCGGGTCCTGCGTCTCGGATCGCTGCTCCGGGTCCCGACCGCGGAGTTGCTGGACGTGCTCGGCATCAACGAATCCGGCAGCAGCAGCGGCCCGCCACCTGCCGCGTAGCCCGCTGATCCGCACCGGCGATCCCCCACCACTTCGAGGAAATGATGATGAACAGACCACCCGACAAAGGCCCCACGAACGCCGACGGCGGCGCCCCCAGCCACAAGGACACCGCCGCCGTCAGCAAGATCTCCGCCTCCGCCACGAAGCCGGCCGATCGCCGCCAGCCTAGCCTCCGCGGCCGTGGCGCGGTGGCGATCTCCCACGGGCAGTTCTCCTCGCGCTGCTGGACGTCGAGCCCGCAGGTCGCCCGGCTCATCCGGAGCACCGTCTCCCCGCGACACCGCGAGTACGACCCCGCAGGCCGGGCGTTCGTGATCTTCGCGTCGCAGGTCGACCGCCTGCTCGCCGCGTTCGATGACCACGGCGTCGAGGTCACCGTCGTCGACACGGGCGGTGAGCAGCGGTGAACGAGATCGCAGCCCGCATCGAGGCGCTCTACCGGCTGTTCGACAGCTGCTACGACAGCTGCCAGGGCCTCAACGACCCGTACGGCCGCTCGCCCGACCACCAGTGCTACACGGTCATCCCGTACAAGGTCACGAAGGTGACCGCGCGGAGGATCTACTTCTGCGACCACCACGGCCGCGGGTACCTGATCGAGCGCGCGGCGTTCGACGCCGAAGGCCGCGCCCACCACCGCAAGATCGGCAGCGCTCTGTACCTCGCCCCGCCCGCGCTGCCGAGCAGGTCTCTGCCGGAGACGCGCCCCACGGAGAACTGCTCTCCGGAGACGATCTCCGAGCTGCGCCGCGCGATGGCCGACGCCCACCCCGACCGCGGCGGAGACCGGGACGCGTTCGACGCGGCCCGCACCCGCTACTTGGCCGCGAAGGCGAGGGCAGTCGGATGAACGAGGACGAGGACGACTACGGCCCGCCGGTGTGGATCGAGGGCCACGAGTTCTACGCCGACGGCGCGCTCGTCTACCCGATCCCGATCCCGCACGCCCCGAACGAGGTCCTCCACATCCTGATCAACATCAATCGGAGCGTTCTCGAGGACGAGAACCGACCCGACTGGGTCGACATCAGCGCCTGCACGGCCACGATCCAGGCCGCGCTCGACGAGCTCGCGCTGCGCGCGGCGGGCTTCCTCGCCGTGGTGGTGACGCCGTGAGCGCCCGCGACGACGTCGCCGAGGGCCTGTTTGTGCCGGTTCAGACGATCGGGGCGGGCGCTCGCCGCCTCCAGAGCAGAGGCGCGGCGTGACCGAGACCGAGCCTCTGCAGCGCGTCGAGGACGCGCTCACCGGGTTGGGGCGCAACCCGAAGCGCAACGCCGACCAGATCGACGCCCGATGCCCGGCGCATGACGACGACTCGCCGTCGTTGTCGGTCACCTACGACCGCGCGGCCGGCAAGGTCTTAGTGAACTGCCACGCAGGCTGCTCCCCGGACGCTGTCATAGCCGAGCTCGGCCTGACCTGGTCCGACCTGTTCGACCAGCCGGGCACCGACACTGCTCGCCGCCCGGAGATCGTCGCGACCTACGACTACTGCGACGAGAAGGGCGAGGTGCTGTACCAAAAGATCCGGTACGCACCGAAGGACTTCCGGGTCCGCCGACCCGACGGGCGCGGCGGCTTTACGTGGAAGATCGGCGACGCCCGCCGGGTGCTGTACCGGCTACCCGAGGTGCGCGACGCCATCGCGGCCGGGAAGCCGGTGCTCGTCGTCGAGGGCGAGAAGGACGCCGACCGGGCTGCCGCGATCGGGCTCGTCGCCACGACGAACTTCGAGGGCGCGGCCAGTGACAGTCAGCGCCCGAAGTGGCGTCCCGGCTACAGCGCCGTGCTGCGCGGCGCGAACGTGCTCGTCGTCGCCGACAACGACACGGCCGGGTTCGCCCACGCGGAGGCGGTCGCGGCCTCGCTCGTCGGCGTGGCCGCGACGGTCGGCGTGTTCCGGCCCGCCGTCGACACGCCGAAGGCGGACCTGAGCGACCACCTCGACGCCGGGTTCGGTGTCGAGGACCTGATCGCCGTCAACGTCAGCGCGGCGACCTCTCTGTCACCCGCGGGAGCTCCCCGGCCGCTGACGGCGATCGGGGGTGGACAGGACACGACCGTCCACCCGGACGTCATCGCCGCGGTGCGCCTGCCGATCCTGCCGATGGAGTTCTGGGAGGCCCGGAAGGTCCACGCCCAGATCCGCGCGGCGGCGCACTCTCGGCTTGCCAGCGCCGACCTGGTGCTGCATGTTGTGCTCGCCCGGCTCGCCGCGATGCGGTCGCACCAGCTCGTGTTCGACTCAGGGCGCGGACCGTCGAGCCTGAACTACTTCGCCGCCATGGTCGGGGCGTCGGGCATCGGTAAGACCACCGGCGCCGACGTCGCACCCGGGCTGGCGCCACCTCCGGGTTACCTGGACGCACCTCACGACCCGGCCGAGCCGATCCCGTTCGCCGATGGCCTGCCCATCGGGTCCGGGGAGGGCATCGCCGAGGCGTTCATGGGCACGCGAGAGGTCGAGGTCGGCCAGACGAAGAACGGTGACCCGATGACCCGCCGTTCTCGGGCCATGGTGCGCCACAACGCGCTCGTGCTCGCGGACGAGGGCGAGGTCTTCACCCGGGTCGGGGAACGCAAGGGCGCCACCGTCGGCGGCACGCTGCGCAGTGCCTGGTCCGGCGCAACGATCGGGCAGGCCAACGGCCGAGACGAAACCACCCGCATCATCCCGGCCCGCAGCTACGCCCTTGGCCTTGTCGTCGGCTTCCAACCGGCCACCGCGCTACCGCTGCTCGCTGACACGGCCACCGGCATGGCACAGCGGTTCGCGTGGGTGTCGGCGGTCGACCCGACCATCCCCGACGAGGTCGACGACCATCCCGGCGCCCTCGACTTGCCCGCGCTCGTTGATCCCGACAGCTCCGCGTCGTTCCCCGCCGCGCGCACTGGCACCATGCCCTTCCCCGTGGAGGTCGTCGCCGAACTGCGGGCCGGGCACCTGGCCAAGGTCCGCGGCCAGGTCGTCGTTCCCGAACGGGACTCCCAGGGCCCGCTGATGCGCTGCAAGATGGCCGCGCTGCTCGCGCTCCTCGACGCCCGCGTCAGCGTCACGTCCGAGGACTGGTCGCTCGCCGCGCTGCTGTGGGACACCAGCTGCGCCGTGCGGGACGCGGTGACCGATGCGGCGTCCGCAGAGAAGGCACAGCAGGCCGAACTGGTCGCGCAAGCGCGCGTACAGATGGCCGAGCGGCAGGCTGCCGCCATCGCCAGCGTCCCAGCGAAGATCGACCGGCTAGCCGCTGTTCTCGCTGCCCGGGTCGTCGAGAACGGGGGCCTGCGACGCAAGGACGCCCGCGGCGGGATGCGCAGCGACGAGCGCCACCTCTACGACCAGGTCGTCGAGCGCGCGGCGGAACTGAACCTGCTCCGGGTCGCCGACAGCGGAGGACTGCTCCCGCCACGGCTCACGGCGGCGTCATGAACCGCTTCCTCGACCCCACGCACCCGGTGGACGGGTGGACACCCTGTCCACCCTTGTTTTCGCAGGTCAGACCTGGTGGACGCGCTGTCCACCCGACGTCCACCCTCGACCCCTCGACCGCCATCAGGGTGGACAGGGATGGACGACCCGTCCACCCCAATATTCGCAGGTCAGAAGGGGTGGACGACCTGTCCACCCGTCCCGCCCCAGGTTCCGATTCTCCGGATACTGCGGATATTGCGGACACCTCGACGGATCGTGATGCGGCATGACCGAGCGCACCCCGTTCAGCTCCGACGGCCGCCGCGGCGACGCTCCCCAGCGCCGCGTCGACGATCAGCGGCTGGCCCGGTTCCTCGCGATCCTCGCCGCGTTCGAAGCCGGCGACGTCGACGGCGCCGCCGTCCTGCTCGGCGAGATCACCGACCTCGACGACGCCGTCGCCCACCTGGCGACCGTCGCCGTCTGCATGCACCAGCTACTGAAGTCGATCACCGACGAGCCGCCGGTCGACGTGCTGCGCCGCATCATGCTCGCCGTCGCGACCGAGGAGGACAACAAATGAACCAGCAGCCGCAACCGGAACCGCTGATCCCGAACCCGGCCGCCGTCATCGCCCTCACCGCGGGCATCGTCAGCCTGTTCGTGCTGCCCGCCGTCCTCGGCAGCATCGCCGTCGCCGCCGGCCTCTACGGCGAAACCCACGGAAAGATCACCGGCCACGGCCGCGGCGTCGCCATCCTGGGCGGGCTCCTCGGAGCCGTCGGACTCATCGTCGCCGCCGGCCAAACCTTCTACGGCTGGTGACCGCGGTGCAGCACAGCGACGACGGCATCGACCGTGACGTCCTCCCCGTCCCGGTCAAGCTCGGCGGGCGAACCCTCTTCGTGCGCCGCGACCACACCAACGCCCAACGGCGAGCCTTCCGCGTCGCCGCAGCAGCCGGCGGCTGGGAACCGCTGCTCCTACTCGGGCTGTTCGACGATCCCGCCGACGGCAGATACGTCGGGCAACTGCTCGACCAGATGCCGTGGAGGAAAGCGCTCCTGATCGCACGCCACCTCATCACGGCCTCCGACGTCCTCCAACCTGACACCGAGGATCAGTGACCCGCAGCCAGAACGAGACGACCCCCCTGACTGTCGCCGGCACGCCGACGCTGATCCGGGACCTGCGCATCGCGATCGAACTGCACCGCAGGGCGTCCCGCAACGCCGGCCGTGCACCGTCGCGCCCACTGGCCGACCTCGACGCCGTACTCGAACGGATCACGGCCAGCAGCAGCCAGCAGCCGACCAACATCGACACCACTCGTCCTGGATCCGACGCTGAACCGGTTCCACCACTCGCCGTCGACTACCCCGAGGCCGCCCGCATGCTCACAGTGTCCGAACGTCAACTCCGCCGCATCGTCGCCGCCGGGCACCTACCGAAGATCCGAATCGGCGGGCTGGTCCGCTTCCGCCGCCGCGACCTCGAAGCCTTCGTCACCGCAGGCGGAACCGGAGCAGCAGCATGACCACCACCGCCACCCCCGCAGCGGTCACAGCGGGGCGCGCCTTCCTCGACGCAGCCACCACCCAGATCAACCTCGCACCCCAGCGTCTCGACCTCGACGACGACATGGACACACTGCGCACTGCGCTCGCCACAGCCGACCGTGACCCCGCCGACGTCGCGTCCGCGGTCGCCGCGCTGGTCGACCAGTACAACCGCGCCGTCGAACGCAGCGGTGCGCAGTCCGCCCAGCGCTACATCAGTCAGTCTCCGCTGCTGTCCCGTGTCGTCGCCGCAGTCGATCGCGCCACGATCGTGTCGGACCACCAGGCGAAGATCGACGCCGCCCGCGAGAACCTGGACCGTGCCGAACGCGACGCCGAGGCCGCGCACGCCGCGGTCAACCGCGCCGTCGAGCGCGGCGCCACCCTCGACGAGGTACTCAAGCTCCGCGACGAAGCCGAGCGGCACCCGGATCTGATCCATCAGGCCGAGCTCGCGGTCATCGACCTGCAGCTCGACCAGGCCCGCGCCGTCCTCGCCGCCCCCCAGGACCGGTACACCACAGCTGCACGAGTCGAGACCGACGCCGCCGACGCCGCCGCGGCAGCCCGATCGGAGTGGGAGCGCCTCACCGCCGCCCACGCCGCTACCCAGCTCGCCCTCGCCGCCGCGGCCGCCGGACTCCGCGAAAGCGAACGCCACGTCGTCGAGCTGCAGCGCACCCGAGACGCCACCGTGCTGACCCACCGAGACGATCGGGCCCGCCGCCTCCGCCAGCTCGCCGGCATATCTGAACCCGCCGGTGTCACCGGAGATACCAGCGCCACCGTCGGCCCAGACCAGGCCTCCGTCACGACCACCTGGGGCCCGAGCTCCTACACCCAGCGAGCGCTGCAGCGCATAACCAGCGGCGAGGACATCCCAACCTCCGACGAGTGGGACGGCGACTGGCGCGACTACACCCCCCGGGAGACCACGCGATGAGCACCGACCAGCCAACCAACGTCGACCTCGGACGACTACTGCATCGCGCCCTCGCCCAACACGACGCCGAGGCGCAACACCAACTCGCCCAGCTCGAGCAGCACGGGATGATCACCGGCACCCGACGGCCGGCCACCGCACCGCCACCGGCACCCGGAACCCCTGCTACCCCGAGTGAGCGCCACCCGGCACAAGCCCGCCAAGCTGTCGCCGCCGCGTTCGATATCGCCCTCGACGACCCCGCCGTGCACGCCTACCTCGACCAGACGGCGGCCACCCCAACACAGTCCCCAACCCCCGCGTTCGCGCCCAGCCCCGCACAGCAGGCCGGCAACGCCGGTACACCCGGCCCGGCCCCGGCCAGCATCGACCGAGGCGCCCAGCTCTACCGAGAACACAAGCAGCGATCGACCAGCACCTGGACGAGCAGTCCATGGTCGGCATGAACACGGTGTCGAGCTCGCGGGCGTCGCGACCGCGAACACGACGAACGTCGTCAACGACGAGGTCCACGTCGATGACGTTCGTCGTCGACCCCCGCCTCGGGCACCTGCTGTGCGGCTTCCCCTTTCGGCTGCACAGCAGGTCCCCCACCAGGTACCGACACGCACACAGTGATCGACATCGCGACGAACCAACGAAACACGAGGATCAATCGTTGATCGATCCTCGATCAACATCGAGCAGACACGCAGGGGTGGGGGCCCACCCCTCCCCCCAGGGCACCACCATGGC
>Ga0081539_10003048_pt1 | contig 21654 bp, 21 predicted proteins | sample TabmetS4T2R2_FD_71023 | JGI IMG/M metagenome (GOLD analysis project Ga0081539, IMG submission 71023) | Tabebuia heterophylla rhizosphere microbial communities from the University of Puerto Rico - S4T2R2 | ecosystem: Host-associated > Plants > Roots > Rhizosphere ...
GGCTGGGAGGCGTCCTGCCGATCGCGCCGGTGCTCGATCTCGCGCAGGCGCTCGACAATCCGTTCCTGCGCGCGACCGAAATGATCCGCAGCGTGCCGCATCCCGCGAAGCCTACGATGCGCGCGCTCGCGAACCCGATCAAGCTCAACGGTAAGCGTCTCGATCAAGCGGTGTGCTCTCCGCTTGGCGCCGACAACGCGACCTATCTCGCCGAGCCGCCCGTCGCGAAGCGGGCCGCGTCATGAAGCTCGAAGGCATTCGCGTCATCGACCTGTCGGTGTTTCTGCCCGGCCCCTACCTCACGCTCGCGATGGCGGATCATGGCGCCGAGGTAATCAAGATCGAGCCGCCGGGCGAAGGTGATCCGGGCCGCCACATCGGCCTCTCCGACGGACCAAGCACGGTATTCTTCAAGAATGTGAACCGCGGCAAGAAGAGCGTCGTGCTCGATCTCAAGCGGCCGGCCGATCGCAATGCCCTGCTCGCGCTGTGCGACACCGCCGACGTGTTCATCGAGTCGTTCCGCCCGGGTACGGTCGACCGCCTCGGCGTCGGCTACGACGCCGTGCGTGCGCGCAATCCGCGCATCGTCTACTGCGCGATCAGCGCGTTCGGTCAGGAAGGCGAATTTCGCAGCCGGCCCGCGCATGATCTCGCCCTGCAGGCCGAGAGCGGGCTGCTCGGCATCACGCTGGGCGAGGACGGCAAGCCGGCTTTGCCCGGGATGCCAGTTGCCGACGTGCTGGCTGGATTGCAGGGGCTCGCAGGCGTGTTGATGGCGCTGCTGCGGCGTGAGCAGACCGGGGTCGGCGACTACATCGACATCAGCATGCATAATGTGACGATCGGCGGCATGCTGAATGTCCTCGGACCGGCCATGGCGGAAGGCCGCCACCCGATCGTGCAGCACGAGCGGACCACCGGCGGCGCTGCGTTCTACCGCCCCTATCAGACCCGCGATGGCCGTTATCTCGTTCTCGCCGGGCAGGAGCCGAAGTTCATTCACAACCTGCTCGGCGCGCTGGGGCGTCCGGAGCTTGCGGAATTGTGCCTGCGCGGGCCGGGCCCGCATCAGCGTCCCGTGATCGACTTTCTGGCGCAGGAGTTCGCCACGCGCACGCTCGCCGAGTGGGACGCGTACCTCGGCACGCTCGATGTCTGCTACGGGCGTGTCAACACGCTGCCCGAGGCGCTCGCACACGAAAACCTGCGCGCAGCAGGCATGCTGCCGCAAGACGCGTTGGGCCGCACCCATGTCGGACCGCCGATCCGATTTCGCAACGAGCCGGCGGTCCCGGTGCTGCGCGAACCGGCGCAGGGCGAGCACACCGCGCAAGTGCTCGGTCAACTCGCCGCCGTCCCGGGAGAAATGAGATGACGCGAACGGTAGCCGTAGGGTGGGCAACGCGCCAGAAGCGCGTTGCCCACGCGACGCGCGCTCAGCGGGCGACCGCGTGGGCAAAATCGCGCGACGTCGTGCGCGTTGGTCCGCCGATGCAGCGCGATTTTGCCCACCCTACGCACCGCTGGGGAAAATGAGATGACGCAGGGTTTCGAGCAGGTCGGCCCGAATCGCTATCGCGAGAGCTTCGGCCGCCATTTCGAGGATTTTACGGTTGGCGATGTCTACGAGCATCGTCCCGGTCGCACGATTTGCGAAGCGGACAATGTGTGGTTCACGCTGCTGACCATGAACACGCACCCGCTGCACTTCGATCACGCCTATGCGGCGAACTCGGAATTCGGCCGACCGCTGGTGAACAGCTGCCTGACCCTGTCGATGGTCGTCGGCATGAGTGTCAGCGATGTGAGCCAGAAGGCAATCGGCAATCTCGGCTGGAACGACATCAAGCTGACGGCCCCGGTGTTCGTCGGCGACACGATCTATGCGGAGTCCGAAGTATTGTCGAAACGCGAATCGGCGTCGCGGCCGGGCCAAGGCATCGTGACGGTCAGAACCTTGGGCACGAAGGCCGATGGGACGCAGTTCATGAGTTTCGAGCGGACGGTTCTGGTCCCGAAGCGAGGCCATGCGATCGACGCCTGAGCGCAAGCCGCCGCGCGGCGGACGGAAGACGGCCGCACGGCCGTCCAGCGATCTGCTCTATTTGCAGATCCTGCGAAGCCTGAAAGACGACATCGTCAAGGGCGTCTACCCGGTCGGAGCGCAGCTCCCGACCGAAGAAGAGCTGTGCGCGCGCTTCTCGGTCAGCCGCTATACGGTGCGCGAGGCACTGCGGCGGCTGCGCGAGGAGCGGCTCGTTGCCTCACGCCGCGGCGCCGGCACGGTCGTGGTCCCGCCGAGCGCGCCGGGCTCCTACGTGCACCAAGTCACGTCGTTCGAGGACTTGATCACCTACGCGATCGGCGTGCGCTTCCGCATCGACACGATCGACATGGTAACGGCCGACGCGAAGCTTGCGGCGCGTATCGGCGGCGCGACCGGTGACCGCTGGCTCGCGGTGCGCGGCTTTCGCTACACCGAGGCAAGCGAGCTGCCGGTGTGCTGGACCGAGGTCTACGTCAACGCCGAATTCGCGGCGATCGGCCGGCTGCTGCAGCGCCACAAGGGACCGATCTTTCATCTGATCGAGGACATGTTCGGCCAGCCCGTCGCCGAGGTGAGCCAGGAGATCGCCGCCGCAACTGTGCCCCCAGGCTTGGCAGGCGGGCTAAAGGTGAAGCCCGGAGCCATGGCGCTCATCGTGCAGCGCACCTATCGGCTTGCGTCCGGCACGATCGCGCAGGTCGCGGTCAACACGCATCCGGCCGCGCGCTTTCGCCATGCCATGACGATGCGGCGGGTGAAGGGATAGAGCATGATCCCGAAAAGTGCGAAGCGGTTTTCGGAAAGATCATGCTCCACGAACGAGTTCGACCGCCGGGCTGGCGGCAACTGTGTCGTGCGACTTACTTCAAGCCGCCGTAGACTTCCTGCTCGAAACCTTCAGCGGCTTTGTTCCAGGCTGCCGGATTGCGATCCGTGTCGTCAGGCGAGAACTTCAACAGGTGACCGGAGATGACGGCTTCGAGCAGATGCAGGCCGATCCTGAGAACCGTCCGTCCTTTCCGCGTGAGCATTTTCGCAGACTTGTCGTCCGCCTCGTAGGCCGCCACCAGGTCGAGCGGGACCAGGAGCTTGCTCGGAAATTCCGTGAGGGCTTCGCTGCGTTTTATGTCCTTGAAGACCCAGAGCACAGGAGTCGCGCCCGACAGATACTTCTGGGCTTGATCGTTCGGCATCTTTCCAAATTTTGCGAGTGCGTTGACGATTGTCTTGTCTGCCTCGAGTTTGCGGAAACCCTCAAGATAAGTCTGGAATTTCGGGTGCTCGGACTTCGGATCGTCCAGTCTCATGGCAGAGCTCCGTTTGGAACGCGTGCCCTCGCAGCATCGCGTACCGGCGGAATCGGCATGAGTCCGAGCCCGCGTCGGTCGCTCGCGCGAACGCGACAAATCCTTATCCTCAGTTGGTCTGATGCGAATACGGTCGGTTCGCCTTCCGCCGTCGAAATGTCATTTCGGAACGTGCGGCAAGGCCGCGCGGACTCAAGAGCGCGCCGCCGCGATGATCTGCAATCTGCGCTCGACGGCGCTCGATGCGCCCCTGGATCGACCGAGCGCGAATGGCGGCACGTCCCTGACGCGGTGGCATGCCACCGCGCGCCCGTCCGGCAAGGTCGCAAGCCGCGGCTGCTCCTCCTTGCACCGCGCCGTCGCGAAGGCGCAGCGCGGATGAAAGCGGCATCCGCTCGGCGGGTTGAGCGGGCTCGGAACGTCGCCGCGCGGAACGTCGCGCGCATTGCGCGTCGTCACCTCAGGGCGCGGCACCGCGGAGAGCAGCGTCTGCGTATAGGGGTGCCGCGGCGCGCCGATCACCGCACGCTTGTCGCCGATCTCGACGATCTCGCCGAGATACATCACGGCGACGCGGTCGGCGACGTGGCGCACCACCGCGAGATCATGCGAGATGAAGATGTAGCTCAGCGTGAAGCGGCGCTTGAGATCGTCCAAGAGATTGATCACATGCGCCTGGATCGACACGTCGAGCGCCGAGACCGGCTCGTCGCAGACGATCAGGTCGGGCCTGGTCGCGAGCGCGCGCGCAATGCCGATACGCTGGCGCTGCCCGCCGGAAAACTCGTGCGGATAGCGCTCGGCGTGATAGGCCGACAAGCCGACCAGTCCCAGCAGTTCCAAGACACGGCGGGAAATTTCCGCGGGAGAGAGCCGCAGATACAGGCGCAGCGGTTCAGCCAGGATCGCGCGCACCGAGAGACGCGGATTGAGCGACGCGAACGGATCCTGGAAGATCATCTGCATGCGGCGTCGCGCGGCGCGTAGCGCACGCTTATCCAGCGAAGTCAGCGCGACGCCGTCGAACTGCACCGTACCGCCGGTCGGCTCGATCAGGCGCAGCAGCAGGCGCCCGAGCGTCGACTTGCCGCAACCGGACTCGCCGACGATCGCGAGCGTCTCGCCGCGCGCGAGCGTGAACGAGACGCCATCGACCGCGCGCACGCGGCCGATCTCCTTCGGCAGCACGAGGCCGCGCCGCACCGGAAAGTGCCGGCTCAGGTCACGCGCCTCGAGCAGCACTGTCATTGGACGCTCCGCTCGATCGGCGCCCGCCAACACGCGACGTCGTGGCCCACGGCGATCGCGGCGAGCGGCGGCGCTTCGCTGCGGCATCGTTCGGTCGCGAGCGCGCAGCGCGGGCTGAAGCGGCAGCCTTTCGACCATTGCGCCGGATGCGGCACGGTGCCGGGAATGGTCTGCAGCTGCGCGACCTCCTCGTCGAGCCGCGGAAGCGAGGCGAGCAGGCCCAACGTATAGGGATGCTGCGCATCGGCGAAGATCGACGCCACCGGCCCGCGCTCGACGATCCTGCCGGCATACATCACGGCGACATCGTCGGCGGCCTCGGCAACCACGCCGAGATTGTGCGTGATGAGAATGATCGAAGTGCCGAGCCGCTGCTGCAGTCCCCGCATCAGATCGAGGATCTGCGCCTGGATGGTAACGTCGAGCGCGGTGGTCGGCTCGTCGGCGATCAAGAGCTTCGGCTCGCAGGCGAGCGCCATCGCGATCATCACGCGCTGGCGCATGCCACCGGAAAGCTGATGCGGAAACTCGTCGACCCGGATCTCGGGCGAGGGAATGCGCACCAGCCGCAGCATCTCGATGGCGCGCTCGCGCGCCGCCGCGGCCGTGATCCCAAGGTGGCGGCGCAAGCTCTCGGCGATCTGGTAGCCGATGCGGTGCACCGGATTGAGCGAGGTCATCGGCTCCTGGAAAATCATGGACAGGCGCGCGCCGCGGATGTCCTCGATCTCGGTGCGGGACTTCTCGGCAAGATCATCACCCTCGAAACGGATGGCGCCCGCGACGGTGCGGCCCGGCTCCGGTACCAGCCGCATGATCGACAGCGCGGTGACGCTCTTGCCGGAGCCGGACTCGCCGACGATCGCAAGCGTCTTGCCGGCGCGCACCGTGAACGAGACATCGTCGACCGCCGGAAAAGCGCCGCTTCCGGTCCGGAACACGGTCTTCAGCCCCTCGACGATGAGAACGTCGTTCGTTTCGGCGGAAGCAGCGGTCACTTAAGGATTCCGCCGGTAGACCAAAGGCGACAGCTCCTCATGCGAGCGGTGCGCCCAATCGAGCTGGCGCACCATCGGCTCGACACGCCGCTGCGCCTCCTCGAGCTCCGCGCCCGCGGTCTCGTAGTCCATGGTGGTGACGCTGCCATCGGCGACAACCTGCTCGCCGGCGACGAACACATTGCGCACCGCACGGTCCGCGGCGGCGTAAATCAGGCTCTGGATCGGATCGCGCACCGGCCGCATCGCCGGCGCGGTCGCGTCGACCATCACAAGGTCGGCCTTGGCGCCGACCGCCAGCCTGCCGATGTCGTCGCGCTGCAGCGCCGCCGCGCCGCCGAGCGTTGCGGCATTGAAGATGTCGCTGGTGCGCAGGTCGTAGACATCGCGCGCCACGATGCGCGAGGCGTAGAGCGCGTGGCGCATCTCCTCGATCATGTTGTGCGGATAGGTGTCGGTGCCGATGCCGATCTTCGCGCCGCGGCGAATATAGCCGCCGACGGTCTGCATCGTGATGCCGCGGCGGATGAACACAGTCGGGCAATGCGCGATGGTCACGCCGCGATCAATGATCGTCTTCAGGTCGTCGCGCTTCGGCCAGCTCGTCGCGCCATGATGGTCGAGGAAAATGCCGTGCCCGATGATGGACGTTGGGCCGAGCACGCCGAGACTGTCGAGCCATTCGATCGGCGTCATGCCGTGGCGGCGTGTCATCTCGTGAAACTCGACCACCGACTGCGCCGCATGGGTCTGGAACGGCACCTTCAGGCGCTGCGCCTCCGCATAGCTGTCGCGGAACAACTCGGCCGAACATGTGTCGATCTGGGACGGGATCACCATGCCGGAGAGGCGCCCGCTTGGATGCTTGTTGGCGGCCGTGATGATGCTGAGCGCGCCGTCCATGGCGCGACGGCCAGCCGCCTCGTCCCACTCGTATTTCACCACATGGCCGTTGTCGGTGTACCAGCGCGCCGAGCGGTACATCGGCCCGAGCACGCCGCGCATGCCGCTTGCGTCCATCAGCTCGACCCAGCCTTCGTGCGCGACCGAGAGATCGACCAGGGTGGTAACCCCGGAGAGCAGCGCCTCGCACAGCGCGACGCGAAACGCCGCCTTCACGCCCTCCCGGTCGGGGCGGAATAGCGGCATGATCTCGTAGAGCGAGGAGTTGTAGAGCTTGGCCGAGCCGATCTCGTCGTTCCAGCCTTTGTTGAGCGGCTCGGAGGCGGGGTGCGAGTGAATATTGACGAGCCCCGGCATCACCATGAAGCCGCGGCCGTCGATCTCGCGATCCGCGGGTCCGGTGAACGGGCCGCCGACATGGACGAGCTTGTCGCCCGCGAAGGCGACGTCACCCGTCGCGTATATGTGACCGCCGTCCCGGTAGGCGACCAGCCAGTCTATGTTGCGGATGACGGTTGTGCGCATGTGCCTATCTCACATCGAGAGCCCGTAGGGCGGGCAAAGCTTGGGTCCGCGCGAGCGGAGCCAAGCGTGCCCGCCATTTTCTTGCCGCCAGCGTGATGGCGGGCACGCTTCGCTTTGCCCGCCCTACAACCCATCGCTCCCTACTTCACGAACTTGATGTCGAGCCCCTTGTAGAGCCCGCAGCCATAGATGTTGTGCGCCTTGAGCGGCGCGAGCTTCGCCGAGTACCCGATCTTCATCGGCTCGTGATAGAGCGGGATCCAGAGCGCCGCGTTGTGCACCTGCTCGAGCACTTCGCCATAGGCTTCGGCGCGATCCGCGTCCTTCACCGCCGTCATGCCTTTGTCGAGCAGCGCGTCGGTCTTCGCGTCTTTCCAGTTCATGCGGTTCGGCGTCGGCACATTGGCGGAGCGGAAATATAGATTGAGCGCGTCGCCGGCCGAGATGTACGGATAGCTCATGCCGAATACGTCGAACTCCTGCGTCGCCATCTTGCCCCAGGCGATGGTCGGGTCGAACAGCTGCACGCGCATGTCGATGCCGACCTTGCGCAGGTCGCCCTGCACGGCTTCGGCGAGCTTCTGCCAGGTCGAGCCGGTGAAGGAATAGAGCACCGGCTCGATTTTCTTGCCGTTGCGGGTGCGAAAGCCGTCCGCGCCGCGGGCGAAGCCCGCCTCGTCGAGCAGCTTGTTGGCGCCGGCGACGTCGGTCTTGATCAGCGTCGCGTCGAGCTTCTTGTTCCAGTCGAGCGCCTGCTGGCTGATATAGCTGTAGGCCGGCTCGACTTCGCCGAAGTAGAGGTTCTTGGCGATCGCGCCTTGATCGACCGCCATCACGATCGCCTTGCGCAGCCGCTCGTCATTTACCTCGGCCTTGTCGATCTTGAACCCCATGAAATAGGTCCAGAACGCCTCGCGCGATCCGATCAGCTTGGTGTTGGGATTGGCGCGGATGGTACGGAAGCCCGAATATGGGATGTATTGGGTGATCTGGCTCTGCCCGGTCATCAGCGCGGCAAGCCGGGTGTTCTCTTCCGGCACGATCTTCCAGACGACCTCCTGCACTTGCGCGGGCCCGCGATTGTCATAGATCGGCGGCCCCCATTTGTAGGCGTCGTGGCGCTTCATCCGAAATTCGTCGCGCGGCTTCCACTCGACCCAGCAAAACGGACCGGTGCCGTTGAGCCCCTTCACGCCGAAGTCGGCGCCGAGCTTGGCGACATCCTCCTTGTCGATCACGACCGCGAAGCTTTGCGTCAGCTGATAAAGCAGCTCCGAGAACGGCGCGGTGAGCTTGTATTCGACCGTATAATCATCCTTGGCGACGACATCCGCCACCTTGCCGGCGCGCCAGCGCACCGGCGACTTGGTCTCAGGATCGATCCAGCGCTTGATCGAGTAGACGACATCGGCAGCCGTCATCTTCTTACCATTGCAGAACTGAACGTCCTTGCGCAGGTTGAACACGTAGCTGAGCCCGTCGGGCGATTGCGTCCAGCTCTCGGCGAGGCCCGGCTTGATAGTCTTCATGTCGTAGTCGAGCGAGACCAGCGTGTCGCCGAGCATGAACAGCACTTCCGACGCGCCGCGCGCGGTCGAGCGATGCGGATCGTAACGGTCGCTGTCGACCTCGCGCACGACCGTGATCGACTGCGCGCCCGCGGCGGTCGCGGTCATGAGACCGGCCAGCGCCAGCGCGGCGATCGCACATCTGTTCTCGTTGTTCATTGCTCTCTCCGTTTCGAGGAACTCAGCTGTTGCGCAGGCGCGGGTCGAGCGCGTCGCGCAGGGAATCGCCCAACAGGTTGGTGCACAGCACGATGATGAAGATGGCAAAGCTCGGGATCACGGCAATGTGCGGAGCAAAGAACAGCGCGTCGCGCCCCTGCGAGGCCATCATGCCGAGCTCGGCATAAGGCGGACGCGCCCCGAGCCCGAGGAAGCTCAGGATCGCGGAGATCAAGATCACCTGCCCGAAGCGCAAGGTGAGAAACACGAACACCGGCCCGAGGCAGTTGAGCGCGAGATAGCGCGTGATCAGATAGCCGTCCGACAGCCCGATGGCGCGTCCGGCCTCCATGTATTCCTGGCCCATGATGATGACGGCCGTCGAGCGTGTGATGCGCGCGACATCGGGCACCGCGGCAATCGAGAGCGCGATCACCACCGCGGTGGTGCCGGGGCCAATGACGGCTGCGAAGGCGAGGCCGAACAGGATCGCCGGAAACGACAGCATGACGTCGACCACACGCATGATCGGCGTCGACAGCCGCGTGAAATAGGCCGACGCAATACCGAGCACGACGCCGGTGCCGCCGCCGAACACGATCGCGAGCACGCCGGTGATCAGCGTGGTGCGCGCTCCGAAGAGGAGACGCGAGAGCATGTCGCGGCCCTGATTGTCAGTGCCGAGCAGGAATTGCGGCATTCCGCCGTCCATGAAGGACGGCGGAATGAACGGCGGCTGGCCCGTCTCGTACGGATCATAGGGCGCAAGCAACGGCGCGAAGATCGCGGCGAGAACGATCGCGAGCAACGTCGCGCCCGAGATCCAGACTGCGCTGTCGCGCGGCAGGCGCCGCCACAGGCCAGGGCGCGCCGGCAGCGCCTCGAGGCTTTGATCTATGTCGATCGCGGTCACGCGCGCTGAACCCGCGGATCGAGCAACGTGTAGAGCACGTCGACGATCATGTTGATCACGAGAAACGAAAGCGCGAGGACGAGAAGCGCGCCCTGCGCGAGCGGCAGATCGCTCGAAAGGATCGCGCCCACGGCGAGGCGCCCGACCCCCGGCCAGGAATAGATGCTTTCGGTCACGACCGCGCCGCCGAGCAGATAGCCGGCCTGCAGGCCGATCAGCGTGACCACCGGGATCAGCGCGTTGCGCAATGCGTGGCGAATGATGACCGTGTGCTCGCGCAGGCCTTTCGCGCGCGCGGTGCGGACGAAGTCGGCGTTGAGCACTTCCAGCACCGAGGCGCGCGTCATGCGCGCGATCGGGCCCACGAACGCCGTGCCAAGCGTGAGCGCCGGCAACACCAGATGGCGCAGGCCCTCCACAGTCCACACCGGCCCGCCGCGCCCAAGGAACGGGAGCAATTGCCACTTGTAGCCGAGATACTGCATCAGCAGCAGGCCGACGAAGAACACCGGCATCGAGACGCCCGCAACCGAGACGGCCATGATGAGCCGATCAATCAGGCTGCCGCGATGCACGGCCGCGAGCGTTCCGAGCGCAATGCCGATCGGTACCGCGAAGATCAGGCAGGCGACAACGAGCTCGATCGTGGCCGAGACGGCGCTGCCGAGCTCGGACGCGACCGAGGTGTTGTTGATCATCGAGCGGCCGAGATCGCCCTGCGCGAGCCGCGACAGATAGCGCCAGAACTGCACCGGCGTCGGCTGATCGAGCCCCATCTCGACGCGGATCTTCTCGACGACGTCGGGCGTCGCGGTAGGTCCCGCGATCACCATCGCGGGATCGCCCGGGGTCGACTTGATCAGCACGAAACCGAACAGAATGACGCCGAACAGCACCGGCACGCCGAGCAGCAGCCGATAGGCGATATGCTGGCCCATCAGGTGATCCCGGCGCTGTTCGTTTCGCCGTGCCGGTCGAACACGATCTCGCCGCCGCGAATGGTGATGTCGCAGTGCGTGTCCTCGAGGATCTCGTCCGGCGCCGCTTTGGTGATGTCGCGCGAGAACACCGCGACATCGCCGAGCAGACCCGGCGCGAGCCGGCCTTTGCGGCTCTCGGCCTTTTCGGCGAAAGCGCTGAACTCGGTGTAAGCCTGCAACGCCTCGTCGATGGTCAGCGCCTCCTGGCCGCCGACGACGGTGCCCTTGCCGGTCTTGCGGGTCAGCATGGTGTAGATGTTGGGAAACGGATTGGCGTCGCACACCGGCGCGTCGGTCGAGGCCGACGGCTTCAAGCCGGCATTGAACCAGCCGCGCATCGGATAGGACGCGTCCGGCCGCTCGGTGCCGAGCACCGAATAATAGAGATCGCCGAAATCGTAGATGAACACCGGCTGCGGTGCCGGATAGATGCCGGCCGTCTGCATCCTGGCGATGTGGTCCGAGGTCAGGAAGCCGCAATGCTCGACGCGATGGCGCCGGTCGGGATCCGGCGCAGCGGCGAGCGCCTTTTCATAAGCGCCGATCACCTGCTCGATCGCGGCGTCGCCGATGGCGTGGATCGCCATCTGATAGCCCTTGCGGTGATAGTCCATCACGTATTCGTCGAGCACCGCGTCGGTCTGGCAGGCGACGCCGCAGGTCTTGTCGTCCCCGAGATACGGCTGAGACATCCAGGCGGTGCGTCCGCCGGCGCTGCCGTCGGTGAAGATCTTCACCGGACCGATGCGCAGCATGTCATGGCCGACCCCGGTGACGAGGCCGGCGCGATGCGCGTCCGGCACGATGCTCTTTGGGCCCGGATCGCCGAGCAGGCACACATAGGTGCGCACGGGAAGCCGGCCCTCGCGCTCCGCCGTGAAGTACGCGCCGATCTCGCGGAAGTGGCTGTGCATGCCGACCGCCGCGTCCATGCAGCTCGTGATGCCGAAAGAATTGAGATACTTGCCGGCACGCTCGATCGCACCGACGAGATCCTCGTCGGTCGCGACCGGCAGGACTTTCCGGATCGGATCGCGCGCGTATTCGGCGAGCAGGCCGGTCAACTGTCCGTTCTGCACCTCGATGAGGCCGCCAGGCGGCGACGGCGTCGTGGCGGTGACGCCGGCGAGCTCGAAGGCCTTGCTGTTGCAGATCGAGATGTGGCCGCAGGTGCGCACCAGATAGACGGGGTTATCCGGCGCGACGCGGTCGAGCTCCTCGCGCCAGGGGTGGCGCTTCACGTCGAGCTTGAACTGATCGTAGCCACGCGCGAGCACCCATTTGCCGGGACCGAGCGCGTCGGCGCGCGCCTTGATGCGCGCCAGCAGGTCATCGAGCGTCGGCGCGACTTTCGGCCGCACATCGACTTCCACCATCGTGAGACCGTAGGGAAGCAGATGCAGATGCGCATCGATCAGTCCCGGCGTCGCGAGGCGGCCGCGCAGATCGATCACCCGTGTGTCCGGCCCGACCAGCGGTTCGATGTCGACATCGGAGCCGGTCGCGAGGACGCGTCCGCCCCAGAGCGCAACCGCCTGCGCGATGCCCTCCTGTCGACCGCACCAGACCGTCCCGTTGCGCAGGACCGTCTCGGCGTAGACCGTCATTCCACCACTCCGTCCCCAAAGAGGAAATTTTGCGCTGCAGCAGGCGCCCTTGGCTAGCCCTTTTTCCCGCCAGCGCTGCCTATCAGGCATTCACGTCGCGCGGTGCTCGCAATGACATGCGCAAAATAAAGAAGGCCCCAGCCGAAGGACGCCGGGGCCATTCGGCGCCGGGTCGAGGGAGACAAGCCCGGCGCGGGGGACTTGAAGCAAGATTCTTCCAGTTTGCTGATGCTCCGCATTGATGCGGATCAAACGCTCAGCGCGGCGCGGCCCGCGCCAAACGGGTGATCGCCTGGATCAAGGCGGTCGCATCGGCCACGCCTTTGCCGACGATGTCATGGCCGCTGCCATGCGCCACCGATGAGAAGAGGATCGGGCTCCCGATGGCCAGTCCGGCGGTCGCGTGGCGCGCCAGCAGCTTGGCGGGGATGTGGCCCTGATCGTGCAGCATCACCACGAAGGCGTCGACGCCGGTCGTGTGGAACATGGTGTCCGCCCCGAACGGACCCGCGACGTCGATGCCGTCGGCGACGCCGGCTTCGATCGCCGGCCGGATGATGTCGATCTCCTCGTGGCCGAACAGGCCCTGCTCGCCGGCATGCGGATTGAGCCCGCTCACGTGGATCTTGGGACGAGCGATGCCGAGCTGCCGCAGCGTGCGGTCCGTGATCTTGATGACGTGCGCGACACGTTCGCGCGTGATCAGCGCGATCGCCTCGCGCACCGAGACATGCAGCGTGCAATGCACGATCTTCACGTCATCGAAGCAGAGCATCAGGTAGACGTCGTGCGGCGCGAGCCCGGTCTCGCGCGCCACAAAGGACGGATATCCGTCGAACGCGATGCCCGCGCGCGCAATCGAGGTCTGATTTTGCGGCGCCGCCACCACGGCATCGACTTGACGTGCGAGCGCCGCCTGGATCGCGGCGCGGGCGGCTGCGAGTGACATGCGTCCACTCGCCGCGCTGGTGCTTCCAAACGCGATGTCCGCCGCCTCGTTCGAGCGGCACGCCAGCAGCGGCAGGCGGGCGTCCGCCCAGTCCGCGCCGTCGAGCTGATCGAGCACAAGCAGATCGGCCGCGATGCCGCACGCCTTGGCGTGGCGCTCGACGATCTTTGGATCACCGACCAGGACCGGCCGCGCCATCGCCTGCACGGTCGGATCGAGCGCCGCTTTCAGACTGATTTCCGGACCGATGCCCGCGGGATCGCCGATTGCAATCGCAATGATCGGCTTGCGGCCCACGGCGTCACGCCCGCAACGCGGTCAGCATGGCCTCGACGTACTCTTCGCCCTTCGCGATGACCAGCATCGAGGCGCAGGCACGTAGCGGCGTGACGGTGCGCAGCAGCGCGGGCTCGGCGAGCGACGTCGGATCCATGACCAGCGCGGTCAACATGATGTGCTTCGCCTGGCAGACCTCCGCGATGATCGCCGCATCCTCGGCACTTTCGCCGGCCGTCGAGACGGTCACGACCGCATCGGCCGTGCTCACTTGATCGAGCAGGTTCAGCGTCGCACCGGCGAGATCGTGAAGCCAGTCGGCGACGACCTGGGACTTTTCCTTCCTCACCGCAGTCAGAAACGTCGCGGCATTCCATTCGTGGCGCGCGAGCCCGCGCACGACGCGCTCGGCCGATGGGTCGAGCGCAATAATCTTGATCCGGCGCGGGACGGAATTCGGATACGCGACGCGAAAGCGTGCTTCCTCAGCAGTCGTTGCGCGCGCGCATTCACTCAGCACAGCGCGGCTCCAACGCTAGACGGTCGCATGCGCGATGCCCTCGCGAACCGACAGCGCTTCCTTCGCGCCATCCGTGAACGGCTGGTCCGGCGGCAGGACGACCGCGGCCGAGCGCACGCGTTGATGCGCGGTGTCGACGCCGGGCGGCATGACGCCGGCTTCGGTCAGCGCCTTGATCGCCTTCAGCATGCGATGCCGCGCCATGATGATGCCGTTGTCGGTCGAAACCAGGTTCTCTTTGGTACGATCGACGATCGGGCCCATGCTTTCCTGCAGCGAGGCGTCCTGCATCGCGATGCCGGCAACACCGCTGAAGGTGCGGCCCGCCTTCTGCGCCGCGCGATCGATCAGATAGTCATTGTCCTTGTTGGCGAGCGCCCGATAGGTGCCGGGCTCGAACTTGACATAGATGCCCTTGCCATCGCGCATCGCCTGCACTTCGGCCTCGGTCAGCGCGCGTTGGACGTGATAGTCGAAGCTCCAGGTCCAGCAATTGTGATCGTCGATCGGGATCCAGAAGTGGCCGTGCACCGGATGATTGCCGCGCGGCGGGATCATCGTGAAGGACGGCATCACCCAGGGCGTGATGCGCCAGTAATAATGGCCGCCCTCGGCATTGCGGCGCACGCCGATGTAGAGCCCGCCGGGGCTCTCGACCACCTCGAACACCGGCCGCGCGTCGGCGAGATTGTACCGGTTGCCCTTCGCGCCCTTGAACAGCGGGTCGGAATTCAACTCGCCGCGGTGCAGCCACGACACATGGCTTGAATCGATGCCGCCCTCGAGCGCCTGCAACCAGTTCGACTCCTGCAGGCGCTTCGCCACAAATCGCTGCGCGGGCGGGACGAGCGCGAACTCGAACTCCGGCAGCGCCGGCTGTCGCTCCGGCGGGCCCATATAGGTCCAGAGAATCCCGCCGCGTTCGACCAGCGGGTAGGATTTCAGCTTGATGCGCTGACAGTAGCTGCTCTCCGCCGGCTCCGACGGGACCTCGACGCATTGTCCGGTCACGTCATATTTCCAGCCGTGATAAGGGCAGCGCAGCCCGTTCTCTTCATTGCGGCCGAACCACAACGACACGCCGCGATGCGCGCAGAACTCGTCGATCAGCCCGTAGCGTCCTTGCGTATCGCGAAAAGCGAGCAGCCGCTCGGAGAGCAGCTTGACACGCACCGGCGGGCATTCATTCTCGGGAAGCTCTTCGGCGAGCAAAGCCGGGATCCAGTAGCTCCGGAACAGGGCTCCGCCCGGCGTTCCAGGCCCGGTTTGCGTCAGGAGATCGTTCTGTTCGCGGCGTAACATGGCTGACCACATTCGCTGACATGTTTTGCGCGAGCATACGCCAATCTGACCCGGCTTTGAATTGGCTCTGTGATGACCGTAGATCAGGCATGACGGAATCGGATCGCTCGGGACATCAGATCGAGCTCTGCGCCACGACCGAGGTGGCTCCCGGGACGGCGCTCAAGGTCGAGCAGGCCGGTCTCGAGCTCGCGGTGTTTAATGTCGACGGGCAGTTCTACGTCACCGACGATCACTGCACGCACGGGCCCGGATCCCTGTCGGAGGGTTACCTCGAGGGCGACATCATCGAGTGCAATTTTCACCAGGGGCAATTCAACGTGCGGACCGGTGAACCCGTCCTTTCGCCCTGCACCATCCCGGTGAAGACCTATCCGGCCTTTGTTCGCGACGGCAAAGTAATCATCGTGGTGTGAGGACGCGCACCATGCAGGCGACTGAGGTTCTCATCGTCGGCGCCGGACCGGTCGGCCTCACGCTGGCCTACGATCTCGGCCGGCGCGGCATCCGCTGCACGCTGATCGAGCAGAAGGAGGCGCCGCAATTCCTGCCCAAGATGGAGCGCTGCAACGCGCGCACGATGGAGATTTTTCGCCGCCTCGGTCTCGCTGACAAGATCCGGGCCGCCGGGCTGCCGTCATGCGTGCCGATGGATGTGTTCATCATTCTGGCCATGAACGAGCCGCCGCTGCTGCAACAGCACTACCCATCGGTCGATGCGGCACGCGTGGCGATCCGCGGCTGCCGCGATGGCACCCAGCCGCTCGAGCCGTATCAATTGATTTCGCAATACACGCTCGAGCCATTGTTGAAGGCAGAGGTCGAAGCGCTGCCGGGCGTCACCGTCCGCTACGCCTGCGAGTTCCTGTCGTTCGAGCAGGATGCGGCCGGTGTCTCGGCGGCGGTCAAGAATGAGACCGGCGCAACCGAAACGATCCGCGCGGCCTATCTGGTCGGCTGCGATGGCGGCGCGAGCCCGGTGCGCAAGCAGCTCGGCGTCAAGTTGCGTGGCGAAGGCAACCTGCTCGAATTGCGCCAGGCGCTTTTTCGTTGCGATGAGCTGTTCGATAAAATTCCGATCGGCGATGGACCGGGACAGGGTCGGCACTATCACGTGGCGGACGACCGCGCGACGTTCCTGATCATGCAGGATTCCACGCGCCATTGGACCCTGCATGCGGTCGTCGAGCACGACGAGGACATGAGGGCGGCGTTCGAGCGCACGGTCGCGATTCCCGTGCGGTACGAGATGCTGTCCTGCGCCCCTTGGCGGCAGAACCTGCTGCTGGCCGACTCCTACGGCAGCGGGCGCGTGTTTCTCGCCGGCGATGCGGTTCATCTCGTCATTCCGACCGGCGGGCTCGGCATGAACACCGGCGTCGGCGACGCGATCGACCTGTCCTGGAAGCTTGCCGCAACGTTGCGCGGCTGGGGCGGCCCGAATCTCCTGCGTTCCTACGAGCTCGAACGTCGCCAGGTCGGCGAGCGCAATGTCGGCGCGTCGCGCTATGCCTCGCTCGGTCGGCGCAAATGGCGGGCGCAGTATCGTCCGGAAATTCGCGACCGCACGTCCGCCGGACAAGCGGCGCGCGACAATCTCGTGCGCGTCGCCAAGATCGAGCAGCCGAAGAGCAACGAGATGATCGGCGCCGAGCTCGGCTACCGCTATGTCGATTCGCCGATCATCTGCGACATTCCGGGCGGACCGGAGCATTTGTTTCGCGACTACCGGCCGACCACCTGGCCCGGCGCGCGGCTGCCGCATGTCTGGCTCGCCGACGCAATGCCGATCCAGGACAGGATCGGCGATGGCTATACGGTGCTGCGCCTCGGCGGCACCAGCGCGGATACCAGCGACCTCGAGCTGGCCCTCCGATCCTATGGCGCGCCGGTCAGCGCGCTCGATATTCCGGACGCGGCGGCGCGCGATCTCTATGAGCGCGATATCATTCTGCTGCGCCCGGACATGCATGTGGTGTGGCGCGGCAACCGGCTGGATGACATCGAAGGCATCGCCACGACTGCGACGGGACATTGAGAGGCCGCATGACAGCGCTGAATGATCTCGTGGAAGAGCTGGTGACGGCCAATCACATCCTGGCGCGCGAACGCGTGCTCGATCCATTCGGGCATATTTCGGCGCGGCATCCCGAGCGGCCCGACCACTACCTGCTCTCGCGCGCGCGTGCGCCGGAGCTCGCCGAGAGCCGCGACATCATGGAGTTCACGCTCGACGGCACGACCGTCGGCGCGAGCACCGGCAAGCCCTATTCGGAACGCTTCATTCATGGCGCGATCTATGAGGCGCGCTCAGATGTGATGGCGATCGTGCACAATCACAGCCCCAACGTCGTTCCCTTCACGGTGACGCAGCAGCCGTTGCGGCCGATCATGCATATGTGCGGCCCGATCGGATCGACGATTCCGAACTGGGATATCCGCCACAAGTTCGGCGACACCAACCTACTGGTCACCAGCATGGAGATGGGCCGTGACTTCGCCGCGACCCTCGGCCCGCATACCGTCGCGCTGATGCGCGGGCACGGCTGCAGCGTCGTCGGCCGCTCCGTGCGCGAGGCCGTGTTCACGTCGGTCTATATGGAGCTGAATGCCGAGATGCTGATCAAGGCGCTCTCGATGGGCGAGGTGGTCTATTTGTCGGACGGCGAGATCGCGGCGATCACCAAGGGCCGCGCCGGCTTCACGCTCGAGCGCGGCTGGGAGAACTGGTGCCGGCGCGTCGGCCGCCCCTATGTGCCGCACAGCTGGGACATGGGCGAGGGATTTTCCAAGACCGATACGTGAGGCGCACATGCGAGGCATCCGGCGTTGCGTCGTCGACGCGATCGCGGTGGCGGTCGGATGTTTCTTGCTGGCCGGCGCCGCGCAGGCGCAGCGCGACGGGTCGAGCTATCCGGATCGACCGATCCGCGTGGTGGTATCCGTGCCGCCCGGTGGCGGCGTCGATACCGTAACGCGGCTGGTCGGACAGAAGCTGCAGCAACGCCTCGGGCAGCCGGTTGTCATCGAAAATCGCGGCGGTGCGGCCGGAAACCTCGGCGCGGAGCTCGTCGCGAATGCCGCGCCCGACGGCTACACGCTGCTCGCAACGTCGCCCGCACCTCTGGTCGCGAACGCCGCGCTCTACAAGAACCTGCGGTTTGACCCGGAGAAGTTCGAGCTCGTCGCGGTCATGGCACTCAGCCCGAACGCGCTTGTGGTGAGGCCGGACGCGCCGATGAAGTCCGCCCAGGAGGTGATCGCCTACGCGAAGGCCAATCCGGGAAAGCTGCGCTATGGCTCGCAGGGAAACGGAACGACGTCGCATCTGACGACCGAGTTGTTCCAACGCCTCACCCAGACCAAGCTGCTGCACGTCCCCTACCGCGGCACCGCGCCGGCGCTGAACGACCTGATCGCCAGCCATGTCGACCTGATGTTCGTCGATACCGCCGCCGTGCTGCCGTTGCACCGTGGCGGCCGCGCCCGGATCCTTGCGGTCGCGGCGCATCAGCGCCTGCGCGATCTGCCGGACATTCCGACGCTCGAAGAGCTCGGCCTTGGCGAATTTTTCTCGGCGGCCTGGAATGGCATCGTGGCGCCGGCGAATACGCCGCCCGCGATCACGGCGCGCCTCAACGAGGAGATCAACGCCGTGCTCGCCATGCCGGAGGTCGAGGCGCATTTCCGCGAGCTGCATCTCATTCGCATGGGCGGCAGCCGCAGCGACATGGCGGAGTTCGTCAGCGCCGAGCGCAGACGCTGGGAAGCCGTCATTCACGGACTGAACGTCACGTTGGATTGAACGAAATTCGCGCCGGCGTGCCGTGGAACACGGGCCTTGCAGGGATTGCTACGCCATCAGGTCGCGCCGACAGCCATCGAACCGCGCGAGGATCTCATCGACGTTCATCCAAGTCGTGATGTCTCCGGCCGCGCCCACCGGCATCATTTCGTTCGCGCTCATTCTGTGGGGATTGCGCAGCCGGCCCGATGCCACTTCATCGGCATATACATCGTCATGATGTCGTCAGTGGGAACTCGGCCGCGGGATGTCCCAGGGAACGCGCCGCGATTGATGTCGTTCTTTCGCGAGGGACGATCAATGGGACGGGCGCATCTGCCCGTTCGCGCGGGACTATGGCCGTAGCCTCCAAGCACAAGGGCGGAAGACATGCGGATCACCAGCTTCAAGGACTTGTACATCGCTGAACTGCAGGAACTCGTCGACGTGGAACGCCAGCTCGGGACCGCGCTGCGTCGCATGGCTGATGTTGCGCGACATGCCGGCCTGAAGCGGGTGCTGGAGGACCATTTCGAACAGACGACGCGTCAACGTGAGCGGCTGAGATCCATGATTCAGGCGCATAGCGCAAATCCAACCGCGCACACCGACCAGGCCATGCAGGCGCTCGTTCGTGAAACCGAGAAGATGTTTGCGATCCTGAAGGATGCCGACCTGCGCGACGCCGCTCTGATTGCGTCAGCGCAGAAGCTCGAACATTACGAAATCGCCGCCTACGGTACCGCAGCGGCCCTCGCAGGCCAGCTCGACCTGCGCAACGACCAGGCCATGCTGTATGAAAGTCTCGAGGAGGAGAAGGAGATGGATCTCCTGCTCACGCAGCTGGCCAAGAGCGAGGTGAATCGCGACGCGCTCGCGGCGTGAGCCGCCGAGGTCGCGCCCCGTCAACGCCGCCACGACTCCAAGGTGGCGCGCAGCCGCTGCCACTGCGCTTCATCTTTCGGCAGCCCCCAGCGCAGCCATGACGGCTCATGCGTGAAGCGACGCACCAGGATGCCGGATTGGCCGAGGTGCGTGAATAAGCCTGCGGCGTCCTGCGAACGCGTTAGCCGATAGAGCAGCGCGCCGCCGATCAATTCGAGTCCGGCGCGCTCGAGCAGCGCGTCGACGCGTTGCGCGGCTTTGACGATTCGTGCGCGCGCAGCTGCCTTCCACTGCTCATCGGCAAGCGCGATCGCGCCGATATGCAGCGCAGGTCCGGGCACGGCCCATGGACCAAGCAGGGCTCGTAGGCGTCGCGCGAGTTCCGGCGCTGTCAACGCGAAGCCGAGGCGCAGGCCGGCAAGTCCAAAGAACTTACCAAACGACCGTAGCACGACCAGATTTGGACGCGCTGTTGCATCCGCGACGCTGAGCTCGGCCGGGAGGACATCTGCGAACGCCTCATCGACGACAAGCAGGCCGCCATGTCGGTTCAGCGCATCGGCCAGGTCCAGCACGGCGGATCGCGGAAGAATTCGCCCGTCGGGATTGTTCGGATTCACGATTACGGCGAGCCGCGCATCGCGAAGTTGATCAACACTATCGACTTCGACGGCGCCATGACGGGCAAGCGCAGCGGCGCGCCGATGTTCGGCATAAGTCGGGCCGAGAATGGCGGCACGGCCCGGTGGCACCAGGCCCGTGACCAATGGCAACAGCAGCTGCGTCCCGGGCGCGCAGACGACATGGTCCCGCGACGGTGCGCCGTAGGCGCGCGCCGCCGCTTCGGCGAGCCGCCGCAAGGCCGCCTCGTCCGGAAGCCGCGCAAACAGCTCCTGCGGCAGCTCGGGGAGCGGATAGGCGTATGGATTGATTCCGGTCGACAGATCGATGAAAGGTTCGGGCGCGTTCGGAAACAATTCGCGCGCGGCGGTCAAATCGCCGCCATGCCGCAGCGGTGCCAGAGGGCTTGCCTCGCGTCGATCCATGAGCATCGTCGTTACCTTAAGCGCCCTGCTGATCGAAGCAACGATCGGCTATCCGGACCGGATCTTGCGCCGCATCGGTCATCCGGTGACCTGGATTGGGCGGCTGATCGCGTGGCTCGACCGTTACCTCAACCGCGAAAGCCAAGGTGGTGCGAGCCGGCGGCTGGCCGGACTTGCCGCGGTGATCGTCATCATTGCAGTTTCGGCCGGCGTCGGGCTCATCATCGAATACGCCCTCTCGCGCGTGACGTTCGGCTTTCTGGCGGTCGGCCTGCTCGCCAGCACATTGTTGGCACAGCGCAGCCTGCACGACCATGTGCTGCGCGTTGCGCGCGCGCTCGATTCCGAAGGCCTCGAGGCCGGCCGCACGGCGGTGTCGCACATTGTCGGCCGCGATACTGCCGTTCTCGATGAGGCGGGCGTCGCCCGCGCGGCGATCGAAAGCCTTAGCGAGAATTTCTCCGACGCAATCGTGGCGCCGGCGCTCTGGCTCGCGCTCGGCGGCCTCGCGGGCGGCGCGGCCTACAAGGCAGTCAACACCGCCGACAGCATGATCGGACATCGCACGCCGCAGCATCGCGATTTCGGATCTGCCGCGGCGCGACTCGATGATCTCGTCAATCTGCCGGCCTCC
>Ga0081539_10003049_pt1 | contig 21640 bp, 14 predicted proteins | sample TabmetS4T2R2_FD_71023 | JGI IMG/M metagenome (GOLD analysis project Ga0081539, IMG submission 71023) | Tabebuia heterophylla rhizosphere microbial communities from the University of Puerto Rico - S4T2R2 | ecosystem: Host-associated > Plants > Roots > Rhizosphere ...
CGCAAGCCCCCGAAATCCACCTCGAAACAACAGGCAAATCCCCCCAAGACCTCGTCGAGGAGATCGAGACATACCTCGCCGATCGCGACGAAGCCCAATTCAAATCCGGGTGGGGAATTTGACGAAGCGGGGCCTTTGTCGAGTGCCTCGGATCGGATTAGGAGCAAGTTGAAGAAAGGCTGAAATCATCCTTCAGCCACCTGCCGGCGCATCATGTCGCTCACCAGGATGTCAAATTTTTTAAGCCGTCTTTTCAGACGCTTGTCGTTTTTTCCTGACCGCTGCCCTGCGCGCTCTTATCCACTCCCCTCGCAACACCCTCATAATCCCGGGTATCGCCCTTGCGGGAACCGGGTCTAGAACCGGAGACACGGGAGGATGACGGCGCCGGGCCGGCGGCACTGCGGTTGGTGCTGCTGGACATTGTCATCCGAGGCCCGGGTCCGGATCGAGGCTTGCCGCGTGTGAAAACCGGCTCCCTCAAATATCCGGACAAGAACGCCGGACGGGCGGCCGCGAGGTTGCACGTACTAACTTAGATGAGCGACCGAACGGCCGCCCGTCTTCCCGACCCAGAGCTCTGAGTTTGTCGAAGAGGTCGAAGGGTCGCGTTCTTTGAAATGGCCAGACCGCGAAAAGCGGGGCGTGGCAACGGCCACGCATGTCGCACATCCAACCGGTAGGCGCCCTCGACCCGCCTATTCGGCCGCGATACGCGTCGGGCGATCGCCGACGAAGTTGCGGATCGCATCGATGACGCGATCCTGATCCTCGGCGCTGAGGTAGGGGTGCATGGGCAGGCTGAGAATCCGTTCAGGCAGCCTCTCCGATACCGGCAGGCCGTCCGGCGAACGCGGGAAATGCTGGTAGGCGACCTGCTGGTGGAGGGGCTTGACGTAGTAGACGACGCTCGGAATGCCGAGCTGCTGCAGATGCGCCTTGAGGGCATCGCGGTCGGGCGCCTCGATCGAATATTGCGCCCAGGCCGAGCGATAGCCTTCCGGCACGTTGGGAACTTTCACGACATTGCCGAGCCCCTGCGAGTATCGTGCGGCAACCTTCTGCCGCGCAACCATTTCCTCTTCGAGGATCGCCAGCTTTTCGATGAGGATCGCGGCCTGCAGCGTGTCGAGCCGCGAGTTCACGCCGACATGGATGTTGTCGTATTGAGTCTCGCCCTTGCCGTGGAAAGCATAGGACCGCAGCTTCGCCGCCAACGCGTCATCGTTGGTGAACATCGCGCCGCCGTCGCCGTAGCAGCCAAGCGGCTTGGCCGGGTAGAAGCTGGTGCCGGCAACCTTGCCGAAGGCGCCGCATTTCCGGCCGCGCAATGTGCCGCCCGTCGATTGCGCCGCATCTTCGATGACCAGAAGGCCTTCGCGCTCCGCAATTTTTTCAATCACGGCGTAGTCGGCCGCAAGGCCGAACAAATCCACCGGGACGATCGCCTTCAAGGTGAGACGCCCTTCGCGTTTCACCATGTCGATCGCGGCTTCGAGGCTCGCCGCATCGATGTTGTAAGTGTCGGGATCGACGTCGACAAAGACCGGCTCCGCCTTGGTCAGCGCCACGACCTCCGCGGTGGCCGCGAAGGTGAAGCTCGGCACGAAGACGGCATCGCCGGGGCCGACGCCGGAAGCGTAGAGCGGGATCAGCAGCGCGTCGGTGCCGTTGGCGCAATTGACGACGTGCTTGACTCCGACATAGGCGGCAAGCTGCTTCTCGAACGCCGCGACTTCGGGTCCGTGAATATATTTGCCGCCCTCGACGGCACGGTCGATCGCGGCTTTCAGCTTTTCGCCAAGCCGCTGGCGCTGCGCGCCGAGATCGATGAACTGCATTACATCCCCAAAAGCAAAGAATTTCACCGTGTTATGGGCGACGCTGATACCAGAGTTGAACAGAGGGCGGAAGCGTCGGGGCCGAGCGAGCTCCTGAAGGCTTCAATGACCAATGTTACCGGCATGGCGTCGGCCGACATCCGCAAAGCGAGCCCGCGCAAGGATTTCGGCCGGGACGCCAGCACATCCAGCCGATCTTGCTGCGCTGCGAAACATTAATTGATTGCCTTGCCGGCCTCGATCCTGGCTGATCAGGCGATCTCGCTCCGCCATGGCGGGTTGGCGCCCGCGCGGGAGACGGTGATCGCCGCCGCCTTGGCTCCGAGCGTCAGCGCCTTGTCGATCGCTGTCGCCGGCAGGCTGCCGACGGCCGCCTTTGAAAGTAGGCCCTGGCCGTGGAGAGAGGCCAGCACGCCTGCATTGAAGGTGTCGCCCGCGCCGACAGTGTCGACAACCGTCACTCGTTCCGAAGCCACCGAGATCTTGTGGTTTTTGGTGTAGCCGGTGGCGCCCTTGCTGCCGCCGGTGACGATCACAAGCTTCGGGCCGAGCTCCAGCCACCTTGCGGCGATCTCGGCATGCGAGCCGGTCTCGCCGAACCAGGCGAGATCGTCGTCGGAAAGCTTGACGATGTCGGCCATGCCGATCATCCGCTCCATGCGCGCCAGGTGCTTGTCCTTGTCTTGTATGAATCCGGGCCGGATGTTCGGATCGAGCATCATGACGCGGCTTTCATGCTCGCGCTTCATCAGCGCTTCGTAAGCCGAGCCCGACGGTTCCGGAATCAGGCTGATCGCGCCGAACAGCATGGCGTCGATATCGGCATCGAAGGCCGGCAGGTCGGCTTCGGTCAGCATGCGGCCTGCCGTGTTCTCGTCATAGAAGGTATAGGTGGCATGCCCATCGCTTAGCCGCACGAAAGCCAGCGTCGTCGGGCGGCCCGAGACAGGGGCGTAACGGGAGCCGGCATTGCTCGACGCCAGGACCTCGCGGATCTGCTGGCCGAACAGGTCGGACGACAGGCCGCAGAAGAACTCGACCGGCGCGCCGAGCCGCCCGAGCGCGATCGCCGAATTGAACACCGCGCCGCCGGCATAGGGCGCGAAGGCAGGCTCGCCGGAGGTGCTCTCGCGCGGCAGCATGTCGATCAGCGCCTCGCCACAGCAGACGATCATTTGCAGCCCTCACGGATAGATCACACCCTTGCGGATGACGATGTTGCCATAGAGCCTCGGCTCGCTTGTCGCAACAATCGCGTAAGCCGCTTTGACGCGATCGTAGAAGACTTCGCCCGGAAGCGGCACAATCTGGCGACCAGGCGCAAGCTTTTCGCAGACGGCAACCATGTCTCCGTGCACGGGATCGAGCTTGTCGGGATCGTTCTTGACCGTGGCTCGGAAGAGCGCTTCGGGCACGAAATCATCGACGGGCATCACCTGCAGGATCGCGTCCAAGACCGGGATGACGCCGTGTCCATCTGCCCGGATCAGCCTGCGCGCATGTTCCCGGGCCGGATAGTTGCCGTCGACGATGGCGATTTCGTCACCATGACCCATGGCGCGCAGGATCGAAAGCAGTTCTGGTCCGAGTATCGCCGGGATGCCGATCAGCATGGCGTTCGGTTAACTCCCGGTCGTTGCGGTCGCGCCGACCAGGAAACGGTCCGACAGCGGCAAGCTGGCGCCGCCCAGCGCGCGCGCATGGATGCCGACCGTGCCTTCCCGCACCGGCGGCAGGCTGAGCCCCTCCGCATCGATCGTCGTCAACGTATCGCAGACTGCCGCCACGAGCCGGGCACGAACCGAAGTCGGCATCCAGCCGTCGATCACGGCCGCCTGGAAATCGATGACCGACGAGGCGGACACGATCGCATAAGCGAGTCCGTTTGCGGCCGAACTGACCCATTGGTCGAGCTCCGCGCCCAGCTCCCCCCAGTTCTCGGGCGAGGTCCACAGAAACGAAGCATCGCGGCCCTTGGCATTGAGCGCACGTTCGAGCATGGCGATCGAGGCGATATCGATGAGCTGACGTGGCGCGCCGCCAGGTCCTGGCACCGGCATCGAACCGAGCGCGCCGGCGTTGCCCGTTGGACCGCTATAGAGCGCGCCGTTGAGCACGATGCCGCCGCCGGCGAAGGCGCCGATATAAAAGTAGATGAAATCGCGCGGCGCGTCGCCCTTGCCGAAAACGAGCTCCGCCCCGCAGGCCGATGTCGCATCGTTCTGCAGATAGACCGGGAAGGCGACCTGGCCGCCGATGTCGGCCCGGATGTCGCGGTTGCGCCAATGGTCCATGACGTCGCGCGGCGCTCCGGCGGTGTCGACCCAGTTCCATAGTTCGAATGGCATGGCGATGCCGAGCCCGGCGATCCGCCTGTCCTGTTCGAGCGTCAGGCCGGCGCGGATACGTTTGATGCCTTCGGTTACGAACTCGACGGTCTCGCGGGGAGCGGGGTAGCGATAGGAAAGCTGCAACATTGCCCCCACTGCGCCGAGGAAGTCGATCAGCACCAGCTCGGCGCTGCGCCGGCCGATCTTGAGGCCGAGAAAGAACGCGCCTTCTGGATTGAGCGACATCGGGATCGACGGCTGGCCGATCTTGCCGCGCACCGGCTCGTTCCTGACGAGCAGGCCTTCCTCCTCGAGTTCGCGCATGATCACCGAAACGGTCTGCGCCGAGAGCTTTGTCAGCCGGGCGATTTCGGTTTTGGCGAGGCCGCCGTGGCGACGCACAAGCGACAGCACCAGCCGCTCGTTATAGTCGCGCATGCCGCTCTGGTTCGTGCCGCGATGGTAGCGCTCGGCGGCAATGCCAGTTCTGAGAGAGCCGGTCTCCTCCACCCAGCGCCTCCATACGCCTTGTCTTTTCCGCAAAGAATGGCCGCAGGCACGGCCCCTTGTCAATATTAAATCAGAGTGATTTATTTATTGACAAGGAGCCAGCCTTCGTATTCCTTTGAGGGGACGCCTGGAGCAGGGAGCGATTTCCGGGTGTTCGTGAGGAGTGCCGGCGTTGTCGGCACAAGGTTTCGTACTGGGAGGATTTGATGGGTAGATTGTCTCTTCTGAAGACCGTTTTGGCGAGCGCCGCGACTTTCGGCCTGATGGCCGCAACGTCTGCCTATGCCGCAGACACCGTTGGGCTTATCACCAAGACGGAGACCAACGCGTTCTTCGTCAAGATGCGCGAAGGCGCCGAGGCCAAGGCCAAGGAGCTTGGCGTCAACCTGATCACCGCCGCCGGCAAGTTCGACGGCGACAATGACGGCCAGGTCGCAGCCATCGAGAACCTGATCTCGGCCGGCGCCAAAGGTTTCGCGATCGTGCCGAGCGACTCCAAGGCCATCGTGCCGACCATCCAGAAGGCACGTGATGCCGGCCTCAAGGTAATCGTGCTCGACACCCCGCTCGACCCGATCGACGCGGCCGATGCCACCTTCGCCACGGACAACTTCAAGGCCGGCGAACTGATCGGCGCCTGGGCCAAGGGCACGCTGGGCGACAAGGCCAAGGACGCCAAGATCGTGTTCCTCGACCTCGCGACCAACCAGCCGACCGTCGACTATCTGCGTGATCAGGGCTTCATGCAGGGTTTCGGGATCGACGTGAAGGACCCCAACAAGTACGGCGACGAGGACGATCCGCGCATCTGCACGCATGAGATCAGCCAGGGTGATCCTGAGAAAGGTCGCACGGCGATGGAGAACGCGTTGCAGAAATGTCCTGATGTGAACGTGGTCTACACGATTAACGAGCCGGCCGCGGCCGGGGCGTGGGAAGCGCTCAAGAGCGTCGGCAAGGACGATGGCAGTGTGCTGATCGTCTCCATCGACGGCGGCTGCCCTGGCGTGAAGAACGTCGAGGCGGGCGTGATCGGCGCGACTTCGCAGCAATATCCGCTCAAGATGGCCGCGATGGCCCTCGACGCCATCGTCAGCGGCAAGATTCCGCCGAACACCGAGGGCCTGCAGTTCCTCGACACCGGCGCGCAGCTCATTACTGCCAAGCCGGTCGACGGCGTTCCTTCGATCACCCTCGAAGAAGGCCTGAAACTCTGCTGGGGCTGATAAGGATTGACGGCGCCGCCGCGGTTGCGCTGTCATTGATGAGTGCGAGGGGGACGCCCGTCGGCGTCCTCTTCCAGCAGGTGCCTGGGGAGGAGGCCTGAATGAGTGACGATGCCGCCGGCTCGGCGAGGGCCGAGGTTGGTCTCGCCGGTGCCGAACAGACGGTCGCGAGCTTCGAGGAGGATCGCCCTAGCGCGGTGCGTCGCATTCAGGCCTTCCTCCACGACAACCCCACGTCGATCCCCTTCATCGTTCTCCTTTTCGGCGTCGTGTTGTTCACGATCGCCGCACCCGGCAAATTCCTGTCGCCGCTCAACCTGTCCGTCGTACTGCAGCAGGTGACGATCATTGCCATCCTCGGCATCGCGCAGACGCTGGTGATCCTTACCGCCGGCATCGATCTTTCCGTCGGTGCGATCATGATTCTCTGCCATGTCGTGATGGGCCGGACCGCAGTCGTCTACGGCTGGCCGGTCGAAGCCGCGTTCGTCCTCGGGCTCCTTGTCGGGCTCGCCTGCGGCCTCCTCAACGGCCTGATCGTCACCCGGCTCCAACTGCCACCGTTCATCGTGACGCTCGGCACCTGGAGCATCTTCGGCGCGCTCAACACTTGGTATTCGCGCTCGGAGACGATCCGCGCCGTCGACATGGAAGCGCAGGCGCCCTTCTTGCTGTGGATGGGAAAGCTCATCAAGCTTTGGCAGGACCTCGGCTTCGAGATGCCGTTCCTGCGGGGCTGGGTGGTAACCTATGGCTCGCTGCTGATGATTATACTGGCGCTTATCGTCAGTTACATCCTGACGCGCACCGCGTTTGGCCGTCACGTCTATGCCACCGGCGATGATCCCGATGCGGCACGCCTGTCGGGCATCAACACCGACCGCACGCTGCTTGCGGTCTATGCGCTCGCCGGCTTCGTCTGCGCCATCGCAGCATGGGTGCTGATCGGCCGCATAGGCGGCGTCAGCCCGCAGGCCGGCCTCACCGCCAACCTCGACTCCATCACCGCCGTGGTGATCGGTGGCACCTCGCTCTTCGGCGGACGCGGCTCGATCATCGGCACGCTGTTCGGGGCGCTCATCGTGGGCGTCTTCCGCAACGGCCTCGCGCTCTCGGGACTGGAGGTCCTGTGGCAGGACTTCGCGGTCGGCGTCCTCATCATCGTCGCGGTCACCATCGACCAGTGGATCAGGAAGATCGCAGCATGAGCGAAACGCACACCAAACCAGTCCTCGAAGCGCGCGGCCTCGTCAAGCACTATGGTCGCGTCGTGGCCCTTGACCACGCCGATTTCGATCTTCGGCCGGGAGAAATCCTCGGCGTCATCGGCGACAACGGCGCGGGCAAGTCAACGCTGATCAAGGCGCTTTCGGGGGCAGTAATCCCCGACAGCGGCGAGATCCTGCTCGACGGCAGGCCGGTGCACTTCAAGTCGCCGATGGAAGCGCGTAACGCCGGCATCGAGACGGTTTACCAGAACCTCGCACTCAGCCCGGCTCTCTCCATCGCCGATAACATGTTCCTCGGGCGCGAGATGCGGAAGCAGGGTTTCTTCGGCACTTACTTCCGTAGGCTTGATCGGACCGGCATGCAGCGGATTGCTCGGAAGAAGCTGAGCGAGCTCGGGTTGATGACGATCCAGAACATCAACCAGTCGGTCGAGACGCTGTCGGGTGGCCAGCGGCAAGGTGTCGCGGTCGCGCGCGCCGCGGCATTCGGTTCGAAGGTCATTATCATGGATGAGCCGACCGCCGCTCTCGGCGTCAAGGAATCGCGTCGCGTTCTGGAGCTGATCCTCGACGTCAAGAAACGCGGGCTGCCGATTGTCCTGATTTCGCACAATATGCCGCATGTTTTCGAGGTTGCCGACCGCATCCACATCCACCGTCTGGGCCGTCGTCTCACCGTCATAAACCCGAAAGAATATTCGATGTCCGATGCAGTCGCATTCATGACGGGAGCGAAGACGCCGCCCGAGGCCGTTATCGCCGCTTGACCTTAGGGTTGCGCGGGAGAACAATCCCATAAAGGCCATCGCATTGATCATAAAAGCCGGCCGAGAGGGAATGTCCTTGGAGAGAAACTGGTCCAAACCGCGGGGTCGATTGCGGCCCTCCATGAATCGAGGCGACAATGGCGCGGGCAAAGACAGTCGAGCTCCAGAGGCCGTTCGTGAGTAGTCCACACCCCACAAACCTGGCATCCGAAATCCTGACGGCTTTGCGCTACAGGATCGGCAAGGACGCAGCCGTCGCGACGCAGCATGATTGGCTGGCCGCGTCCATCTCGGTCGTGCGCGACCGCATCATCGAATACTGGATCGAGGCCACCAAGGAGGCCTACGACGAGGAAGCAAAGCGCGTCTACTACCTCTCGCTGGAATTCCTGATCGGGCGGTTGATGCGCGATGCTTTCTCCAACCTTGGCCTGCTCGAATCCATGCGCAAGGCGCTGGCCGGGCTCGGCGTGGACATGGACGTGATCGCCGCGCTCGAACCTGACGCGGCTCTCGGCAATGGCGGTCTCGGGCGTCTGGCAGCCTGCTTCATGGAAAGCATGGCGAGCGTCGATGTGCCGGCGCATGGCTACGGCATTCGCTATGCCAACGGCATGTTCCGCCAGGAGATACACGACGGTTGGCAGGTGGAGCTGCCGGAGACCTGGCTCGACCACGGCAATCCGTGGGAGTTCGAACGACGCGAGCGCAGCTTCGAGATCGGCTTCGGTGGCTCGGTGCAGTCGGTCACCACCAAGGACGGCCGTCTCGAACGCCACATATGGAAGCCGCAAGAGCGCGTGCTGGCCGTCGCCTACGACACGCCCGTGGTCGGCTGGCGGGGCAAGCGCGTCAATACGCTCAGACTCTGGTCGGCGATGCCGATCGATCCGATCCTGCTCGCGGCCTTCAATGCCGGCGATCATCTCGGCGCATTGGCCGAGAGCAATAAGGCCGATGCCTTGTCGCGCGTGCTCTATCCGGCCGATTCCCACATGGCGGGCCAGGAACTGAGACTGCGCCAGGAGTACTTTTTCTCGGCTGCTTCGCTACAGGACATCCTGCAGCGGCACCTCAGCCAGTACGGCGATCTTCTGTCACTGCATGAGAAGGCGGCGATCCACCTCAATGACACGCACCCTTCGGTCGCCGTAGCCGAATTGATGCGTCTCCTGATGGACCTTCACAGCATCGATTTCGATACGGCCTGGGCAATCACCAAGGGCACCTTCGCTTATACCAACCACACGCTGCTACCCGAGGCGCTGGAAAGCTGGCCTGTGCCGCTGTTCGAACGGCTCCTGCCGCGCCACATGCAGATCATCTACGCCATCAACGCGCAGGTCCTGCTCGAGGCGCGTTCCAAGGGCTTCGACAATGAACAGATCGCCCGCATCTCGCTGATCAACGAAGGCGGCGAACGCCGCGTCAGGATGGGCAATCTCGCCTTCGTCGGCTCGCATTCGATCAACGGTGTCTCCGCATTGCATACCGAGCTCATGAAGCAAACGGTTTTTGCGGACCTCCACAAGCTCTATCCCGACCGCATCAACAACAAGACCAACGGCATCACACCGCGGCGCTGGCTGATCCAGTGCAATCAGGGCCTGACCGCGCTCGCTGAGGAGGCGATCGGCGATAAGTTCTTCGATGACATCACGGCGCTCAAGAAGCTTGAGAATTTTGCCGAGGACGCATCGTTCCGCGAGAAGTTCGCGGCGGTGAAGCGGGCCAATAAAGTCCGTCTCTCGAACCTCGTCGGCGAAAGGCTGGGTATCAAGGTCGACCCATCGGCTCTCTTCGACATTCAGATCAAGCGCATTCACGAATACAAGCGCCAGCTCCTGAACATCGTCGAGACTGTGGCGCTGTATGACCAGATCCGCTCGCATCCCGAGCGCGACTGGATGCCGCGCGTGAAGTTCTTCGGCGGCAAGGCGGCGCCCAGCTACCACAACGCCAAGCTGATCATCAAACTGGCCAACGACGTCGGCAAAGTCATCAACCATGACCCGTCCGTGCGGGGTATGCTCAAGGTCGTTTTCGTGCCGAACTACAACGTCAGCCTGGCCGAGATCATGATGCCGGCGGCCGATCTTTCCGAGCAGATTTCGACGGCCGGCATGGAGGCTTCTGGCACCGGCAACATGAAATTCGGCATGAATGGCGCGATCACGATCGGCACCCTCGATGGAGCCAATGTCGAGATGCTCGAACACGTCGGCGACGACAACATCATCATCTTCGGCCTCACCGCCGAAGAGGTCGCCGACCGTCGAGCCAACGGCTACAAGCCTCGCGATGTCATCGAAGCGTCGCCGGAATTGTCGCAGGCACTTTCGGCCATCTCGTCCGGCGTGTTCTCACCCGACGACCCGAACCGCTACCGCGATCTGCTCAACGGCATCTACGACCACGACTGGTTCATGGTCGCAGCCGACTTCGAGTCCTATTCCGCCGCGCAGCGTCAGGTCGACGCGATCTGGCGCGAAAGCCCGCAATGGTACGCCAAGGCCATCTGCAATGTTGCCCGCATGGGGTGGTTTTCATCCGACCGTACGATAAGGCAATATGCAACCGAGATATGGAACGTTCCGCATGAATGAAGCATTAGCGGGGCGTAGAACAGGATAGCGCCGACGATTTTCAGGGAGGGGCGCTAGCGAATGAAGAAAACCCGCACGGCCGAAGAGCCGAGGAATTCCGCAGAACAAGCCACTGCTTCGGATGTCGAAGCCATTGTTTCTGGAATTCATGGCAATCCATTCGCCGTGTTGGGACCCCAGGAAGTCGGTGCAAAGCTCGTTGCCCGCTGCTTCATTCCGCATGCCGAGTTCGTCACCGCCTTCACATTGAAGGACGAGGAGGCGGGCGAACTGACGCGCCGGGATGAGGCGGGTTTCTTCGAAGGCGAGCTGTCGATCCCCACGCGCCGGCCGGTGAAATATCGCGCCCGCAATGCCGGCGGCGAATGGTGGGTGACGGATCCATATTCCTTCGGCCCTGTGCTTGGGCCGATGGACGATTACTATATCGCGGAAGGATCGCACCTCAGGCTCTTCGACAAGCTTGGCTCGCACCTGATCGACCATGAGGGAGCGGCCGGCGTGCATTTCGCGGTTTGGGCGCCGAATGCCAAGCGCGTGTCGGTCGTTGGGTCCTTCAATGAATGGGACGGCCGTCGCCATCCCATGCGCTTCCGTCAGGATACGGGCATATGGGAGATTTTCCTCCCGGATATCGGCGAGGGCCAGCCCTACAAGTATGAGATCATCGGCGCTCAGGGCAAGGTAATGCCGCTCAAGGCCGACCCGTTCGCGTTCCGCTCGGAGTTGCGCCCGGCAACCGCGTCGGTGACCGCCTCGCCGGTGCATCACGACTGGGGGGACGAGGCGCATCGCGCTTTCTGGAGCAAGTCCAACACGCGCCGCGAGGCGCTATCGATCTACGAGGTTCATGCCGGATCGTGGCAGCGGCGTGACGACGGCTCATTCCTTTCGTGGGACGAGCTTGCCGATCGGCTGATCCCCTATGTCGTCGATACCGGCTTCACCCATATCGAGTTCCTGCCGATTACCGAGCACCCTTTCGATCCGTCCTGGGGGTACCAGCCGACCGGGCTCTACGCTCCCACCGCGCGCTTCGGTGATCCGCACGGCTTCGCCCGCTTTGTCGATGGCGCGCACCGCGCCGGGGTCGGCGTGATCCTCGACTGGGTACCTGCGCATTTTCCCACTGACGAGTATGGGCTTGCCCGGTTCGACGGCACCGCACTTTACGAACACGCCGACCCGCGCCAGGGCTTCCACCCCGACTGGAACACGGCGATTTACAATTTCGGCCGGCGCGAGGTGTTGTCCTACCTTATCAACAACGCGCTCTATTGGGCGGAGATCTTCCATCTTGACGGCTTACGCGTCGATGCAGTCGCCTCGATGCTTTACCTCGACTATTCACGCAAGGAAGGCGAGTGGGTTCCAAACCAGTATGGCGGCCGCGAGAACCTGGAAGCCGTACGGTTCCTCCAGGAGATGAACCGCACCGTCTACGGCCATCATCCGGGCGTTGTCACGATCGCCGAGGAATCGACCTCGTGGCCGAAGGTCTCGCAGCCGGTGCATGAGGGCGGGCTCGGCTTCGGCTTCAAGTGGAACATGGGCTTCATGCACGACACGCTGAAGTATATGAGCCACGAGCCCATCCATCGCAAATACCACCATCGCGAGATTACCTTCGGCCTGCTCTATGCTTTCAGCGAGAATTTCGTCCTGCCGCTCAGCCATGACGAGGTGGTGCATGGCAAAGGCACGCTGCTTTCGAAAATGTCGGGCGACGATTGGCAGAAGTTCGCCAATCTCAGGGCCTACTACGCCTTCATGTGGGGCTATCCCGGCAAGAAGCTGCTCTTCATGGGTCAGGAGTTCGCGCAGCGCAGCGAGTGGAGCGAGGCCCGCGGGCTAGACTGGCATCTCCTGCAGTTCAGGCCGCATGGCGGCATGCGCCAACTCGTGCGCGATCTCAATTATCTCTATCGCTCGCGGCCAGCCCTTCACGGGCGCGATTGCGAGGCCGACGGCTTCTCATGGCTGATCGTCGACGATGCGCGCAATTCGGTGTTCGCCTGGCTGCGCAAGGCGCCCGAAGGCAATCCGGTTGCGGTTATTTCCAATTTCACGCCGGTCGTTCGCGAAAACTATCGCGTGCCGTTGCCAATGGCCGGCGCCTGGCGTGAGATCATCAATACGGACGCCGAGATCTACGGCGGATCAGGGAAGGGGAACGCCGGCAGTGTGATCGCAACGGATAGTGGCGGGACCGTCGCGGCGACGATGCTTCTGCCGCCGCTCGCGACAATCATGCTCGAGTTCGTTTCGAAGCCGGGCGATCTGGGAGGGATGGATGATAACGAGTAGGAACCAGCCGCTGGCGCGCGACGCGATGGGCTATATTCTCGCCGGCGGCCGCGGCAGCCGCCTGAAGGAACTCACAGATCGCCGCGCCAAGCCGGCGGTCTATTTCGGTGGCAAGACGCGTATCATCGATTTCGCTCTTTCCAACGCGCTCAACTCCGGCATCCGCCGTCTCGCCGTCGCAACCCAGTACAAGGCGCACTCGCTGATCCGCCACCTGCAGCGCGGGTGGAATTTCCTGCGGCCCGAGCGGAACGAGAGCTTCGATATTCTGCCAGCCAGCCAGCGCGTGTCGGAGACGCAATGGTATGAGGGTACCGCCGACGCCGTCTACCAGAACATCGACATCATCGAGGCCTACAACCCGGAATACATGGTCGTGCTGGCAGGCGATCACGTCTACAAGATGGACTACGAGCTGATGCTGCGCCAGCACGTCGATGCTGGCGCCGACGTTACCGTCGGCTGCCTCGAAGTGCCGCGCATGGAGGCGACCGGCTTTGGCGTCATGCATATCGATAAGAAGGACAACATTATTTCCTTCATCGAAAAGCCGGCGGACCCTCCTGGCATCCCCGATATGCCGGACTTTGCGCTCGCCTCGATGGGGATTTACGTCTTCAAGACGAAGTTCCTGATGGACCAGCTCCGCCGCGATGCGAGTGCGCCCGAATCGAGCCGCGATTTCGGCAAGGACATCATCCCCTATATTGTCGAGAACGGCAAAGCGGTCGCCCATCGCTTCGCGAAATCCTGCGTCCGCTCCAGCCAGGAGGCCGCGCCCTACTGGCGCGACGTCGGGACGGTCGATGCGTATTGGGAAGCCAATATCGATCTCACGGACGTCACCCCCGAGCTCGACCTCTACGACCGCGACTGGCCGATCTGGACCTATGCCGAGTTGAAGCCCCCGGCAAAATTCGTCCATGACGAGGACGGGAGGCGCGGCATGGCCGTCTCGTCGCTCGTCTCCGGTGACTGCATCGTCTCCGGCGCTTCGCTGAAGCGAAGCCTGATCTTCACGGGCGCGCGGATCAATTCCTATTCGAAGCTCGATGAGGTCGTCATGCTGCCGGACTGCGTGGTCGGCCGAAATGCGCGGCTGAAGCGGGTCGTCATCGATCACGGCGTCAGGATCCCGGAAAAGCTGGTAGTCGGCGACGATCCCGTGCTCGACGCAAAACGCTTCCGTGTTTCCGAAAAAGGCATTTGCCTGATCACTCAACCAATGATCGACAAGCTGGGCCTCTAGAGCATGATCCCGAAAAGTTGCAGACTTTTCGGATAAGATCATGCGCCAGAACAAAGAGTTAGAGCAGGATGAACGACTCCGCTCCAATTCATCCTGCTCTAGCGCATGTCTCTCGAAAGTGTGCAGCGGTTTCGGGATAAAGACATGCGCAAAATCAAGAACCTACAGCACGTCGCGTGAATCCTTTCTCACGCGACGTGCTGTAGACTATGTTCTGTCCGGTCGGCATCACCGGCAGAACGCAGCCAATTGGATAGGTCAGGTCTGATGCAGGTGCTTGCCGTAACGCCTGAGATTTACCCGCTGATCAAGACCGGCGGGCTGGCTGACGTAGCTGGCGCCTTGCCGCTCGCATTAGCCGAACAGGGCGTTCGGGTGAAGACGCTGGTGCCGGGCTATCCGGCCGTCACGGCCAAGTTCAGGAAGAAGAAAGTCGTACTCGAATATCCGGCGCTGCAGGCCGGTACAGCCTCGGTTTTCACCGCCGAAACCGCCGGCCTGGACCTCTTCGTGCTTGATGCGCCGCATCTATTCGAACGGCAGGGTGGGCCATACGGCAACGTCGCCGGCATGGACTGGCCCGACAATTGGCGCCGCTTTGCAGCGTTGAGCCAGGTCGGCGCCGACATCGCGGCCGGAGCCGTGGCCGGTTACACGCCGGATGTCGTCCATGCGCATGATTGGCAGGCGGCGATGACGCCTGCCTACATGCGCTACGGCAAGGCGCATGAGTTGCCTTCGGTCGTAACCGTTCACAATCTCGCCTTCCAGGGACATTTCGGCGCCACCATCTTCGGAGAACTGGGTTTGCCGGGGCATGCCATGTCGCTTGACGGCGTCGAATATTATGGCGGCGTCGGCTATCTGAAGGCCGGGCTGCAGGCCGCCTGGGCCATCACAACCGTCAGCCCGACCTACGCGCAAGAGATCCGGACGCCGGAGTTCGGCATGGGCCTCGACGGCCTTCTCAACACGCGGGCGGCCGATCTGGTCGGTATCGTCAACGGCATCGATACGGATATCTGGAATCCCGAGACTGACCAGTTTCTGGCCACCAATTTCTCTGCCCGCACAATCAGAAACAGGGCTGCGAACCGCCGCGTTGTCGTGGAGCGCTTCGGCCTCGACAAGGATGAGAGCCCGCTGCTGTGTATCGTGAGCCGGCTTACATGGCAGAAAGGCATCGACGTGCTCACCTCGATCGGCGAGGCGATCGTCGGCACGGGCGCGCGGTTGGCCGTGCTCGGTTCGGGCGATCATGCGCTCGAGGGCGCGCTGCTTTCGGGGGCCGCCCGTCATCGCGGACGCGTCGGCGTCATCATCGGCTATGACGAGTCTCTCTCGCACCTCATGCAGGGCGGCTGCGACGCCATCCTCATCCCCTCGCGCTTCGAGCCTTGCGGGCTCACCCAGCTCTACGGCTTGCGCTACGGGTGCGTGCCGGTCGTTGCCCGCACAGGCGGGCTGGCCGACACGGTCATCGACGCCAATGAGGCGGCGGTTTCGGCAGGGGTGGCGACGGGCTTTCAGTTCGTCCCCAACAATGGCGATTCCTTCACACACGCAATCCGCCGCGTGGTTGCTGCCTATTCGACGAAACCCATCTGGACATCTCTGCAGAAGCAGGGGATGAAGGCCGATGTGTCCTGGGCGCGCAGCGCCGGACGTTATGTCGAACTCTACAAATCGTTGATTGCAAGAAGGCAGGGACAGGCATGATCCGGACCGTTGCAACCACGCCTTATGCTGACCAGAAGCCGGGCACGTCTGGCCTGCGCAAGAAGGTACCGGTCTTCCAGCAGCCGAACTACGTCGAAAATTTCATCCAGTCGGTCTTCGACTCCCTCGAGGGATTTCAGGGCAAGACACTGGTGATCGGCGGCGACGGCCGCTTCTACAATCGCGAGGTGATCCAGAAGGCGATCGCCATGGCCGCGGCCAACGGCTTCGGCGAGGTGATGGTAGGGCAGGGCGGGATCCTGTCCACGCCGGCCGTGTCGAACATCATCCGCAAATACAGGGCCTTTGGGGGGATCATCCTTTCGGCGAGCCACAATCCCGGCGGCCCGCACGAGGATTTCGGCATCAAATACAATATCGGCGCTGGTGGCCCGGCTCCCGAGAAGGTGACTGAGGCGATCTTCGCGCGCTCCAAGGTGATCGACAGCTACAAGATCGCCGATATCGGCGAGATCGGCATCGACAAGGTCGGCGTCACGAAGGTCGGCGATTTGACGGTGAAGGTGATCGATTCCGTCGCCGACTATGCGGAGCTGATGGAGAGCCTGTTCGATTTCGACGCAATCCGCGCGATGTTCTATTCGGGCTTCCGCATGGCCTTCGACGCCATGCACGCCGTGACGGGGCCATACGCCAAGGAAATCCTCGAGAACCGGCTCGGTGCTCCCAATCATACGGCTCGTAACTTCATCCCGCTGCCGGATTTCGGCGGGCATCACCCCGACCCGAACCTCGTCCACGCCAAGCACCTGTATGACGACGTCATGCGTCCCGATGGTCCGGACTTCGGCGCGGCGTCCGACGGCGACGGCGACCGCAACATGATCGTCGGCAAGGGCATCTTCGTCACGCCGTCGGACTCGCTGGCCCTGCTCGCAGCGAATGCGCAACTGGCGCCGGGCTACAAGCAAGGGCTCAAGGGCATCGCCCGTTCCATGCCGACCAGCGCGGCGGCTGATCGCGTCGCCGAAAAGCTCGGGATTGGCATGTATGAAACGCCGACCGGATGGAAGTTCTTCGGCAACCTGCTCGATGCAGGCCTTGCCACGCTGTGCGGCGAGGAGAGCTTCGGCACCGGCTCAGACCACGTGCGCGAGAAGGACGGGCTGTGGGCCGTGCTGTTCTGGCTCAATATCCTCGCAGCGCGCAAGGAGAGCGTGAAGGACATCATCACCAGGCATTGGGCCGAATATGGCCGCAACTACTATTCGCGCCATGACTACGAGGCGGTCGAGAACGCCCGTGCCAATGCGCTTATGGACGAGTTGCACGGCAAGCTGGCGACCCTGCCTGGAACCACGATCGGCGCGCTGAAGATCACGGCGGCGGACGACTTCGCCTATCTCGATCCAGTCGACCATTCCGAGAGCAGCCATCAGGGCGTCCGCGTGATGTTCGAGGGCGGCTCGCGTGTCGTGTTCCGGCTGTCTGGCACCGGCACTGAGGGCGCGACGCTGCGTGTCTATGTCGAGCGCTACGAGCCCGATCCGGCCAAACATGGCATCGACACGCAGGAGGCGCTTGCCGACCTGATCGCCGCCGCGGACGAAATCGCCGGCATCGGGAAACATACCGGGCGGAACAAGCCGAGCGTCATCACCTGATGGCGACCCGTGGCGAGAATGAATCTCCCCCTTCTGGAGGAGAGAAGAGTGTGTTCGATCGCATCCTGCAGCTTTTTAGCCGGTCGACAGGTCAGTCGACGGCTGTGCGGCCGATTTTTGATGCACCGGTGAGCGGCAATCCTGCAGCGCCGCCGGCGGCGTCTAAGCCGTTTTCGCTTAGTCAAGCGGAGACCTTGCAACCGGCAGCAGCTTCGCGGCTGACACGAACCCCGAACCCGTTTGCCTCGAAATTCGGCGCGCATGCGGTTGAGAATGGCGTGCGCTTTGCCGTAGCGTCGCGCACTGCCGAGCGCATCTGGCTCTCGCTCTTTGACCGGCAAGGCGATTACGAGACCGACCGGTTTGAACTTACACCGGATGGCGATGGTTGCTTCTCCCTGCTCATGCCGGGCCTCGAACCTGGTCGCCGCTATGGTCTGCGCGCAGACGGACCGTACGATCCGGCGAATGGGCACTGGTTCGATCCCGACAAGCTGCTGGTCGATCCTTACGCAACCGCGATCGACCGACCCTATGTCTACGATGCACGGCTGGCGGCGCGGCGCGGCGAGGGCCAGGACACCGCATCGCTGGTGCCGAAGGCGATCCTCTCCGAGCCGCTGCCGTCGGTCGAAGCCAGGCCGCCGCTCTTCTCGCCGGGCGGCCTGATCTACGAGGCCAATGTCCGCGCGCTGACGGTCCGTCATCCCGACATACCGGAGGCGCAGCGCGGCACCGTCGCCGCCATCGCCCATCCCGCAATCGTCGAGCACCTGAAAAAACTCGGCGTCTCGGCGATCGAACTGATGCCAATCGTCGCTTGGATCGACGAGCGGCACCTGCCGCCATTGGGGCTGAAGAACGCCTGGGGCTACAACCCCGTCACCTTCAAGGCGCTCGATCCTCGGCTCGTGCCGGGCGGCATCCTCGAGTTGCGCCAGGCCGTGACGACGCTCCGCGAAGCCGGCATTGGCGTGATCCTCGACCTTGTTTTCAACCACACGGGCGAGAGTGACGAATTTGGGCCGACGCTCTCGCTGCGCGGTCTTGATAACACCACCTACTACCGCCACGACCCCTATCAGCCCGGGATGCTCGTCAACGTCACTGGCACCGGCAGCACGATTGCCTGCGACGCACCCGACGCAACGGCTCTTATCCTCGATACGCTGCGCCATTTCGTGCTGTATGCCGGCTTGGACGGCTTCCGCTTCGATCTCGCCACCGTGCTTGGTCGAACCATGCATGGCTTCGACCCCGAGCATTCGCTGCTGCGCGCGATCGCGGAAGACCCGGTGCTGAAGGACCGCGTGCTGATCGCGGAGCCTTGGGACATCGGGGCGGGCGGCTATCAGCTCGGCAATTTTCCGCCGCCCTTCCTCGAATGGAACGATCGCTTTCGCGATGATGTCAGGCGCTTCTGGCGCGGCGACCGCGGCGCTGTTGGTCCGCTTGCCACCCGTCTTGCAGGCTCCTCCGACATTTTCCGCAGGGAAGGCCGATCCGCGACGCGCAGCGTCAACTTCCTCGCCGCCCATGACGGCTTCACGCTTGCCGATCTCGTCAGCTACGAACGCAAACACAACGATGCGAACGGCGAGCAGAACCGCGACGGCCACAACGAGAACTTTTCGTGGAACAACGGTGTCGAAGGCGAGACAGCCGAACTGACGACCGTCGCAACCCGCAAGCGCGACCTGCGGGCCTTGTTGTCGACGCTCTTCGCCTCGCGGGGCACGATCATGTTGACCGCCGGCGACGAGTTTGGCCGCACGCAGCACGGCAACAACAACGCCTATGCGCAGGATAACGAAGCGACGTGGGTCGATTGGGAGGGCCGCGACCTCGATCTCGAGGCTCACGTCGAGGCGATTTCCGCCTTCCGCAAGCGCATGTTGCGCGACGCTCGTTTCCTGGACGGCAAGTCCGTGCGAGCGGATGGCCCCTTGGACGTCGAATGGCTCGCCGAAAATGGCCAGCCTCTCCAGACCCATGAGTGGGAAGATACTGAAAGGCATCGCCTGACAATGGTGCTCGCCTCGCCGGAGAGCGGGGAACGGGTCGCGATCATCGTCAATGGCGACCGCCGCGCGAGCACATTCACGGTTCCGCCGCGAGACGGCCTTGTCTGGATGCCGTCGGCTGGAACGGAACGCGATATCCAGCGCGCGCTCGACGACAATTCTTGGCTGATTTCCGGTCGTTCGGTCATCTACCTCCGCGAAAAGCAGTCGCAAAGCTGAGCCAGGAGAGCCCGACGTGAGCGAAGCCGGAAATCCCGACTGGTGGCGCGGCGCGGTCATTTACCAGGTCTATCCGCGCTCCTTCCAGGACACGAATGGTGACGGCATAGGTGATCTCCCCGGCATCGGCGCTCGGCTGCCGCACATCGCCGCGCTCGGCGTCGACGCGATCTGGCTATCGCCCTTTTTCAAGTCGCCCATGGCCGACATGGGCTACGACGTTTCGGACTATGTGGCCGTCGACCCGATGTTCGGCACGCTTGATGATTTCGACCGCCTTGTCGCGGAGGCACACCGGCTCGGCCTCAAGGTCATTATCGACCAGGTGCTCTCGCATACCTCGGACCAGCACCCCTGGTTCAAGGAGAGCCGGGCGAGCCGTGACAATCCAAAGGCCAATTGGTACGTCTGGGCCGATCCCAAGCTGGACGGCACGGCGCCGAACAACTGGTTGTCGGTCTTCGGCGGGCCGGCCTGGGAATGGGACGGCACGCGCAAGCAATATTACATGCACAATTTCCTGGCCTCGCAGCCCGATCTCAATTTCCACGAGAAAGAAGTGCAGGCGGCCCTGCTCGAGACAGTGCGCTTCTGGCTGGAGCGTGGCGTCGATGGTTTCCGGCTCGACACGGTGAATTACTATGTCCACGACCGGAAGCTGCGCAACAACCCAGCGAAGTCCCGCGGCAAGGCCGTCGATGTCCCTGACACCAATCCATATGGTTATCAGGACCATCTGCACGACAAGACGCAGCCTGAGAACCTCGGTTTCCTGAAGAGGTTCAGGGCACTTCTCGGCGAGTACGAGAACCGCATGTCGGTAGGCGAGGTCGGCGACGAAGGGCGCTCGCTGATCACCGTCGCGGCCTACACGTCCGATGGCGACAAGCTGCATATGTGCTACACCTTCGACCTGCTCAGCCCCGAATTCTCGGCCGCCCACGTCAGGAAATGCGTGAGCGCATTTGAGGAGCAGGTGGCGGGTGGCTGGATTTGCTGGGCCTTTTCCAATCACGATGTGATGCGCCACGTTTCGCGCTGGACACGGCCGGGTGAGGACCCCCATAGAGTCGCCAAATTCGCGATCGAGCTTCTGGTCGCGCTGCGCGGCTCGATCTGCCTTTATCAGGGCGAGGAGCTCGGCCTTGAGGAGGCGGAGCTCGCTTTCGAGGATCTGCGCGACCCCTACGGCATCCGCTTCTGGCCGGCGTTTAAAGGCCGCGACGGCTGCCGGACGCCGATGGTCTGGCAAGCCGACTCGCCGAACGGCGGCTTTACGACGGGCAAGCCGTGGTTGCCTGTGCCGCGAGCCCATCTGCCCCGGGCCGTCGACCGGCAGGAGGCCGATCCGGCTTCCGTCCTCGCGCATTACCGCGAAATGTTGGCTTTTCGCCGCCGGCAGCCTGCGCTGGTTTCGGGCGGGATCGCATTTCTGGATGCCGATCCCGAGGTCCTGGCCTTCTTGCGGACGACGGCAAATGAGCGGTTGCTCTGCCTGTTCAACTTTGCCGGCGATTTTGCCGAATGGCCAATCCCGGGCGAACTCGGTGCCCTTCGACCGCTCGACCGCCCTGTCCAAGGCGCCGAGCTCGAAGACCGTGCAGTCCGCCTTCCCGGCCTTTCGTCTTTCTTTGCGCAGGTTGTTTAGCCGCTACTGGGAGGCCAGGCAATCCTCGGGGAGATAGCCGGACGCTCGGATGTCAGCATCTGGGTCGCCTCTGCGACCTGCGTCTGAATCACTTAGCGAAAACGTGAAGATCGGACCTGTGAAGCGGCCTCGAGGTCATCCCCCGGCAATGTGGCACAGATCGTGTCCCGGGAGGTGGTGTAGCAGTCGGCGTTGGTCGCCGTGCTCCCCTGCATGAGGCCGGGAAGGTCAGCGCGCCACAGCTGGCAGGCTGACGAAGGGATCATCGCTCAACGGTGCGATGGTTTCCAGCGTCATGTATCTTGCGCGCTGGACTGCCCATTCGTCGTTCTGCTCGAGC
>Ga0081539_10003050_pt1 | contig 21639 bp, 16 predicted proteins | sample TabmetS4T2R2_FD_71023 | JGI IMG/M metagenome (GOLD analysis project Ga0081539, IMG submission 71023) | Tabebuia heterophylla rhizosphere microbial communities from the University of Puerto Rico - S4T2R2 | ecosystem: Host-associated > Plants > Roots > Rhizosphere ...
TGTGGTGGGGGGGGGCTTTTCCCCCCCCCCCCCCTTTTCTAAAAAAAAAATTTTTTTGAAAGGGGTGGCGGGAGGGAACAACCCCTGCCCCTACAATCTTGATGGACGCGCAGACACTTTCACGCGACATCAACGCCGATTGAATTCTTTCACTCTTTTCCCCGTTTCCAACTTCTGAGTGCGCGCAAGATTGCGTCTGCCGCGCGCGCCGCGCCGCCGTCGCCGAGTCGCGCGGTCGCTTCGCGCAGGCGTCGTCGTACTTCGCTGTTGTGTTCCTTGTCGAGCAGCAGGGTGAGTTCGCGCGCGAGTCGTTCGCCCGTGAAGTCGTGTTGCAGAAGTTCGGGCGCGACGCGCCGGCCAGCGATGAGGTTGACGAGTCCGTAGTGTTCGACAGAGATGAGGCGTCCGAGCGTGTTCCAGTTTATCGCCGACTCTTTATAGACGACGACGAGCGGCGTCGCGGTCAAAGCGGCTTCGAGCGTGGCCGTGCCGCTGCAAACGGCTGCGGCGTCCGCTGCGGCGAGCGCCTCTCGCGTCTCTTCGCGCGCGACCCGAAGTCGGGGCGCGAGCCGCGCGGCTTCGGAGTGCGCGGCGATGAGCGCGTCGGCCTCCGCTTGCGAGCGGCGAGAGGCGAGCGCGACGACAAACTGTGCGCCCGCGCGCTCTTTCAAGATGAGCGCGGCGGCGTCGAGCATGAGCGGCAGGTGTCGCTCAAACTCTTTGCGACGGCTTCCGGGCAAAAGCGCGATGACGGGAAGTTCAGCGTCTAGGCCGTGGCGCGCGCAGAACTCCGCGCGCCCGTAGCGCGGGCTGACTGCGCCCGCGAGCGGGTGTCCGACGAACTCGACGCGCGAGACGCCGCGCGCGGCGTACCAATCGCGCTCGAAGGGAAGAATCGTGAGCATCAGGTCAACGTCGCGCCGCACTTGACGCACGCGATGCGAACGCCAAGCCCAAAGCTGCGGGCTGATGTAGTAGATAACGCGAAGACGGCGGCGGCGGAGCGCGCGCGCGAGCGCGAGGTTGAAGTCGGGCCAGTCAACTAAGATGACGGCGTCGGGGGCGCGCGTGAGCGCGGCACGTTTGAGCGCGCGGTAGGCCGAGAGGAAGCGCGGGAGGGCGCGCGCGATTTCCATGAGGCCGGTGATCGCCAGATCGTCCTCGCGCACGACCGACTCGACGCCCGCCTCGCGCATCGCCTTGCCCGTCGAGCCGAAGAACTCGAAACGCGCACCGGGGGCGCGCTCGCCAAGCGCCCGTACGAGCGCGGCGGCGTGCGCGTCGCCCGACTCCTCGCCCGCGACAACCATCAGACGGAAACTCTCGACCGGCTCAGGAGGCATCCGCCGCCGATGATAACAAGCGCGCGTCGTCAAAGACAGGCGCGACTTCCGTCGCACGACGCGCGCCAACTCGCCCGCGCGCATGTACACCTTCTTCGCCGGTGTGCTCATCTCAACGAAGAATTATAAAGCGCCGAACCCGTTCCGGGGTCAAAAAGGATTTTGGATTTTGGATTTGCGATTGACGAAGGCGACGCTGTCTTCAGTGATTGATAAGAGCGACGCTGTAGTCAATCACTGCTGCGCGCGTCGGCCCGGAAAAGATTGATGAGAGACAGCGTCCCTCTCATCAGTAGTCAATCCAAAATCCAAAATCTAAAATCCAAAATCCGGTGGGTGGCGGAATCTTCGCGCGCGGTGATAAACTTGCGCGCCCGCCGGGACTAAGGATTCGTAAAGACGAAAGGTAAGACAGAGTAGAGATGAGCAAGTTTTTATACGCAATCTTTTTAACGCTCGCGCTCGCAACGACCGCGGGCGCGCAGACGCGTCGCGGGGCTGGAACGCCCGCGAGGCCGAAGCCCACGCCCTCGGCGACGGCCAAGCCGACACCGCAGCCGACGCCCGCGCCAGCCGCGCAGAGGCCCGCGGTCGTCGCGGCCAACAACGCGGCTAAGCCGGACGACTGCGGCTGTGAAGACAAGCCGCTCCCAGAAGTGCTCGCCATCGTCAACGGCGTGAAGATAACGCAGGCCGACTTGAGCCAGCAGACGCAGCAACAGGTGAGCATACTACAGCAGCAGGTCGTCGAGGCGCGCAAGCGCGAACTCGACTTGCAGATAAACAGCATGTTGCTCGACGCCGAGGCTAAGAAGCGCGGCGTGACGGGCGCGAAGCTCATTGAGACCGAAGTCGTCGCCAAGACGGTCGAGCCGACGCAGGCCGACGCGCAGAACTTCTTCACACAGAACCGTGCGCGACTCGAACAACAGGCCGGGCGCGCGCTCGACTTCGCCGAGTTGAAAGACGACATAATCTCTTACCTTCGCACGGAGCGTCAGAGCGAACGCGCGAAACAGTTCGCGGCCTCTCTGCGCGCCGCCTCGGACGTTAAGGTGCTCGCCCCCGTCGCCACGCCGCCCGCGAACGCCGCCGAACGCGCGCGCGTGCTTGCCACCGTCAACGGCAAGAACATCACCTCCGGCGACATCGAAGACGGCCTCGTCCCGCTCATCTCGCAGGTGCGGGAGCAGGTCTATCTTCTGCGCAAGAACGATATTGACCTCAAGATTAACGACACGCTCCTCAACGCCGAGGCGCAGAAGCGCGGCGTGACGGCGCGCGCCCTGCTCGACTCGGAGATAACGTCGAAAGTCCCCGTCGTCACCGAAGCGCAGGCGCTCGACTTCTACAACAAGAACAAGGAGCGCATCGGCGGCGGCGACTTCCCGACGCTCAAATACGAGATCATCGAGTTTATGCAGGCGGACGAGCAGCGCAAACTCGAAAGCGCGTTCGTCTCGCGCCTTCGCAACGGCGCGAGCGTGCAGACCTTCATCACGCCGCCCGAACCGCCCGTCTATAAGATTGCGACCGACGACCAGCCGACGAAGGGAAACCCTAACGCAACGGTCACGCTCGTCGAGTTCACAGACTACCAGTGCCCTAGTTGCGCCAAGACGCAGCCCGTGCTCGAACAGCTCATCACGGAGTATGGCGACCGCGTCAAGTTCGTCGTGCGCGACTTCCCCTTGCAGATGCACGCCGACGCGATGAAGGCCGCCGAAGCCGCCGAAGCCGCGCGCGAGCAGGGCAAGTATTGGGACTTCACCGCGATACTCTTCCGCAACCAGTCGAAGCTCGGCGTCGAGATGCTCAAGCAGTACGCCGGAGTGCTCGGACTCGACCGCGCCAAGTTCGACACGGCTCTCGACACCGGCAAGTTCGCCGACAAGATTCAGCGCGACCTGCTCGACGGCCAGAGCGCCGGCGTCACCGGCACGCCCACAATCTTCATCAACGGCAGACGCGTGAACGACGTAACCTACGAAGCGCTCAAAGCAGCCCTCGACGCCGCGCTCACGACCGCGAAGTGAAATGATGAATGCGGAGTGCGGAATGATGAATGTGAAGGACGGTCGCTCTCATCATTCATCATTCCGCACTCCGCATTCATCATTTCTTCTATAATCATGGATTTTTTCTAACGCCGCATACAAACTAACTCACACGCGCGCGCGTCTAAGTCCGGTCGGTTCTATAACTCCCCTAGAGAGTCTGGAACTTTCGCTTCTCCTCGACGGAAACAGGGAAGATACGTGCGCCGTCGTGTGAGCGCCGGTCTCGTCCCGTTTTCGGACTTCGAGACTTAATTCGCGTAAGTTTCGCCCGACTTTTGGAACAATCCGCGCCGCTGCTGCGTAGAACATTTGTCTGCGACCGAAGCGGTTTCGAGCGAAACCCTTTTTCTCCACCCGAAAGCAATTTTCTTGTAACGCGCGCCCTTTGCGCGGCGTCTTAAATAGGTTAGGCAGTTTCTGCTCGCAGTTCGAGGATTCACTCAATGAAAAAAGTTCTAACCGTTCTGGCTCTTATCCTGTTCGTCGCGCTCACTGCGTCGGCGCAGACGCCCGCGCAGCTTTCAAACGTCGTCGGCGATGTCGTCGCCGTTGACGCCGCTGCGAAGACGATATTCGTGAAGTCGGACGCGGGCGCGGTCGTCATAGTTTCGGTCACCGACTCGACGAGGATTTTGAAGAACCCTCCGGGCGAGGCAGGACTCGCAAAGGCCACGCCGATGACGCTCGCCGAAATCGGCGCGGGCGACCGCATACTCGCGCGCGGCACGCTCTCCGCCGACGGCAAGGCACTCGCAAACCCACGCGCCGTCGTCATCAACACGAAGGCCGAGGTCAACGCCAAGCACGAGGCCGAGCGCGCCGAGTGGCGTGCGCGCGGAATCGTCGGCGTCGTCACAGCCGTCAACCCGCAGACCAAAGAGATAACGATTCAGACGCGCACCGCCGAAGGGCCGAAGCCCATCATCATCGCAGCGAGCGGCGAGAAGGTTAAGCTTCGCCGCTACGCGCCCGACTCCATCAAGTTTGCCGACGCGAAGACCTCGACCTTCGAGGAGATAAAGGCGGGCGACCAGCTACGCGCCAAGGGCGACAAGAGCGAGGACGGCGCGCGCTTCACGCCCGAAGAGATCGTGACCGGAACTTTCCGCACCGCGCTCGGCACGGTCAAGGCGGTTGACGCGGCTAAGAACGAAATCACAATCGAGCAGGCGCAAGACAAGAAGCTGCTCACCGTAGTCGTCCGCCCCGACTCGGTTCTCAAGCAGTTTCAACTTCCGCCCGAAGTCGCGGCGATGATGGCCGGAGGCGGAATGCCGGGCGGCGGCGGCGCGGCGGGCGGCGCGCAAGGCGGCGGCCAGCGAGTCGTCGTACAGCAGGGCACGCCTTCGGGCGGTCAGGGCCAAGCGCCCGCGGGCGCGGCTGGACAAGGCGGCGCACAGGGACAGGGTGGTGGCGCACAGGGTCAAGGGCCGCGCCGGATGATGGGCGGCGGCGGCGACATGGTTCAGCAGATGCTTGAGCGCATGCCGCCCGTGACGCTCGCGGAGATTAAGCCGGGACAGATGATCGTCGTCTCGAGCACGGTCGGCGCAGACCCGACTCGCGTCACGGCCATACAGCTTCTTTCAAACATCGAGCCTTTGGTGGCGATGATGTCGCGCCGACCGGGCGGCGCGGGCGGGCCGGGCGGCATGGCCGGCGCGGGCGGCGCAGGCGGCGGCGGCTTCAACTTCGGCTTCGGCATCGGACAACCGTAGCGGAATTTTGGATTTTGGATTTTGGATTGAAAGTCAAAGCGGCTCACGTCCGACTTCAACCCTTAATCCAAAATCCAAAATCCAAAATTGATAAGGGTACTGATCATGAAAGTCTCTCTTAAAAATTTCGGGCGCGGCCTGTGCTTCGTCCTCTTGTTCGCGCTCGCGCCGGTCGGCGTAGCGGCGCAAGCCACGTCGGGAAGTCTTCGCGGGCAGATTGCAGACGAGTTCGGCGGAGTCATCGTCGGCGCGACCGTGACAGCCGTTGACGCGTCGGGCAAGGAGAAGTCGGCGCAGACCGACAGCGACGGCCAGTTCGCCATCGCGGGTCTCGCGCCCGGCAAGTACACGGTGCGCGTCGTCTCGCCCGGCTTCGCTTATTACGAGAACGCCGACGTGACGATAAACGCGGGTCGAAACGAACTCGGCAAAGTCACGCTCGGCGTCTCGCTTGAGAAGGAAGAGGTGACGGTCGCGTCTGAAGGGCCGATCAACGTCGAAGGCAGCAGCGCGGGCGCGGTCGTCCTCAAGGGCAAAGACTTGGAAGCCCTGCCCGACGACCCTGACGAACTCGCGGCGGCTCTGTCTGCGCTCGCTGGCCCTGCCGCCGGGCCGAACGGCGGGCAGATTCTCATTGACGGGTTCGAGGGTGGGCGCATCCCGCCCAAGGACTCGATACGCGAAATCCGCGTCAACGACAACCCGCTCTCAGCCGAGCGCGACCAGCCCGGCTTCGGCGGCATACAGATTTTCACCAAGCCCGGAACCGACAAGCTTCGCGGCAGCATCTACTCGACCTTCAACGACGAGAGCATGAACTCGCGTAACCCGTTCCTTCGGAGCGCGAAACGACCGCCCTTCCAGTTTCGACAGTACGGCGGAAGTCTTTCGGGCACTATCGTTCCGAAGAAGGCTTCGTTCTTCTTAGACTTCGAGCGCGGCGAAACCGACGACAACGACCTCATCAACGCGACCGTCCTCGACCCCGTGACGCTCCAGCCCACGGGCTTCAACGCGGCAGTCTTGACGCCGGGCCGTCGTCTCAACTTCAGCCCGCGCGTTGACTACGCGCTCAACCAGAGCAACACGCTCGTGGCGCGCTACAGCTTCTTCAAGAACGAGCAGAAGAACCTCGGCGTCTCGCAGTTTTCTCTACCGGAACGCGCCTTCGACCTCGACACCCACTCGCACCAACTTCAACTCACCGAGACGGCCATCGTCAACCCGCGCACGGTTAACGAAACGCGCTTCCAGTTCATACGCAACCGCTCGCAGCAGAGCGCTCTCTCGGACGCGCTCGCCATCAACGTGCTCGACGCCTTCTTCTCCGGCGGCGCGACCGTCGGCAACTCCTTCAACGAAAACACGCGCTGGGAGTTGACCAACACGACCACGCTCGCACACGGCCTCCACTCGATAAAGTTTGGCGGTCGCCTGCGCGGCATCAAAATTTCGGACTTCTCCGAGAACAACTTCAACGGCACATACAACTTCGGCGGCGGCGAAGCGCGCCCGGTGCTCGGATTCAACGCCGCGAACGAACCCATCTTGGGCGGGCTGCAAGCGATTACGAGCCTTGAGCGTTACCGCCAAACGCTCCAATTGACGCAGGCGTTGCAGGGACGCCGCGCGTCGCCCTTGCAAATCGCCACGGCCATTGCCGCCGCTAATCTCGGCCCGACGCAGCTTTCAATCAACGGCGGAACTCCCTTGGCCGACATCAGCCAGATTGATTTCGGCGGCTTCATACAGGACGACTGGAAAGTCCGTCCGAACCTGACGCTCGGCGGCGGCGTGCGCTACGAGTTGCAGTCGAACATCAGCAGCCATTTCAACTTCGCGCCGCGCATCTACCTCGCTTGGTCGCCCGACTCGACCGCGCAGAAGCAGGGCAAGACCGCCATACGTCTCGGCTTCGGCCTCTTCTACGACCGCGTATCCGAGAACTACTCGCTTCAGCAACTCCGCTTCAACGGCATCAACCAGCGGCAGTTCATCATCACCGAGCCGCTTACGTCCGACGTGTCTAACCGCGCGCAGCAAGCTCGCGCCATCCTGAGCACGTTCCCGAACATCCCGACCACGGAACAGCTCACCGCGTTCTCCGTGCCGCAGACGACCCGTCGTCTCGACCCCAAAGCGCAAGCGCCCTACTCCTACACGAGCGGCTTCATACTGACGCGGCAGCTTCCGCGCAAGTTCACGCTGAACGTCTTCGCCACGGCCTACAACACGCGTCACGTCGTCCGCCAGCACAACATCAACGCGCCGCTGCTCGACGAGACCGGAGCGCCCATCTTCGACGCGTCGCACAATCTCGTGCGCCCCAACCCGGCGGCGGGCGACATCTTCGAGTTCGAGTCTTCGGGCATCCAGAACATGGAGCAGCTCAACATCGGCGTCAACAAGCAACTCGCCGCCGGACTCTCCATCTTCGCAAACTACACAATCGGCAAGGCGATGGCCGACACCGACTTCGGCAGCGCGCCCGTCAACCAGTATGACCTGCACGGCGAGTACGCGCGCACGATCTTCGACGCGCGCCACCGCTTCACGCTCGCCGGAAACCTCGGCATACCGAAGTTGAAGATTTCGCTCAGCCCCATCGTCATCGCGCGCACGGGCACGCCCTTCAACATCACGACGGGTTTCGACAACAACCGCGACGGCATAATCAACGACCGTCCCGCGTTCGCCGACGCGCAGACCGCTGCGGCTGACCTGCGCCACACGCCTTGGGGCGACTTCGACATCAACCCCAAGGCCGGGCAGAAAATCATCCCGCGCAACTTCGGAGAAGGGCCGGGCTTCGTCTCCGTCAACCTGAGAGTCGGGCGCACCTTCGGCTTCGGCGACATGCCGGGCGCAGCCGCGCGCCGCGCCGCACAGCAGCAACAAAAGCAGGGCGACGGCAATCGCGGCGGCGGTCACGACGGCGGCGGCAATCGCGGCGGCGGACAAGGTGCGCCGGGCGGCGGCGGTGGCGGCGGCGGCCAGCGCGTCATGGTCGGCGGCGGCGGGCCGGGCGGCCCGATGCCCATAATGATGGGCGGGCCGGGCGGCGGCGGTGGCGGAGAGCAGAAGCGCTACAGCTTGAACTTCTCGCTCTTCTTCATCAACCTGCTCAACCACACGAACTTCTCGAACCCCGTGGGCAACCTGAGTTCGCCCAACTTCGGGCAGTCGCTCTCGCTCGCGGGCGGCTTCGGCGGCGGCAACCAAGCCGCGGGCAACCGCCGCGTCCAAGCGTCCGTGCGGTTCAGCTTCTAAAGGCTTGACGAGACAGTACCGCGAGCGGTAGCGAGCGGGTCGTCAATAACAAAAGCATGATGGGCACGAAGAGACTCGATGTTCTCTTCGTGCCCATTGTTTTATGCAAAGACGACCCGCTCGCTACCGCTCGCGGTACTGTAGTTCTCAGGGCTACACGCTCAGAATCTCGTGCTCCTTCGACTTCGCAAGCTCGTCAACCCTGCCTATCTGCGCGTCGGTTATCTTTTGCACTTCGGCGAGCGCGTCGCGTTCGGCGTCTTCGGAAATCTGCTTGTCTTTGAGCATGCGCTTGAGGCGGTCGTTGGCGTCGCGCCGGACGTTGCGAATCGCCGTTCGATGCTCCTCCGCCGCCTCGTGAACCTGTTTGGCGAGTTGCTTGCGTCGCTCCTCCGTCAGAGGCGGCACGGGCACGCGCACGAGTTTGCCGTCGTTCGAGGGATTGAGGCCGAGGTCTGCCGAGCGTATGGCCTTCTCTATCGCGCCTAGCTGCGTCTGATCCCAAGGCTGGACGGTGAGCATGTTCGGCTCGGGCGCGTGAACCGAAGCCATCTGGTTCAAGGGCGTCGGCGTGCCGTAGTATTCGACGACGACCGTGTCGAGCAGACTCACAGCCGCGCGCCCCGTGCGAATCGCCCCAAGCTTCTTCCTCAAGTCTTCTACAGCCGCCTCCATCCGTGGCCGCGTCTCCTTGATTACGTCCTTTTCTGTCATGGCTTCTCTCCGAAAAAAATGATGAGCGATGAATGCCGCAGTGATGAATGATGACAAGGAAGCTGTTCTTAATTCATCATTCATCACACATCATTCATCATTGCCTTTCGTTGCAGACTCGCGTGCCCACCGCCTCGCCTTTAACGACGCGGACGATGTTGCCTTCGGTTCGCATGTTGAAGACGACGATGGGGAGGTTGTTGTCCATGCACAAGCTTATTGCCGAGGCGTCCATCACCTTCAACTGCTTTTCGAGAACTTCGCGGTAGGTGATCGAGTCGTAGCGCGTGGCCTGTGGGTCTTTCACGGGGTCTGCCGTATAGACGCCCTCAACCTTCGTCGCCTTCAAAATCACGTCGGCCTTAATCTCAAGCGCGCGAAGCGCAGCCGCCGAGTCGGTCGTGAAATAAGGATTGCCCGTCCCGGCGGCGAATATGACGACACGCCCCTTCTCAAGATGACGTATGGCGCGCCGTCGTATGAAGGGTTCGGCGACCTGCGGGATGTTTATGGCCGAGAGCACGCGCGTATAGACGCCCGCCTTCTCCAGCGCGTCCTGAAGGACGACGGCGTTCATCACGGTCGCGAGCATTCCGATGTAGTCGGCGCTGGAGCGATCCATGTCGCCCGCGCTTTCCGAGACGCCGCGAAAGATATTGCCGCCGCCGACGACCACGGCAACTTCGACGCCGAGTTCGTGAACAGCCTTTATCTCTTCGGCTATCGAGCGCGCGACCTTCACGTCAACGCCGTAGTTCTGCGCGCCCATCAAAGCCTCGCCCGACGCCTTCAAGAGTATGCGGCGGAAGACGGGCGCGGCGTTTGCTGTTTGTGGTTCGGCTGTCATCTTTTCTAAAGTCTGGGGTCTGGAGTCTGAAGTCTGGAGTCAAAACGAAAGCCTTCTTGCTTTGACTCCAGACTTCAGACTCCAGACTCCAGACTTGATCTGTTACTGGTTGCCGCCGCTCATCGAGGCGACTTCGCTGGCGAAGTCGTCTTCGCGCTTGGCGAGTCCTTCGCCCATCTTGTAGCGCGTGAAGCGGCGCACGGTGATGCGCTCGCCCGTCTTCGCTATCTTCTCGGTGAGCAGTTCGTTAATCGTCTTCGCGGGGTCTTTGACGAACGGCTGGTCAACGAGCACGGCCTCCTCGAAGAACTTGTTCAGACGGCCCTCGACTATCTTTTCGATAACCTGTTCGGGCTTGTTCGCGTTCTTCGGGTCGTTGGCAATCTGCGCGCGCGTGATCTCGCGTTCCTTGTCTAAAACGTCTGCGGGCACTTCCTCGCGCGCGACGTAGCGCGGCTCGGCGGCAGCGATGTGCATTGCGATGTCTTTGACGAGCGCCTGAAACTCTTCCGTTCGCGCGACGAAGTCGGTCTCGCAGTTGACCTCGACGAGCACGCCGACCTTGCCGCCCATGTGTATGTAAGAGCCGACAGCGCCTTCGGCGGCGACGCGTCCGGCCTTCTTTCCGGCGCTCGCCATGCCGCGCTTGCGCAGGATTTCGATGGCCTGCTCCTCGTTGCCCTCGGCCTCCTGAAGCGCCTTCTTGCACTCCATCATCCCCGCGCCCGTCTTCTCCCTGAGCGCCTTCACCGCGCCCGGTGTAATCTCCGCCATGACCTAAAATCTCCTCAAAAGAAATGATGAATGCGGAATGATGAGTGATGAATGAAAGACGACGGCCCGCGTCTCATTCATCATTCATCATTCATCATTCCGCACTATAAGAATGCGCAGCCCGGCGGTTCATCCGCACTTGAGGGCTGCGCTCGCCGTTGTCTGAAAGTTGAACGTTTTCGCCTCGCGCGTCCGCGCGCTTACTTGGCCGCGCCGACCGTCTCCGCGCCCTTCTCCTGTTCGGGCGAAGACTGCGGCTGCGTGCCCTCGGCCTCCGCCGCGCCCGACGCGCCGCGCACGGGCGCGTGCGTGCCCGCCTGCTCGTGGTCGCCGACGCTGTCGGGCTGCTGGCCCGTCGTCCCGAAGCCCTGATTGCCGGGAACGGAAACTTGCGTCTCCGCCGAAGGCGCTGCCGCCTGCATGTCTGTGAAGTTCTCCGACTGCGCGCCCGGCCCGCGCTCGGTCGTCACGGACGACGTAACGACGCGCGCCGTCGGTGCGGCGGCGGTCGGCTGCGACTCGGTCGTCGCGGCCTGCTGCTCGTCCGTCTCCTCGCCGCCCTTTGAAGACATCTGCTGACCCTCGATTACGGCGTCGGCGATGCGCGACGCAAACAGACGCACGGCGCGAAGCGCGTCGTCGTTTCCGGGGATGACGTAGTCAATGCCTTCGGGCGAGCAGTTTGTGTCAACGACGGCGATGATGGGGATGCCGAGGCGGTTGGCCTCTTTGACGGCGATGTCCTCCTTACGCACGTCTATGACGAAGAGCGCGTCGGGCAGTCGCGTCATGTTCTTGATGCCCGAAAGATTCTTCTCCAAAATCTCGCGCTCGCGGTCGAGCTTGATGCGCTCCTTCTTCGTCAACTTCTCGTAGCGCCCGTCGGTCTGCATCGCTTCGAGGTCGCGCAGGCGCTTGATTGACTTCTGCACGGTCTGGAAGTTCGTCAGAAGTCCGCCGAGCCAGCGCTGGTTGATGTAGAACTGACCGGCGCGTTCGGCCTCTTCGCGTATGGCGTCCTGCGCCTGACGCTTCGTGCCGACGAAGAGGATGTTTCGACTGCGCTCCTCGCCCATGATGTTCGTGACGAAGGCGATTGCGTCGCGGAACATCTTCTGCGTCTTCTGGAGGTCAATGATGTTAATGCCGTTGCGCTCGCCGAAGATATACTCCTTCATCTTCGGATTCCAGCGCCTGACCTGATGGCCGAAGTGAACCCCGGCCTCAAGTAACTCTTTCATCGTGACGGTGACTGCCAAACTGCTCCTCCTCGTGTCGTGATTGGTTTAATTGTACTCGCCGCGCCTCAAGCGACTCCCCGTGGGAGCAACCAACCGAAGCGCGACAATGGAATCGAGCGAAATGATGAATGATGAGTGCCGCAGTGATGAATGTGAAACGGCTTGTCGCTTGAATTCATCATTCACACTGCCGCATTCATCATTATCTCTTCGAGAACTGGAAGCGCTTGCGCGCGCCCTTCTGTCCGTACTTCTTGCGTTCCTTGGCGCGCGGGTCGCGCGTGACCAATCCGGCGTCTTTGAGCGCGGGGCGAAGGTCTGCGTTAAACTCCATGAGAGCGCGCGTGATGCCGTGTCGAACCGCCCCGGCCTGTCCAGCCGGGCCTCCGCCCGCGACGTTGACTACGATGTCGAACTTGTTTGCGGTGTCGGTGAGCGTCAAAGGCTGGCGGATGATCATGCGCAGGGCTTGATTGGGGAAATACTGCTCGAAGGTCTTTCGGTTGACCTTGATGTCGCCCGTGCCCGGCCTCAAATAGACGCGCGCGGTCGAAGTTTTGCGCCGCCCAGTTCCGTAATACTGAATGTCTGCCACAGTTCCTCTTCCTTCTACAAAAACTTGCTTACGCCTTCTGCGCCGCCGCGCGCTCGCTCAAAGCGAGCGTTTCGGGACGTTGCGCCGCGTGCGGGTGTTCGGCGTCCGGATAGACTTTCAACTTCTTCGCCATCGCCTTGCCGAGCTTCGTCTTCGGCAGCATCCCACGGACGGCCAACTCGATGACGCGCTCCGGGTGCTTCGCAAACTGGTCGCGCGCCGAAATCTCACGAAGGCCGCCCGGATAAAGCGTGTGATGGCGATACATCTTCTGCTCGGTCTTCGCGCCCTTCAAGACGGCCTTGCGCGCGTTGATGACGATGACGTGGTCGCCCGTGTCCATGAAGGGCGTGTACTGCGGTTTGTTCTTGCCCGTAAGCACGCGCGCCACCTCGGTCGCCAAGCGTCCGACGGTCTGACCGGCTGCGTCCACGACATACCACTTGCGATTGTCAGCGAGCGTATCGCCGCTGGGAAAATAGGTTGACATAGGATAACTCTCTCAATTTTAAGCGTCCAGAACGCGAACGGATAGAATACTTAAGCGGGAAGAAAATTGTCAAGCTGGCATCACGGGTGCGTGCGCGAAAGCGCCCGGAAAACGGCTAGCGGTAGCGGGTGAGGAAGAGCGCGGCGGCGGCGGCGAGGCCCCCCACCACGATGAGAAACACAAAGACTTCGGCGAAACTCGGACTGCGGTACCCGCCAGAGAGGGTGCGCACCTCGAAGTAGAGGGTGTCGGAGAGCGAGCCAGCCAGCCACATGACGACGAGGATTAAGGCTAGGGCGAACGCGAGCGCCGCCAGAACAATCAGGGCGATAATCAAAAACTTAAGCATTGCAGTCGCCGTCAGAACGGGCATCAAACTTCAGTCCAAAGCGTTGCTGCCGCGCGGGCACTTTCCGAGCAAGGCGCGCGGAGCGAACCGTGCTGGGTTCGCTCCGCGCCGGAACGCACAGCGATCTGGGTGTCAGCCGGGCCAAGTTCTAGGCGTACAGCGCGGCGGGCTGAAGAGCGCGATGGCGTCTATGAGTATGCAGCCCCGCACGAAGAAAGTGCGCCAAGTCAGATACCAAGCCTGAGCGTTGGGCGGGCAGGGGGGCGGATTCCAAGTCACCCAAGTGGTAGGGTTGCGGCAGTTGCTGTCGCAGGTGGGCGTGCGGTAGCGGCAGCCCATCGGCCCGAAGTTGAAAGGCCCCCGGTTGGTGTAGAGTGGGTTCGTATAACCACGCATGGCGATACCGTACCAAATCTGGTAGTAGGAGAAGACCCGGTAGAAGTACCACAAACGGCGCGGCGCGGCCTTCGCCTGATAGCACGGTAGACGGGTCGAGCAAGGCTCCTCCGTCTCCTCGCGCCAGTAGCTGTGGACGGTGTTGACCGACCACTCGTACTCGGTCGGGTCTTCGGATTTGTCTATCGTCAGCGTGACCTCAGACCGCGAGTACCAAGGGTCGGCGTAGTTGGTGTAGGTCGCGGTGCGGCCATCCGGCGCTGTCAGAGTTGTCTCTACCGACTCGGAGTCGCTGTAGTAATCCGCCTCGGTGACGCCGACGCCGGCCACTTGGTTGGGCGTGGTCGAAGGCGTCTCAGGCATCATCCACTCGTCCGTCTCAGAGTCGTACTCGGTGCCCGAGTTGTTTATGAACCACGAATCGGAGTAAGTGGCGGTCTGGGCTGACGAGGTCGTAGCCGCGGCGAGGCACAGGCAAGTCGCGGCTGCGAGGCGTACCAGCATGTTCACACTAAAGTATTTGCTTCCTGCAAACATGATGCTCCTCTTTCTCACAGGGACTTTTAGACTGGCCGCTCGCCGGAGACCGGCGCGACGTTGGCGGGGCGACCCTTGTGGATTTTGACCCGCCGCTTGAAGACTTCGCTCATGAAGCGGCGAAGTTTGTCGGCGCCCTCTGCCCCGATGCGGGACGGGAGCGAGGCCATCACATCAGCAATGATTTTGTCCTTCTGCTGTTGCAAGAGTGCGAGGCTGGCCGTCGCCGCCGGGGTGTACGCCCCGCGGTGAAGGTCTCGAATCTCTTTGGCCTTGCGGTCGAGCACGCCGACTCGCCGGGCGTAGTCGTCGGCGGCAACCATCAGGGCTTCTATCTGGTCGTTCGTCAGCCGCGGTCTCGGAGGGGCGTTCGGGTCTTCACACTGGGAGGGGCCGAAGACCATCTTGAGGTAGGCGCGTGCGCGGTGTTTCTCGGCCTCCGTCTGACGGTTCGAGAGGAATCGGAACAGGAGCGAGTAAGCGATTTGGTCTGGAATCTTCTCCGGGGCGGTCGCCCCGTCTATCGTCTCAGGAGGGTTTTGGGGTAACGTCGCCACGGGAGCAGACTTCCCGCCCGCTGCCGCGTGGCTCAACGCGACCTTCGGCGTTGGAGTAGTGAGGCCGATGGTGGCCAACGCGACCGTGATTACAAGCGTCAAGAGTAGCTTAACCTTCATACCTCATCCTCCTTCCATGTCTTTTGGTTCGGACGGAGGGCCGTCCGTGCGCGAGGGTGATAGACCACACAGAATTAGACACGCCGCGTACAGGTGTTAAGGCCCGCCGCGTCCCTGAGCGGACAGAGGCGAACACCGACCCGGTCTCGTGCGCGGGGTGGTCTCCGGCGGAATATGTAACGGGGGATACTAGCAGCCGCGCTTCGGGCGGCGGGGGGCCTTACCTCTAAACGCCCACGAAGATCGCAGCCTTACCCGCGGCCTCGGCTCGCACGCTGCTTGCGGGCGCGGAGCAAGGCCCATTGACGGGGCCGTCGTAGCGAGGGGGACTGCGCGGGCGCTCATTCAGTAAATAGAGTTATGGAAGCTCAAAACGGGCAACGGGTGAATTTTTGTGTTCATGTGTATACTCAACGCTTCGGGTTTGTCAATAGGGTTACTGCGGCGGGCGTAGTCGTGTCGCCCGGCGCGTCACTTGCCGCGTCGCGCGCGAAGTCTGGCGAGTGCAGCCAGCCCTGCGGCGAGCGTCGCGAGCGTCATAGGCTCAGGCACTTCGGGCGGGTTCGGTGGATTAGACGTGCAGAGGCCGCTGAAAAAGCAGAGGGTTGGGGCGCCCGCGGCGAACGCGAAGAGCGGAAACTTGGGGAAGCCGCCTTTGCCCGCCGCCGCGGGAAAGTCCGTTGTGGCGGGCGTAATCTCGCCGCAGTCGCAGACCGTGCCTGTAACGTCGCCGATGTCAACCGTCTGGACTTGAGTTCCGCCCGCGCCGCCGCCCGTCTGCGCCGACGACGCGCCGCCGCTCTGCGCCGTCTCGCGCCACGCGCCCTGAAGGGTCTGCGCGTCGCCCGTTTGAGAGCCGCCGGAGGCGACCGCCGTCTGGAAGTCAATCGAGTCGGCGCGGGAGGTGTGCGCCGCCAGAAGGCAGAGGGAAGTGGCGAAGGCAATGGAGAGGACACGGCGTCCCATGTCGGTTCGGCCCAAAGCTCGTTCACACGCCGCTAGCGTGAAGGATTAACAGGAAAGACTTTACGATTCGGGAGGTGCGGACAAGCGGTTAAGAACAACTTGCTCAACCGCTTGCGCGCGCCGCCAAAGTTTTATGAAAGAAAGACGGCCCGGTGCTACAATCTCCGACGTTTATAAACGACGATTCGGCCCGCGTCTTCCAAAAATCGCCAACCGCCGCGGACTCGTCCACCGCCGACAACAAACGGGGAAGCCTCCGATGCCTTCGCAAACAATACTCTCTTTCGCACCCCTGTCAAGAGTTTTACAACCTTCGTGGTCGCCGACTCCGCGACCTTTCGCGTCAACGTTGCGGCTCTTCGCGTCAACGTTGCGACGTTTGGCGTCGCTGCTCGTCGCGCTGTGCTTTTTGTCGTCGTCCGGCGCGGCAATAGTCGGCGCGAAGTTTGAGCCTCAGAGAGACAAACAGGAGGCCGCGCGCAAGGCTTTCGACGAGGGCGAGCGTCTTCGCGCCCGCTCAACGCCCGATGCTTTTGAAGCGGCGATGATGAAGTATGAAGAGGCTCGCCGTCTGTGGCACGAAAGCGGCGACCGCGCGAACGAAACGATGGCGCTCGCCGCGCTCGGCGTCACGCTCCAACTTCTACACCAGAACGAAAGGGCTGTCGGTTTTTACGAACAGGCGCTCGCGCTCTTGACGCAAGCGGGCGAGCCGCCCGAAACGGGCGACGTTCTCTACAATCTCGGCACGGCGCAATTCTTCCTCGGTCGCTTCGAGAAGGCGATTGAATCTTACGAGCGCGCGCTCGTCTTCCAGCGCAAATCGGGCGACCGCGCCTCCGAAGGCACCACGCTCGCCTACCTCGGCGCGGCCTACGAGCGCATGGGGCAGTATGGGCGTGCGATTGACAACTTCGAGAGCGCCTTGGCGATTCATCGCGCGCTCGGCAACCGCGCTCAAGTGGGCATCCACCTAAGCAACATCGGCATGGCCTACGCCGACTTGGGACGTTACGACCGCGCGCTCGAAGAGTACGACGGAGCGCTCGCCGTCTATCGTGAAACGCGCGACCGCGTGAACGAAGCGACGACGCTCGCAAACGCGGGCTACGCCTTCTACAAAACGGGGCGGACGGAAAGAGCAGTCGAAAACTACAACCGCGCGCTCTCAATCGAGCGCGAACTTGCCGACAAACCCCAAGAGGCGTACACGCTGACGAAACTCGCGCTCGCGCAACTCGCGCAAGGCAAACTCGCGGACGCGCTCTCGACAGCGCAGCGCGCTCTCGCGCTCCAACGCGAGTTGAAAGACAAGTTTGGCGAAGGTCGCGCGCTGGATGTGCTGGGTCGCGTCTCGCGCGCGTTAGGCAAAACGGACGAGTCGCTCCAACAGTTGGGCGCGGCGCTCGTTCTCATGCGCGAGTCGGGCGCGCGCGGGGGCGAGGCCGGGACGCTCGGCGAGTTGATGCTGACGGCGAGGGCGCGCGGCGCGACGCGGCTCGCAATCTTCTACGGCAAGCAGGCCGTCAACACGCTTCAGGAACTCCGGCAGAACATCGCGCACCTTGAGCGGCAGTCGCAGGAGTCTTTCGTCGGCACGAAACAGGAGACCTATCGCACGCTCGCCTCGCTCCTCATCGCCGAAGGGCGTCTCGGCGAGGCGCAGCAGGTCTTGGACATGCTCAAGCAGGAGGAGTTTTACAACTTCGTGCGGCGCGACGGCGCGGAGACGGGCGCGTCGGCGCGCGCCGCGCTCTCGCCCGAAGAGGCCGCGCTTGAGAAGAACTACCGCGAAATCTCCGACCGCGTCGCGCTCATCGGTCGCCAGTGGGGCGAGTTGGCCGCGAAGCAGCAGTTGACGACGGACGAACAGAAACGGTTTGACGATTTGGACAAGCAACTCCAAGTCGCCAACGCGGCCTTCCAGAAGTTTCTCGACCGGCTCGAAACGGAGTTTGCGACTGCGGCGCGCGCGGGCGGCGGCAAAGTCTATGAACTGCGCGAGGCCGAAGCCTTGAAGGACACGCTGCGCGAACTCGGCAGCGGCGCGGTCGCGCTCTACACGGTCGTCGGCGAGAAGAAATACTACGTCGTGCTCTACACGCCCGACACGATGGTCGAACGCGAGTATGCGATAACAGCCGAGGAGCTTCACGCGAAAATCTTCGCCTTCCGCGAAGTTTTACAGAAGCCCGCGGCAGACCCGCGACCCGCCGCGCGCGAGCTTTACAAAATCCTCGTCGGCCCCGTGGCGAAAGACTTGGAGCAGGCGCACGCCGAGACGTTGATGTGGTCTTTGGACGGCGCGCTCCGCTACGTTCCCGTCGCCGCGCTCAACGACGGCGAACGCTACTTGGTCGAGCGATACCGCAACGTCGTCTTCACGCCCGCCACCAAGGCGAACCTCAAAGACGAGCCGCGCGCGCAGACGAAAGGACTCGGCCTCGGAGTCTCCAAAGCGCACGGCGACTTCAACGCTCTGCCTTCGGTGCCCGAAGAGTTGCGCTCCATATTCCGCGAAGACGCGGCTGCCGCGATGCCCGCGCCGGCGAATGAAACGACGGGCGTCCTCGCGGGTAAGGTTCTAATGGACGAGCAGTTCACGGGCGACGCGCTCAAGACTGCGCTGCAACTTCGCTACCCCGTCGTACACATCGCGAGCCACTTCGCCTTCAAGCCGGGCGACGTGACCGACTCGTTCCTCCTGCTCGGCGACGGCAGCCGCCTGTCGCTCGCGCAGATAAACGCTCTGAACAATCCCTTCCGCGACGTTGACCTTCTGACGCTCTCTGCTTGCGACACGGCTTCGGGCGGCACGGGCGGCGACGGCAAAGAGGTCGAGGGTCTGGGGATGGTCGCGCAGCGCAAGGGGGCGAAGGCGATCATCGCGAGCCTTTGGCCCGTGTCGGACGCGAGCACGCGGCTTCTGATGCAGGAGTTCTACCGTCTGCGCGGCGAAGGACAGACTAAAGCGGAGGCGCTCAGGCAGGCGCAGTTGACGCTTCTGCGCGGCAACGCGAGCGGGACGGGCGTCGTCGGGCGCGGGCTGCGTATGCCCGGCGGCGGCGACACCGCCGCGACCAAGTTTTCGCACCCATACTTCTGGGCGCCTTTCATACTCATCGGCAACTGGAAATAAAGAGGACGCGCACAGGTACAGTACCGCGAGCGGTAGCGAGCGGGTCTTTAGTTTGGGCTGAGGATTGATGAGAGACACCGTGGTTCTCATCAATCCTCATTTCTCACTCGGCCCACCCGCTCGCTACCGCTCGCGGTACTGTACATTCCTCCTAAAACTGAAAGCGGCCTCAGTCAGATTCGACTGAGGCCGCTTTCGCTTAGTCTTGACGCTTCGCCGGCGCTTTACTCTTGCGGAGGCTTCTGCGTCTGCGTCTGGTCGTCCGTGCGACGCTTGAGTTGAGGCTTTTCGTCCTTCTTCTCGGCGGGCGGCGTGGTCGTGCCGTCGGGGTTTGCCGTTTCGTCCGCGGAGGGCGAGCGGCGCTTGAGCGTCGGGCGACCGGGCGCGCCGTCTTCGCCGGGGCCGATGTCGCCCGCGGTCGAGGCACGCGCGTTCGAGAGTCGAAGGAGTCGGGCCTTGACGCGCTGGAATTCCGAAGTGCTCAGCACGTACTCCTCCTTATCGGGGAAGCGCGCGACGAGCGCGCGGGAAGCCTCCATGCGGTCAATTGATTGCGGGTGCGTCTCGAAGAGTTTGGAGAACGTGCCGGGCTTCTTCTTGTTCTTCGCGGCGAGTTTCTCGAACATCGTTGACATCGCGTTCGGGTCGTAGCCCGCGGCCCAGAGATACTGAACGCCGAGCATGTCGGCTTCTGATTCCGCGTCGCGGCTAAACTTCATGAAGCCGAGGAGCGCGCCAAACTGCGCGCCCTGATTGATGAGCATCCCGCCAAGGCCGCCCAAGAAAATCGAGCCGACCGTAAGACCGATCTGCGCGAGCATTCCCTTGGCCTGATTCTCCATCGCGTGACGCGCGGTGACGTGCGCGATCTCGTGCGCCATCACGCCCGCGACCTCGGCCTCGTTGTCTGCGGCGAGAATGAGTCCCTTGTTGACGTAGAAGAAACCGCCCGGAAGTGCGAAGGCGTTGACTTCATCCGAGTCAATGACTTTGATTGTGAAGGGAATCTTCGCGTCGGAGTGTAGGACGACGTTCTGGCCGACGCGGTTGATGTATTCGGTGACGACGGGGTCGTCCACGAACTTGGCCTGACGGTCAACTTCCGCGGCGAGTTGGCGACCCAGAGAGACCTCTTTGTCAACGCCGCCCGAAATGCTTGCGATGAAGCCGCCGTTAATCTTGCGCTTGCCAATCAGACGCGGGTCTTCTTTTTCGGACAGAGGCTTCCCGGCGTTTGCCTGCGGCGCGGGCGTCTGCGCGGTCTTCGACGGCTGCGCGGCGTTGTCAGCTTTCTTGTCCTTGTCGGATTTCTTGTCCTTTTCGGCGCTCTGTTTGGCCGTATTCTGCGCGTCCTGCGCCTGCGGGGCGGCGATGGCCGCAATCGAGCCTGCCCAAAGGCTGAAGATGAGCGCGAGCGCCGTAAACTTGCGCGGGAATCTGTTGTGCATTTCGTGTGCCTCCGAAAACTTTTTAACGCCTGTGGCCGAAGGGAAGAAACTCCTCTGCGGCGAAACCCGTGCGCCCTCGAACATTCAGCCCCGAAGTTCGGCGAGAGACGGGGTGAGCCGTGCCGGCCAAGTCCGAAGCATACCCGAAAAGGCGCGAACCTTTGATGCCGAGGGGCGTGTCGTTGGTTGTGCCGGGGCGACGGTTAAGTTGCTGCCCGGCAAGGAGTCACGGCCTGCGCCCGGATGCGCGCGGCCCTTCCCCGAAACCCTTTGAAGGAGACGCGGCGGATTATAGCATCGCGTAGCCCGTCGAGTGTAAAAACTTATTCGTTGCAACGCCCGCGCGCGGCGTGCTAGATTCAAAAGTGCCTGTCCCGGCCTCAAACGACAAATGACTTGTCAGTCTTTCGCTTCTCCCGCCGCAATCTTAATGAAACGCATACAGGACAAAATAAAGGACTTAGTCGAGCCGCAGTCGTTCGAGCAGGTCGGAAACTTCGCCGCCGACCCCGCGCAGGCGCTCTCAGCCTACCGCTTCACCGACATGAACTCAGACCTTCTGGCGCGCTGGCTCGACGCCCTTACGGAACTTCCGCCCGGCGCGGGTGCGGCCCACGCGCTCGCCGGAGCGCGCGGCGTCGGCAAAAGCCACACGCTCGCGGTCTTCGGCGCGCTGGCCGGGTCGGAACGCCTGCGCGCCGGAGTAACGAACGCGCACGTCGCGATGAGCGCGCGTCTGCTTTCGGGCAGGAAGTGCGTGCCCGTCTATGTCGAACGCGGGACGCGCCCGACGCTCGTCGAAGAACTCGCGGCGGCCTTCGCCGCCTATTTCGGCGGAAGCGAGTTGCAGTGGGGCAGCGACCCGGCGGAGATTCTCACGGTCGCGGCCTCGCGCGCGCGCGGCGAGACGCTCGTTATCATAATTGACACGGCATTCAACCGCCCCGCGCGCGTCATGCGCGACGACGGCCCCGCGCTCGGCGCGCTGGCGGCCACGGCGCGCGGCCTTAACCTCTTCCTCGCGCTCGCTCTCGACGAAGACATCGCCGGAGCCGACGGCGCAAACGTCGCGCGC
>Ga0081539_10003051_pt1 | contig 21638 bp, 20 predicted proteins | sample TabmetS4T2R2_FD_71023 | JGI IMG/M metagenome (GOLD analysis project Ga0081539, IMG submission 71023) | Tabebuia heterophylla rhizosphere microbial communities from the University of Puerto Rico - S4T2R2 | ecosystem: Host-associated > Plants > Roots > Rhizosphere ...
CCACACTCGACGGGCGGTCTCTACCTCAACTTCCCCGGGCTCGGCGAGGACCAGGACGTCCTCGTGCGGGCCGGCTATGGCGCGAACTACGACCGGCTCGCGGAGCTGAAGGCGGTCTACGACCCGTCGAACCTGTTCCGCATGAACCTGAACATCCCGCCGGCGAGGTAGCGGAGTTTTCGGACGGGGCGCGGCCGCGCCCCGCTCGTGTTGGCAAGCCGTTGACGACCTACGACGGCCGGCGCCCTCGCATCTGCGCGCGGAGGGCGTCGAGGCGCCGGCGGTCTCGCTTCGTGGGGCGGGCGCCGAGGTCTGCGCCGAGCGGTCGCGCGAGTCGCCGTTCCGCGGCGAGCCTCTCGCGTCGCGCGACCGACTCCGGCGCCTCCTCGTACAGCATCGCCGCGGCCGGCGCCGGGCCGCGCCTGTCGGAGAGCCCTCGGACGACGACCTCCCGCCGAACGTCCGCGACCGTTAGCTCCACTGTGTCACCGACGCGGACGTCCTTCGCGGGCTTGACGCGGGCGCCGTTGAGATGGACGCGACCGCCGAGCACGGCTTCCGTCGCCAGGCCGCGCGTCTTGTAGAAGCGCGCAGCCCACAGCCAGCGGTCGATGCGCACCTGCTCGGACATGCCCGAATGATGGCATCGGCCGCCGAGCCCCACCGCCGCATACCGCGGCCGGGAACGGGTAACAGTACGGGCGGGAGGCTCTTCCAGGAGAGGAGAAGACATGCGTCGCCTACTGCTCTTCGCGGCAACGCTCGCCGTTCTCGGCGCTTCGACGGCCTTGGCGAAGGGATCGTTCCCCGACGTCGTCGCCTTGCCGAACGGCTGGCAGCCGGAGGGAATCGCGATCGGCAACGGCACGACCTTCTACGTCGGCTCCATCCCTACGGGGGCGGTCTACCGGGGTGACCTGCGCACCGGGCAAGGCGCGACGTTCGTCCAGGGCGCCGCAGGACGTGCCGCGATCGGCCTCGAGTACGACCGTGGACACCTGTTCGTGGCGGGCGGACCGACGGGCAAGGGGTTCGTCTACGACGCGCACTCGGGCGCGCTCGTGCGCGAGCTCAAGTTCGTGAACGACGCTGGAGCGACGTTCGTCAACGACGCGGTGGCGACCCCGCACGCCGCGTACTTCACCGACTCGAACCGCGCCGTCCTCTACCGCGTTGCGCTCGGGACGAACGGCTCGCCGGCCGCGACGGCCACGACGCTCCAGCTGACCGGCGACTTCAGCCTCGTCCAGGGCTTCAACCTGAACGGGATCGAAGCGACGGCAGACGGCAAGACCCTCGTCGTCGTGCAGACGGCAACCGGCAAGCTGTTCCGCGTCGACGCCGCAACGGGCGCGACCAAGCTGATCGATCTCGGCGGCGCGACCGTGCCGAACGGCGACGGGCTGCTGCTGAAGGGCCGCACGCTGTACGTCGTGCAGAACCAGAACAACCAGATCGCGGTCGTGAAGCTCGCGGGTGGTCTGTCGTCCGGGAAGGTGACACGCACGATCACCGACCATCGTTTCGACGTGCCGACCACAGTCGATCGTTTCGGGAATTGGCTCTACGCCGTCAACGCGCGGTTCGGCACGACGCCGACACCCTCCACGACCTACACCGTGGTGCGCGTGCGCGGCTGACCGCGGCTCAGCCGCGGCGGTCGATCGGGACGTACGACCGCTCGTCCTCGCCCACGTAGACCTGCCGCGGGCGCGAGATCCGCTGCTCGGGATCGGAGAGGTGCTCTTCCCACTGGGCGATCCAGCCCGGCAGCCGACCGAGCGCGAACAGCACCGTGAAGTAGTCGGTCGGATAGCCCATCGCCTGGTAGATGAGCCCGGAGTAGAAGTCGACGTTCGGGTACAGCTTGCGCGAGACGAAGTACTCGTCGTCGAGCGCGATCCGCTCGAGCTCGAGAGCGATCTCGAGCTTCGGGTTGAGCCCGGTCTCCTCGAAGACGCTGTCGGCGACCCGCTTGATGAGCTTCGCCCGCGGGTCGTAGCTCTTGTAGACGCGGTGGCCGAACCCCATCAGTCGGCCGTTGCCGGCCTTGACACCTTCGACGAACGCGGGGATCGCAGACGTGTCGCCGATCTCGTCGAGCATCCGCAGGACCGCCTCGTTCGCGCCGCCGTGCAACGGTCCGTACAACGCTGCGATGCCGGCGGAGACGGCCGAGAAGGGATCGACATGCGACGAGCCGACGCCCCGCACGGCGCTCGTCGAGCAGTTCTGCTCGTGGTCGGCGTGGAGGATGAGGAGGATCTCGAGCGCGCGCTGCAGCACGGGATTTGGCTCGTGGCGTCCACCGATCTCGAAGGTCATGTTGACGTAGTTGCCGATGTAGTCGAGGTCGTTCCGCGGCAGGACGTACGGCAGCCCGCGCGAGTGGCGGAAGGCGAACGCCGCGATCGTGGGCATCTTCGCGATCAGCCGGACGCGCTGGAGGTAGCGGTTCTCCGCGTCGCCGATGTGCTTGGCGTCGGGGTAGAAGGTCGACAGCGCGCCGATCGCGCCGAGCAGCATGCCCATCGGGTGCGCGTCATACCGGAAGCCCTCGAGGAACGTCTGGAGGTTCGTATGGACGTATGTGTGGGTGCGCACGTCGTCTTCCCACCGGCGCAGCTGCTCCCCGGTGGGGAGCTCGCCGTCGAGAATGAGGTACGCGGTCTCGAGGAACGTCGCCTCCTCGGCGAGCTGCTCGATGGGATACCCGCGGTAGCGGAGGATGCCGTTGTCGCCGTCGATGAACGTGATCGCGCTCCGGCACGAGGCGGTGTTGAGGTACGCGGGGTCGTACGACATCAGGCCCCCGTCGCCGTCCGCGACGCTGATCTGCCGCAGATCGACGGCGTTGATCGTGCCGTCCGTGATGGGGACGTCGTACTGCCGTCCCGTGCGGTTGTCCGTGATCGTCAGCGTTTCGTCGGCCACATGCGCCCCCGTTGTCCTCGTCCGCCGCGGAATCGTCACAGATCGTAGTTTTCGACGGTGCGTCGCCTGCCTGCAGAGGTGATTCCGCGCATACCGGAGCCGGTGCGGAAGGTTGCCCGGAGCGCGATCTGGGGATTTGGCCGCGCCACCGCACGCAGGCGTCCTCTGCCGGACTTCCTCGTGATCGGCGCTCAGAAAGCCGGCACGACCGCGCTGTACGCCTACCTCCGCTGGCATCCGGGCATCACCGGGCCGTCGTGGAAGGAGGTGAGCTTCTTCGACCGCCACTGGTGGCGCGGGGAGGCCTGGTACCGCGGCCACTTTCCGCTGCGTGCCGGCGGCCGGCTCGTCGGCGAGGCGAGCCCCAGCTACCTCTTCCATCCGCTTGCCCCCGAGCGTGCGCGCGCGCTCGTCCCCGAGGTGAAGCTCGTGGCGCTTCTTCGCGATCCCGTCGCGCGCGCGTACTCGCAGTACCAGCACGAGGTCGCGCTCGGGCGGGAGCCGCTCTCGTTCGAGGACGCTCTCGAAGCGGAGGAGGCACGCCTCCGCGGGGAGGTCGAGCGCCTCGTCGCCGACCCGCGGGCGTTCAGCCGCGCCTGGTGGGACCACACCTACGCGGCGCGCGGCCGTTACGCGGAGCAGCTCGAGCGCTGGCTGGCGGTCTTCGACCGTGAGCAGCTGCTCGTCGTCCGGTCGGAGGACCTCGGCGAGCGGCCGGCCGAGACCTACGCCGAGGTCCTCGCGTTCCTCGGCGCGGCGTCGCACGAGCTCGAGTCGTACCCACGGGTCTTCGAGCGCGAGTACGCCCCGATGCGTCCGGAGACCCGCAGGTCGCTCGCCGCGTCGTTCGCGGAGCCAAACCGTCGACTGGGAGAGCTACTGGGACGCGACTTCGGGTGGGGTTGAGGCCGCTGTCTCACGCCTCGTTCGAGGTCGCCCAGATGTTGATGTCGCTCTCGGTGGCGAAGCGGTCGATCTCGGCCAGCTCGTCGGGCGAGAAGTCGAGGCGCTCGAGCGCCCGCACGTTCGCCTCGAGCTGCTCGACGCTGCTCGCCCCGACCAGCGTCGACGTCACGCGCGTGTCGCGAAGCGTCCACGCCAGCGCCATCGCCGCCAGCGACTGACCGCGACGCGACGCGATCTCGTGCAGCCCGGCGACCTTCGCCTGCGTGCGCTCGTTGAGCTGGCCCGGGTCGAGCGAGAGATGGCGCGCGATACGCGAGTCCGCGGGAATCCCGTCGACGTAGCGATCGGTGAGGAGGCCCTGCGCGAGCGGGGAGAAGCAGATGCAGCCGATTCCCAGCTCGCCGAGCACCTCGAGCAGGCCGTCCTCGATCCAGCGGTTGAGCATCGAGTAGGAGGGCTGGTTGATGAGGAGCGGTGTGCCCAGGCGCTCGAGGATCTCCGCGGCCTCGCGCGTCCGCTCGGGGGAGTAGGAGGAGATTCCGACGTACAGCGCCTTTCCCTGCCGGACGGCGGTGTCGAGCGCGCCCATCGTCTCCTCGAGCGGCGTGTCCGGGTCGAATCGGTGCGAGTAGAAGATGTCGACGTAGTCGAGGCCCATGCGGCGAAGGCTCTGGTCGAGGCTCGCGAGCAGGTACTTCCGCGAGCCCCACTCGCCGTACGGCCCCGGCCACATGTCGTAGCCGGCCTTCGTCGAGATGACGAGCTCGTCGCGGAACGGGGCCAGGTCGCTCGCGAACAGCCGGCCGAAGTTCTCCTCGGCGGAGCCGTACGGCGGGCCGTAGTTGTTGGCGAGGTCGAGGTGCGTGATGCCGAGGTCGAACGCGCAGTGCACGATCGCCCGGCTCGTCTCCAGCGGCCGGTCGCCGCCGAAGTTGTTCCAGAGCCCGAGGGAGATCGCCGGCAGCTGCAAGCCGCTCCGGCCCGAGCGGCGGTAGAGCATGCGGTCGTAGCGCTTGTCGTCGGGGACGTAGGTCATGTGCGCCAGTCTGACGATGCGGCGAGCTCCTCGAAGGGTCGAAGCGACTCGGGGTTCGCGAGCGAGTCGCGGCTCAAGGCCTTGTCCGTGGCCTCGCCGGTCAGGATCCGCTTCACGGGGACCTCGAGCACCTTTCCCGAGAGGGTCCGTGGCACCGCCGGCACCGCGCGCACCTCGTCGGGGACGTGACGCGGGGAGCAGTCCTCCCGGATTTGTGCGCGGATACGGGCGACGAGGTCGTCGTCGAGCGCCGCGCCCTCCCGCAGCACGACGAAGAGCGGCATGAACCCCTGGGTCCCGTCGCGGGGCAGATCCACGACGAGCGCGTCGACGACCTCGTCCAGGGCGAGGACTGCCCGGTAGATCTCGGCCGTGCCCATCCGGATCCCGCCGCGGTTGATCGTCGCGTCGGACCGGCCGGTGATGATCGCGGTGCCGCGCTCGGTGATCTCGATCCAGTCACCGTGCCTCCAGACGCCGGGGTACGTGTCGAAGTAGCTCGCGCGGTACCTGCTGCCGTCCTCGTCGCCCCACAAGCGTGTCGGCATCGAGGGCATGGGCTCGGCGATGACGAGCTCGCCCACCTCGCCGACGACCGGCTCGCCGTCCGCATTCCATGCCTCGACCTTCGCACCGAGCGCGCGGGCCTGGAGCTCGCCGCGATACACGGGCAGCGTCGGGACGCCGCCCACGAAGGCCGTGCAGACGTCGGTGCCACCGGACGTCGAGAACAGCCAGAGATCGGGGCCGAGCCGGTCATACACCCAGTCGAAGCCCTCTGGCGAGAGCGGGGATCCGGTGGAGCCGACCGCCTGGAGCCGATCGAGGTCGCGTCCGTCGCGCGGGCGGATCCCGTCCTTCATGCATGCCGCGACGTAGCTCGCGGAGGTTCCGAAGCACGTGATTCCGGCCTCCTCGGCGAGGTTCCACAGCGCCCCGAGGTCCGGGTGCCCGGGGTTGCCGTCGTACAGCACGACCGACCCCTTCGTGAGGAGGCCGCCGTTCAGGAAGTTCCACATCATCCAGCCGGTCGTCGTGAACCAGAACAGGCGGTCGTCGGCGTGCACGTCGACGTGCAGGTGGAGCTTCTTCAGGAGCTCGAGCAGGATCCCGCCGTGCCCGTGGACGATCGCCTTCGGGAGGCCCGTCGTGCCCGAGCTGTAGAGCACCCACAGCGGGTGGTCGAACCGAACCTGCGCAAAGCCGAGCGGCTCGTCGCCTCCCTCGCCGACGAAGTCCTCCCAGCGCGCCGCGTTGCGCAAGCCGTCGAGATTGGGCTCCGGATCGAGGTAGCCGAGGACGATCGTACGCTCGAGGGTCGGCATCGCGTCCTGCAGCGCACGCACGAGCTCGCGCCGGTCGTGGTCCTTGCCGCCGTAACGGTATCCGTCGACCGCGAGGAGCACGCGAGGCTCGATCTGCGCGAACCGGTCGACGACGCTCCGCACGCCGAAGTCGGGCGAGCAGCTCGACCACGTCGCGCCCACGCTCGCGCACGCGTGGAACGCGACGGCCGTCTCGAGGATGTTCGGCATGTAGGCGACGACGCGGTCGCCGGGCTCGATGCCCGAGGCGCGAAGCGCGCCCGCGAACCGGCGCACGGCCTCGTGGAACGTGCCCCAGGTCGTCTCTGCGAGCGGCCGGAGCTCGGACGCGTGCCGGATCGCGACGACGTCGGGGTCACGGCCGCGGAAGACCCGCTCCGCGTAGTTGAGACGCGCGCCGGGGAACCACTCTGCGCCGGGCATCGACCTCGAGCCGAGGGCGCGCTCGTACGGCGTCGAGGCGCGCACGTCGAAGAACTCCCAGATCGAGGCCCAGAACGTCTCGAGCTCGGTCACCGACCAGCGCCAGAGGTCGTCGTACGTCGCCGTCTCGACGCCCTTGGTGTCGGCGAGCCAGCGTGCGTAGCGCGAGATCGTCGCCCGCTCGATGCGCGCGTCGTCGGGCGTCCACAGGATGGGCGGTGGGCTCACGGCGAGAGGGTACGCCCTCGCGTCGCGCGGCCGCCGCTGGAAAGGAAGCGGGCGCGCCTCAGAGAGGCGCGCCCGGCGTTCGAGCGGTCAGCCGGCGAGAACGACGTTCGTTGCCTGCGGGCCCTTCTGACCCTGCTCGGCGACGAACTCGACCTTCGCGCCTTCGGGGAGGGACTTGAAGCCCTCGCCCTGGATGCCGCTGAAATGGACGAAGAGGTCCTTGCCGCCGTCGTCCGGGGTGATGAACCCGTACCCCTTGGCGTCGTCGAACCACTTCACGGTTCCGGTTGCCATTTGAACACACCTCCTTGCCTATGACTCACGAACGGGCAGGAAGGTGCAAACACACGACCGAACCACGCTCTGGTTGAACGGGGAGAAGGTAGCAGCGATTCGTGTACCCAGGACCTGCGATTTCCAGGCCCCGGGTACATCGTGATACCGACGCCCTAAGCGGACTCCGCGAGGTCGCGGCGACTCCGCAGCGGCCGCGCATCGTGATCCAGCGCGTGCTGGAGCCGCGTCAGCGCCGACCGCTCGAGCTGGCGCACCCGCTCACGGGTGAGCTCGAGCTCGCGGCCGATCTCCTCGAGCGTCAGGCTCTCCTGGCCGTCGAAGCCGAACCGCAGCTCGAGCACGCGCCGCTCGCGCTCGGGGAGACCCGAGAGCGCCGAGCGGACCCGCTCGCGCTGGAACGCCTCGTCCGCCTCGTCGACCGGGTCGACGGCGGTGCGGTCGGCGAAGAGGTCGCCGAGCTCGCCGTCGCCGTCCGCGCCGACTGCCTGGTTGAGCGAGACCGATGCCTCGACGGCATCGAGCGCCTCCTCGACGTGGTGCAGCTTCAGCCCGGTGGCCTTCGCGAGCTCCTCGGTCGTCGGCTGACGGCCGAGGCTCACCTCGAGGCGCTGGCGGGCGCGGTTCAGCTTCTGCTGACGCTCCTGCACGTGCACCGGCACGCGGATCGTCGCCGACTGGTTCGCGACCGACCGCTGACAGGCCTGGCGAATCCACCACGTCGCGTACGTCGAGAACTTGAACCCCTTGCGGTAGTCGAACTTCTCGACAGCACGGTTCAGGCCGATCACGCCGTCCTGGATGAGATCCAGGAAGGGGACGCCGTGGCCGCGGTAGCGCTTGGCGATGGAGACGACGAGTCGCAGGTTCGAGTTGATCATCCGCTCCTTGGCGGCGCGGTCGCCGCGCTCGACGCGCTTGGCGAGCGCGATCTCGTCCGCGGCGGTGAGCAGCTGGTAACGGCCGATCTCCGACAGGAACATGCCGAGGGAGTCGGTCGTGGCAGGGCCGCTGCCCGGCGTGAGATCGAGCTCGAACTCGTCCTCCTCCTCGGCTGCGGGCAGCTCGACGCCGCGCTCCGTGAGCAGCGTCCGGAGCGCCGTGACGGCGTCCTCGTCGAGCTCGTGCTCGAGCACGAGCGCGTCGAGCTCGTGTGCGTCTACCTTGCCACGCTCCTCCGCCTCTGCGGCGAACGTGTCCAGGGCCGGAATTTCGATGATGCTTGTCTCCAAGTGTCCTCGCTTCGCTCTCGTGCACGCGGCACAAAAGACCGCGCGTGTGTTGTCTGTCCTGAGGTCCGACGACGCCACAGCAGAATTACGCCTGAGCGGCGCGTGTCGCTAAGAGTGTGAACGGTCGAGAGCCCTGTGTCATTCCCAGAGGGGGTGTCCAAACGAATTGTTTACGTTTGGGTGCTACCCGTTTGGATCAGTTCACGCGCGGATCGTCCGGGAGCATCGCGAGGACGGCGAGACCGCCTCCCTGACGTCGCAGCACGTCGCTCCAGAGGCCTTCGGGGTCGGACGTGAACACGTCGGACGGGTCGGCGGGCACGACGACCCAGGAGCCCTCCTCGAGCTCGGCCTCGAGCTGGCCGGGCGCCCAGCCGGCGTAGCCCGCGAAGACACGGACGTTCCGTAGCTCGCCGACCTCCGAGACGTCGTCGATCTCGCCCGGCAGGAACCCGATGCTCCCGACGACCACCATCTCGGCGTGGTCGGGGTCGACGAAGTCGGCGAGGACCACCACGGCCTCCGGTTGAACCGGGCCGCCCACGTAGACGAGCGCGTCGCGGGACGCGAGCGGCGCCATCGGTGGAACGGCCTCCTCGACGGTCACCGTCGAGACGCGGTTGAGAACGACGCCCATCGCGCCCTCCTCGCCGTGCTCCCCGACGAGCACCACGGCCCGGCGGAAGTTCGGGTCGTCCAGACCCGCACCGGCCACGAGCAGGTGTCCGCGGAGCGACTCCATCGCGACATTCTCGCGGCGGGAGCGTGGGGGGGGCCGGGACCCGCAACCGCGGGTCCCGACCCGAGACAGTCGTCACGCGCGGACGCGAATGACGAAGAGCTGGCTGATCGGCGCGCCGGTCGCCGGGAAGGCGAACACGCGGATGCGGTACGTCCCCGCCTTGAGCAGCACGCCCGTGAGGCGGCCCGTGTCGTCGAGCTCGAGGCCCGGCGGGATCTTCCCGCTCACGGCGAACTGGGCCGTTCGCGCGTCCTTCCCGGTGATCGGGATCCGGGTCGAGTAGATCTGGTCGACGAACCCCGTCGGCAGACCTTTGCCCTGCACGAACTGCAGCAGCGGCAGGATGGTGAACCGCCACTGCACCGTCGCCTTGGCGCCGGTGGCGTCAGTCACGACGATGGTCGCGTCGTACTTGCCCGCAGTCGTTCCGGCGCCCGTGAGCCCGCCCGTGGCCGCGTCGAGGGTGATGCCGGGTGGCAAGGAGCCCTCGGCCGCGAACTTGTACGGCGTGCGTCCACCCACGGCCTTGACGCCCGTGGTCAGCGGCGCGTTGACCGCCTTCTTCGACGTCCAACCGACCGTGGGCGCTTTCGCCCCGGTGAGCGACTTCAGCTCGAGCGGGGCGAGCACGAAGATCGACAGCTGCTTCGTGTCGGTGTTCGGCGAGCCGTTGGCCTGCACCGTGAACCCGAACGTTCCCGAGGCGGTCGGCGTGCCCGAGATGACGCCGTTGCTCGCGAGGTTGAGACCGGGCGGGAGCGAGCCGCTGGCGATCGTCCACGAGCTCACAGAGCCACTCGAGACCGTCAGCGCCGGGGCCGTGTAGGCCTGGCCGAGATTGCCCTCCGGGAGCGAGTTCGTCGTCACGAACAGCCGCTGGACCCCCGGGTTGACGTTGATGATGAACTTACGGTCCGAGGGCGACTGCGCGATGCACGGCGGCGTGTTGCTCCACGTGACCGTCACGAAGAACGGATAGCTGCCGGGAGTCGTCGGAACGCCCCGGATCCGGCCCTCGGAGTCCATTGCGAGGCCGGGCGGAAAGGCGCCCGAGCTGATCCGCATGTTCGTGCAGCCCTCCCACGGCTCCTTGAGCTTGATGTCGAGCGAGTACGACGAGCCGGAGGTCGCGGACGGGCAGACGTATGCGTCGCCGTTCGGCTGCGAGCAGGGGTCGTCGGCGAAGTCGCCGGCCGAGGCGTTCGAGGCAAGCATGAGCCCCACGATGCCGACGACCGTCACGGTGAGGATGATTCGGAAACGACGCATCAAGCTCCCTTCGGCAACGGGCCGCAGCACGAACGCCCGTCGCAAGTTCGTTGTCCGGCGCCCGCAAGGCACGTACACCAAGCCCTTCGAGCCGCGCGGCAAGCTACCAGCCTGTTTGAAAGATTCCGTAAGGGTTGCACGTCCGCGCGACGGATCCTGCAGTCATAGGATCTGCGCGTGGCGATGCGGTCTCGCGAGATCAGGCTGGCTGCGCGCCCCCACGGGGCTCCCGTCCCCTCCGATTTCAGGCTCGCCGAGACGGAGTTGCCGCAGCCGGGGGAGGGCGAGATGCTGGTACGCAACGCGTACGTGTCCGTCGACCCGTACATGCGCGGGCGGATGAACGACGCCAAGTCGTACGTGCCGCCGTTCGCGCTCGGCGAGCCGCTCACGGGCGGCGCGGTCGGCCAGGTCGTCGAATCGCGTAACGACAACTGGCCGGTGGGGACGTGGCTCGTCCACGAGCTCGGCTGGCGCGAGGCCGCCGTGATGGACGGCCGCGGCGCGCGCGCGGTCGACGAGAGCCTCGCCTCGATCTCGACGGCGCTCGGCGTCCTCGGGATGCCGGGGCTGACGGCGTACGTCGGGATCGTCGACGTCGGCGCGGTGGCGGACGGCGAGACGGTCTTCGTCTCCGGCGCCGCCGGCGCCGTCGGCAGCATCGCCGCCCAGCTCGCGAAGGTACGCGGCGCGCGTGTCGTCGGGAGCGCCGGCAGCGCCGAGAAGGTCGCCTGGCTGGACGAGCTGGGTCTCGACGGAGCCTTCGACTACACGCAGACGCGAACCCGCGACGCGCTCCGCGAGCTCGCGCCCGACGGCGTCGACGTCTACTTCGACAACGTCGGCGGCGAGACGCTCGAAGCGGCGATCGGCGCCATGAACCTCCACGGCCGGATCGTCGCGTGCGGCTCGGTCTCCCGATACAACGCGATCGAGGCGCTGCCCGGGCCCCGGAACCTCTTCATGGTCGTCACGAAGCGCCTGCGGATGCAGGGCTACATCGTGTTCGACCACTACCGCCGGTACCCCGCGTTTCTCGAGGAGGTCGCACCGCGTCTCCGGGACGGCACGATCCGGCATCGAGAGACCATCGTCGACGGCATCGAGCACGCGCCCGAGGCGTTCATAGGCATGCTGGCGGGTGCGAACGTCGGCAAGATGCTCGTCCGCGTCGGGCCAGCCCCGGAAGGGTGAAGTGGCTCGCCTGCAGGGTACTCGGGCACCGGATCCCGGAGGGGAGCGTTTCTTCCTGACCCAGCGCCGCGCCCGTTGTGCCCGCTGCGGCAAGCGCGTTCGCGTCAGGCACGGGTAACCGCCTCTGCACCGGATCTTCACCCCACGCGCTTCGGATGCGCGCGAAGAATCGGGCGGTAACACCCACAACGATCAAGGGGGATCCTGTGAAGAAGCTTCGCGTCGTGGCGCTCGCCACGATCGTCGCCGGCGTGGCGGCCACTGTCGCAGTGGCCGGGCAGGTCAACACCGGGCCGTCGAGCTCGCAGAGCCCGTACGTCGTTCCGGTGGAGGCCGCACCCGGCATCCAAACACGGTCCATCATCACGGTTGGGGACAGCCCGGCCGGCTCGTCGTACCGCATGGTCGGCATCCCCGACGGGCTCGGAGCGTTCTCGAACGGCGACGGGACCTTCACGCTGCTGATGAACCACGAGCTCAATGCGACCGCCGGCGTAGCTCGTGCCCATGGAGGGACGGGTGCGTTCGTCTCGCGCTGGGTGATCGATCAGGACACCTTCGAGGTGAAGTCCGGGACCGACCAGATCCGGCGCGTCTTCCTCTGGCAGGGCGGGAACTACGTCCAGACGGCCGGCGTTCAGTTCAGCCGGTTCTGCTCGGCCGATCTCCCCGAGAAGTCGGCCTTCTTCAATGACGGCGCCGGCTACGACGGGCGGATCTATTTGAACGGCGAGGAGACGGGAGCCGAGGGGCGCGGCTTTGCGCACATCGTCACGGGCCCCGACGCGGGCTCGAGCTACGAGCTGCCCGCGATCGGGAACATGAGCTTCGAGAACTCGCTCGCCCATCCCGGAACAGGCGCGAAGACCGTCGTCGTCGCGAACGAGGACGCCGGCGACGGCCAGGTCTACGTCTACGTCGGCCAGAAGAAGGCGTCGGGCAATCCCGTCGAGCGGGCGGGCCTCACGGGCGGCACGCTCTACGGGATCAAGGTCAACGGCCTGACGCAGGAGACGGACGCGTCACCGACGGCCGAGACCGGGTTCACCGCCGTCAGCCTCGGCGACGTGTCCGGCCTGACCGGCGCACAGCTCGAGACCGCGAGTGACGCCGCTGGCGTGACCGGATTCAACCGCCCGGAGGACGGCTCGTGGGATCCGTCGAACCCGCGCGACTACTACTTCGTGACGACCGCGTCGATCAACGGCAAGAGCCGGCTCTGGCGCCTGCGTTTCACAGATCCGGCCAACCCCGCGCTCGGTGGCACCGTCGCCGCCGTCCTCGACGGCAGCGAGGGGCAGCACATGATGGACAACATCACCGTCGACGACGGACACGTGCTCATCGAGGAGGACCCGGGATCGAACAACCCCACCGGCGTTACCAACTACATCGCCAAGCTCTGGCTCTACGACATCGCCAGCGACAAGCTCGTGCAGATCGCCGTGCTCGACCCGGATCGGTTCACGCCGGGCCTGCCCGGGTTCTTGACGGCCGACGAGGAGTCGTCGGGGATCATCCCCGCGCCGTTCCTCGGTCGCGGCTGGTACCTGCTCGACGTCCAAGCGCACTACGCCATCCCGGGTGAGCTGGTGGAGGGCGGCCAACTGCTCGCACTCCACCTTCCGCCTGGCCAGGTCAGGAACCTCCTCCGTTAGGGGAGGCATGCAGCGGGGCCCCGGTCCGCCGGGGCCCCGCGCGTGCGGTCAGGCCGGCGCCAGTGCGGGCGTCGGCGCGCGCGCGATCCGTGTCGACAGGAACGACGCGACGAGGGAGAGGAGCGCGGCGCCCACGAACGCGGGTGCATACGTCCCGAAGATCGTCTCCGTCGCACCCGCCGCGACCGCCGCGACGCCGGCACCGAGTTGGTGCGCGGCGAAGATCCAGCCGAACACGACGCCGACCCGGGCGCGGCCGAAGGTGTCGGCGGTCAGCGCGACGGTCGGCGGGACGGTCGCGACCCAATCGAGGCCGTAGAACACGACGAACGCGATCAGGCCGGCGCCCTGGGACTCGATCACGACCGGCAGCGCGAGCAACGAGAGCCCGCGCAGGCCGTAGTACCAGGCAAGGAGAACCCGCGGGTCGTAGCGGTCCGTGAGCCAGCCGGAGCTGAGCGTCCCGACCAGGTCGAAGACGCCGATGGTCGCCAGGAGGCTTGCGGCGGCGACCTCGCCGATGCCGTGGTCCATCGCGGCGGGGATCAGGTGCGTGCCGATCAGGCCGTTCGTGGTTGCGCCGCAGATGAAGAAGCTGCCACTCAAGAGCCAGAACGTGCGGGACGAAGCGGCACGGACGAGACCGTCGCCGATCGCCGTGAGGACGATGCCGTCCGTTGACGTCGGCTTCACATCGTCCTCGTCCGAGCCGTACGCCCGGAGCCCGACGTCGGACGGCCAGTCGCGCAACAGCAGCAGCGCGATCGGCAGGACGACGAGCGCGGCGACCACGGCGACCCCGCCGACCGACCAGCGCCATCCGTGCGCGTCGGCGGCCCACGCGAGAACGGGCAGGAAGGCAAGCTGACCGGTGGCGTTCGCGGCGGTCAGGATCCCGGTCGCCAGCCCACGCCGCTTCACGAACCAGCGGTTCGCGACGACGGCCGCGAGCGTGACGGATACCGCGCCCGTCGCGACCCCGTTCACGACGCCCCAGAGGAGCGCGAACTGCCACGGGGCGGTCATCTCGAGCGTTGCGAGCGAGCCGAGCGCAACCACGGCCACCGCGACGACGACGCAGCGACGGAGCCCGAACCGATCGTAGAGCGCGGCCGCAAACGGTCCTCCGAAACCGTAGAGCATCAGGTTCAGGCCGGCCGCGAACGAGATCGACGCCGTCGTCCAGCCGAACTCCTCGCGCAGCGGATCGACGAGCACGCCCACCGTCGACCTGAAGCCGGCCATCGTGACGAGGACGAGCAGCGTCGCGCTCGCGACCAACCACGCGTAGTGGAAGCGGTGCCTCACGCCAGGCGGTCGAGCGCCGCTCGAAGTCCAGCCACGTAGGAGGCCAACGCTGCTGACCCTGCCTCGGCGATCTGCACGGCGCGCGAGCCGACGACGACCCCGTCCGCCAGCGACGCCGCCGCAGCCGCCTGCTCGGGCGTGGCGATGCCGAAGCCGGCATACAGCGGCATCCCGTCGGCGAGTGCCCGCGTGCGCGCGACCAGCCCTTCGAGCGCGGACGAGAGCTCCTGGCGCGCGCCGGTCGTGCCCGTGAGCGTGACGAGGTACAGCCACCCGTCGGTCGTGGACGCCGCCAGCCGGATGCGCTCGTCGGTCGACGTCGGGGCCACGAGGTGGATGCGCCGGAGCTCCGGCCTCTGGCCGGCCGGCACGTCCGAGACGATGAGGCTCGTCGCGCCGCGCGCAGCCGCGTCGCGTGCGAACCGTTCCCACCCGTACGCCTCGAGGAGGGCGGCGTACGTCATCGGCACGATCGGCGTGTCGCCGACGAGCTCGCGCGTCGCGGCGAGGCAGTCGAGGCACTGAGTCGTCCGCATCCCGCGTCGGAGCGCACGCTCGGATGCGCGCTGGATCACCGGGCCGTCGGCCAGCGGGTCCGAGAACGGGAACCCGAGCTCGATCACGTCTGCACCTGCGTCGACGGCCGCCCGGGCGAGCTCCGGCGTCTCCGGCTCGCAGACGAGGTACACGACGAGGGCCTTCGTCACTGCGCCAGCGCCGCCAGGGCTTCCGCGAGGTCCTTGTCGCCGCGACCCGAGAGGCAGACCGCGAGGTACTCGGCGTCGAGGCCGTCGACGACGGCGAGCGCGTGGGCCGACTCCAGCGCCGGGATGATCCCTTCCGTGCGGGTCAGCCGCTCGAATGCCGCGAGAGCCTCCTCGTCGGTGCACGGAAGGTACGTCGCGCGACCGCTGTCGCGGAGCCACGCGTGCTCGGGCCCGACACCCGGGTAGTCGAGGCCTGCCGAGATCGAGTGCGCGTCAGCGATCTGGCCGTCCTCGTCGGCGAGGATCGACGAGCGGGACCCGTGGAGGACACCCGTACGGCCCGTGCCGAGCGACGCCGCGCCGGCCGCCTCGACGCCGACCAGGCGCACCGCCGCGTCGTCGACGAAGGCGGCGAACATGCCGATCGCGTTCGAGCCGCCACCGACGCACGCGACGACCACCTCGGGCAGCGTGCCCTCCGTCTCGAGCAGCTGCTGCCGCGCCTCGCGGCCGATCACCGACTGCAGCTCGCGGACGAGCTCGGGATACGGCGCAGGGCCGACGCACGAGCCGATCACGTAGTGCGTCGTCTCGACGTTCGTGATCCAGTCTCGGATCGCCGCGCTGGTCGCCTCCTTGAGCGTCCGCGTCCCGAACTCGACCGGCTCGACGACCGCGCCGAGGAGCCGCATCCGCTCCACGTTGGGCGCCTGACGGCGCATGTCCTCCACGCCCATGTAGACGACGCACTCGAGCCCGAAGCGGGCGCACGCCGTCGCCGTGGCGACGCCATGCTGGCCGGCGCCGGTCTCCGCGATGATCCGCTGCTTGCCGAGCCGTCGCGCGAGGACGACCTGGCCGAGCGCGTTGTTGATCTTGTGCGCGCCCGTGTGATTCAGATCCTCGCGCTTCAGGTAGAGGCGCTTGCCCGGCGCGAAGCGCGAGGCGAGCGTGATCGGCGACGGGCGGCCGACGTACGTCCGGCCGAGGTCGTCGAGCTCTTCGGCGAAGGTGGGATCGCGTTTGGCCTCGCTCCATGCTGCCGTGAGCTCGTCGAGCGCGGGAATCAGCGTCTCCGGGACGTAGCGCCCTCCGTACTCGCCGAAGGTCTCCTCGGTTGCAGTCATCCGCGCGCCGCCTGCACGTAGGCTCGGACGACGTCGTGGTCTTTCACCCCGGGCGAGCGCTCGAGCGAGGACGAGGCGTCGACCGCCCACGGGCGGACGGCCGCGACCGCCTCCGCGACGTTGTCCGGCCCGAGCCCTCCGGCGAGCACGATTCGGCCCTCCGCCGCTGCCGCGCGCTCCCAGTGTGCGGACAACGCTCGTGTTGATTCAACGCAAGCGTTGTCCGGCTCCCGCTCCCTCCAGGGAAGGTCGAGGAGCCGGGCGACGGCTCGCCCCGCTCGGTAGACCGTCGCGTCGCGGCCGCGCACCTTCCCCTCCTCGACGGTGTGCACCTGGTCGAGGTCGGCGTCGCTCGGCCCGGCCTCGCCGACCCAGACTGCGACAGCGAGTGTGTCGTCCGGGACGGGAAGCACGCGCTCGGCGGCCCGGGGGCTCGCCGGCTCGAGCACGAAGCCGAGCATGTCCGCGCCCGCCTCGGCGGCGGCAACCACGTCGTCCTCGCGCGTCAGCCCGCAGACCTTCACGAGCGGACGCGAGATCAACTCGACGAGCCTCGCGGCCGGGTCCGGCGCGCGCATCAGCGACGAGCCGACGAGGATCGCGTCGGCGCCGGCGAGCTCCGCCGCCGCGCCGTGCGCCCGCGAAGAGATGCCCGACTCGGCGACGACGATCCGGTCCACCGGGATCCGGCCGAGGAGGTCGAGCTGCGCCGCGCGGTCGATCGCGAACGTCGACAGGTCGCGAGCGTTCACCCCGATCACCCGTGCCTCGAGAGCGACTGCCCGCTCGAGCTCGTCGGCGTCGTGCGCCTCGACGAGCGTGTCGAGCTCCAGGTCTCCGGCCGCGCGCATGAGCGACGCCGCGGTCGCGTCGTCGAGATCGCGGAGCAGGAGCAAGACCGCGTCGGCTCCGGCCTCCTTCGCCGTGCGGAGGTCCTCCGCCGTCGAGAAGAAGCCCTTCGCGAGCAGCGGCGCGTCCGTCGCGCCCCGGGCGGCACGGAGGTCGTCCCACGAGCCCGCGAAGCGCTCGTCGACGAGCACGGAGATCGCCGCCGCGCCGGCCGAGGCGTATGCGGGCGCGATCGCGGCCGGGTCGGCGTCGGGCCGGAGGTCGCCTGCCGAGGGGGAGCGCCGCTTGATCTCGGCGATCGCGCCGAGGCCCGGTGCGGCGAGCGCGTCGGCGAACCTGCCCATCAGACGACCACCTCCCGGGAGAAGACGACGAGGCGCTCGAGCGTGTCGCCCGCGGCGCCCGAGTCGATCGCGGCGGCGGCGAGCGCGATTCCCTCGGCGAGATCGACCGCGATATCCGCTGTGACGAGGGCGCCGGCCGCATTGAGCAGCACGGCGTCGCGTCTCGCACCCGGCTCTCCCGCCAGCACGGCGCGAACGGCCGCCGCGTTCTCGGCGGGCCCAGCGCCCCGCAGGTGGTCCGGGTTGCGGAGCTCGATGCCCAGCGAGCGAGGGTCGAGATCCCATTCGAGAATGTCCCCGTTCCGCACCTCGACGACCAGGTTCGGCCCCGTGGGCGAGAGCTCGTCGAGGCCGTCGCCGTGGACAACGAGGGCGCGGCGGGCGCCGAGGCCGGCGAGGCACTCGGCGTATGTCCGGGCGAGCGAGGGCGCGTAGACGCCGAACACGCCGTCTCGTGCTCCGGCCGGGTTGGCGAGCGGTCCCAGGACGTTGAAGACGGTGCGCGTCCCCAGCTCCTGCCGGACCGGCGCCGCGTGGCGCATCGCGGGATGGTGCGCCCGGGCGAACATGAATCCGAAGCCGTGCTCGTCGATCGAGGCCGCGATCCTCTCCGGCGGCAGCTCGAGCGAGAGACCGAGCTCCTCGAGGACGTCCGCGGAGCCGCAGGCGGAGCTCGCGGCGCGGTTGCCGTGCTTCGCCACCGCCGCTCCCGCCGACGCCGCGACGATCGCGGCTGCCGTCGAGATGTTGAACGTCCGCGCTCCGTCGCCCCCGGTGCCGACGACGTCCACGATCGGCGCACGGGTGGGGGCGACCGGGACGAGGTGCTCGCGCATCGCCTCCGCGAAGCCCGTGATCTCGTCGACGGTCTCGCCCTTCGCGCGGAGCCCGATCAGCAGCGCGCCGATCTGGGCGGGCGTCGCCTCGCCTCGCATCACCGCGCCCATGACCTCGCGCGCCTCCGCGCGGCTCAGGTCGCGCCCGTCGGCGAGGGCGGCGATCGCGGTCGCGATCACGAGAGGAAGTTCCTCGCCATCTCGGGGCCGAGCGGCGTGAGGACGCTCTCTGGATGGAACTGGACGCCCTCGATCGGCAGCTCGGAATGGCGGACGCCCATCACCTCGCCGTCCACGGTGCGCGACGTGACGGCGAGGACGTCCGGGACGGCGGTGGCTGCGAGCGAGTGGTACCGTCCGACCTCGACCTCGTCGGGCAGACCCTCGTACACGCCCCGCCCGTCATGGGTGACGAGGCTCGCCTTGCCGTGGAGGAGCGCCATCGCCGGGCCGACCTCGCCGCCGAACGCCTCGACGATCGCCTGGTGTCCGAGGCAGACGCCGAGCGTCTTCGTCGTCGGCCCGAGCGTGCGGATCAGCTCGATCGACACGCCTGCGTCCTTCGGTCGCCCGGGACCGGGGGAGACGACGAGCCGGTCGGGGGCGAGGGCGAGCGCCTCGTCGCGCGTGATCGCGTCGTTCCGCACGGTGATCACCTCGCCGCCGAGCTCCTCGAGCAGGTGGACGAGGTTGTACGTGAACGAGTCGTAGTTGTCGACCATGAGGATTCTCATCGCCCGGCCGCCTCCCGCTCGGCGAGGTCGATCGCCGCCTCCATCGCGGCCAGCTTCCGCAGGCATTCCTGGTGCTCGGAGGCCGGGTCGGAGTCCGCGACGACCCCGGCGCCCGCCTGGAGGTACGCGATGCCGTCACGCATGACCATCGTCCGGAGCGCGATGCATGCGTCCATGGTGCCGCCCGGAAGCGAGTACAGCACGGCTCCTCCGTACGGACCGCGGCGAAAGCCCTCGAGCTCGCTGATCAGCTGCATGGCCCGGATCTTCGGCGCCCCCGTCACCGTGCCCGCCGGGAAGCAGGCGCGGAGGACGTCGAACGGCGTCACGCCGTCGCGGAGCTCCCCGACGACCTCCGAGACGAGATGCGAGACGTGCGAGAAGCGCTCGACCTCCATGCTCCGCGCGACGTGCACCGTGCCGGCACGGCAGACGCGTGACAGGTCGTTTCGGCCGAGGTCGACGAGCATCACGTGCTCGGCCCGGTCCTTCTCGGACGAGAGGAGCCGTTCGACGTCGCCTTCGGTGGGCTCGGTCGTTCCGGCGATCGGGCACAGGCTTACGGCGCCGTTCTCGCAGGCGACGAGGCGTTCGGGCGACGACCCCACGAGCGAGACGCCGTCGAGGTCGAGGAGGAAGAGGTACGGCGAGGGGTTCACGCGCCGCAGCGCTCGGTACACGTCGAGCGGGCTGGCGGAGGTGGGTCGCTCAGCGCGCTGGGAGGGCACGCACTGGAAGACGTCGCCCTCGCGAATGTGGTGCTTGACCGTCCGCACCATCTCCTCGTAACGCTCGCGATCCGGGAAGCGGCACAACTCGCCCGCGGCTCCCCGCCGCTCGCGATGCCAGGGGATGCCGGCGTCGAGACGCCCGGCGATCTCCTCGGCGTCGCCGGCGATCACGTCGGCCGTCCCGGCGCCGTGGTCGAAGCGGACGAGCGTGTCCGCGACGACGAGCCGGCTCTCCGGGAATCCGTGCCCGTCCTCCGGGAGCCGGACGACCGGCTCCAGCTGCGCGATGTGGTCGTAGCCGAGGTACCCGATCACCGGCAGGCCGAGGCTCTCCGCCTCGTCGAGCGAGACGATCCTCGTGCCGGCGCCCATCCAGGAGCTCCGCCCGAGCCGGCCGCGTTCGACCGACTCGAGCAGGAAGCTGGCCCGGCCCATCGGGCGCAGGCGGAGGTACGCCCCGAGCGGGGTGAGGAGGTCGGTCGTGATCGTCGCTTCGGGTGTCATTAGACGAAAGAGACCTCCGTTTCGGAGGCCTCGGGCGGAACGGAGATGTCGCTCGTCGCTAGCGCACGCTCCCGCCTCGCCCGGGGCGCCGCGACCAGATCCAGCTATAAGCGAGGCTCATCGAGAACGAGCGTAGCGGAGCACCGCGCTCGGGTGCAATGCCGCATGGCTGTTGGCAGACAACCCTGTGCAGCAACCGGCACACACCTGGCACGCGCTCCGCTTGACAGGAAACGGTGTCTGACACCGCCCGGCCTCGCCGAGGGCGGCCCGGCGGCGATCTGGCGCTCGCTAGACCGGGCGTCGCTCTGCGGCAACGAAGAGCGCGACGCTCACGACGACCAGCCACACGGCGATCACGAGCCAGGGGAGGAAGAAGATGGAGAACACCGCTGAGATCCCGGCCACGACGCCGATCCAGCCGATCACCGACGACACCGCCCCCGCGCGCATGGCTGCCAACGCGACGGCGATCATCATCACCGCCGCTCCGACGCCGCCGCCGGAGTGCAGGACGTAGCCGGCGTCGCCGGCCGCGTGGGATCAGCTCCGGGTACACCTGGCCCCGGTAGCTGTCGTCGCTCATCGTCTTGATCGCCGTCGAGAGCGAGCTGCCGGCGATTCCCAGCGCTGCGTAGACCGCGCCGCCGATCCCGGTTGCCCGGGCGAGGAAGTCGTCGGCCGAGATCCGCCGCACCGTCTGGGCGAGCGTGGCGAGGAACCACGGGAAGAAGAACAGGCCGATCAGGATGAGCAGCCAGCCGATCGCGACCCGATCGCGGTGTCCACCGTCGGAGTAGAAGGCGATCACCTTCGCGGGGTCGGCGTCCTCTGACGGCTGTCCCTTCTCCGCGATCAGCAGGCCCACGACGAACAGGACGACGTACGCAACACCGCCGAGGGCCGCGAAGCGCTCGAGGCTGCTGACCGGAGTCCGCTCTGCCGCACGAGCCGCTTCCGGCACGGCGGGATTCACGCAGATCGCACCGGCCGGGTCAAGCTTCCGTCCCGGTCACGCGGCTACGCTCACGGTATGTCGAACGCAGTCATCGTCTCCGCGGTTCGCACGCCGTTCGGCCGGCTCGGCGGCGGCCTCGCGGACGTCCCCGCGACGGAGCTGGGCGCGATCGCGATTCGGAGGGGGCTCGAGCGCGCCGGTGTCGACCCGCAGGAGGTCGGCTACGTCGTGATGGGCCAGGTGCTGCAGGCGGGTGTCGGCCAGGCGCCGGCGCGCCAGGCGGCGATCGGCGCCGGTAT
>Ga0081539_10003052_pt1 | contig 21619 bp, 21 predicted proteins | sample TabmetS4T2R2_FD_71023 | JGI IMG/M metagenome (GOLD analysis project Ga0081539, IMG submission 71023) | Tabebuia heterophylla rhizosphere microbial communities from the University of Puerto Rico - S4T2R2 | ecosystem: Host-associated > Plants > Roots > Rhizosphere ...
GACGATCCGATCCTTGACCTTCTCGAGGTCGTAGTGATCCTCGTCGAGGACGTGCCGCGCGTGGTCGAGGTCGAGGTTGTCCGGCGTGAACGTGTTCCACGGCAGCGTCAGGATCCAGTCGAGATAGGTCCGGATCACGCCGTACTCGGCGGCCGCGGAGGGCAGCCGGTCGAGGCGTGAGAGCTCGCGCCGCGCCGCTTTCTCCACGTCCTCGGGCAGGGTCAGCGCGTCGAGCCGCTCGCGCAGCTCGTTGACCTCCGCCTGCTCGGCGTCGCCTTCCCCGAGCTCCTCCTGGATCGCCTTCAGCTGCTGGCGCAGGAAGAACTCCCGCTGGCCCTTTTCCATCTCCGACTGGACCTGAGACTGGATCTTCGTCCCCAGCTCGAGGACCTCGAGCTCGCGGTTGAGGATCGCGGAGGCCGTGCGCAGCCGCTCCTCGACGTCGACGAGCTCGAGCATGCGCTGCTTCTCCTCGGTCTTGATGCGCAGCGTCGAGGCGACGAGGTGGCAGAGCGCGCTCGGGTCCTCGACGTTCGCGGCGGCGATCTGCAGCTCCTCGGGGAGGTACGGGACGAGCGCGATGACACGCGCGAACATGGTCTGGACGTTTCGAGTGAGCGCCTCGACCTCGCGCGACTCGACGAGCTCGTCCGGGAGCTGGCTGAACTCGCCGACGAGGTACGGCTCGTCCTGCATGCGGCGCTCGAGCTTGATGCGCGCGATCCCGCCGACGAGGATGCGCAGCGTCCCGTCGGGGACGCGGATCATCTTGTGCACGACCGCGGCGGTCCCGATCTCGTAGAGGTCGTCCCAGCCGGGGACGTCGACCTCGGCGTCGCGGACGGTGACGAGTGCGAGCATGCGCTGGTCGCCCGAGACGACGTCCTCGACGAGCCGCATCGAGCGCTCCTGGCCGATGGCGAGCGGCGTCATCGCCTCCGGGAACACGACGGTCTCCTTCAGCGGCAAGACCGGCAGCACGTCGGGGATCTGAGGGACGTCGAGCTCCGGCTCGCCTTCCTCGCCGGTGACGAGCATCACCTCGTCTGCGGCTTCGCTCACGAGCGCGTCACCTCGATCGACACGCGTTCGCCCACCGGCCGCGGCTCCGCGATCGGCAGCACGATGGTCAGCATCCCGCGTGCGTAGGACGCGTGCGACTGCGCGGGATCGACGTCGTGGCCCAGGTCGATCTGCCGGCGGAACGGGCCGTACTCGATCTCCATCTGCTGGTAGACGAGGCCCTCGCAGCGAGGACGGTCACGCGTGCCGCCGATGATCAGCGTGCGTGTGTCGACGAACAGCTGCAGCGCTTCGGGATCGACGCCGGCGAGCTCGACGAGCACGGTGAGCGCATTCGGCTCCTCGGTGCGGTAGCAGTCGACGTGCGGGCGGAATCCACGACGCAATCCGGAGAACCGGGGCACCTGCCACAGGTCCGCGAAGAGATCCTGGATCTCGTTCTGCAACTGGTCCAGGTCGCGCTTCCTCGTCATCGGCACCAAGCGTACCCCCGCACGTTCGCCGTAACGCGCGCCGTGGCGATGGCCGAAGCCTTATCCGACACTTACGTTTTCCAAATGGCAAGCGGGGTAGCCTGGCCGGAGATGAGACATCTCGCCCTCGTCGTCGTCTGGGCGGCCGCTGCGGCGGCCGTTTTTGCACCTGCGTCCGGTGCTTCGCCGGCGGTCAAGTTCGGGATCCAGGACGACGCCTGGCTGCAGTACGGGACGGGCACGCTCGAGCAGCGGCTCGCGATCCTCGACGGCCTCGGCGTCGACGTCTATCGCTACACGCTGCACTGGAACCAGATCCAGCCGCGCAGGGGCGTCTACCGCTGGGGATTCGCCGACCAGGCGCTGCAGGGCCTTCGCGCGGAGGGGATTGCACCCGTCGTCACGCTCTACGGTTCGCCGCGCTGGGCGAACGGCGGACGCGGGCCCAACGTCGCGCCGAAGAGCGGTTCCACGTTCGCGACGTTCGCGCGAGCTGCCGCGCGCCGCTATCCGTTCGTCCGCTACTGGACGATCTGGAACGAGCCGAACCAGCGCGCCTCGTTGAACCCCGCCTCGCCCCGCGCGTACGTGACGAGGCTGCTCAACCCGGCTTACGCGGCGATCCACAAGGTGTCGCGCGGCGCGAAGGTCGCGGGCGGCGTAACCGCCCCGCGCGGCAACACCGGCGGCGTCTCGCCGCTCGCGTGGGTGGCCGGGATGCGTGCGGCGCGCGCCCGTCTCGACGCGTACGCCCACCATCCGTACCCGTCGCATCCCGGCGCAGAGTCGCCGTCGCGCGGCGCCTGCCGCTCGTGCTCGGTGATCACGATGGCGAACCTGCAGCGGCTGATCGCGCTCGTCGGCAAGGACTTCGGACGGAAGCCGATCTGGCTGACCGAGTACGCGTACCAGACGAACCCACCGGATCGCTTCCTCGGCGTCTCGCGGGCGCTGCAGGCGCGGTACATCGGCGAGGCGTCGTATCGCGCGTACGCGCTGCCCCGCGTCGAGATGCTGATCCACTTCCTCGTGCGCGACGAGCCGGACGTGGCGCGCTGGCAGAGCGGGCTGTTCACCGTCGACGGCGTCGCCAAGCCCGCCGCCTCCGCGTTCCCACTACCGCTCGCGCAAGTGTCGCGGCGCGGCAGCTCGGTAACCGTCTGGGGGCAGGTGCGTCCGGGCCGCGGCGCGCAGGCGTTCCGGCTGCAGATCGCGCGCAAGGGACGCTTCCTCAGCTCGCTGAAGGCCGGCCGCACGAGCTCGCGTGGCTTCTTCCTCGCGACGGTGCGCGCGGCGCGCGGCTCGCTGATCCGCGTGTGCACGACCGACGGGAAGCAGTGCGGGTATCCCGTGCTCGTCCGTTAGTCGGTCCAGCCGCTCGCGCGCAGAATCCGGTCGCCTTCCTCGTCTCCGTACACGTGCCTGAGCAACGGCGAGACGAACTCGTAGTCGTAGCCGGTCGTTCGTCGCCACCACTTCCAGTACTCGATGAACGCGTAGACCTGTTCCTCGAGGGGTCGCGACTCGATCGGGATCGTCTCGTCGCTGAACTCGCGCAGGCGCGTGACCGACTGCTCGATCGTCAAGCCTTCCTGGAGCGGCGGATGCGCGCTGCTCACGAGGGAATGGACCGGCGGGTTCTCGGACGGCGGCCAGTGCGCCCGGATGATCTCCATGAAGTCGGTGCGTCCGCCGATCACGCCGTGGTCCTCGTGTGAGATCAGCAGGCCCCACGCGCCGCGCGCCGAGTAGTACGCGGTCTCGACCGAAAGATCGAAGCTCTCGACATCGTTGCGGCGATCCAGGGAGACCAGCCAGTCTTGAACGAACGGATCCTGCGCGTCGTAGCCGCTGACGGCTGTGGCTCGTTCTGTCGCCGAGACGTAGAGATCGTCGTCTCCGGTGGCACGTGCCGCCCTGACGAGAACGTCGAACTGGGCTTGCTCCAGCCGGTACGTCAGCGGAAAGAGGATCCGCCGCTCTGGGATCGCCGCAGCGAACGGCTCTTCAAAGGGGTCCAGGGTCGGCGAGATCGATTCGAGAATCTGCTTCGGACCACGCTGAAACTCGTCCTCGCCCAGCGGCGTGATCGCCACCTCAGCGCAAGGCCGCGTAGATCACGATCGCGACCACGACGGCGATCGGGATCAGCGCGAGGCGCATACGCGCCCACACGCGCTGCTCGCCGGGGGGCGGATGCGGCGCAGGCGTGTACGGGTCGAGCGGCGCCGGCGGCTGGCGCGGGACGTCGTCCTCGCCGCTGATCACCTCGGGCGAAGGCTGCTCGAGACGCGGCTCGTCGGGCACGGCTCGTTCCTCCCCTAACGAAGTTCTGACAAACCCGCAAAGGTCCGCACACCACGGAGGCGTACGGTCGTGCCCATGCGCTTGATCGTCGCCATCACGGGCCTCTTCACGACGATCGTGCTCGTCGCGCCGATCCACCCGTAGGTCGCGGCGGACACGGTTAGCATCCGCCCCGTGAAGGGCGTGGTTCTGGCGGGCGGGACGGGCAGTCGCCTGCACCCGTTGACGCTGATCACGAACAAGCACCTCCTACCGATCTACGACCGGCCGATGGTGTCGTACGCGATCGAGGCGCTGGTCAAGGGCGGGATCGACGAGATCATGCTCGTCACCGGCGGAACGCACGCCGGCGAGTTCCTGCGCCTGCTCGGCAACGGCCACGAGCACGGGATCGAGCGGCTCTCGTACGCGTATCAGGAGAAACCCGGCGGGATCGCCGAGGCTCTCGGTCTCGCGGCGAAGTTCGCCGCCGGCGAGCCCGTCTGCGTGATGCTCGCCGACAACGTCGTCGAGCGGTCGATCAAGCCGGCGGTGGACAATTTCCGTGCGCAGGACAGGGGCGCAAGGATCCTCCTCGCGCGTGAGTCGGATCCCGAGCACCTTCGTCATCTCGGAGTGCCCGAGCTGGACGGGGACGACCGGGTGACGCGCATCGTCGAGAAGCCTCTCGTGCCCCCGAGCGAGTACGCGGTGACCGGCATCTACTTCTATCCCGCCGACGTCTTCGACGTGATCGGCACGCTCGAGCCGTCGGGGCGGGGGGAGCTCGAGATCACCGACGTGAACAACCACTACATCGGGGCCGACGCGATGGAGTACGACGTCCTCGAGGGGTTCTGGGGCGACGCGGGCGAGTCGATCGAGGCGTACTACGCGGTCAACGACTTCGTCCGGCAGCACGGTGCGAACACGTGAAGATCCAGCGAATCCCGCTCAAGCGCTTCGACGACGAGCGCGGCTGGTTCATGGAGCTGATGCGCGCCGGTGCGCTGCCGAAGCCGATCAATCAGTCCAACCTGTCCTTCTCTCGGCGCGGCGTGATCCGCGGCCTGCACTACCACGAGCGTGGGCAGGACGATCTCTTCGCGTGCGTACAGGGAATGGCGCGCGTCGTCGTCCTCGACCGCGAGAACGGCGAGGTCTTCACCGAGGACATCGGCGACGAGAACCCGGTCGCGCTCTACATCACCGGCACGCAGGCGCACGGGTACGAGGCGCTGACCGACTGCCTCTTCCTCTACCACGTGACCGAGGAGTACGACCCCGCCGACCCCGACGAGCACGGCGTGCCGTGGGACGACCCGCGCGTCAAGCACCTGTGGAGCACGGACTCGCCGATCCTCTCCGAGCGGGACCGGATCGCGTCCTCGTAACCGGCGCCGGCGGCCAGCTCGGCGTCGCGCTGCTCGAGACGTTCCCGGGCGCGCGCGGACTGACGCGCGCGGACTGGGACGTGACGCGGCCGGCGCCCGTGCTCGAGGCGCCGACGCTCGTGTTGCACGCGGCTGCCTGGACGAACGTGGACGGCGCCGAGGACGACCCGCAGGGTGCGGCGGCGGTCAACGTCGGCGGGACGGCGAACGCGGCCGCGCTCGGCGCGCCGCTGGTCGCCTTCTCCACGGACTACGTCTTCGACGGCGACAAGGCCGAGCCGTACGTCGAGTCCGATTCGCCGAACCCGCAGTCCGCGTACGCGCGGACGAAGCTCCACGGGGAGGCCGCTGCGGGCGAGCGCGCGTGGATCGTCCGCTCGTCGGGCCTCTTCGGCTGGACGTCACGCAACTTCGTGCGCACGATGCTCCGCCTCGGCGCCGAGCGCGACGAGATCGCGGTCGTCGACGACCAGCGCACGGCTCCGACGTTCGTGGGACACCTCGCGGCTGCTGTTCGGGACGTCGTCGAGCTCCCGTACGGCGTCTACCACGTCGCGGCCGCCGGAAATTGCACGTGGGCCGAGTTCGCGGAGGCGATCTTCGAAGAGGCCGGTCTCGACTGCCGGGTGCGGCGGATCACCACCGCGGAGTTCGGCGCCAAGGCGCCGCGGCCGGCGAACTCCGTGCTCCGCAGCGAGAAGGGCGCCCCGACGCTTCCGCACTGGCGTGAGGGCCTGCGGGCGTGCCTGGCCCGACTGGACATGACAGGGGTCTGACCCCTGACGTGTCCCGTCCGGCCTAGCCCCAGGCCGAGGACTCGGCCACCGGGGCACGGCCCTTCAGCGGCTCCCACCACGCCCGGTTGTCCGCGTACCAGCGGACCGTCTCCTCGAGGCCCTCGTCGAAGCCGATCTCGTCGCTCCAGCCGAGCTCGTCGCGGAGCTTCGACGAGTCGAGGAGGTAGCGGCGGTCGTGGCCGGGCCGGTCGGGGACGATCGTCTTCAGCGTCTCCGGCTTGCCGAGCGCGGCGAGCACGGCGTCGGCGATCTCGGCGATCGTCTTCTCGACGCCCGAGCCGACGTTGTACGTCTCGCCGATGCGTCCCCGTTCGAGAACGAGCTCGATCGCGCGGCAATGGTCGAGGACGTGCAGCCACTCCCGTTTGTTGGCGGTCGACGCGTACAGCGGCAAGGGCTCGTCGTCGATCGCGTTCGTCGCGAACAGCGGGATCACCTTCTCCGGGAACTGGTACGGCCCGTAGTTGTTCGAGCAGTTCGTGATCGTCACCGGCAGCTCGTACGTCTCGTGGTACGCGCGGACTGCGTGATCCGCTCCGGCCTTCGACGCGTTGTACGGCGTGCGCGGACGGTACGGCGTCTCCTCCGTGAACTTCTCGTCCGAGTCGAGCGGCAGATCGCCGTAGACCTCGCACGTGGAGACGTGGTGGAACCGCTCGATCCCGACCTGCCGCGCCGCCTCCAGCAGGGTCTGCGTCCCGATCACGTTCGTCCGGAAGAAGGCGCCGGGGTTGACGATCGCGTACGAGTTGTGCGACTCCGCCGCGAAGTTGACGACCACGTCGATCCCTTCGTCGCGCAGCGTGCTCGCAGCGAGCTCGCCGTCGGCGATGTCCCCGTGCACGAAGGGAACGCCGACGCCGTCGAGGTTCTCGCGGTTGCCGGCGTACGTCAGCGCGTCGTAGGCGACGACGTGGTCGTCGCCGTGACGCTCACGCCAGTAACGGACGAAGTTCGAGCCGATGAAGCCGGCGGCGCCGGTGACCAGCATGCGCACGGCCGCGCAGTCTAGTCAGCCTCTCCCTTGGTGCTGCATTTCTCCGCACGCTTCAGATAGCGCCCCGGCTCGCTGCGTTCCGGCTCGAGCTGCTGCGCGCGCTGGAGGTACGGGATCGCTTCGCCGCAGCGGCCGAGCTGGTAGAGCGCGTAGCCGAGGTTGTAGTTCGCGTACGCCTCGTAAGGATCCCCCGGGCCGACGCCTTGCAGCCGTTGCACCGCCTGCTGCAGCAACGGCACCGCACCTGCGTAGTCGCCGGCCTGGATCTTGGCGTAGCCCTGGTCGTTCAGCGTGTGCCCGTCGCCGCTCGGCGCCGGCGCCGGTGCCTGTGTCGAGGCCGTCGACTTGGGCGCCGTCGTCGCCTGCTGCGTGACCGTCTCCCGAACCGTCTTGCCCTTGGCAGTGACGGTGTGGACGATCGTGCGCGGCTGCGCTTCCGAGCCGTCGCCGCGCGTCAGCACTGCCGCGAGCACCACGCCGGCCACCGTCGCAGCCGCAAGACCTGCGGCGAGGAGCGGCCAGAGGGGCGCCCCGCTCCGCGCGCGTCGCGCCGGTGGAGGCGTCGGGGGCGGCGAAGCCGGAGCCGGAGCCGGCGCCGCGACTGCGAGCGGGAGCGTTCGCGTCCGTCCTGCCGCGGTGTCGAGCGCCTGCCGCAGCGCGACGACCATCTCGGCGCAGGACGGAAATCGCTCCCGCGGATCCTTTGCGAGCGCGCGGCGGAACACGTCGTCGATCTCGGGCGGGAGCTGCGGGTTGCGCTCGGACGCCGACGGGATCGGCGCCGCCACGTGCGCGGACGCCTCGGCAGTGATCGAGTCGCCCGCGTACGGACGCGTTCCCGTCAGCAGCTCGAAGGCGAGGACGCCTAGGCCGTAGCGGTCGCTGGCCGGGGTCGCGCGCTCGCCCTGCGCCTGCTCCGGCGACAGGTAGCCCGCCGTCCCCATGATCGTTCCCGTCATGGTCAGCGAGTCGAGCCCGGTCGCGCTCGCGATCCCGAAGTCGGCGACCTGCACCTCGCCGTTGCGGTTGAGCAGGAGATTCGCCGGCTTCACGTCGCGGTGGACGACGCCCTCGGCGTGCGCGTAGTCGAGCGCGTGCGCTGCCTGCTCCAACCAGCCGAGTGCCTGTGCGATCGGTACCGAGCCGTCTCGCAACTGGTCCTCGAGCGAGCCGCCGCTGAGGTATTCCATCACCAGGTAGGGCCGTTCCTCGTGCTCGCCGACGTCGAAGATCGTGACGATGTGCGGATCGCCGGAGAGCCGTGCCGCGGCGAGGGCCTCGCGCATGAAGCGTCCGCGCACGTCCGAGTCGGCCGCGTACCGGTCGGCGAGCATCTTGACCGCGACGGCGCGCCCGAGCGCCGTGTCGGTCGCCCGGAAGATCTCGCCCATCCCGCCCTTCCCGATCGGCTGTGCGCCTCGGTAGCGCTCCGGCAGGAGGGCAATCGTGGCCACGAGGGCGACGTTTCCGAACAGAATCTTCGGAAAACGTCCGCTACCCTCGCCGGAGCCCGCTTCCGCATGCTCCGCCGTTCGCTTCTCATCGCCCTGCTCGCAGCCGCGACGGCTTCGGCCGCCGGCGGCGCGACGCCTCCGCCCGCACTTCGCGGGCAGCCGCGGTTCGTGATCAGCGGCCACGGCTGGGGCCACGGCGTCGGCATGAGTCAGTACGGCGCGTACGGCTACGCGCAGAAGGGGTTCACGTACGACCAGATCGTGTTGCACTACTACCCCGGCACGGAGCTCGGCAGCGCGCCGGTCGACAAGGTGCGCGTCCTCCTCGGCGCCGCGAAGGCGATGACGATCTCCTCGGCGGTCGGCGCGAAGGTGCGCGACGCGACGGGCGCGACGACGACGCTTCCGGCGGGCACGTGGAAGCTCGGGCCGGGACTGAAGGTGAAGCTTCCGGAGGAGCCACAGCCGCAGGCGCTGCCGAGCCCGCTCGTGTTCCTGCCGACGACGCAGCCGCTGCAGGTCAACGGCCGTCCGTACCGCGGAACGTTCGTCGTCTCGACCGACGGCAAGAAGGTGAGCGTCGTCAACAACGTCGGTCTCGAGCAGTACCTCTACGGCGTCGTGCCGGCGGAGATGCCGTACCGCTGGCATCCGGAGGCGCTGAAGGCGCAGGCCGTCGTCGCGCGCTCGTACGCCCTCGCCGTGCGCAAGACGAGCGGGCCGTTCGACCTCTATTCGGACACGCGATCGCAGGTCTACCTCGGGTACTCGCACGAGAAGCCGTCGTCGAACGAGGCGGTGAACGCAACGCAGGGAGAGGTGCTGACCTACGACGGCAAGGTCGCGATCACGTACTTCTACTCCACGTCGGGTGGGCGCACCGCGGCGATCTCGGACGTGTGGAACTCGCAGCCTGTGCCGTACCTCGTCTCCGTGTCGGACCCGTACGACGCGATCTCCCCGTACCACGACTGGGGTCCCTTCCCGTTCACCGCCGCGAAGCTGGACAAGCTGTTGAAGGTGCCCGGCAAGCTCGTCGACATCGAGACGGCGGTGAATCCGTCGGGTCGCGTCTCCACGTTGACGGCCCACGGGACGCTCGGGGACGCGACGGTCAAAGGCGCGGATGCCCGGCGGATCCTGGGCCTGCGCTCGACCTGGTTCCGGGTCGGCGTGCTCGCGCTCGACCCGCTGCCGAAGAGGGCCGTCGCCTACGGCGGCGTCGCGACGCTCACCGGCCTCGGCCGCGAGCTGGCAGAGGTCAAGCTCGAGCAGCGGCCGGTCGGCGGGAGTGCCTGGACCGGCCTCGCGACGACCAAGCCCAAGCCGGACGGAACGGTGGCGGTGTCAGTGAAGGCGACCGCGCCGGCGCAGTACCGGCTCAACGCCGACGGCATCGCGAGCGGCATCGCGACCCTGATCGTCGCCCCCTCGATCCGGCTCAAGGTCCCGACTGCCCCGACCGCGCTCGGCGGGACGCTGCAGCCGGCGATCGAGAACGCGACGGTGCAGATCCAGCGGTCGGCGGGCAACGGTTGGACGACGGTCGTGAAGGCGCGCGCCGACGCGCAGGGGGCCTTCACGGCGAGCTTCGACGTCGTTCCGGGGACGTATCGCGCACGGGTCGCGCCGGGCAAGGGCTGGGCGGTCGCGCTCTCGCCCGAGCTGCGCGTGGTCAAGACTTGACCCGGCTCATTGCCGTCGCGGTGCTCGCGCTGGCGTTCGCCGCGCCCGCCCACGGCGCGCGGTTCGCGATCGGGGTCGACCGCGGCGTGCCGCTCGCACGCGTCGCCGCGCGGCTGCCCGGGCACGTCTCCTACCGCCTCGCGCCGCTGCGCGTCCTCGTCGTCGACGCGCCAAAAGTGCGCGGTGTGGCTCGCATCCCCGGCGTCCGTTACGTGGAGTGGCTGGGAACGCGCCGCCGGCGACTTGCTTTCACCCCGAACGACCCGCTCGCGGCGAGGCAGTGGTACCTGCAGGAGGACCACGCGTTCGATCTCTGGCCCGAGCCGCCGCTCCTGCCGACCGTGCGGGTGGGGATCATCGACTCCGGCATCGACGGTGCGCATCCCGAGTTCGCGGGCAAGATCGTCGGCGCGCGCAGCTTCGTGGGCGGAAGCGGTCTGACCGACCGCGTCGGCCACGGCACGTTCGTCGCCGGCGAGATCGCCGCCGCGCTCAACAACAACCAGGGCATCGCGGGCATCGGCTTCCCCGCGGAGCTGCTGGTCGCGAAGGTCGTCCGTCCCGACCGCTCGATCTCGCTGGAGGCGGAGGCGCAGGCGATTCGCTGGGCCGTCGACCGCGGCGCGCGGGTGCTCAACCTCTCGCTGGGCGGCCTGCGCGACCCGCGCGATCCCGAGCGGGACACCTTCTCGGCGCTGGAGGCGGACGCCGTCGACTACGCCGCTCGCAAGGGAGTCGTCCTCGTTGCCGCCGTGGGCAACAGCGACCAGGCGCCGACGTCGCCGTGGCCGTACGCGAGCTACCCGTCGGCGCTGCCGCACGTGCTCGGCGTCAGCGCGATCGCGCGCGACGGGTCGGTCCCGTCCTTCTCCGACCGCGATCCCGTCTTCAACGACGTCGCGGCGCCGGGACAGGACCTGCTCTCGACGATCCCGCTCAAGCTGACTCGTCAGTTTCCGACGTGCACCGACCAGGGCTACTCGAACTGCGGGCCGGACGAGTACCGCCGCGCAGAAGGGACGTCGTTCGCGGCGCCCCAGGTGACGGCGGCCGCGGCGTTGCTGCTCGCGGTCGCTCCCAACCTGGCCGCGAACCAGGTGACGACGATCCTCGAGCGGAGCGCCGACGACGCGAACGCGTCGAACGGCTGTAAGAAGTGCCCGCTGCTGCGCGACGCGCTCTCGGGTTGGGGCCGGCTGAACATCGCCAAGGCCATCGGCTCGCTGGCCGGCGCGACGCCGGCGCCCGACCGGCTGGAGACGAACGACGACGTCGGCCCGCTGGCGCCGCAGCTGTTCGGCTCGCGCGGAACGCTGACGGCCACCGGCGATTTCTGGGACGACCCGATCGACGTCTATCGCATCAAGCTCCGCGCGGGCCAGACGGTGAGGGCAGCACTTGCAGGGCCGTTGCGGATGAGCGTCGAGCTGAGGCTCTGGAAGCCGCGCACGCCGTCCGTCGTCGGAGCACGCAACCTGCAGTTCCGGGCTGCGCAGTCCGTGCGCCTGAGCGGGCGCCAGCAGCTCCGCTTCCGCGTCGCCAAGCGCGCGGGCGGCATGTACGCGATCGAGGTGCGCTTCCCGGTCGGCGGCTCGGGCCGCTACACGCTCACCTGGGCGAAGGCACCCGCTTAATTCTCGAGCAGCTCGTCCTCGTCCACGTCCCGCAGCACGCGGGCGGGGTTGCCGACGACGAGCTTGCGCGGCGGGACGTCCTTCACGACGACCGCGCCCGCGCCGACGAACGCGTCCTCGCCGATCTCCACGCCGGGGCAGAGGATCGCCCCCCCGCCGATGCGCGCGCCGCGGCGGATCGTCGGCCCTTTCACGAGCGCGTGCCGCTTCTCGGTGCGGCCCATGAAGTTGTCGTTCGTGGTGACGACGCACGGCGCGATGAACACGTTGTCCTCCAGCGTGGAGTACGCCGTGATGTAGGCGTCCGCCTGGATCTTCGTCAGCGCGCCGATCGCCGTGTCGTTCTCGACGAGCGAGCCGCGACCGACGACGACGTCGTCGCCGATCGTGCAGCGCTCACGCACGCACGACTGGTCGCCGAGGATGACGCGGGCGCCGACCTTCGTGCCGGCGAAGACGATCGCCCCGGTCGAGACGATCGTGCCGTCGCCGATCTCCGCCGCCGGCAAGGGCTCGCGGCTCGCGGTCGAACGCGGCGACAGCGACGGTTGCTTGCCGACGACGGCGTACTCGAGGACCTTGACGCCGTCGCCGAGGACGGTCCCGGGATGAACGACCGCCGTCGGGTGGACGTCTGCCGCTATGCGGGTACTCCGGCGAGCGAGCCCTGGAGCTGCTCGAGCGTGCGGACGACGGCGAGGCCGTCGCGGGCGGTCGCGCGCGCGTCGCCCTCGCCGCGCATCAATGCCACGAACGCCTGGCACTCCAGCTTCAGCGGCTCGTCGTTCGGGATCTTCGGGCTGAACCGGTCCCCTGTGCGCGTTCGCCACTCGCCGTACGACGTCGGCGCGGACTCGGGCGCCTTGTCGTAGATCGTCACCTTGTGCTCGAGCTCCATGTCGTCGAAGACGGCCATCTTGTCGCGGCCGACGACCGTGATCTTCCGCATCTTGTTCGGGTCGAGCCACGACAGGTGCATGTGCGCGATCTTCCCGGAGGGGAAGCGCAGGTAGCAGAAGACGACGTCCTCGACGCCCTGGGTGAGGAAGTCGCGGCCGTGCGCGATCGCCTCCGTCGGCTCCTCGTCGAGCAGGTAGAGGATCACCGAGAGGTCGTGGACGCCGAGTGACCACAGGGCGTTCTCGTCCTTCCGGATCTTCCCGAGGTTCTGGCGGTTGCCGTAGACGCAGAGCACCTCGCCCAGCTCGCCGGAGTCGACGAGCTCCTTCAGCTTGTGCACTGCGGGGTGGTAGAGGAGCAAGTGACCCGGCATCAGCACGAGCTCGCGTTCCTCCGCGATCGCCACGAGCTCCTCGGCCTCCGCGGCGTGCATCGCGGGCGGCTTCTCGACGAGGACGTGCTTGCCCGCCTGGAGCGCCTGCTTCGCGAGCGGATAGTGCGTCGGGACCGGCGTCGAGAGGACGACACCGTCGACGTCGTCGTCGGCGAGCACCTCGGCGAAGTCCGCAGTCGTGCGCGCATGGGGATAGCGCTCAGCGAAACGGCTGCGCAGGCCGTCGTCGAGGTCGCAGAGCCAGGCGAGCTCGCCGAGCTCGTCGAAGTTGCGCGCGAGGTTCGGTCCCCAGTAGCCGAGACCCACGACGGCGACGCGGCTCACAGCTTCCACACCTTGCCGTCCTCCTCGAATCCCTTCGTGGCGTTGCGGAAGTCGACGATCACCTTCCCGCGGCGAACGATTTCCCCGTAGTCGATCGACGAGTGCGCGGTCACGATCGTGACGCAGTCGTAGTTCTCCGGCGTCAGGTCGACGGAGTGCATGCCGTCGAACTCCTTCACGTGCGGGTCGTGATAGTCGACGTTCGCGCCCGCGTTCTTGAGCAGGTGGATCAGCTTCTCCGCAGGCGACTCGCGCATGTCGTCGATGTCCGCTTTGTACGCCACGCCGAGCACGAGGATCTTCGCCCCCGAGAGCGATTTCTGCGCGCCGTGGTTGAGGGCCTGCGAGACGACGGAGCGGCAGAAGTACGGCATGTTCTGGTTGACCTCGCCCGCGAGCTCGATGAAGCGCGTCGTGAAGTCGTACTCGCGCGCCTTCCACGTCAGGTAGAAGGGGTCGATCGGGATGCAGTGGCCGCCGAGGCCCGGTCCCGGTTGGAAGGACATGAACCCGAACGGCTTCGTCGCGGCCGCGCCGACGACCTCCCAGACGTCGATGTCCATCCGGTCGCAGAGCTGCGCGAGCTCGTTGACGAGCGCGATGTTCACCGAGCGGAAGATGTTCTCGAGCAGCTTCGTCAGCTCCGCCGCCTCCGGTGTCGACACCGTGTGAACCGTGTCGATGGCGCGCCGGTAGACCTCCGCGACCGCCTCGGTCGAGCTCGCGTCGAGGCCGCCGACGATCTTGGGCGTCGTCTTCGTCGACCACTTCTCGTTGCCGGGGTCGACGCGCTCGGGCGAGAACGCGAGGTGGAACCCGTCGCCGGCCGTGAGCCCGCTGCCCTGCTCGAGGATCGGCTGCACGACCTCCCGGGTCGTGCCCGGGTACGTCGTCGACTCGAGCACGACGATGTGCCCCTCGCGCAGGTGCGGCGCCACACTTCGCGCAGCGCTCTCGACGTACGAGAGATCGGGCTCGCGCTGCCGCGAGAGCGGCGTCGGCACCGCGATCAGGATCGCGTCCGCGTCGCGCACGTCGGCGAAGTCGGTGGTCGCCGCGATCGCGCCGGACTCGACGTGGGGCCTGAGCTGTTCCGAGCTCACGTCCTTGATGTGGCTCTCGCCGCTGTTGATCGTGTCGACGACGCTCTGGACGACGTCGACGATCACGACCTTCTGGCCTGCGTCCGCGAACGTCTGGGCGAGCGGCAGGCCGACGTAGCCCGCGCCGATGACGGCGATGTCTCTCTTCATCTCGGCGCAGAAGGGTACAGAGAGGCCGCGATGCGCTCCGCGGCGTCCCCGTCTCCGTACAGCGCAGGGCGCTCGGTCGGCATGTGGGCGGCGCCGACGGCGGCGACGAGACGGTCCGGGTCGTCGTCGACGAGGACGTTCGCGCCCGCGTCGACCGTGTCGACCCACTCGGTGGACGGGCGCAGGGTCACGCACGGGACGCCGTGCCAGTACGCCTCCTTCTGCAGTCCGCCCGAGTCGGTGAGGATCACGCGTGCCTGCGACGCGAGCGCGAGCAGGTCGAGGTAGCCGACCGGCTCGCTGACCTGCACGTGCGGCGCGAGCCCGTCGAGGACGGCGCGCGTTCGCGGATGGGCGGGGAAGACGATCGGCTCCTCGAGGCGGTTGAGCCCTTCGACGATCCGCGCCAGTCGCTCGGGCCGCACGTTCGCCTCCCGGTGCACGGTGCACAGGAGGTATTCGCCCGGCTCGACGCCGTAGCGCTCGAGCGCGGCCGAGCGCTCGCGCGCGAGCGGGCTGAAGAGGTCGAGCGCATCGCGCATCACGTCGCCGACGACCTCGATCCGCCCGCGCACCTCCTCGCGCTCGAGCGTCTGGCGCGACCGCAGGTCCGGTGCGAAGAGCAGGTCGGAGACAGCGTCGACGTCGATGCGGTTCCGCTCCTCCGGCATCGACAGGTCGCCGCTGCGCAGCCCGGCCTCCACGTGCGCCAGCCGCACGCCGTCGGCGACCGCCGCCTGCGCTCCGGCGAGTGTCGAATTGGTGTCGCCGTAGACGAGCACCCAGTCCGGACGCTCGGAGGCGACGGTCTCGGCGATGCGCGGACGCATCTGCTCGGGGTCCGACGTGTGCAGGTCGAGCCGGTGCCGCGGCTCGGGCAACTGCAGCTCGTCGAAGAAGAGTTGCGACAGCTCGTGGTCGTAGTGCTGCCCCGTGTGCACGCCGATCTCCTCGATCCCGGCCGCGCGCAGTGCGATCGACATCGGTGCGGACTTGATGAATTGGGGACGGTTTCCGACGACGGTGAGGACGCGCATTTCGCGGCTACACTAGGCCGCTGGGCGAGCGCCGCGCGCGCGCATCCCTGCGGGCCGTTAGCTCAGTTGGTAGAGCAGGGGACTCTTAATCCCAAGGTCGAAGGTTCGAATCCTTCACGGCCCACTTGTCCCTCGCGCCGCTTCGCGGGGGTCGCGCGGGCTTCGCCCGAGCGACCTCGCTCTCGCTTGCCCGCTCGGGGGTGCCGAGCGCTTCGCGCTCGGCGTGGCTACGGCGGACGCTGGTGGGCGTTGCCGAGCAAAGCCCGGCAACGCGGCGGATACTGCGCACGACGACGTCGAAGGAGGGCTCATGATCGATCACGTCACTGCGAACGTCGGTGACTTCGGGCAGGCGAAGGGGTTCTACGAGGCCGCGCTTGCGCCGCTCGGATATTCGCTGCAGATGGAGTTCGAGGGCGCCGCCGGGTTCGGGACCGGCGAGGGGATTCCCGACTTCTGGATCGGCTCGAGCACGGAACGCGGGGCGACGCACGTCGCGATCAGCGCGCAGGACAGGGCCGCGGTGGACGCGTTCTACGAAGCGGCGATGGCCGCCGGCGGCAGGGACAACGGTGCTCCCGGCCTGCGTCCGCATTACCACGAGACCTACTACGCGGCCTACGTGCACGACGCGGACGGCAACAACATCGAGGCGGTCTGCCACAGGCCGGAGTGAGCGAAGAGGCCGCTCACGCGGCCTCTTCGTCACCGCGACGGCGATGCGTTACTCGACCGGGATCTCGAAGCGGGCGATGATGCCCGGGTCGCCGCCTCTCGCGAGGAGCTCCGGGTCGGGATCACGAGTCGCTACCCAGGCATATCCGTCTTCGGGGTAGGCGACGACGTCCGGGAAGCCGCCGGCACTGATCGCAAGGAGCCGAGCGGGTTCGTCGGTGGGATTGCTGAACGTGTGCAGCCCGGCGCGTCCCTCGGGGCAGAAGACGAAGTCGCCCGGAGCCAACTCCTCCGTGCCGTGCTGGTTCCGGAAAAGGGGACGACCGCTCAGTACGAAGAACATCTCTTCGGCCCCGAAGTGCATGTGCAGCCGCGGCTCGCGCGCGCCTGGGGCCAGCTCGTAGAGCGTTGCTCCCATCCTGGCGTCGTCGGGGCGCCAGAAGGTGCGATGCCGTCTCCCGAGCTCTTCGTTCTCTCCGTCCCACTCGTCGGAGAAGAGGTTCTGACGGTTCATGCGTGGTACCTCCGATGTCGTAGCGGTGGGCGCGCAGCGTCGGCTCGGCGTGCGAGCCGCACAAGACTGCGCCGAACCACGCGGCTGCTCGCCGCGCTAGACCGCTACCTCGCCGCCGGATCCACAGCAGGATTCTGCCCGCTCGAGAGCACCACCGTCGTGACCTGCGTCAGCGAAGAGCCTGCTCGAACCGCGGGTCGTCGCGAACGGCGGCGAAGTCGTCGTCTCTGCGCGCGTCCTCGCCGAACCGTGGGAGCAGCTCGACGGCCCGGCGAAGGTGAGCGAACGTCTCGTCGCCGGTGTCGCCCGCGAGCGTTGCGAAGCACGCGTAGTTGTAATGCAGGCCCGCGTGGTCCGGCACGTGCTCGAGGGCGGCGCGTACCGCTTCGAGCGCGTCGGCGTACCGCTGTTCGCTGTAGGCCTTCATCGACTCTCTGTGGAACGGCCACGCCTCACCCCAGTCGATTCCCTGGTACGCCTCGCCGGGCGTGGCGCCGACGGCGAGCACGGTTCCGTCTCCGGTCGCCTTCCGCCGCGCCTCCGGCCGTACGAAGACGAATGTTCCCGGCGGCGCGTCGATCGTCTCCCCGTCGACCTCGAAGGTCGCGTTGCCGTCGAGCACGATGTACAGCTCCTCCTGGCCCGAGCCGGCCTCGTCGTGCTCGCTGATCAGCGTCCCGTCCTCGCCGGGGTCATAGGCGTTGATCCCGAACGCCTGAATCCCGAGGTGCTCACGCACCGGAATGTCTCTGTCGCGCCGCTCGATGTCGTCGAGGCGTGCGACTTGCCAGTTCGGCTTGTCGTTCATCCGATCACCTCCGTACGGCTAACGGGCTCATGTAAGGCGATGCCGTGGTTCGCCAAGTTTTCCAGGATGACGTTCGAACTCGCGGCTAGGACGTAACGACCGTTGGCCGAAGCTGCGCCGAGCGCGAAACGCTCGGCATCCCCGAGCAGGAAAGCGAGAGCGACGAGGCACGGGCGCAGCCCGCGCCTCGCCCGCGAAGCGGTGCGAGGGAGAAGAGCGTCAGCCTGAGTCGTACACATTGACACGGCGCACGCGGTCGACGCGCCAGTTGCCGTCCTCGACGACGAGCAACAGGTTGTACGCCGCGCGGCCGGCGCCCGGCGCCGAGACCCCGACCATCATCGGAATCGTTGGGCGACCGTCGCGGTCGAAGACGACGAAGGCGTCGACCGTGCGGCTGAGGATGTAGACCGCCTGCGGCGCGTGCGGATCGCGGCTCGCGCGGATCATCGGGACGGCCGGATAGCGCGTCGAGAACGCGTGCACGGGCGACCGTGACGTTCCCCATTCCTCGCGGTGGTGGCGCCCGCGCAGGCGGCGCGTGCTGAGATCGTGGCCGCAGCTCGGGCGTTGATTCAGCATCACGTCCGCGACGAACAGCTCCGTCGTCTGCCAGGCGGAGTCGACGCTCTCGCCGGTCGGGATTCGCTCCGGGCACGACGCCGACGCGCCGCCGGGCAAGCCGAACGTGAGCACGAGCGCGCCTGCACCGCCCGCGAGGGCGGCGATCGCCACCACCGCGTAGCCGGCGAGGAAGCGGCGACGGTGCGCCCCGCGACTGGTCCGAGCCACTTGCGAAGTGTGGCTGGAAAGCCGGGCCCGCGCCAGGTCGCGTAGCAGAAAAATGATTTGAAAGCGATGCTTACCGGCATATATCGTCGGGCGGCACTCATCCACAAGGAGGGGGAATGAGACGACGGAAGCACGGCGTGGTTCGTGCAGCCGCAGCGCTCGTGGGGACGGCGCTGGTCGTCGGGGTCACCGCGGGTGGCACGTCGGCGAAGACCGACGGGTTGACCGCGAAGGCGGCACCGGCGGTGACGACGATCACGCTTGCGCACTGGAACTCGTCCGATGTCGAGCTCAAGGCGCTCCGCGCGACGCTGGCTGCGTTCTCGAAGCGGAACAAGAACATCAAGGTCAACGAGATCAGCCTCGATCCGTATCCGGAAGGAATGCTCGCCCGCTTCGCGGCGCGCAAGCCGCCGGACATCTTCTACGTCGATTCGAGCTACCTACTCGACTGGGCGTCGCAGGGCGTGCTCGAGCCGATCGGTGACGACCTGCAGAAAGCGGGCTTCAGCCTGAACAAGTTCTATCCACGGCTCGTGTCGGCGTTCCGGTACAAGGGTCAGCTCTACGGCCTGCCCAAGGACTGGTCGCCGCTGGCGATGCAGGTCAACACCGCGGCAGCCTCGAAGGCGAAGATCAAGACGCCGGCGACGTGGTCGCAGCTGAAGGCGGCGGGTCAGGCACTCAAGTCGGCGGGACAGCCGCCGATCTGCCTCCCCGTCGAGCTCGCGAGGATCCTGCCGTTCATGTTCCAGAACAACGGCGGCGTCCTCGACAAGGCCGGCAAGAAGGTCATCGTCAACTCGTCCGCGAACACGAACGCGGTCGCGACCTACTTCGGCTGGATCCAGAGCGGCATCGCGCGTACGCCGGCGCAGCTCGGCGTCGGCTGGTGCGGCGAGGCGCTCGGCAAGGAGAAGGCGTCGATCGCGTTCGAGGGCAACTGGGTGACGAGCTTCATGCACGACACCTATCCGAACGTGAAGTACACGACGCACGCGATGGTGCACAACCGCGCGCGCGGCAACCTCGGCTTCGACGTGTCGTGGTCGATCGCCAAGGATTCCAAGAACAAGGCCGCGGCGCTGACGCTGTTCAAGTTCCTCGAAGGTCCGGTCGGCATGAAGACCTGGACGAGCAACGTCGGCTACCTGCCGTCGCGCACCGACGTCACGCCGCCTCCGGGTCGCGCTCCGTACCTGAAGGAGGCGCCGTACGCGCGTCCGTGGCAGTTCGCGCCGGGCTTCGGCAAGGTCGTCGACACGGCGAACAGCGAGCTCACCGCGGCGTTCGAAGGCAAGAAGTCGATCAACCAGGCGCTCGACGCGATCCAGAGCGCAGCAGAGACCGCGCTGAGGCGCGGCCGGTAGAAGCGGAGACGGTTCCCGCGCCCCGAACGCGGGCGCGGGAACCCTTTCCCGCAGCCCAGGCATGGCGGTAGCAACGGGGACGAAGTCGGTCGGCCGCGCGGGCCGCGAGACGCTCGGCAGCGCACGCCTGCGCGAGGCGCTCGTCGGCTACGGGTTCGTCGCGATTCCGATGGGGTTCTTCCTCCTCTTCTTCATCTTCCCCATCGGCTACGCCTTCTACATCAGCTTCTTCGACTGGGGAATCCTCGGGAAGATCAGCTACCTCGGGCTGCAGAACTACAAGGACCTCTGGCACGACGACCTGTTCTGGACGTGGCCACCGCATCGCGGGACCGCGTTTTGGAACACGCTCTACTACACGGCGATCACGGTGCCGGCGCAGATGGCGCTCGGCCTCGTGCTCGCGCTCGCCGTCAACGCGCGCATTCGCGGCAAGTCGTTCTTCCGCGCGGCGTACTACTTCCCGTCGCTGACCTCGTCGGCGGCGATCACCGCGGTCGCGATCTACCTCCTCAACTCCGGCGGGCTGCTGAACGCGACGCTGGAAGGGATCGGCCTCGGCGGCCTCATCCCCGACCAGCGCGCGTGGTTCAACGACTCGGACACGGCGCTCGAGTCGATCATCGGCCTCAACGTCTGGACGACGTCGGGGACGATCATGCTCTTCTATCTCGCGACGCTGCAGTCGATTCCGACCGACGTCTACGAGGCTGCCGCGATCGACGGCACGAGCCGCTGGCGGACGTTCTGGAAGATCACGTTTCCGCTGCTGAAGCCGGGCCACTTCTTCGTGGCCGTGCTTTCCGTCATCGGCTGCTTGAAGCTGTTCGACCAGGCGTTCATCGTCTCGGGCGGGAAGGGTGGGCCCGCGTACTCGACGGAGACGGCGGTGCTCTACCTGTACCAGACCGCGATCACGGACCAGTACTGGGGTTACGCGGCGACGATCGGCGTCGTCCTGTTCGTGTTCATCTTCCTGTTCACGCTCGGGCAGCGCCTGCTGTTCGGGCGGGCGGAGATCGGCTACTGATGGCGAGCGAGACCGAAGCCGAAGCCCCGCATCTCGCCGCCCCCCAGCAGCTCGCGCGAGGTGAGGAGCCTGCACTCGGCCATCCGATCGCGCCTGCGATTCCGGGTCGCGGCCCCGGGGCGCGCATCGGCAAGCTGCTGCTCTATGCGCTGCTGATCGCCGTCGCGTTCTTCTACTTTCTCCCGTTCTTCTGGAGCCTGTCGACCTCGTTCAAGACGCTGCCGGAGAGCGTCAAGGGCTTCGACCTGATCCCGAATCATCCGACGCTCCACGGGTACCGGCTCGCGTTCACCACGGGCTCGTTCGACCGCTACTTCCTGAACAGCGCGATCTTCGCGATCACGGTCACGCTGACGAACCTCTTCCTCTGCACGCTGGGCGGCTACGCGTTCGCCCGACTGCGCTTCCCGCTGCGTGAGCCGCTGTTCATGCTCGTGCTCGCGACGTTGATGATCCCCGACCAGCTGCGCCTGGTTCCGGTGTTCCAGCTGCTCGCCAACTTCCCGCTCTTCCACTGGAACCTGCTCAACAGCTACCAGGGCTACATCCTCATCCACCTGCTGTACGCGACGAACTTGTTCCTGATGCGGCAGTACTTTCTGACGATCCCGAAGGACTACGAAGAGGCCGCGAAGCTCGACTCGGCCGGGTTCTTCAAGACGTACTGGAAGGTGATGCTGCCCCTTGCCGGGCCTGCGATCGCCGCGATCACGATCCTCAGCTTCCAGGGAACGTGGAACGATTTCTACTGGCAGCTGCTCCTGCTGCAGGACGAGTC
>Ga0081539_10003053_pt1 | contig 21612 bp, 14 predicted proteins | sample TabmetS4T2R2_FD_71023 | JGI IMG/M metagenome (GOLD analysis project Ga0081539, IMG submission 71023) | Tabebuia heterophylla rhizosphere microbial communities from the University of Puerto Rico - S4T2R2 | ecosystem: Host-associated > Plants > Roots > Rhizosphere ...
CCGCTATGGCGGGTTCGGAGCGTTCTATCAGCTTGAATTGGGCGAGCTGAATTTCGCGGTCAAAGTGAAAACGGCGAGAAGATAGTAAGCGAAGGTCAGAAGACAGCAGAGAGCACGCAGGTAGCCTGCTCTCTGCTTATTTTTTTGTCGGCTATATTTTACTGGATGCTTTGATTTCGGCGAGCATTTCGCGGCGGGTGAGGTCGATCTTCTCACTCAATTCGCTGCGGGTGAGATCGATCTTCTCATTCAGCCCATGGTAAGTGAGGTCGATCTTCTCATTCAATTCACTGCGAGTGAGGTCGATCTTCTCATTCAGTCCATGGTAGGTGAGGTCGATCTTCTCATTCAATTCACTGCGAGTAAGGTCAATCTTCTCATTCAATTCGCTGCGAGTGAGATCGATCTTCTCATTCAGTCCATAATGAACGAGATCGATCTTCTCGTTCATCGCCGTCAAGCGGACATCGACATTGCTTTCGAACCGTACAAAATCGGTCGAGAGCGTATCTTCAACGCGTCTGATATCCGCCGACAGTTCGCGCCGCACTCCTTCAATTTTATCGAATAATTGCGTATTGGTGGCGGTCAGATTTTCGATCTTTCCTTCAAGTACTTCGAATTTCCCTTCGATCAGCTCCAAGTGCCCATCGATCAATTCGAATTTTCCATTGACCAAATTAAACTTACCTTCAATCTGATCGAACCTGCCCTCAATCTGATCGAACTTGCCATCAATCTGATCGAACTTGCCTTCGATCACTTCAAACTTGGAGTCGAATTTTTGTTCGAGCGAGAGAATCCTGGTATCAAGTTTTTGCTCGACGGCAGAGATTTTGGTATCGAGCGCCTTGATATCGCCACGAATTGCTTCGAGCTGAGGCGCAACGAAGCTTTGCAATAACTCTTTCATTTCTTGAATCACAGCTATCTTTTCCTTCCCTGATTATTAAGTTGTTAAGCCAGGGGTGGCTGTGCGCCGCCAACAATATCGTAGTTAAATGATCTGCGCAACGACGAATTTGAAGTGCTCAGTATCATGCGAACTCCGAAAGGATCAGGATTTCACCGGCCAGGATTAAACTTAATAGAGATCATCTTTTCTAACTCTTTTTTTCTCGTCCGTGGTGCCGTATAGTACCACTGGCTGGAACAGCCAGCGGCTATCAGCAAAGCAGATCCGCTTGCTTGCGCACCAATTCGCAATCAAAACAAGGAACATGACTGTGAGTATTCGTAATGCCGTAATTCCCGTTGCCGGTTTAGGGACTCGATTGCTTCCGGCAACCAAATCGCAACCGAAAGAGATGCTCCCGGTCGGTAAGAAGCCGATCGTGCAATACATTGTCGAGGAGCTGAATCGATGTGGGATTGAACGGGTCCTTTTTGTGACCGGGCGCGGAAAGAGTTCGATCGAGGATCATTTCGATGACGATCCGGATCTGATCCGCATTCTGCGAGAGACGGGCAAAGAGGATTTACTCGAAGAGCTCGAGTATGAACGAATGGGCGTCCATTTCCTCTATACACGTCAGCGGCGCCAGCGCGGGCTCGGCGATGCCGTGCTCTGCGCCGAGAACTTTACGGGGACGGAACCGTTCGTCGTGGCGCTCGGCGATTCGATCATCGGCCGTCATAAACCTTCGATGATCGTCAAACAGTTGATTGCCGCCTTTGAGAGCTACGATGCTTCTTGCGCCATCGCCGTCGAAGAGGTGCCCAAAGAGCAGGTCTCGATGTACGGCATCGTCAAGCCTGCCAACGACAACGATGACGGGGTTTTTGAGATCACCGATCTCATCGAAAAACCTGAGAGGGAGGAAGCGCCGAGCAATCTGGCGATCGCCGGACGATACGTCTTCGCGCCGGCCCTCTTCAATGCGATCAAACTGACGGATTTCGATCATCGAGGTGAACTGCAATTGACCGATGCCATCAGGATGATGTTGCGGGAGGGCAAACGAGTTGTCGGCGTCCGGTTGCCGGCGGCCGAGAAACGATATGATATCGGCAATTTTGAGAGCTACTTCGAGACGTTCATCGAATTTGCGCTGACAGATCCGGTCTACGGCGAACGATTACGCCGGCATGTCAAGGAGTTGTTCGGTGAGAATCTTTAAGACGAGAGCATCTGCGCGCGCCGGTTTGATCGGAAACCCGTCCGATGGTTATCACGGTCAAACGATCAGCCTGGCCGTTAAGAACTTCCACGCCGATGTCGTCATCTACGAGTGGCCGTTTCTGGAGATCATTCCGACCCGCCAGGATCATTGTCGCTTTGACAGCATCGATGAATTTGTCCGCGACACGCGATTGAATGGATACTATGGTGGATTGCGCTTGATCAAAGCCGCAATTAAACGCTTCGCCGAATACTGCGAACAAAGAAACATCGCGCTGACGGCTGGAAATTTCTCGCTGCGTTACTCATCAAACATCCCACGCCAGGTTGGACTCGCAGGGTCAAGTGCGATCGTCACGGCGACGATGCACGCGCTTTGCCAATTTTATAATGTGTCGATTAGAAAAGAGGTCTTGCCGGGGCTCATTCTCTCGGTCGAGAAGGAGGAGCTGGGGATTGGTGCAGGTTTACAGGATCGTGTCGTTCAGGTCTATGAAGGTCTGGTTTATATGGATTTCGACAAAAAGTTCATGGACGCGCACGGTCATGGGAGATACGAACCGCTCGATACTAAACTATTGCCGCCGATCTATATCGCGTATCAAACTCAACTTGCCGAATCCTCCGAGGTCTTTCACAACGATATTCGTAAACGTTACGACAATGGCGAGAGAAAGGTGATCGATGCCATCGCCACGATTGCCGATCTGGCTCGGCAGGCCCGCGAATGTCTACTCCGCGGTGATCATGAGACAGTTGCTCAATTGATGAATAAAAATTTCGATCTGCGTCGTACCATTTATAATCTTAACCCTAAGCACATCCGCATGGTTGAATTGGCTCGTGAGCTCGGCGCTTCGGCGAAATTTGCAGGGTCGGGTGGTTCGGTCATTGGTACTTATCGGGATGAAGCGATGTTCGAACAGTTGAAGAGAACATTTGAGGCTGAAGATTGTGCGGTGATCAAACCAATTATTGAGTGAGGAATATTGTATGAGTGGAATGAAGTTTCGTCTTCAGTGCGCGACTTGCAATACGGTCTTTTTCTCGCCGGACCGGAAAGCGCGCGACTGTCCGAAATGTTTGAAGAAGCGCTCGATGAAATCTTCCGCACCACCGGCGCGCGCGCGCGTCGCCGCCGGCGCCACCATCAATCGCGGGCCGGCCAAACCGTTGCCCGGAGGCATGGCTAAAGGAAAGCCGGCCCCGGTGCGAATCAATCGACAACCGAAGTCGACCGAGCTGACGCCGGAGTTGCGCGCGCAGATCGATCGCATGTATCAAGAACAATTCGCCGGCAAAGGGATCGAATGGCGAGGGATGGTCGCGCAGATCTCCGATAAACTGTGGGTGAATCGCAAATGCGTCTCCGCCGCCCTCCGCGAAATCATCTATCCGAAAGTGCCGGCATCGCCCGCCGTGAGGGCGCAGGTTATTGAGCTGTACGATGGCTTCGTCGAACGCGGAGAGCGGCCGGCAGAGGGGCGGAGAAGAAAGATCAGCGAGCTCCTTGGTCTCTCATATCATCAAGTCAAGAATATCGTTTATGAATGGTCACAATCTCAATATGACCGATCGCCGACGCCTGACCTCTCGCGCGAGCAGAGATTTGCGATCGAAAAGCTCTATTGGAACGAACTCGCGAAGAAACAATCGCGCTTGAGCGAATTTCCGGCGAAGATCGCCGAACAACTGGAGTATCTGACCGCTTATCAGGTCTCGAGGTGGCTCGACAAACTACATGATGACGATCATAAATTTGAGCAAGTCGATGATGTGCCGGCCGAGATCGAGCAGCGGATCTTGAATGCATATCGAGAATATCTTGCTGCTTCGCAGCCGCCCGAACAGGGGCTTCACTCCACCATCGCGCAACTGATCGGAGGAGTGACCAACCGTCAGGTTCATAAGGTGTTGCAGCGATTTCGCAAACAACGGCGTGCGGAATACCCGCTTCAGTAAACCAGTTACATGGTCGCGTAAGTTGAAGAGTCGGTGAACTCGCTTAATTAAGGCAATTGAGAAGGCGAAAGGCGAAAAATGAGTGTGAAACACGATCGGTTCACACTCATTTTGCGCCTTTCGCCTTCCTCACTCACTGTTGAGGAAACTCCATGAGATTTTATCTCGGTCTTGCAATCACGATCTTTTATTTCTCCCTCATCGCTCCTCATCTGCCGGCGACAAACTTACAATCGGCTGACCTCGTGCTCATCAACGGCAAGGTCTGGCTCGGAGGAGATTCATCGTTACTAGCCGAAGCCGTGGCGATTCAGGGTAATCGTGTCCTGAATTTCGGCCCGACTGCCGAGATCAAAAAACTCGTCGATCAACATACGCAGGTGATCGATCTTAAGGGAAGACTGGCGACGCCCGGCTTTAATGACGCGCATCTCCATTTCCTCAGCGGCTCACTCGGATTGGCCGAAATCGATCTCAGCGATGTGAGAACCGTGGCCGAGATGCTCGAGCGCATTGCGGGGTATGCGCGCAAAAAACCGCAAGCGAACTGGATTAAGGGCAGAGGGTGGGAATACGCGAAATTCCCCGGCGGCTTGCCGACCAAGAGCTATCTCGATGCGATTATCAAGGACCGGCCGATCTTTTTGACCGCTTACGACGGGCATACCGCCTGGGTCAATTCGAAAGCCCTTCAACTCGCGGGCATTACCCCTCAAACGAAGTTCGAGGGGTACGGCGAGATCGTCCGCGACGCCTCGGGCGAGCCGACGGGTGCGTTGAAAGAAGGCGCGCAATCACTGGTCAGAAAAATCATCCCCGAACCGACGCGTGAACAGAAACTGGATGCGTTGCGTCAGGGGATGAAACTGGCGACCTCACTCGGCATCACAAGTATCCAAAACGCGAGCGGCTCGCTTGAAGAGTTTTCGCTGTACGAAGAGTTGCTCAAGCGCGGTGAATTGACCTTGCGCGTCACCATGGCTTTTTCGGTGAATGAAAAAACAACGCGACAGGAGCTTGATCGCTTCGCCCTGGTCAAGAATCAATATGGTTTGAACCCGTTGCTCCGGGCGAACTCGGTCAAGATCGTGCTCGATGGCGTCATCGAATCACATACGGCTGCGGTCATTGACCGATATCAGGACCTGCCCGCAGAGCACGGTGTGCCATACGGAGAACTGGCGATCCCTCAAGATTTCTATCGTGACCTGGTTGCGCGTTTAGACAAAGCGGGCTTTCAAATCTACACCCACGCCGTCGGCGATCGGGCGGTGCGCGAAGCGCTCAACGCTTATGAGAATGCGCAAAAGGTCAATAACCGAAAGAACGCGCGACATCGCATTGAGCATCTGGAGATCGTCTCTGCTGAAGACCTGCCGCGTTTCGCCGCGCTCGGTGTGATCGCTTCGATGCAGCCGGTCCACGCCGATCCGGGGACGGCCGAGGTGTGGGAGCGAGCGGTCGGACCGGAGAGATTGCCGCTCTCCTTTCCCTGGGCCTCACTGTTGAAACACGGAGCCAGCCTTGCATACGGCAGCGATTGGCCGGCGACGATCAGTCTCGATCCGATTCGCGGGCTTCATTGTGCCGTCAACCGCCGGACGATCAACGGCCAGCCTCCGAAAGGCTGGGTTCCCGAACAGCGCATCAGCCTTGGTGAAGCTTTACGGGCTTACACCGAAGCCGGCGCCTATTCCTCATTTGAAGAGGCGGTGAAAGGGTTCATCGTCCAGGGCATGACCGCTGATATCATCGTCTTCTCGCAAAACCTTTTTAAAATCGATTCCATGAAGATTGGTGAGTCGCACGTGGCGCTGACGATCTTTGATGGAAAAGTGATCTACCAGAAAGATTGAGGAAAAGGACTCATCAGAGAAATTTAAAAATTTTGGATACCCCGGCTTCTTTATTGATTCTTCTTGAATAAGAAATGTGCGCAACCTGAAACCTTTTGAGAAAAGATGTCACTAACAGGACGTCGCAAGCTGTTAACTTCAATATTCGAAAGGATCGGTGAGCATAATGAAGAGGTCTCTATTTCGTTCAATCGCTTTCTCGGGCATTGCTTGTCTGCTTATTTCATTGAGCGCCCTGGCCCAGGACTTTCAGCAAAACTATCGGATCGGTTCAGGAGGAACGGTGAATATTCGCAATGTCTCCGGCAATGTTCACGTGACCGGTTACAATGGCGACACCATCACCGTTGTTGGTTATAAGAAGGGGCGAGATCGCGATCGCGTGTCGATTGAAGACTCGAGCAGCGGCAACAGTGTCAATGTGCGAGTCCATTATCCGGATGAATGCAATTGTGACGCGAGCGTTAATTTCGAAGTCAAGGTGCCGAGTGGAATTCGTTACCGTTACGATTCAATTTCAAGCGTCAGCGGCGACGTTGCGGCAGAAAATACCCAGGGAGACCTCCGCATTAAGTCAGTTAGTGGTAATGTCAGCGTGAGGGGAGCGAACGGCTCGATCAACGCTTCGTCGGTCAGCGGTAATGTCGAAGTCGGAGAGGTTAGTGGAACGGTCAACGCAAAGTCGACCAGCGGCAACGTCGAAGTCGAGATCAGAAGCCTGGAAGGGGCCGAGAGCATGGAGTACGCGTCAGTGAGCGGCAACGTCCAGGTGAAGCTTCCATCGAACCTTGACGCCGAGGTGAAGATGTCGACGATGAGCGGCAGTTTAAGGACCGATTTCCCCCTGACGATCGAAGAGGCTCAACACGGGCCCGGCCGCAAGGCGACGGGGAGAATTGGCGGCGGCTCGCGCAGTTTGCGGATGTCATCAGTTTCGGGCAGCGTCAGGTTGTTGCAGATGTAGCGAACAGGCGGATCGGAAGCGAGGGAATCGATTGTTCAATTGCCGATTTTGACGCGCACCGTATTGGCAGTCTGGCCATCGACTGTGAGGACCAGATCTACTTCACCTGATCCGGCCAGACTGCGGGGAATGCGGAGGTTGATTTGATCGAGCCCCGCGAAAGTTCCTTGTTCGGCGGCGTAAAGCACGGGCACATTGACTCCGCCCAGTTTCACATTGACCTCAGCCAGCGAGCTCCGCCCGCGAATCCCCGTGCCGAACAAGATCAGAAAAACCCGTTCTGTTTCATCCCCCAGTTCAATCGGAGCGGCGACATATTTGTTCAGTCCCGGATCGAAGCGCACGATCGATTCGAAAATCTGTGAATCATCGGACTTGATGCGCAAGGCCAGCGCCGCCGCCACGCCGTACCCGTTGGCATTAGCGGTGAAGAGACCAGGCGTGACGGGGGCAATCCGCACCGTTCCCGTCGTCATTCCGCCATCCGCCCGATTGATGCTGATGGCCGCAAGGCCGGGCGTCATCCCCACCGGCACCTGATAATTGATCTGGACCGGCGAGACGAAGAAGAGCGGAGCCAAACGCTCGGCCCCGCTACTGTCCGTGATCTTGACCGTAGTTTGGGCCAGTTCAGTCGGCAACGGAAAGGCCGCAGCCGATTGCGTCGCCGGAGCCAGGTCGATCCCAAAGGCGGTCGCAAGGGCTTCGCTTGCCACCGCCGTCGCGCTGAAGCTCGCGGCTGAGGCGACCGTGATTGTCCGAGGTCGCCCGACGCCGGAATAATGCGCCGATAATGCGCGGGCGAATGCATCGGTTACTCCTCGCGGCACCGGATAGTCGTCGAACGCCATTGCCATCGCATTCTCATTTGTGCGGGACAGGGGAGCCAGTTTGATGCGAGCGATTTCGCGCGGTCCGGCCGTGAGGGCCTGGCCTGTCGGCAAGGACAATGTGAATCCAATAAAACCCTGCGCTGCCCGGTCGGAATTGATATTGATCAGAGCGCTTCTGATGTCGTCGCCGCCGGTCGTCAAAACGAAACGCCAGATTGACGGATCGAAACGGAGACTGAAGCTGACCGCATTCTCATTGCCTTGGGCCTGAAGGGCAACGATGAAAGTGCCGCTCTCATTGCGCTCCGGTGAGGCAATGAGACGTATCGCTCTTGGGGTGGACTGGAGAGATGTGACGGCCGGAGCAGGGATGGCCGAACCATGACCGGAAAGAGGCATCATCATCACGAAAATCGTGGTGATGATCCTCGCCAGGGTCAGCCCCGCCGGATCTTTGAACCTCCAAATCCGTAATCGTTCCGTGCGCATTGATTTGAATACAACTCGAGCTGTGACGAGGTATTGATCGAATGAATTTGTTATTCGCTCACCAGGATTGCCGGAAAGGCTGAAACTCTTGACCTCCTGGATGCTTGGCAATCAGTCTCTTCAGGATGCTTTTTTCAGGGGATGATTGCGATAAATCACCCATGAACGGCAAATTCTATAGAAGTCAAAACAGGAGTGTCAACGGAATTTGGTATAACCAGTTGATCTAATCGGGCGGCGATTGTAATATCGCGCCATTCGCTGCAATTGTTAATCAAGTTCGAGTTCGACTAAAAACCTAGATCATTCGACTGCTCAACTTTCTAAGGAGATTTGTATGGGTGACAAGATCGCACGCAGAGATTTCGTCAAGACTGGCGTCGCGGCTGCCGGCGCTGCCGCAGTCTATCATCAGAATGTCCACGCGAATATTCTCGGCGCCAACGACCGCATCAACATCGGCGTCATCGGTGTTGGCGGACGGGGAACCGATGATATGAGATGGGCGATGGAAGTCGGCAAAACGACCCGTCCGGCCCAGATCGTCGCCGTTTGTGATGTCTATCGCAAGCGGGTGACCAAGGCGAAAGAGGCCAGCGGCGCGGAATTGGCGACATTGGATTATCGTGAAGTCCTCGCGCGCAAAGATATCGATGCGGTGATCATCGCTACTCCCGATCATTGGCATGCCCCCATCGCGATGGAGGCGATGAAGGCCGGTAAGGACGTCTATTGTGAAAAACCGATGACTCGAACCGTCGAAGAGGCGAAGAAGTTCTATGAGACGCAGAAGGCGACCAATCGGGTGGTGCAGATCGGCTCGCAGACTACATCAAGCGACCAGTGGTGGAAGGCGCGCAAGGCGATCCAGGACGGAATGATCGGTCAATTGCTCATGAGTCAGGGCTCTTACCATCGCAATTCAAAAGAAGGCGAATGGAACTGGCCGATCGATCAGAATGCCGGTCCGGAAGGGAAGGGCGACGATTATATCGATTGGAAGATGTGGCTTGGTTCAGCGCCCAAACGGACATTCGACGCGGATCGTTTCTTCCGATTCCGCAAATATTGGGATTATTCCGGTGGAATTGCGACCGATCTCTTCTATCACGTCGTCGCTCCGCTCAATATTTGTTGGGGCGAACCGCAATTTCCACATAAAGTCATGGCTTCGGGAGGCATCTATGTCTTCAATAAAGACGGGCGCGAAGTGCCTGATACCTTCCATCTAATCGCCGAGTTTCCGAAAGGCCACTCGCTCGTGCTCAGCTCCTCGATGGCCAACGGTCAGCATATCCCGGGACTCATCCGCGGGCACGAAGGCACCATTATGATGGTTCCCGATGGCCGCTTCGAAGGCCGGGTTAATCAGATCACCGTTACTCCCGAGCGCATTGTCAAGAAAGAGTTCGTCGATAAATACGGCAAAGAGGAGCTGGTCGTCCAAACGGAACAACGCGAAAATCACATGGAGAACTTCCTGCGTTGCGTCAAGACACGTGAGAAACCGGTGCTCGATGCCTTGACTGCCTACAAGGCGATGACGACCATCGGCATGGCCGTCCAATCATATCGCGAAGGACGCGTCCTCTACTTCAATGAAGCTGCGCAACGCGTCACCGATAAGCCCGGCGAAGTCATGCAAGCAAAGTCATAAAAGGGTAAGGGAATGCAGGAAGAGTAAGGGATGAAGGAGAAGGGATGAGGAAGAAAAGGCTGAAGGCTGAAGTGCAGAGCTTGATCTTTTTTGCTTGTTCCTCGCCCCTCATCCCTTGCTCTGATCCTTCATTCTTGGAATAGCGGAACTTTTTCTTTTTAGATATCTATTCTCCATCCCTGCCTTCTGATATTGTCTGCTGAGCAGACTGAATGAAGGAAAGAAGAGGATGAGGAAGAAAGGGATGGATAAAAAAAGAGAAAGTTCCGCACTTCATCCCACATACTTCATCTCTCATCTTTCTCTTCCTCATTCTTTGGCTATCATCCTTTCCACCTTCCTCTTCCTTCTTTTCGGCTCGACCACGTTTGCGCAGACGGATTGGCCAAATGTCGGTAACGACAAGGGCGCGATGCGGTATTCGACGCTCAAACAGATCAATCGCGACAATGTTAAAAACCTGAAGGTCTCCTGGGTCTATCATACCGGCGACGCCGGCCCGGAGAACAAGACGGTGATTGAATGTACTCCGATCGTCATTGCCGGCGTCATGTATCTCACGACGGCGAAGGTCAAGATTGTTGCGCTCGATGCGGCCACGGGGCGCGAGATTTGGAAGTTCGATCCATTTGCCGGGGTGCCGCCGACAAAAATCTATCCTGCCGGTGGCGGAGTCAATCGCGGTCTCGCGTACTGGCGAGACAAGGATGCCGCTCGGATCTTGGTGGCGACGGCCGATGGACGATTGATCTCGCTCGATGCGCGCGAGGGCAAACCCGATCCTCTCTTTGGCAAAAACGGGATGGTTGATCTGCGCGAAGGGATGGAGCGTGATCTGAGCCGGCTCACATATGGGGCAACCTCTGCGCCCGTTGTCTTCGAAGATCTCGTTATCATCGGATTCTCGGTCGGAGAAAGCCAGCCTTCAGCGCCCGGTGATGTGCGTGCTTTTAATGTGCGCACCGGGAAAGAGGTCTGGCGCTTTCACACGGTTCCGCGCCCGGGCGAGTTCGGCCGGGAGACGTGGGAGGGCGATTCATGGCGTAACCGCGGCGGAACCAACGCCTGGAGCGGCGCGACTATTGATGAAAAACGCGGAATGGTCTTTGTCGCGCTCGGCTCGGCGGCCTTCGATTTTTACGGCGGTGATCGGCTCGGCGACAATCTATTCGCCAATTCCGTGGTTGCGCTCGACGCGCGCAACGGCAAACGCCTGTGGCATTTTCAGATCATTAAACACGATATCTGGGATTACGATCTGCCGGCGCCCCCCATCCTGATCACCGTTACACATCGCGGCAAAAAAGTTGATGCTGTCGCGCAAGTCACAAAGACCGGCTCACTGTTTTTGTTCGATCGCATGACGGGTCAGCCTCTCTTCGATATCGTCGAGCGCCCGGTCTCACCGTCTGATATTCCCGGCGAGCGGGCGGCGCAAACGCAGCGGTTCCCGGTCAAGCCTCCGCCACTTGTTCCGCAGGCTTTCACCGAAGAGATGGTGACCAATATTTCAAAAGAGGCCCATGACCATGTGCTCGCACGTCTCAAGGAACTCCGGCACGGGACCATTTTTACCCCCCTCGGATTGACAGGGACGGTCGTTCTGCCCGGCCTCTTTGGAGGATTCAGTTGGGCCGGAGCATCATTCGATCCTGAAACCGGCAGGCTCTTTGCCAATACCAACAACATCCCTCGCCTCATGAATCTGGTCCCCACGCCTGATGAACCTTATCCATATCGCATCAGCGGCTATGATCGATTCACCGATCACGAAGGTTATCCGGCGGTCAAACCACCATGGGGGATGTTGAATGCCGTTGACCTCAACCGTGGCGAGATCAATTGGCAGGTGACATTGGGAGAATTTGCGGAACTGACCGGGCGAGGAATTCCGCCGACCGGCACCGAAAATCTGGGTGGCACCATTGTCACGGCAGGAGGGCTGGTCTTTGTCGGAGGCTCGAAGGATGAAAAATTTCACGCCTTTGACAAATCGACAGGCAAATTGTTGTGGGAATCTCAGCTGCCTGCCGGCGGTTATGCGACGCCATGCACCTATCAAGTCAACGGTAAGCAGTTCGTGGTGATTGCCGCCGGCGGAGGCGGGAGACTACAGACAAAATCAGGCGACTCATTCGTCGCATTTTCTCTGCCCGAGACCTCGGCCAATCGAGAGAACAAATGAAATCTTCAAATTTCCAGCCTGAATTCCTCGGTTCCAGGGCTTGAATTCAGGCCAGAAATCATGAGCGAAATTGATGGAGTTGAGCCCGGGTCCCATTTCGCCAGGTCGAGGACAGTTGAGATGAATGCGCCGCTCGGGCGCATCGCCAGATAGGTCTCGGCATTTTGCAGTTTGTCGCCTTCCCAATCGTAGCCGTTAGCACGGTCTGGGACAATCGACTTGACGGTTGTGGGACGAGTTGCATTCATCTCTAACAGCTTGAAGACACGCTCGTTCAGGTAATCGCTCCATGGTTTGCCGCTGACCTGATGAATAATCTCGGCGAGAGCGAAGTAACCGACATTGCAATATTCCCATTTCTCGCCGGGCGTGAATCGCAGCGGCATTGAATAAGCGGTTTTAATGACGTCCGCGTCCTCTTGGACCTTAAATGGGTCGAATCCGGGGGCTTCGCGGATAATGCCCGAGGTGTGGGTGAGCAAATGCCGGATCGTAATCTCCTTCCACGATTCGGGCGTTCCTGCGAGGTACTTGCTAAGCTGATCATCAACGCTAAGCTTACCTTCTTCAGCCAGCAACATGATTCCGGTGGCGATGAACTGCTTGCTGACCGAGCCGATTTTGTAAACAGTTTCCGGTTTAGCCGGAACATTCAGTTCGACGTTGGCCAACCCATAACCGCCGACTTTGATAATCTTACCGTCCTTGACCACTGCGACCGAGACGCCCGGGATCCGCTGCTTCTGCATCTCGGCCTTGACGAAGTCATCTACTTTATCGGCCCGTGTCGTAGCAACGGCGAGGGATAAAAAAACAAGCGCGAAAAAGGGAAGACGTTGACGGTTCATAGATTCCTCCTCGGGAACAGTTTATTGAAATCAGGGACCAGGGATCTGGGGGCAGGGATCGGAACATCGGTAAAACTTTACCTGTACCGCATGCCGTGTTTGATCACGAGATCGACGCGCTGCAAGAGCACGATATATCGCATGACATCGCCGCGCACGGCGATGATGTCCGCGTACTTGCCTTCGCTGATTGTGCCGTAATCCTTTTCGACATTCATGGCGACAGCGGGCCAGTATGTCGCTGCGCGGATCGTCAGCATCGGATCGACGCCCAAGATATTGACCCAGGCATCCAACTCGCGCCAGGTCGAAGAGCTGTGAAACTTCATCGGGATGCCACTATCGGTCCCAATCAGCTGGACGACGCCGGCTTCGCGCAGTTGATTGAACTTTCTGGCGAGGGTTGGACGGCGGATCGGATTGAGTTGAAAGTAACTCAGTCGTTCGGGGTGCGAGATGGATTGGCGAATGTCGGCAACAATATTTGGAGGCAGTCCTTCTTGCCAGGCGGGATCATCCAATTGCTCGGGATTGTCGCGGAGATATTCATAATTGAACAAACCTTCGATCGTCGGCGTCCAGAAGAAGGGGCCGAGATTCATCTGAGCCGTGCGCTCGCGGACCATCGCGATGATGTCGGGCGGGTACTCGGGCGCTGATGACAAACCAGTATGCTCAAAACAATCGACGCCCAGCTGGAGGCCGCGCCGAATCTCTTCGGGACGATGCGAATGCGCGACGACGGGCAGCTTGTTTTGATGGGCTTCCCGAATCACGGCTTGCACTTCGTCCATCGACATCTGATCCTGATCGATCAACTTGATGCAGTTGACTCCGGCTTCGGCCAGCTTGCGAACCTTCGCGCGGGCATCGTCCGCGCCGTTCACACCCCAGCGAAACAGTTCGGTCCCCGGATAAGGTTCATGCTGAATGAAAGGCCCGGAGACGTAGAGTGTCGGACCAGGAATCTTGCCTTTATTGATCGCATCGCGTAGATCAATGCTCTCTTTCAATGGCCCTCCGAGGTCGCGCGCGCTGGTGACACCCGCCAGCAGCAGTTGTTTGGCCGATGCCGGCATGATCACGGAACCGAACTGCTGCGGATAGGTCTTGTCCCAATGCGTATAATCGCTGTGGCCATTGATCATCAGATGCACGTGCATGTCCCACAGACCGGGCAAGATGCTCATCCCCTCGGTCGAAATCACTTCGGCGTCTTTCGGAATCGAGAGCGTTCCGACCTGCCCGACAGCTTTAATGCGTTCACCTTCGACGATGATCACGCTGTTGCGCAGCGGCTTGCCGCCGTAGCCGTCAATCAGCGTTCCGCCGACGAGCGCCTTGATTCTGCTGGATTGAGAACTTGAAGCTTGAACTTCGAGGGTCGATCTTCGCGCGGGTAAAGAGATGGCGGCGATCAAACCCAGACACCATGCAAGAACTGCAAGTGAACGCAGAATTTTTTTCATCTATGTCCTCGGTATGGATCTGTGGCTTTCCTGAAGGCCGCATTATAGCTTACTCAGTGGGAGATCGCAGCTTTTTTCGGCTCTCAAACCGGGCCGCGAGCTGTTGTTTATGATCATTGACCATGAACGATCTGAGAATTGAAGCGGGAACCCTGGGAGAAAAATGATGGACGGCAATATTTCGGAATAGTGTAAGGGCTGGTATGGACCGGACCCAAAGGATGAACAGACCGATCCAAGAGACCATTCGTCGGTACGAAAAAAGTTATTCGGGATGGCGATTGGGTAAGCTTCGACCTCAACAGCAGGTCGGCGACCCGTTACAGTGGAAGTATCGTCCGAGGCGGTGGCAGAGGATTGGGGGTCCATCTCGCAAGAAAGTAACGCTTTACAGATAGCAATTTTCTATTAATATTCTTTCAAAAGAGGTGCTCAATATATTAAATTAAGATAGCCACCCCGGCGAATTACTCCAGATGTTCCTTACCAAGTAACTATTACAATCATTGTTGAAACAATACAAAATGAAGAACACTAACTTCAAATCCTGGCATCGAAAAAGTATTCTTATTGCATCAGGTTTAACTCTTTTGATAATGGTGGCAGGGTATTTATGGCTGCCGGATGGTTCTGCTGCATCATCCGCCGCGTCATTGCGGCCGGCTGAGCCGGAAACCATCTCACGAATAAAAGAGGCGTACGGCAAACTGCCATTGAGTTTCGAAGAAAATCTCGGGCAGGCAAACTCTATGGTCAAATTCGTAGCGCGGGGCGGCAATACCAGTCTTTTGTTGGAACCGACCGGGGTTGGATTGATGATCGGCAATAAAGACGGATTGCGGAAGAATCGAGATGATGTTCGGGTATCGTTTACCTCACTGCGCATGAAATTGGTCGGCAGTAATTCATCTGCACAAGTCGCAGGTCTCGATCGATTGCCGGGGAAAGCCAATTACATGATCGGTAATGACCCGAAACGATGGCGGATAGGTATTCCGACTTATGCGAAAGTCCGTTACCGGGAAGTCTATCCGGGAATAGATTTGATCTATTACGGCAATCAACAACGGCTCGAATACGACTTTGTCGTGGCGCCGTCGGCGGACCCGAAAATTATCAGGCTGGCTTTTGACGGTCTTAAACAGACCTGCCTGGACACGAATGGCGATCTGGTTTTGCTGACGGAGAATAGCGAAGTTCGCTATCACAAGCCGGCGATCTATCAGGAATTGAACGGTAAGAAGCGAAGTATTGCCGGCCAATACAAGCTTCATGAAAATAACGAAGTCGGGTTTGAGATTGGTGATTATGACCGCAATCGGCCACTGGTTATCGACCCGGTATTGTTATATTCAAGTTTCGGGATCGGTGGGGATAGTATTGCTGTAGATTCTCAGGGAAACGCCTATGTTATCGGTAGCACCTATTTGCCAAATTTCCCTACGCTCAGCCCCCTCCAGCAACAGATTGATGGTGAGCAAGATGTTTTTGTGGTGAAGTTCAATTCGAGCGGCACCGGTTTAGTCTACTCGACCTATCTTGGCGGCAATGGCCGGGACCTTGGTTATAGTATCGCTGTGGATCCACAGCATAGTATCTATGTGACGGGCCGCACCTTTTCGAGCAATTTTCCGGGCGCGACGCCGGTCAATACTCCAACATTTTTTAAGACGGCCAACGGTGGAGGGGGATGGAACGCCGTCAATTCGGTTCCGGGCGGCGGCCGGGTTTATGCCGTAGCCGTGGATCCACATAATTCGACCACAATCTATCTCGCGGCGTTGTCTCAGAAAAACCTACCGCTCTACTTCAAGACGACCGATGGTGGATCGAATTGGACGGCGATTAATAATAATTTGCCCGATCTCGGGGATCTTATTGTTAAAGTTCCTCTCTCCCCATTGTTGGTTATCGATCCAGTCAACACCTCGACTGTTTATCTCAGCTATATAAATCGTGCCTACAAAACGATCGACGGGGGCAGCACCTGGAAAGAAATTATCAATACCAACACAAATATCGTTGATTTTGTCATTGATCCGGTCAACCTCAGTACTCTTTATCTGGTAACGGGAGGTAGTATGATCAAGAGCGTTGACGCAGGGGAGAGCTGGCAAGTCCTCAACAGTGGATATTCCTTTACTGGGATTGCGGTCGATCCAGCCAATCACAACATCCTCTATCTAGGCTCAGCTCGCTACGCCTACAAAAGCACGGATGGGGGCCTGACCTTGAATCAGATCTCCAATGGGTTGCCGGATGAGCGAGTGGATTCTTTGGTCGTCGACTACATCACCCCTGCTACCGTCTATGCCGCAACGCCGAAAGGAGTTTTCAAGAGTCTCGATGGGGGGAACAGTTGGGCCAGCAGCAACAAAGGGCTGCCCCTTGATGGTGGCTACGGATCGACCATTCGTCTGAAGATCGATCCGATCAATCCATCGACACTTTATGCCGCGGCGGGCAGTTTTGGCGGCAGCAATGGGGTTTATAAGAGCATTGACGGTGGAAACGTTTGGAACCGGGTCGTTGATGGTTTGAGCAACGCCGATGTGATCTTACTGACGCTCGATCCTTCCAATCCTTCGACGCTTTATACGAGCGCCATCAGCGACGGGTCCGACGCATTCGTGACCAAATTGAATGCGTCTGGATCGGCGATCGTTTATTCAGTCTATCTTGCCGGGAACCATAATGATTATGGAACAGACCTGACCGTAGATGGGGAGGGCAATGCTTATGTCGTGGGAACGACCGATTCGGACAATTTCCCCAGGACAACCGGCGCCTATCAATTAAAACTCGGCAACGGCGGCAATAGACAGTTGACAGATGCATTTGTCGTCAAACTCAACGGCTCCGGCGCCATTACTTATTCAAGCTACTTCGGCGGCAACAATGCAGATTATGGTAATGCTGTCGCAATCGACACCGGTTCGAAGATCTATATCACAGGCGAAACAGAATCAGAGGATCTGCCAATCATTAATGCGCTACAAACTGATGCTATAAGTATCGATGCCTTCGTCGCGAAGATCGATCCCTCTCAAAGCGGAACGAGGTCATTTATCTATGCGACCTACCTCGGCGGTGACTACGCTCAAGCAGGAGTTGATATTGCCGCCGACGCTCTGGGAAATGCCTATGTCTTGCTCTCGAGTATCAAGTTCCCAGGTCTTTTGGGGTATTCGCCTCCTCTTATCACCGGAATGCCTCTGACCTCCGGCGCGTTTCAGTCAAAGCCTGCGGCAGGCTACCTCGCTAAATTGAACCCGACAGGATCAGCACTGATCTTCTCGACCTATCTCGGCAGCGGCACCGACCAACTAGGGCATGGATACAAATCCGATCGGCCAGAATATTTTAACGGATTGGCTCTGGATGCAGTGGGGAACATCTATATTGCTGGTCTCACGCGCGTGTCCTACTTCCCGATAACTCCTGGGGCATTCCAACCTGCTTATATTGCGGGCCGTAATTGTGATTTATACGGGATGCCGTGTGCTGATGCTGTGGTTATGAAACTGAACGCGGCCGGATCGGCGCTCGTCTATTCTTCTTTTCTTGGAGGTGATTTTGAGGACAATGCAAAAAGCATTGCTGTAGATAAAGAGGGGAGCGTCTATTTTACGGGAGGAGCCAGTTCGAACGGTTTTCCCGTCACGCCCGGCGCTTATCAGATCGCAGCGGACTATGGTTACACCGCGAAGATCAGCGCCGATGATCGCAGCACCGATCTCGCCAGCGTCTCTGCCGCCAGCTTCAGCGCCTCGCCAGTTGCCGCCGAATCGATTGTTGCGGCCTTCGGCTCCGGTCTCGCGAATGGAATTTATCCTACCGGCAGCGTGCTGATGGAATCGCTCGGTGATGTCAGCGTCGTAGTCAAAGATAGCACGGGCAGTGAGCGGGCCGCATTGCTCTTTTACGTTTCGCCCGAGCAGCTCAATCTTCAAATACCGCCCGGCACCGCGGCAGGCATGTCAGCAGTCAGCGTCAAATACAAGGGCGCGAAGATCGCGACCGGAAACGTTGAGGTCGCGACCGTCGCGCCTGGCGTTTTCACCGCCAACTCAAATGGAAACGGCGTCGCCGCCGCCGCGGCATTGCGAGTCAAGCCCGACGGAACTCAGATCTACGAACCTGTCGCAGAGCTGAATGCGGAGCAGACTCGCTTTATTCCACGCCCGATCGACCTGGGGCCGGAGGGCGATCAAATCATTCTCGTCATCTTCGGCACTGGCTGGCGTTTTCGCACTTCTGAAAGCGCCGTGAAAGTGACAATTGGGGGCATCGATCTACCGGTGATCTATGCCGGTGATCAGCGGACCTATACCGGGCTGGATCAGATCAATGTCTTGCTGCCGCAGAGCCTGGCGGGACGCGGGGTAGTTGATCTGGTCGTCACGGCGGACAACAAGTCATCCAGGCCGGTAACGGTCAGCATCAAATGAGTTAGGGATTCTTCTCTTTCTCTTTCTTGACGAATTTGTCGGCGCTCAATTTGGGATTGATCTTGAACTTGGTGATCTCCCATTCCTCGTTAGGCGTGCCGCCCTCGCTCTTGGTCAAGCGGTGAGGAAGATTGATGCCGTTGACGCTCTTGTACTCGGCGAATGCCCAACGGTAATCGACCTCGGGCGCCTTTTCAAAAGCTTCCATCGCCTCTTTGCGGCGTTTTTCGCGCTCTTCTTCGGACAGTTGCGGCCGTTGGCCCTGTCCGCCACCACCCTCCGCGTTCGCCTGTGGAGGCCGCTGGCCGCCTTCCTGCCGTCCCGCTCCGGGCCCGCCCGGCCCTCGTCCCATCGGCCCGCGGAACAACTGTTTGCCCTTGTAGCTGAGCCCGACCAGCCGATGGCTCTGCTGGTCAATATACAGGCGGGTTTTGATCCCGTCGGATGTCGCGCCGTCGATGACATCGACCTTTCCGTTCGGTCCCTGGGCCTCGCCGACATAGCTGTATTTCATCGACAATGAAGAAGGAGTGATCAATAACCAGCCGAGCGTCAATTGGAGCAGCTCACGACGTTGCTGCTGTTGAAAGTAAGCCGCCATCGGCGAGTTGCCGCCGCCACCGCCGCCGAATCCACCGCGCATTCCGCCGCCACCAGGGCCGCCACCGCCAGGACCGCCTACCGCCATCACGCGGTCGTTCCAAAGATCGGTGCCGTTGATTGCGAGCGTGTTTGTCATGAACTGGTTAGTGGTGGTCCTTTTGATCTTGTCGGGCATGAGGATCTCGACCTCGACTTCGCTTTCGAATTGCCTCTCGCCGAAACTTTGACGCGCGCTGGCGGTTGCCGACAGACTTTGTAACGCTTTCAGTTTCGATTCGTCGCCGATTGCGGCGCGCGCTTGTTTAATAATTTGATCAGCCTTCGCCTCGGCATCGGCGTTTTGGCCGAAAGCCATCGCCGTCAGCGAAAAGACCAGCAATAATCCCGGCGCCAGTTGAGTCATCAATTTGCGCATTCAATTATCCTCCTCATGGGCAAATGGGCAAGTAGGTTGGCATATCATCAAGTAAATCGCCGGATAGATCGTCGATCCGGATTGGCGATTTGTCATCTCTGCCGTCTTTACACTATTCTGTTCAGTTCCCGCGGTCAAAAAGACCGAGGGAAGAGAGGGAGCCTAAATTATAAAGACAGGTGAAAAGAGATTTCGGTTTCAGTGCTTTTATCACCGGAACGAAGGAAATTTATGGCGCAAGTTGAGTCACAAAAAAATGACGGGGAGGCCGCAGCGGCAGCGCCCGCTGCGGCGCTGCCGGTGGTTGCGATCATCGGCCGTCCGAACGTCGGCAAATCGACTCTGTTCAATCGCTTGATCGGCGCGCGGCGTTCAATCGTCGGCGATCTGCCGGGGATCACCCGGGACAGGATTTACGGAGATGCCGAGTGGATGGGGAAGGCCTTCCGGGTCGTGGATACGGGAGGCATCGTTCCGGATGACGATGCGCTCATTCCGGCCAATATTTTCAAACAGGCTCGGGCGGCGATTGAGGAGGCCACATTGCTCCTCTTTGTCGTCGATGTGCGTGACGGCATCTCTCCGCTCGATGAGGAGTTGGCGAGGATCCTCCGGACGCTCAATCGCCCAGTCTTCGTCGTCGCGAACAAAGCGGATACGACGCGAGTCGCCGATCAGGCCGCCGAATTCCATCAATTCGGATATCAAGAAGTCATTCCAGTCTCGGCCGAGCACGGCGTGGGGATGGGCGATCTGCTCGATGCGATCGTCGAGCAGTTACCCTGGATTGAAGCGAAGCAACCCGAGCGCAATGAGATCAACGTCGCGATCGTCGGCCGTCCGAATGTCGGCAAATCTTCCTTGATCAATAAACTGCTGGGCGAAGAGCGGGTTATCGTCTCGCCGATTCCCGGCACCACTCGCGATGCGGTTGACAGCGTCTTTGAATCGCAGGATGAAGACGACAGTGCGATTCGATTACGGGTGATCGATACCGCGGGGATTCGCCGCAAGGGAAAGACGGAAGAGATGGCCGAAAAGCTCTCGGTCGTCATGGCGCGCAAACACATCGAGCGCGCCGATATCGTCTTGATGCTTATCGATGCCGTTGAAGGTGTGACGGCGCTCGATGCGCATATCGCTGGATATGCGCATGAAGCCGGCCGCTCGGTGATCATCATCGTCAACAAATGGGATTTGATCGAAAAGGATACTTATACCGTCAACCAGTATGAGGAGAAGATTCGAGAGGCGATGAAGTTTCTGGATTATGCGCCGATCATCTTTATCTCGGCCCTCACCGGACAGCGTGTTGTGAAGTTGCCCGAGCTCATCGCCAAGGCCAACAAGGCGCGTAACCTGCGGATTCCCACTTCGGCCCTCAATCAATTTTTTAACGATCATCTGGACCAACCCCGCGCGACGATTGCGGCCAAGAGCAGGCTCAAGGTCAAGTATCTAACACAGGCGGGAACGCGGCCCCCAACCTTCGTGCTCTTCACCACGGGCACTCGGACCAAGCTCCATTTCTCTTATGAGCGTTATTTGATCAATCGTCTCCGCGAGACATTCGATTTCTTCGCCACGCCGATTCGCATTAAACAGCGCAATCGGGCTCGCTAGTTTTGAGGAACTATGAGTAGATCCAATAAATTTCTGATTGTCGCCGGCGTCTTGATCATGCTCGTTGTAGTGGTCGGTGGCGTCTGGTGTTTCCTCTTCTTCGGCATCGCGCTCCCGATGACCCCCTCGATGGCG
>Ga0081539_10003054_pt1 | contig 21611 bp, 22 predicted proteins | sample TabmetS4T2R2_FD_71023 | JGI IMG/M metagenome (GOLD analysis project Ga0081539, IMG submission 71023) | Tabebuia heterophylla rhizosphere microbial communities from the University of Puerto Rico - S4T2R2 | ecosystem: Host-associated > Plants > Roots > Rhizosphere ...
CTGATCGACCGCTACTTCGATCTGCGACCGGCCTCGATCATCGACGCACTCGAGCTGCGCGCGCCGATCTACCGCCAGACGGCGGCATACGGCCACTTCGGCCGGCCCGATCTGGACCTGCCATGGGAGCGCACCGACAAGGCCGAGCTCCTGCGCGCCGACGCCGGCATCAAGACCGAGCCGGAGGCTGTGCCCGCCCGTTGGTCCTGCCGCGGCCTCATCGCTCGGCGACCATCTCGATCATCGTCCGCGCCGAGTCGGTTCTAGCCCTGCTCCGCGATCATACCGGCGACAGAGGTGTCCCTGCCTGAAGCGCCACGGCGGCGGGTGATCAGCTGACCAGCCAGTAGCACCGACAACGTGATCAGCAGCATCAAGGCGGCCACGGCATTCGTCGCAGGTGTGACACCGCGTTTGATCTGGCCGAAGACGAACAGCGGAATCGTCGAGGTGCCTTGGCCGTTCACGAATGTCGTGATCAGGTAATCGTCGAACGCGAAGGTGAACGACAGCAGGAACCCGGCAACGATGGCCGGTAGAAGCTGCGGAAACGTGATCTGCCAGAACGTTCGCCAAGGCGTCCCGTACAGGTCGAAGCTTGCCTCGACGTGTGTCCGATCCATGCCCGACAGGCGAGCCCGGACGAGCAGCAGCACGAGACTGATGTTGAAGAGCGAGAGCGCACCGACGATCGTGTGATAGCCGAATCCAATCTCGACGCCGGTAGCCTCGGTGACGAGACCCTCGCGACCGATGGTGCTCGCGAAGAAGACGAGCGTTGCGAGGGCGATGACGAGCTCGGGGACGATGACGCTGACATAGGTGAGGGCGTCGAATGGCATCCGGACCCATCTCGGCGCGCGCTGGAGGCCAAGCGCGGCCATGGTGCCGGCGATTGTCGAGATGATGCCGGTCGCAACGCCGACGATGAAGCTGTTCGTCAGGTGGCGTTGGATCTCCTTGCTCGCCAGGACTGCTTCATACCAGCGCAGGCTGAAGCCATCCCATTGGGTAACTCGCCGCTGGGTGCCGTTGAAGCTGAACACGACGACGACGACGATTGGCAGATACAGGAACAGGTAGACAAGCAGCGTGTGGCCCCGCAGCCACACCTCCACGAGCTGCCCGAAGCGATCGACGCGTGCGCGGGTCCGCCCACCGATCGTGCGGGCCGCCGGGATCGGGACCGCGGGCGCCGTCATCGCGTCACACGACGCTCACGTCGCGGACCTTGCGGCCGCGGTTCGTGAACCAGACATAGACCGTCACCACGACGAGCATGATCAGGATGAGGCCGACGCCGAGAGCGGACCCGGACGGCCAGTTGCGCCCCTCGAGGAAGCGCAGGTACAGCGCGTTTCCGATCGTGAAGACCTGGCCATAGCCGAGGATCTGGGGAATGACGTACTCGCCCATCATCGGAATGAACACCAGGATGCTGCCGGTGATCAGCCCGGGCAGAGCGATCGGCAACGTCACCTGGCGGAAGGTGGCCCAGCGACCCGCGCCGAGATCCTTCGACGCCTCCACCAGCGTGCGATCCATGCGCTCGAGGGTCACGTAGAGCGGGAAGACCATGAGCGGTAGATAGCCATACACCAGACCCAGAAGGACACCCGGCTCGGTGCCGAGGATCCGGAACTTCAGGTTGCCGGTGATGTCCTGGACGAAGCCGGCGATCCCGTCCTGGCCGAGGATGAGCAGCCACGCGTAGGTCCGGATGAGGAAGCTCGTCCAGAACGGGATGACCAACAGAACAATGAGCAGCGCCTTGCGTCGCGTCGCGCGCGTTGCGATGAAGTACGCGAGGGGCAGCCCGACGAGCAGGCACAGCGCCGTGCCCAGGATCGATAGTTGGAGGCTCGTCAGGAATGGATCCGGGTTCTTGAGCGCGGTGGCGTAATTCTCGAACGTGAATGCCGGCACATAGCCGCCATTGCGCGTTCGGTTGCCGAAACTGAATATGACGACGATCGCGATCGGGGCGACGAGAAGCACCAGATACCAAAGGCCTGCGGGCAGGAGCAGCGCCCCTGTCAGCAGGCGCCCGCGCCCGGCGCCGGGCACCTTGCCCCTGGGCGCCGGCGCAGCGATCGATGTCATCGGCCTCTCGCGATAAGCCGGGCTCAGCCCTTACCGATGCTCGACTTGAATTGCTCCCAGATCTCCTGTCGAAGCGGATCGGTCGACACGTCTTGCGCGCCTTCGAGCAGCCCGGAGTCGAGGACGGACTTCGGGACGAACACGGTTGGGTCGTCGAGGATGGCTTTCGGGACCAGCTTCGCGGCCTCGTCGTTAGGCGTGGCGTATCGGTTCGTGACCGTTTCCTTGGCCTGCACCTCGGGATCGTGAATGAAGTTCAAGAAGGCGTATGCCGAGTTCGGATGCGGCGGATCCTTGAAGATGGTCCACGTGTCCATCCAGTAGAGCGTCCCGTCCTCCGGGATTTGATACACGGTGTCCGCCGTTTCCTTCTTGTCGCGCAGGTCGGCAATGCCGCCCGTCCAGGTCAAGCCGAGGACGCATTCGCCACTCGCCAGCTGCGCATCGTACGTGTCGGAGTTGAGGGCGAGAACGTGGGGCGCGAGGCCCATGAGGAGCGTCCGTGCCTGTTCGAGCTCGTCCGGGTTCGTCGAGTTGAGGGAGTAGCCGAGTGATTTCAACGGCGCCACGAAGACATCGCCCGGCGAGTCGACGATCACGATCTTGCCGGAGTACTTCGGTGCCACCTCGAAGAACTGCTTCCAGGTCTTGATCTCGTCCTTGACCCATTTCGTGCGGACGGAGATGCCGGTCGTACCCCAGTCCTTCGGCAGGTGGTAGTTGTTCAGATTTGCCTTGTCGTCCTTGTAGAACTGCTGGAACTGGGGGTTGATCAACGCGGCGTTTGGCAGCTTGCTCCAGTCGATCTGCTCGATGAAGTCACCCTCGACCATCGCCTCGACGAACTCGGCGGTTGGGGCGCCGATGTCCCATTGACCACTGGCACCGCCCTGGAGCTTGGTTAGCAGCTCCTCGTTCGAGGCGTATGTGTCGTACGTGAACTCGTCGACCTTGAAGTCCTTCTGGAACTTCTTGATGTTGTCCGGGTCGACGTAGTCGGCCCAGTTGTACATGAACAACTTGCCCTCGGTCTCAGTCACGGCTACTGCCGACGGCGAGGCTGCGGCCGATGCCGACGGTGCGCTCGAGGCCGGGGCGCTCGAAGCGGATGCCGAGGGCGCCTGGGAGGTCGATGTTCCGCCCGTGCACGCGGCGATGAAAGCACTGAGGCCGGCGAGTCCGGTTCCTGCCAGGAAGCCCCGCCGGTTGACCCGAGCTCGCGCCATTCGCTCGAACAGCTGATCCAGATCCGTATTCGCCATCAGTCGCGCTCCTCCTACCCGGCTATTACCGGGTCACCACGAAACCTCAACCAACCAGGACGAGGTTCGCCTCCTCGTGCCAGCGCACCCGAACCGGATCTCCCGGTCCGAACCCCTGGCCTGTTGATGCCCCCACGACGTTCTGTCGGCGGGCGACGAGCTCGCCGACCTGCTGTGTCGCCACCCGGAATTCAGTCTGATCCCCGAGATAGGTGCCCTGGCTGATCCGGCCGGTGACGCTCGTCCAGCCGTCGGCATGGTCGGGCCCGTCGTCCGCCTCGAGCCGGAGGCGTTCGGGCCTGATTGCGACCGTCACCGGGTCACCCAGGCCTGGTGACGCACCCGGGTCGGTGACCGTCCCCGCCAGCCGCAGGCCGCTATCGGATTCCACCTCCGCTCGTCGAGACGATGCGTCGAAGGCGACGATCCGCCCATGGATCGGGTTCGAAACCCCGATGAAGTTCGCCACGAAACGGTTGACCGGTCGCTCGTACAGCTCCTCCGGCGTGCCGTGCTGCTGGATCCGGCCCTCGCTCATGACGACGATCGCGTCGGACATTGTGAGGGCCTCTTCCTGGTCGTGGGTCACATACACGAATGTGATTCCGACCTCGCGTTGGAGGGCCTTCAGCTCGAGCTGCATCTCCTTGCGGAGCTTGAGATCGAGGGCGCCGAGCGGTTCGTCGAGGAGAAGCACGGTCGGCCGATTCACGAGCGCTCGAGCGAGCGCGACGCGCTGCTGCTGGCCGCCCGACATTTCCCACGTCCGGCGCTTGCCATAGCCGGCCAGCCGTACGAGCTCGAGGGCCTCCTGGACGCGGCGCTGTTCTTCGCCCCGGCCGACCTTCCGCTGACGCAAGCCGTAGCCAACGTTCTGGGCAACGTCCATGTGCGGGAACAGCGCGTAGTGCTGGAAGACCGTGTTGACGTTGCGTCGGTAAGGAGGGACGCCGGCGACGGGCTGGCCGGCGAGGAGGATCTCGCCCTCGGTTGGCTGCTCGAAGCCGGCGATCATCCGCAGCGTCGTCGTCTTGCCGCAACCGGACGGGCCGAGGAGGCTGTAGAACGTGCCGCGCGCGATCCGAAGCGTCATCCGGTCGACCGCCACGACGTCGCCGAAACGCTTCGTGACATTGAGGATCTCGACGTCCGCGATGTCCGCGGTCGTCTGGCTAGGCGCAGCCGCACTCGCCACACCGACGAGCTCCGTCGCGGCCTCCGCGTGACGGTTCTCCGGGGACAGCGAGACGGTCAACCGTCCTCCTCAGCGCTGACCTGACCGGCCCAGGCACGCTGTAGCCCTGCTACAGGTGGCGCGAATGGTACGAGCGCGGGATCGGCAGAGTCAACGGTCTACTCCTACGAAATTCGCACGTCCACTTCTCGATTGGTCCTTGAAACGAAGCGACATGTAGTTAGACTTCAGCCCGAGTGCGGCCGTGGACCAGCCGATGGAGGGGCGTCTTGGCGACACAGCTTCAGCTCGGTTCCCGCATCCGGTCACTGCGCCAGGCCCGCCAGTTGACCCTCCGCGAGCTGTCCGAGCGAGCAGGCGTCACGGAGAGCTTTCTGTCGCAGGTCGAGCGGGAGGTCGCGACGCCGTCGATTGCGTCGGTCCAGCGCATCGCTCACGGTCTCGATCTGTCGATCGCCCAGCTGTTCGCAGAGGAAGGCTCGGGCGGCCGTGTCGTGCGTCGCGAAGCGCGACGGCGCGTCGAATACCCGGGTCTCAAGGCGGTCGACGAATTCCTCACCACGAATCTCACCGGCCGGCTACAGGTCATCCTCTCGACGATCGAGCCAGGCGGCGGTACCGGCGAGGAGCCCTACACGCACGACTCGGACGAGGAGGTCGTGGTCGTCCTGACGGGCCAGCTCGATCTGTGGGTGGGCGAGGAGCACTACTTGCTCAACGAGGGCGACGCGATCACGTACCCGTCGCGCGTCCCGCACTGGAACATGAACCGCGGCGAGACACCGGCGTCGGTGCTGTTCTGCCTCACGCCACCGAGCTTCTGACGAGCGGGGGCTCCTGTCGGCGACAGGGCCGACCGACAGGACGTCAATGCGAGTGACATCGTGCTGCAGGCGTGGGCTGCGGCTGAGGCAAGGGACGGCACAAGCGGGCGCACATAGAATGAGCGGCCCATGTATGCCGTGATCCTCGCGGGCGGCGGCGGTACCCGGCTCTGGCCCCTGAGCCGGCCGGAACGCCCTAAGCCGTTCCTGCCCCTGCTCGGCGAGGCGTCGCTCCTGCAGCGAACGGTCGCCCGGATCGAGCCGGTCGTCGGCGCCGACAACATCTACTGCGTTGTCGATCAGCGGCACGGCCACCTCGTCCGCGAGCAGGCGCCCGGCGTCGAGCTCCTGGTCGAGCCGAGCGGCAAGAACACCGCGCCGGCGATCACCCTCGCCGCGGTTGCGATCGAGCGGCCCGACGACGAGGTCATGCTCGTCCTGCCGGCCGACCACGCAATCGACGACGAAAAGGCGTTCCGCGACGTGATCGAGGTCGTCACCGGGCATCTGGCGACGGGCGTCTTCGGGATCGAGGACCCGCTCGTCACGCTGGGCATCAATCCCAGCCACCCCTCGACCGACTACGGCTACCTGCGACCCGACACGATGCACGGCTCCCGGATCGACGGGCTGCACGCCTATCCGCTGCTCGCCTTCGAAGAGAAGCCGGTCGAGGCCCGCGCTCGCGAGCTCATCAACCTGCCGGGCATCGCCTGGAACGCGGGCATGTTCGCGTGGCGACGCCGAGCGATCCGCGCGGCGCTCGAGAAGTACACCTCACTGCTCATGCTCATCGAGCAGGCCCATGCGAGCGACCTGGCGTTGTCGATGGCCTATGAACGGATCAGCCCGATCTCGATCGACTACGCGGTCATGGAAGGCGCCGCGGGCGACCACCAGGTCGTGATGGCCTCGCTCGACGTGGGCTGGAGCGATCTGGGCAGCTGGACCGCGCTCCTCGAGGCGATCGGCGTGCCGGGCATCGAAGCGCGGGTTGTCCAGCCTGGCGAAACGGTCGAGGTTGCGAGCGACGATCTCGTCGTCGAGCGGAACGGGGACGGTCTCGTCGCCGCCGACGCGAAGGACGCTACGATCACCGCCTACACGACCCTCGCCCTACTCAAGGGCGCTCGCCCGTTCGAGGCCCAGGTCGGCGAGCTCCTTGCCCGATGCTCCGCAACGGAGGCCCACGCGTGACGAACATCGCTGTCGCGCCCGAGCCGACGACGATCGTCTTCGGCACTGACGGCTGGCGGGCCCGGGTGGCCGATGAGTACACCTTCGAGAACGTTCGCCGTTGCGCCGACGGGGTCGCTCGATACGTCGTCGAACGCAGCGAGCAGGCGAAGGGCATCGTCGTCGCCTACGACCGGCGGTTCGCGTCGGAGCACTTTGCGGCCGCCGCGGCCGAGGTCGTCCTCGCCCACGACATCCCGGTCGCCTTTGCCGCCCGAGCCGTCCCGACGCAGATGTCGTCCTACGAGGTCGTCGAGCGAGGCGCGGCGGCCGGCATCGTCATCACCGCGAGCCATAACCCGTGGACCGACAACGGCTTCAAGGTCAAGGCACCCAGCGGCTCCGCGGCCGGGCCTGAGATCCTCGCCGTCATCGAGGACCAGATCGCCCGCAACGGCGGACGCGCGATCGAGCGCCGGCCGTTTGCCGACGCCGAATTGGCCGGCCTCGTCGACCGCTTCGATCCCTACGACGGCTACGAACGGTTCGTCCGCCGCACGGTCGACCTGGATGCCTTGAAGGATGCGGACGTCCACGTCCTTGTCGAGCCGATGTGGGGCGCCGGCGCCGGCTGGATCAGCCGGCTCCTTGCGGGCGGCCGCATTCGGGTCACGGAGATCCACCAGGAGCGAAATCCGTACTTCGGTGGGGTGAACCCGGAGCCGATCCGGCCGAACGTCGACGAGTCCCTTCGTCTGCTCGCCGGCGGAAGCTACGACATCGGCCTGCTTCTCGATGGCGACGCGGACCGGGCCGGGGCGGCGGATGAAAAGGGCACCTTCATCCACCAGCTCCAGGTGACGGGCTTGCTCATCTACTACATGGCCGAACACCGCGGCCTCCGGGAGCCCGTCGTCATCAGCGTCAATAACACGTCGATGGCTCGCCGGTTGGGTGAGCGCTACGGCATCGCCGTTCACGAGACGTCGGTCGGCTTCAAGTACATCGGCCCGAAGATGATCGAGACGGGCGCGATGATGGGCGCCGAGGAGTCCGGCGGGTTCGGGTTCGGGATGCATCTGCCCGAGCGAGACGGGATCTATGCCGACCTCCTGCTGCTCGACCTCTTCCTGCGGGAGAAGGCCGCCGGCCGGTGGCCCGTCTCGAGAGCGCTCGAGCACTTCCACGAGATCGCGGGCCCGTCGTGGTACCGGCGGATCGACGTGCACGTCGACCGGGCCGCGTATCCGGAGACGAAGCGGCGTCTGCAGGTGGATCTCCGCGAAAACGGCCCGGACGCGCTCGCCGGGATGGCCGTTACCGAGACCGTGCCACTGACAACCAACGACGGTTTCAAGTTCTTCACGACGGATGGCTCGTGGCTGCTCATCCGAACGTCCGGCACCGAGCCCCTGGTCAGGGTCTACACAGAAGCGACTTCGGAGAGCGCACGCGACGCGATGCTCGTCTCGGGCGAGGCGCTGGTCCGCGGCTCGTGAGCGATGTGGTCCGTGCGCCGGCCTCGGGCGGGGAGGGAGCGCTCCCGAGGCGTGTCGACAAGCCGTGGGGCAACGAGCTGATCTGGGCCCTGACGGATCGGTACTGCGGGAAGATCATCACGATCGAGACGGGCAGCCGGCTCTCGCTCCAGTACCACGAGCGCAAGGACGAGTGGATCCACGTCACGAGTGGTCGGTTGCTCCTGGAGCTCGAGGACGATGCCGGGGAACTGGTCAGTCGCGAGCTGGGGCCTGGCGATGGCGCGCACGTGCCGGTCCTCCGGAAGCACCGCTACACGGGCCTCGAGCGGGTCGAGCTGGTCGAGGTTTCCTCGCCCGAGATCGACGACGTCGTCCGCCTTCAGGACGACTATGGGCGGGAGGGAACGTCGGCTCCCTGAGGACCGCCGGCTAGGACCGTTTTCGGGGTTACCGGCACCCGCAGTCGGGGTGTAACCTTGAGCCGCGACCGCTGTCACCGGTCGGGTGCACGACCGGACGGGCGGCCCGCTCAGCGCCCAGGGGGGCGACGGAGGTCAGTCGCGATGCACAGCTCTCTGATCGGCAAGGTCGAGAAGGCGAATCGCTACGCGCGCGAGCTCGATCGGATCACGATCGACCGGCTCTCGCTCACCTTCCGTGGCGATAACGACACCCACCACGTCAGTCTCGACGCCGGAACGTGGCATTGCACCTGCCACTATTTCGAGAGCTGGGGTTCCTGTGTCCACCTCCTGACACTGCAGAAGATCATGGGCGTCATGCTGCCCGAAGAAGCGCAGGTCTCGATCTTCTCGGCACAGCCCGTTCCGAGCGCCTGATATTCGCCGGCGAGCGGCGGGCTCGTCGGCGGCCTGGTCCGGGTCTCACGGATCAACGTCCAGGGCGCGACGAATGCAGATGCCGTCCGTCACGAACACGACTTCTGTCCTGAGGAGCGCCAGGCCGCAGGCTGTCGACGTCCATGCACCAGCCTCGCGGTCGTACCGCGTCACGGCGCCCTGACCCGTGAACCGATAGATCGTGAGAACCGCTTCGCCCTCCGTGCCTCGAGCCTGGCTGACGAATTCGACTGCTTGGGCGGCCAGCACGCGGTCACGGAAGCAGCGACGGGCATCTGTCTGCCAGGGTCCGCCGAGATCTGCCGTTTCGACGCCGCAGAGCGGAAGCGGGTCACGGTCCCTGACCTCGTTGGGCTGCGGTCCCGCGATCCGGGCGATTGCGCGACGCGGCGTCTCGAAGGTTGGGACGTCGGGGGGCGACGCATCGCGCACGGGCAAGGTCGTCACGTAGCCGCCATCCCGGGCCAGTGACACCTCGACGACGAGGTCACCAGCTGGACGGCTCTGAATCGCGACCCAGGCATGGTCCTCGCGGCGAGCCGGGCACGTTGGCGAAACAGGGTCGCATCGGGGTTTGTACTGGAGGTAGACACGCTCGACATCTGCGGCGCCCGCACCGAGTGACTCGAGCGCCGACTTCAAGCCTCGGCCGCAACTGATCAGGCGGTCGCCGGCACCCCCGCCCCACGATTCGCACAGCTGCGTGATGCGTGTCGGGTCGTACGGCGATGGCGCCGGGGTCGCGTCCAGCTCCAGGGACGCCCTCGCAGCGTTGCTGGCGACGGGGAGGACTGGCGTCGGAGCTGAGCTCACCGCGGGTGAAGCCGGCAAGGTCGGCGGCACAGTCAGCGAGCAGCCGAGGCAGAACGACAGCAGGGCGGCCAGGCTCGAGGCCCAGGCCGCCCGCCGTCCGGTCATCACCGAGCGCCCGAGAGCGGACACCCGACGGTCGTCCAGTTGATGGACCACGTGACCTCGTTTGACGTGTTCAACGCGCGCTCGGTACTTGGGGAGTACCAGCGAGCGCGGTAATCCCAGAGTCCGCTTGCGTCCGAGCTGATCATCGACGACCAGTTGTCGCCACTCGCGGCACTCGTTGCGGTGGCGGTGAAGGCCGAGTTCGTCCACGTCGACGCCGTCGAGCGCTTGCGATCGATCCTGAGAACACGGCCCTCGAGCGGCGTGCCGCGCAGATCCTTGTACGCACTGCTGCTGCCGACGGCGAGCCGACCGCGCACCAGAACGCCGCTACTCATGCAGCGCGTGTAGCTCGTAGCCGACGTGATTGTCAGGCTGGTATTGAGCCCCTTTGCGCCATCGCCCGGGACGATGTCGAAGCAGTCGGCGTAATGGCCTGCCGGGTCGGCGACCCCGTACTCGAGCTGGGCACCTGCCTCGTCACACGGCAGGAAATTTGGACGGTTCCAGTTGCTCGGCGAGCCGTTCGGGGTCGGCGTGACGGACTGCATGATCGACTCGCCGTCGGCGAGCGAATTGTGGTTACGGGTCAGCGTGTTGTGCGTGCTTTCGTGGGCCAGGACGCGCCGGACGGAGAAGCAGACCGAGGTCCGGAAGCCATCGTCGGGAAGCACGTCGTTGCAGGTCTTGTTGCGATCCCACCACAGCCAGGTCGGCTTGCTGGCAGAAGGGATCGTGCGAACGTAGATCGCGAAGCCAATGTTGCCGCCGGCCGGGTTGCAGCCGAGCCATTCCGTGCTACCGGTACAGGGCGAGCCAGCCTGGGCCGTGTAGAAAATGGTTCCGCCGCCGGCATTGTCGCCGCCATTGCTGTACTGGGGAACTGCGCTGTTGTTGACGGACAGCGAGTCCCAGCTGGTCTCGAGGGTGGACTCGGCCGCGGTCTTGAACCAGGCGGGATAGTTCAGGCTGGCAAAGTGAAAGTCGAGGACGCGTCGCGCATCGCCGGGCGAGTGCGGGTAGAGATCGTCATGGCCCGGCACGGGCTCACCGGCAACGGCTGACCCGGTCACGAGCATGGCACAGAGCACGGCGCCGGCAATGCCGGCCAATCGGTGAAGCATGGTCAGCCCCTTACTCGCCCGGCAGGAGCTGCAGATCTCGGCCGATCGCACTACCTGCCTGGACGTCGATGATGTCGGCCGTCGACTGGCCGGTGCCCGACAGGGCTTCCGCAAAGTCGCCGCGGCCGATGACGACCGCCTCGGGCGTTGACAGCTGCGCCCAGACCTGCGGCCAATGGCCGTCGCGGACCCGCTCTGTCAGATCCGCTGCCCGTCCGGTCGCGCCGATGCGGGCGACCGCCCATCCAGCTGGGCGCGAGCCGACGAGTCCGACGACCGAGCCGCCGGCAGCCGCGACGGGGTTCATCAGGATCGAGTCTCGGAGACGCCAGATTTCGCGACCCGTCGCGAGTTCGCGCGCGGAGATCCACTTGAACTCGCCGTCGGTGAGGATCATGGCGCTATCGGTGATCGCTCGTAGGAATCCGGTCTGACGGCTGCTGCGAACGAGTCGCCCGGATGACACGTCGATGACCTGGACGTCACACAGGTCTGCAGCGCAGAGGTAGGAAGCCGCCCGACGACCACTCGCCGACACGAACACGTCGCCCCGGCTGGCTGAGACGCCAAGGGCTTGCGGAAATGGGCGTTCCGGTACGACGGTCTCGAAGCGTCCGGAGCCCACGCGGACGACTGCCAGTCCGCCATCGCTCGTCGCCGTGGCATCGCCATAGCCTGTGACGACCAGGTCGTCACCGCTGAATGCGCCTGCCGAAATCCAGATCGAGCTATCGAGGTCAACCGCGACCGAGCCGGTGCGCCACTCGCGTAGTCGAACGTGCGAAGTGCCGTTGGACGTTGGAAGCGTGGATGCGACATATCGACGGCCGATGGCAATCGCCGTCTCCGCTCGCGGGAGGGCCTGTCGCTTCGTCGAACCGGCCCGACCGTAGACCCAGGCGCCATCTCCGCGCTGGGCCAGCCAGGCTCGTGCTGAAACGACGTCCGGAATGCGATCCAAAGCGGGCCGGCTGACGGTCTCGCCATCCGGGTGGTTCCCATGCCCGATCAGCGGTGTTGCTATCACCGGGGTCGCGAGCGCGATTGCACTGAGTGCGAAGATCGGAGGCCCAAGCCCAATGAACCATCGTCTCTCCATTCCTGACCTCCTCCGGCGGTTGTCGATTTGGCGGGAGGAGGGCGAGGCGGAGATCCTCGCAGGCGGCTCTTATCCACCACGTATCTGCGGCTCAACTGCGCCTTGTCGGCGACCGTCCGTGCTACCCTGCCGGGACAACACGAACAGGCCGCGATGGTCGCGAAGCCGGTGTGATTCCGGCACAGTCCCGCTACGGTGAACCCCTCCTGAAGGAGGTGGAAGTCCGGTCGCCGACCCTCGCGGAGGTTGCTCGAACCTTCGAGAGAAAGGGAAGGCACACATGCGATCGTCGTTCCAGCCCCTCCTTCGAGCGTCGAAGCGAGGGGTTCGTTTTCGCCTGGCCATGCTCGCGGCGTTCGTGGTCATCGTCCTGACGGCAGGCTGCAACCCACCAACCGCGCCGACCACATTGCCGCCGGATGCCACGGGCTCGATCCTGCCGGCCCTGACTGGAACGCCGCCGGCAAGCCCATCGGCGGCGACCTCGTACCCGCTCACCCTGGTCGATGACGACGGCACGACCATCGACATCCCGAGGTACCCGCAGAAGCTCGTGTCGCTCACACCGGCGACGACCGAGATCCTCTTCGCGATCGGGGCAGGCGATCGGTTGGTCGGCAAGGTCGAGGACCCCGCCAACTTTCCGCCTCAGGCGGCCGAGTTGCCGGTCGTCGGCCCCTTCAACGCAATCGATGTCGAGAAGATCGTGGGTCTCGGCACAGATCTGGTGATCGCGGGTGGCAGCGGAGGCACACAGCCGGAGGTCATCGAGAAGCTGCGCTCTCTCAAGATCCCGGTTCTGGTCGTCTACGCGCCCGACGTCGAGGGCGTCCTCAAGGACATCGAGCTGACAGGCCAGGCAGTCGGCAAGGCCGAAGCTGCCAGGGACCTATCCGCTTCGATGCGCGCCGGCTTCGACCAGGTAGCCAGTGCGACCGCCTCGCTCGACAAGCCGCGGGTCTTCTACGAGACCGGCGATACGCCGTCCATCTTCGGCGTGGCAGACAAGAGCTTCGTCGCGTCGATGATCGAGCTTGCCGGGGCTCGGCCCATCACGACGGGAAGCTCGACGAACTGGCAGATGTCGATCGAACGGCTAGTCGACAAGGATCCGCAGATCATCCTGCTCGGGGACGCCGCATACGGCGTGACGCCCGAGGCGGTCAAGGCTCGGTCCGGCTGGGCCGGCCTGACCGCCGTGAAACGCGACGCGATCGAGCCGGTCGACGACATCATCATCACCCGGCCCGGCCCGCGTCTCCTGGACGGCCTGCGGACACTCGTCGGGGCGATCCACCCCGACGCCGAGTTGCCCGAAGGCTCCGGCGCCGCGACCGCGTCGCCCGCTGCGTCGGCCGACTACTGACGTGGCCACCCGGGCGGAAACGCTCCCGGTCGGATCGCCGACCGACCTGCTGGCCCTCGGTCGCAGGCCGCTCGTCGTGGCCGGCATCGGACTGGTCGGGCTCGTTGTCGCGCTCATCGCGGGCGTTGCGCTCGGCACGGTGCCGGTCGCCCCGGCGGACACTGTCGCCATCCTGGCCCATCACGTCTTTGGCCTCGATATTGGCCGAGCGCTCTCGCCTGCGACGGACACGATCGTCTGGGATCTCCGGCTGCCGAGGATCCTGACCGCGATGCTCGTCGGGGCTGGGTTGGCCGTCGCCGGGACGACGTTCCAGGGCCTGCTCCGGAACCCGCTCGCCGACCCATACGTGCTGGGAACGGCGTCCGGGGCAGCCCTGGGAGCTGCCATCGCCGTCCTCATCCCGGTGCGTTTCGTCGTCCTCGAATTCGGGCTGCTCCATGGCCTCGCCTTTGCCGGAGCGATGCTAGCCGTGCTCGCTGTCTACCGGCTGTCGCGCATCAGCGGGCTGGCGCCGTTGACCGGCCTCGTTCTTACCGGCTACGCGCTCGGCTCGTTGCTCGCGGCGGGCCTGGCGATGGCGATGTACCTCTCCGGCTCTGCGCTTCGCCAGATCTTCACGTATCTCATGGGCGGTTTCGATGCCGCGTCCTGGGGCCGATTCGCGGGCGCCGCGCCGCTCGTGATCATCGGCACGCTCCTCATCTTCGCCCGGGCGCGCTCGCTCAACGGGCTGCTGCTCGGCGAGGAGGGAGCCAGCCATCTCGGCATCGACGTCCGGCGCGAGCGCGTGCTCCTCCTCGCGCTTGGCTCGCTGATCACCGCGGCCGGCGTCGCCGTCGGCGGCCTCATCGGCTTTGTCGGGCTCGTTGCGCCACACGTCATCCGCCTCATCGTCGGGCCGAACGCTCGGCTGGTCCTGCCGCTCTCGGCGATCTTCGGTGCGGCACTCATGGCCTACGCGGACATCGCGGCACGACTCCTCGGGGAGATCCCGGTCGGCGTTGTCACTGCAGTCATCGGCGCGCCGTTCTTCATGTACCTGCTCCGGCACGCACGGACGGGCTACGAGCTGTGACCGTCTTCGCTGCGGGAGAGGCGATCCTGTCGCTGGAGGGGGTCTCGGCCCGCTACGGGCCGCGGACGATCGTGGCAGACCTGAGCCTGACCGTCGGAGGAGGCGAACGCCTGGCCCTCGTCGGCCCGAATGGCGCGGGAAAGACGTCTCTGCTGCGCCTCTTGACTGGAGTCCTGGAGCCGTCGGCCGGCACGATCCGCATCTCCGGCGAGGCCATCGGCGGTATGTCGCGCGAGCGCCTGGCTCGGAACATCGCGGTCGTCCCGCAACTCGCTGCCCTGCCATTTGCGACACGGGTCGAGGAAGTCGTCGCGCTGGGCCGGCTGCCACACGAAGATCCGCTGCGCGGTCTGCGCCCTATAGACCGAGCCAGGGTCGGTGCGGCAATCGAGCGGGTCGGGCTCGGACGGCTGGTCGGCCGCGACGCGCGCGAACTGTCGCTGGGCGAGCGGCAGCTCGTCCTCGTGGCGATGGCAATCGCGCAGGACGCACCGATCGTCGTCCTCGACGAGCCGACGGTCCACCTCGACATCCGTCACCAGGTCGATGTCATGGAGCTCCTTGTCGACCTCAACGTGCGTGACGGCACGACGATCGTCGCCGTGCTCCACGACCTGAATCTCGCCGCTCGCTACTTCCCACGGATCGTCGTCATGGCCGCGGGCCGGCTGGCGGGTGACGGACCGCCGTCGACTTCCCTGGCAGCCCAGCGGATCCGGGAAATCTTCGGTGTCGATCCGGCGGTGCTCGCTGGGGCGTGGCTTTCCGCATCGACACCCGAACCCGCAGACACCGGAATCTCATGAGCGCGTGGACCGAGAAGCTGGCGAGCAGGACGCAGGACGGCCGCGCCTTCGCCGCCAACGTCGCCGCCGCAACGGCTCTCCTCACGCGGGTGCCGGTGGTTGTCCGTCCGGACCTGGTTGGCGCCGCTGCGTTCGGTGCGATCGGGGCGCTGATCGGAGCCGCGGGCGGCCTCGTCGTGATCCTCTTCGCCCCCGTCTCTGCCCAGGTCGCGGCGATCCTGGCGATCACCGTGATGACACTCCTCAGCGGTGCGCTGCACCTGGACGGCCTCGCCGATACCGCCGATGCCCTCGCCGCCCGGGATCCCGACGCCGCCGAGCGGGCCAGACTCGATCCACGCATCGGACCGGCGGGCCTGATCGCCATCGTGCTCGTTCTCGGGCTCGAATGGACGGTGGTCCTCGCCCTGATGGACGCCATCGGTGCCGTGGCCGCTGCCGCGGGACTCGTGATGGCAACGTCGATCGCGAGATCCGCGGCCGCGCTGACGCCGGTCATTGGCGCACCTCGGCCGCGTCCCGGCTTCGGCTCGTGGTTCGCCGACCGGGTGACGCGCAGGGACGCCGTGCTCTCGATCGCGACGACACTGGCCATCGCCGCGAGCCTGGCCCTCGTGATGGGCAGGCCGATCTTTCTCGCGGCGGCCATCGTCGGTGTCGTCGGAGGAGTGTTCTGGGCACGGATCCTGGGACGGCTGCGACATGGCCTCGACGGCGACGCGCTTGGCGCGATCATCGAACTGACGAGTGCCTCGACACTCCTCGCCCTCCTCTTAGCCGCCTGATGGGTCGCCCGCTCGTCCTTGTCCTCGGCGGCACGCGCAGCGGCAAGAGCACCCACGGGCTGCAGCGCATCACATCGCTCGCCGGCGAGGAATCGGTCGCCTATCTCGCGACCGCGGTTGGCGTCCAGGGCGAGGACCCCGAGCTCGACGATCGCATCGCTCGCCACCGGGCAGTTCGGCCGGCGAATTGGCAGACGATCGACGTCGGCGTTGACCTCCCGGCGGCGATCAGAGCCGCCATGGCGGGCCCGCCTGACCGACCGATCCTGCTCGACGGGCTGACGCTCTGGCTGTCGGCGCTTGTCAACGGTCTGGCGTTCGAGCTCGACGATGTTCTCGATGGCCCGGTCGCGGCCGGTCTGACCGCGCTCGACCGGCACGAGGGACCAGTCGTCGTCGTGAGCGACGAGATCGGCCTCGGGATGGTGCCAATGGACCCGCTCGGTCGGGCCTTCCGTGACCTCCAGGGCATCGTCCACCAGCGACTCGCCGCCATGGCCGACGAGGTGACCCTCACCGTGGCCGGGCTACCGCTGCACCTGAAGCACTCGACGGAGCGCTCATGAGCCGAGCCCTCGACGCCCTGGCCGGAGTACGGCCGCTCGACCCTGTGGCAAAGCGAGACGCGGTGGCGCACCTGGACTCCCTGACAAAGCCGCCCGGTAGCCTCGGTCGCGTCGAGGAGCTGGTCATCTGGCTCGCGGGTGTCACCGGGCAGGCCGCGCCCGCGGTCGATCGGCCGGTCGTGATCGTTGCCGCGGCGGATCACGGTGTTGCACGCGACCATGAGGTTTCCGCTTACCCGCCGGAGGTGACCGCCCAGATGGTGGCCAACTTCCTGGCCGGCGGGGCGGCGATCTCGAGCCTCGCCGGTCTCGCGGGCGCGGAGGTCGTCGTACTCGACGTTGGTGTCGCATCGACGATCCCCGATGTCCTGACCGACGGGCACGCCCGCCTCGTTTCAGCACCTGTGGGGCAAGGGACGCGCGACATGACGAACGGTCCTGCGATGACACCGGACGACGTGCACCAGGCGATCGAGGCCGGCTTTGAGACGGCCGAGCGCGAACTCGATTCCGGGGCGAACGTCATCGCGATCGGCGAGATGGGGATCGGCAACACGACAGCCGCCAGCGCGGTCGTTGCCGCAGTCACGCGCAGGCCGCCCCGTCAGGTGACCGGACGCGGAACGGGCATCAACCCCGCGACTTGGCAACGCAAGGTCGAGACGGTCCGCCTCGCCCTCGATGTGAACGGTCACCCGACGGAACCTCTCGACATCCTGGCAGCGGTCGGCGGCTTGGAGATTGCCGCGCTCGTCGGGGTCATCGCCGCGGGCGCCTCGCGCGGCGTGCCCCTCGTGCTCGATGGCTTCATCACAGCCGCCGCGGCACTGATCGCGTCCGAGCTCAACCACGCTGTCGTGCCGCGCCTCGTTGCCGGCCATCGCTCGATCGAGCCAGGGCACCGGATTGCTCTGGAGCACCTCGCCTTGCGGCCGTTGCTCGAGCTCGACATGCGGCTCGGCGAGGGGACCGGTGCCGTGCTGGCCCTCACACTCATCAAGGCTGCTGCCGCGGTCCGGGACGGCATGGCGACGTTCGAGTCGGCCGGCGTGAGTGGCCGCACCGGATCCGCGCATGGGGTTGGCCTGGGCCGATAGGGGAAGGCGCCGTGCTACCCTCGGGCCATGACCCAACGGCGGCCGGGAGCCGCGGTCTTGCCTCGACATTCCTTCCATGGTGCGGCGGTCGTGCTCTGCCTCGCGATCGTTGCTGCGTGCGGATCGGCGACAAGCTCGTTTCCCACCCTCCCGACAACGCAGCCGGCTGGCACTACCGGCGAAACCCCGACGAGCGGCCCGACCACCACCGACGAGCCTGCCTTATCGCCGTCGCCGATTGCCACGTCGAGCCTGGCCCCCTCCGAGTCGCCGCTGGCGACTCCGTTGGCCTCGATCCATCCCGCGGTCGAGTGCACGGGCACCGATGAGAACCGTGACTTCTTCGCCGACATCGCTGCCTCGGTCGAGTGGACCGTGTACTGCCCGGTCCTGCCCGACGGCTGGGTCGTCGACACCGGCAGCTATCGGCTCGCCAACGGCGGCAAGCTCGAGATCGCGTATCGCAATCGAACCGGCTCCAGGCTCGAGCTTCACGAGGGCGCCTTCTGTGGCGACGGCTCCGGTTGCGCTCCTGCCGGCTCCCCTGTCGGTCAGGCGAATTTCGGCGATCGTGCCGGGACGCTCATCACGGGCGACGATGGCGCGTGGGCCGTCTCGGTCGATGCCGGAAAGTCAGTGAGTTGGCTCGCGGTGGGCCGAGGACTCGATGAAGGGACCTTCCGCGACGCCGCTGCCGACCTGATCCGCGTCGGCGGCTGAGGCGAAGCCGGCTAGGCGCGCTTCCGCTCGAGATCGAGGAACGGCAACTCGACGACCCGCGATTCGACCCGGCCGCGGCGGCCCTCCACCGTCCACTCGACCTCGACCCGGGTGCCGGGTCGCTCGTGGGTCGGCGGCACGGAAGCGAGCGCGATCGCCTGCTTGAGGATCGGGCTCCAGCCGTGACTCGTGGCCTTGCCGATCTGGGCACCACGCTGGCCGAACACCGGAACCGCCGAACGATCGACGGTCGGTGAGATCGCGGGCGGCAGTCCCTGCTCGCTGAACATGCCCTCGATGTCGTACCAGTCGAGCTGGAGCCCGACGAGCCGCCGTTGCGGTCCGCCGGCGCGCTGCTCACGCTCGAGCGCGAGGCGGCCCACGAAGTCGCCCTTCTCGAAGCTCACGAGGCGTCCGAGGCCGATCTCGAAGGGCGAGTAGTTCTGTTCGGGGTTGATCGCGTGGCGAGCAGACGTGTAGTCGACCTCGAGGAGGATCAGGCCGGCTTCCAGACGAACGACGTCGAGGGCGAGCATGCCTGCGGGCCTGATCCCGTATGCCCGGCCAGCGTCCATGACCGCGTCCCAGACGCGCGTCGCCCGTCGAGCCGGGATCCAGAGCTCGTATCCGAGATCGCCCGTGTAGCCCGTGCGCGAGACGTCGATGGCGACGCCCGCGATCGTGGCACTGCGGCGCCGGAAATAGCGGAGGTCGTCGAACGACTCGCCGGCCGCTGCCTCCAGGACGTCGCGCGAGAGCGGCCCCTGGAGAGCGAGCGCCGCCACGCTTTCGGTGACTTCCTCGATCTCAACATCGAGGCCGCGCGCGTTCAGGCGCAGCCAGCGGAGTTGTGGATCGGCGGCGGTCCAGCGGTACGAGTCGTCGTCGAGCCGGTGGACCGTGCCGTCGTCGATGACTTTGCCGAACTCGTCGCACCATGGCGTGTAGACGACCTGGCCGGGCTTGATCTTCGTGGCATCGCGGGTGATGACCCGGTCGACGAGGCGTTGCGCGTCCGGGCCCGCCACGCGGTACTTGTAGAGCGGCGAGACATCGATGAGCGCCGCGGCTTCGCGGATCGCGTTGTACTCGATGTCGTGGAAGTCGGCATACGCGCTCGTCGCGAAGTAGCCCGACCACTCCCGCCACTGCATCTTGCGATTGAGGGCCGCGGTGCGCGGGTGGAAGGCGGTGCCGACGCTCATGCCGGCGAGTATGCCCGAGCCGGCGCCAACCGATACCGCTACCCGTAGAGAAGGACGCTAACGCCCTGTGCCTCAAGATCCCTGGGGTTTCGAGTAACGACGGTCGCTTTGTTCGACCAGGCGAAACCGGCGATCAATGCATCCGCGAGCGTTCGGTGCGACGTCTGCCCTCGGCGTCGTCGCGATTCGCCGGCCCAGCGCGCGGCCTCCGGCTCGATCTCCACGTATTCGAGCACGTCGAGCAGCCGGGTGACGGCGGCGCGCTGTTCGTCGTCCCCGGCCGACAACGTTTCACAAGTGATGACATCGCAAGTCAGCATGTCGTTAGGTCCCTCGAACAACTCGCCGAGCACATTTCGGGCTGCCGTAAGCCCGTTCGCCCAGTCGATGATGAGCGTCGAGTCGAGGACGTAGTTCACAGGGGACGATCCTCGCGGCTGGCATTGACGAAGTCGATCACGTCATCCGGGCTCATCCAGCCAGGCTTGCCGACCATGACGCCGAATGTCTCTTCGAAGACCCTGCGGCGCCGATCCCGCTTTACCTGACTGGCGACCGCCTCTGCGACGTATCGGCTTCGGCCGCGAGGCCCTGCGAGCTCATCCACCTGTCGAAGGAGCTCTTCCGGAAGCGTGACATTCGTCCTGGCGAGCGCCATGTGTATCGTCCCCACATGCTGTTGCACACAACGTACCACACGCCGTGTAGCCGGAGCGGTCCGCTACGATCTGGATCGTTCCCACACAGGCTGCATACGCGAGGAGGGTCTGCGCGACCGTGCCCCGGCGCTACGACGCGGTGATCATCGGCGGCGGTCACAACGGCCTGGTCAGCGCGGCCTACCTGGCGCGAGCCGGCTTGCGGACGCTCGTCCTGGAGCGGCGGCACGTCCTTGGCGGCGCGGCGGTGACCGAGGAGGTCTTCCCGGGCTTCCGGTTCTCGGTCTTTTCGTACGTGGTCTCGCTGCTCCGGCCTGAGATCATCCGCGAGCTCGAGCTGCCGAAGCACGGCCTCGACATCCTGCCGCTCGACGGGACGTTCACGCCGCTCCGGCCGGGCGAGGGACCGAAGAGCGCTGGCGGCGACTACCTGTGGCGCGTCAACGACCACGGCCGGACGATCCGCGAATTGCGGCGCTGGTCTGCGAGTGACGCAGAGGCGTACGAGGAATACGGCCAGCTCATGGTCGACATGGCGCGGTTCATCAAGCCGATCCTGTCGATCGTCCCGCCGGACCTCACCTCCCTGGATCCCCGGCCGCTGCTTCCGCTCGGCGGACTGGCCCGGACGTTCCAGCAGCTGCCCGAGCGGCAACAGGCGGTCTTCGTCCAGCTCATGACGATGAGCGCCGCCGACTTCCTCGACCAGTGGTTCGAGACGGATCCGCTCAAGGCCACGATGAGCGCCTCGGGGATCATCGGCACGTTCCTCGGGGTCCGCTCGCCGGGCACCGCCTACGTCCTGCTCCACCACTACATGGGCGAAATCGACGGCGCGTTCAGGGCGTGGGGCATCCCGAAGGGCGGGACGGGCGGCGTGTCGAACGCAATCGCCAGTGCAGCCCGGGCGAAGGGCGCCGAAATCCGGACGGAAGCCCCGGTTGCCATGATCCGCACCCGGGGCGGGCGGGCACTTGGCGTCGTGCTCGAAGACGGCGAGGAGATCGACGCGTCGGTCGTCCTGAGCTCGGTCGACGCCCGTCGGACGTTCCTCGATCTGCTCGAGCCGGGCTCGCTCGACGCCGGGTTCGAAGAGGAAGTCCGCCGCTTCAAGTTCCGGGGCTCATCGGGCAAGGTCAACCTGGCCGTCGAACAATTGCCCGACTTCAGCTGCCTGCCCGGCGAGGGCGAGCATCTCCGCGGCGCGATCTCGTTCAGCCCCTCGATCGACGAGATGGAGCAGGCCTACGACGACCCGAAATACGGCCGTTTCAGCGCGAAGCCGTA
>Ga0081539_10003055_pt1 | contig 21606 bp, 17 predicted proteins | sample TabmetS4T2R2_FD_71023 | JGI IMG/M metagenome (GOLD analysis project Ga0081539, IMG submission 71023) | Tabebuia heterophylla rhizosphere microbial communities from the University of Puerto Rico - S4T2R2 | ecosystem: Host-associated > Plants > Roots > Rhizosphere ...
CGGCGTAGACTCCTTTCAGGCTCGTTTGATAACGATCATTGGTCTTGATATAGCCGCGCTCGGTCAGCTCGGGCTTTAGCTTTCCGTTAGGCAAGAGCGGCATCACCCCGATGGCGATCAAGGCGACGTCGGCTTCAAAGGCTTCGGAGGATTTTCCCGTGAGCGTCACCCGAACGCCTTTTTTCGTCGCTTCAGCTTTGCTCGTTTTCGTGCCGGTAAAAATTTGGATTCCCTGTTTCGTTAGGGCTCTTTCCAAGACCTGCGAAACCTCGCTGTCTTCGACCGGCAGAACGTTAGGCATGATCTCCACCAGTGTAACTTGGGTTCCAAAGGCATGGTAGAAATAGGCGAACTCCACCCCGATCGCGCCCGCCCCGATGATGATCATGGTCTTCGGTTGCGGCTCGAGGATCATCGCCTCGCGACTCCCGATCACGGTTTTTCCGTTGAATGGCAGACCAGGCAAAGGGCGGGAAACGACGCCGGTGGCGATCAGGATGTTCGTGGCCTGGTGCGTTTCGGTCTTGCCGTCCTTCCGCTTCACGGCCACCTCGCCTGCTTTTTCGAGCAGAGCTTCGCCAAGGATGTAATCGACCTTGTTTTTCCTGAAGAGAAATTCGATTCCCGCCGCATTCTTGTCTGAGACATCGCGCGAGCGCTTGATCACTTTGCTCCAGTCATAGGAAAGGCCTTCGACTTTGAAACCGAAATCGCCCGCCCGGTGTTTCATGAGATGAAACAGCTCGGCGTTGCGGAGGAGCGACTTGGTCGGGATACAACCCCAGTTCAAACAGGTCCCACCGGCGCGTTCCTTCTCCACGCAGGCGACCTTTTTCCCGAGCTGGGCGGCGCGAATCGCCCCGACATATCCGGCCGGACCACCGCCGATGACAATCAGATCGTAGTTCATCCTGCCCGCACTTTATCGCGTGGCCGGGGGCTGGCGAGTCGTTAGGCGCGGCCCTGATGTTTTTCCAGCAGCGCCTGAAAGGCCGGGTCGTTCCGCAAGCCGTCGTAGATCGGATCGAGCTTCAGAAACTCGACCGTAAGATCGCTCGGACGACTGAGCAGTTCGTCGAGGATCGCGATTGCTTTCTGGTTCTCGCCGGTCAGAGCATAAACCTGCGCCAGCGCGCCCTTGGGTTGGACTCCCTCGAAGGCGTCGACCGAAATCGGCAGTAACTCGACCGCTTTTTCTGCCTCGGCGATCGCGGCATCTTTTTCCCCGAGCCCGGCCAGGGCCGCGGCGAGCAGGGCGTGACGCGACTCCTCGTTAGGCGCCTTTCGCACGGCCGCTTCGGCCAGCTCTTTCGCCTGGAGCAAGGCGGAATGCGCCTCGGCCGACTGACCCATCCGGGTGCGGGCGAGCGCTTCGAGCAAGCGCGCCGCGATCGGCGTATGCGGCTTGGAAAAGTCGCTCTCTTTCGGGAGGCGCTGCACAATCTCGACCACCTCGGAATAGCGACGCTGGAGCATCCGCACACGAGCCACCCCGAGGGTCGCCTCCACCTGCGCCTCTGGAGGCAGGCTTTTCCACCAGTCTTCCCCTTTGCCCTGAAGGATTTCCTGGAACTTCGCCATCGCTTTCTCCGCTTCGGCGAAATCGCCATGCGCGGCGATCGCCAATTCCACCTTGAGACCGCGCAGCCCAGCCGCTTTGGGATTAAGGGCGAGGGCGCGATCGATCGTTCGCTCGGCCAGATCCCACTGCCGCTGCATCTGGTAATTGAAATAGAGATTTTGCAGCGGCCAGGTCGCATTGGGATTGAGGGCGACGGCTTTTTCCAGATTGGCGGTCGATTCCGCCCACTTGTTCTGGCGGCGCTGGATCGCGCCGGTCACGAGGTAGAGCTCCGAGTCGTTAGGCAGGCGCTCCTTGGCAATTTCAAATTCCCGCAGCGCCGCATCGAAATCGCGCTCGCCGTAGTAAAGCGAAAACCCGCGCGCGACATGCGCCTCGGCGGACTCGGGGGCCAGGGCGAGGGCGCGCTCGGCGTATTCTCGCGCGAGATCGCGCTCCCGATCGCTCGGATCGAAGCTATGATAAATCCAGCTGTGGAGAATGGAGAGATTAGCAACCGCGCCGACGAAATTCGGATCGAGCTGAATGGCGCGCTCGTAGAGTTCCACCGCGCGGCGCAACTTCGGCGGGTCCTCGACCTCATGCTGAAGGTTGCGCGCTTCGACAAAAGCGAGATAGGCCTCGTTATTCTCGGTCGGCTTGCGTGTGATCTCCTGCTGTTCGGTTGGTGAAAGCTGCGCCCGCAGCTCGTGCGCGATTTTTTGCGCAAGATCGGTTTGAATCGCGAAAACGTCTGTCAGCTCGCGATCGTAATCCTGCGCCCAAATGTGCCGGTCATTGGCCGCATTGATCAGCTGCACATTCACGCGCACGCGGTTGCCTTCGCGCCGCACACTGCCTTCCAAAATGGCCGATACGCCAAGCTCCTTTCCAATCTCGCGCACGTTTTTTTGTTTCCCACGATAAGGCATGACCGAGGTGCGGGAGATCACTTTCAGATCGCCGATTTTGGAAAGGTTCGTCAGGATATCGTCCTGAATGCCGTCCGCGAAGTAGGCGTTTTCGGGTTTGTCCGAGAAATTTTCGAAAGGCAAAACCGCGATCGATTTTTCCATTCGATTCGCCGCCGCCCGCGGGAGGAGAAAAAAGCCGGCGACACCCGAGACGAGAACGCCGAAACCAACCAGAAAGGCGACATTACGCCGGCGATGGCGCGCGCCGGCAGCGGGCATCTGGCCGGGGAGCGAAGCTGCAGATTGGATTCCCTGCGGTGTAAGGTCGAAGGCCCAGCCGAGAATAAGCGCCAGCGGAAAGCCGATGAGGAGAAGCACGATCGTGAGGCGGAGCGACCAATCGGGCAATTCCCACGCCGGGAAGACCACCGAAGCGAGCTGAATCAGGCCGCCCGCGACCACGAAGTAAGCGGCCGCGACGCGATACACGTTCCGCCGTTTTAGCTCTTCAAAAAACGAAGCCATCGGTCTTGCGATTTTCCGCTCTCTTCTGGGTTGGATGCAAGTGGCGGAGAAACGTTCATCCCCGATCTTTTTCTTTGCGATCGATTGCTCAAAGCGTGGCTCATCCCGCAACGGGACCCAGCCTCGCATCGTGCTCCCGTTCGGGAATCGTAATGTCTCCTGGAACTACGACGACGCTTTTTTGCTAAGCCCCTTCAGGCCGGTGGCGAAGACGGTTTGAAAGTGCGGGCGCTCTTTTTCGCGCGAGACGATGGCAACTTCTATCTCCTCGAAGCCGGCTTGCTCGAGCCACTGGTGCAGCTGCACCTCACTGAAACCAAGCCAGTGATCGGCGTAAAGTTCGCGCGCCTTCTCAAAGCGATGACTGAGGAGGTCGAGCACGACGATGCGCCCGCCTTTTTTCAAGAGCCGATGAGCCGCGGCGATCGCCCGCTGGGGATGGATGGCGTGATGCAATGCCTGGCTGAAGATGGCGAGGTCGATCGAGTTTTTCTCGATTGGCGGGTCCTCGATATCGCCGAGGCGATACTCCAGGTTTTTGAATCCGTGCTTCTTCGCCAGCTGCGAGCCGAACTCGACCATCTTCGGCGCGTTGTCGATCGCGATCACTTTTCGCGCTCTTTTCGCGAGCAATTGCGAAAGGGTGCCCTCGCCTGCGCCAAGATCGGCCACCACCAGCGGCGGAAGCATGGCGATCATGGTGTGCGCCAGCGCCTGCCAGGAACGGCCCGGACAGTAGCTGCGCCCAAAACGCCCCGCCAGCTGATCGAAATATTCCCGCGCTTTGTCCTGACGTTTACGCAGGACGACCTTGAGCGCGGTTCGGTCCCGCTGGGTTTCGGGCATCTCACGGGCGAGGAGACGAGTCAGCTCGCTCACTTTTTCGCGCTGTGGGTCGAGCTTCTGCCCGTTCGTTAGGCCATAGTAAACGTTTTTTCCCGCCCGGCGATCTTCGACCACTCCGGCCCGTTTCAGCTGCGCGAGATGACTCGAGATGCGAGACTGGCCCATCCCGAGGATGTCTTGCAACTCCGCCACAGAGAGCTCTTCCTGCTCGAGAAGGAGAAGAAGACGCAGCCGGGTCGGGTCGGCGAGGAGGCGGAGAAAATTAAGAGTTGACGCCATGCGCTCCGGAAACGATATATCGACGCATCATGATTGGTCAATATGTTGTCCGGATTCTGCACGGATAACCCGCGACCCAACCTCACTGCCATGCTCCGTCGTTTCATTTTTGCTTCCGAATCGGTCGGCGAAGGTCACCCCGACAAGGTCTGCGATACCATTTCCGACGCCGTGCTTGATGCCTGCCTGCGGCAGGATGCAAAGAGCCGCGTCGCCTGCGAGACCTTCGCCAAAAGCCATCTGGTGATTGTCGGGGGCGAGATCACCATTCCCAATCTTCCCAAGAGTCGCTCCCTCGAGTCCGTCGTCCCGATTGATGAGATCGTGCGCAACACCGTGCGGGAGATCGGTTACATCAACGACGACGACATTTTTCACGCCGACAAGATCGATATCCAGAACATCATCACCCGCCAGGCGGCCGACATCGCGCAGGGCGTCGATGCCCGTGAGGCGGAGGGAAAAGGACACGCCGAGCAAGGCGCCGGCGATCAGGGGTTGATGTTCGGGTTTGCTTGCGACGAGACGCCAGAGTTAATGCCGGCGCCGATCATGTTTGCCCATCGGCTCGGTCGGGAGCTCACCCGGATCAGGAAATCGGGCAAAGTCCGCTGGCTTCGTCCGGACGCTAAATCACAGGTTTCGGTTATCTACGACGGCGGCATTCCCGTTGGAATTTCCAACGTGGTCGTCTCCACTCAGCATACGCCTGAGGTAAAACATTCCGAGATTCGCAGCTTTATCATCGAAGAGGTGATCAAGGAGGTTTTGCCTAACGACATGCTTTCCGACGCTACGGAGTACCTGATCAATCCGACCGGCCGCTTCGTCATCGGCGGCCCGGAGGGCGACACCGGGTTGACCGGTCGCAAGATCATCGTCGACAGCTACGGCGGCTGGGGTCGACACGGTGGTGGCGCCTTCTCCGGCAAGGATGCGAGCAAAGTCGACCGGAGTGCCGCCTACATGGGACGCTGGGTGGCGAAGAACGTCGTGGCTGCCGGCCTGGCCAGGCGTTGCGAAGTGCAGTTCGCCTATGCCATCGGACATCCCAACCCGGTGAGCATGAATATCAACACCTTTGAAACGAACAGTCTGCCCGAGGAAGCGATCGAGCGGGCGGTCAATCGCGTCTTTTCTTTCAAGCCGGCCGATATCATTCAACAGCTCGACCTGCTTCGCCCAATTTACTCGAAGACGACGAATTACGGTCACTTCGGCAAGGACGACCCGGATCTCACCTGGGAACAGGCTGACAAAGCTGAAGAGCTCAAGCGGGCGGCGCACTAAGTTTTAAGCTTTAAGTTATGGCGGATCAGTCTTTCGCAGATCTTGAGGGATGGCAGGGCGCATGCCGACTTGTGGCGCACTTTCTGAACATCGCGAAGCGCTCCTGCGGCCGGCCGCACCCCCCTCGACTTAAAGAGCTTAACACTTAACACTTAAAGCTATGTCTACTGCCACCAAACAGCCCGAAACAAAGAAGCAACACGACTATAAGATTCGCGATATCAGTCTGGCCGACTGGGGCCGGCGGGAGATTGCGATCGCGGAGAAAGAAATGCCCGGCCTGATGGCCATCCGGGAAAAGTACGCCCCGGGCAAGCCATTGCAGGATGTTCGGATCACCGGATCGCTCCACATGACAATTCAGACCGCCGTCCTGATCGAGACCCTGGTCGATCTCGGCGCGAGCGTTCGTTGGGCGAGCTGTAATATTTTTTCCACTCAGGACCACGCCGCCGCCGCCATCGCCCGGGCGGGCGTGCCGGTTTTCGCCTGGAAAGGCGAGAGCCTGGAGGAATACTGGTGGTGCACGAATCAGGCGCTATCGTTTCCCGAGGGAAAAGGTCCTCAGCTGGTCGTGGATGATGGCGGGGATGTTACTTTGCTCATCCATAAAGGTTACCAGCTCGAAGAGGGAAGCGACTGGGCCAGGTCACCGGGAACGAACAGGGAAGAGCAGGTCATCAAGGATCTTCTCCTGGAGGTCCAACGTGAGAATCCCTTCCGCTGGCACGAGGTCGCTAAGGAGTGGCGCGGTGTTTCAGAGGAAACCACGACCGGGGTGCATCGCCTTTACAAGATGCAGCAGCTGAACCAACTCCTGGTTCCGGCAATTAACGTCAATGACTCGGTCACAAAGTCGAAGTTCGATAACCTCTACGGCTGCCGGCATTCGTTAGTCGACGGACTCAATCGCGCGCTCGACGTCATGATGGGAGGCAAGGTCGCGGTCCTTTGCGGTTACGGCGATGTCGGCAAAGGCTGCGCCCAATCGCTCCGCGGTCAGGGGGCGCGCGTCGTGATCGCCGAGATCGATCCCATCAACGCACTCCAGGCCGCGATGGAAGGCTACGAAGTGACGACGATCGAAGATACCCTGGGCCGCGGCGACATCTACATTAGCGCGACTGGCAATACCGATGTGATTCGCCTCGAGCACATGGAGAAAATGAAGGACCAGGCGGTGATTGGGAACATCGGTCATTTCGACAACGAGATTCAGATGGACGCGCTAAATAGCGCCAGGGGTGTGAAGCGGACAAATATTAAGCCGCAGGTGGACAAGTATACCTTTCCCGACGGTCACGAAATCTTCGTCCTTTCGGAGGGTCGGCTCTTGAATCTTGGCAACGCCACCGGTCATCCCAGCTTTGTCATGTCGAATTCCTTCTCCAACCAGGTGCTGGCCCAGCTCGATCTCTGGAGAAACAAGGACACCTATAAGGTCGGAGTCTACGTCCTGCCGAAGAAGCTCGACGAAGAAGTCGCCCGCCTGCATCTGCAGAAAATCGGGGTGAAACTGACCAGGCTGACCGAGAAACAAGCCGAATATCTCGGCGTCCCGGTGGAAGGACCCTACAAGTCCGACCATTATCGCTACTAACCTGGACTGGCGGCTATTCCTCGTTAGGCGATTGTTCTGGAGGTTGCTCGGGTCGTGAAGGCTGCCCTTTCTGCTCGATGAATTCCCCCTGCGGCTCGCTCGTCGTGCTCTTGGTCGGATGTTTTTCTTTCCCTTCTGATTCGTTCATTACCAAGTATAACGAAATAAAAGAGTGCCAGGGCTGTGACTAGGCTAGAAGCGGTTCAAAAATCATTTTCCAGCCAATTGTAGGGCGTCTGTGGCAGACGCCTCGCCTGGAACATTGGTGGCGTTTCACAGAAACGCCCTACAATTCTATTTCTGAAACCGCTTCTAGGCGTGCTTTGCCGGAAGAAACTAAAAGAGCAGGGCCGTAATCACATAGACCGAGAGCAGTTGCAGGCCTTCGAGCCAGTTACTTTCCCCGTCGCCGCTGATCTGGCTCACAATCCAGATCGAAAGCACGATTGCTGCGATCTCCGGGAGGGAAAACTCGATCGTCATCGGTCTTCCAAAAGCATACGAGCTAAAGACAAGTAACGGGGTGACGAAGAGCGCCATCTGCAAACTCGAGCCGGTGGCGATACCGAGGCTCAACTCCATCTTGTTCTTCCACGCCATCATGACCGCGGTCGAGTGTTCCGCGGCATTGCCGACGAGGGCAACGATCACCACCCCGACAAATGTCTCGGTCAGCCCAAGCGTCTCCCGAGCCGCCTCGATCGAGCCGACCAGGAATTCGCTCAACCAGCCAATGAGCGCGGTCGCAACGGCGAGCGCCGTGATTGACTGCCAGACCGGCCATGGCTCCTCCGTTTCCTCCGCGCTCTGCATTCTTCCGGCAAAGAGCTGGCGATGAGTCACCAGATGGAAAAGAAGCGAAAAGAGATAAGTGAGAAAAAGAACGATGACGATCGCGAGGGAAAGCCGCTGCTCCGCTTCCGGGGTCCAGCTACCGCCACGAATATCAGCCGCGCGGCGGAAGATGGTCGGGATGAGGAGCGCGATCCCCCCCAGGCTTAATGAGGTCGCCGAAACCCGCGCGGCGGTCTGATTAAAAGTCTGGCGCGAATAGCGCAGCCCGCCAGCGAGGAGCGATGCGCCGAGGACGAGCAAAAGGTTGCCGATAATCGATCCTGTGATCGAGGCTTTGACTACCCCGGTAAGCCCTCTGCTGAGCGCCATGAGACCGATGATCAACTCTGCTGCGTTCCCGAAGGTCGCGTTGAGAAAACCGCCAACGCCGGCGCCGGAGCGTGCTGCCAGTTGCTCGGTGGCGCGCCCCATCCACCCCGCCAGCGGAATAATCCCGAGAGCGGCGAAGACGAATAGCGCGGTTCCGTTGTGCCAACTCTCGACATAGCGAAGCGCGCCGGCCACCGGCACCGCGACTAGCAGAAAATCCAGCGGGCCGAAACACCATTGGGTCGAGCGAGAGCGCGCCATATGCGACAGGAGCGCACCCGGGCTGCTCGCTCAAATGAAATTCGAGAAGGCGGCAAGGCTTGTTTCTCGCCTTCTCGCTCACGCTCTTTTTCGCGCCGCGGGTTTTCGACCTGGCAGATCGAAGCGTGCTTTCGGTAACCGCTCTCTTCTCCCCGCAGAGCCTCGTTAAGGGGTAAACTGGTAAACCGCACCTTCTCCGTCCGCGCCGCCATGGACGGTCGCGCCGTAAAAGACGCCGCTACGGCGGTCGCCGACCATGCCTGTGTAGGGGAAGGCACCATCAGGTGAGCCGCCAAAAAGGTGCGGCAACGTTTCAACCCAGTTTCCATTTCCATCAGGCATAAGTTCAAAGATCGTGCCGCTGCCGAGACCACCTTCACTGGTTGTACCGTAAAGGTTACCAGCCGGGTCTGAGACAAGGTTGCTGATCGAGCTGTTTCCATCCTGGCCCGCGGCAAAGCTGTAAATAATCCGTTCAGTCCAGTTGCTGCCTTCATTCCGAGTCAGCTCATAGACCGAGCCAATGCCATTGGTTCCGCCGTAGTAAGTGGTACCATAGATCTTGCCCTGGTCGAAGAGCAGCGCGCCGTAGGGAAAACTGCCATCGGGCGCGCCTTGAAAGGAGTAGAGGGTCCGGAAACGCCATTTGCCGTTGGCGGCCTGGCTAAGCTCGAAGATCGTCCCGTAGCCAAGTCCCCCGGTTGTGGCCGCGCCATAGAGATGGCCGTCGCGAAAAACCATCTTACCGGCTGACCCTGAAGAACCATCCGCCCCACCGGAGAAATCATGGATGACGCGAAAGCTCCAACCCCCGTCTGCTCGCGGATGTAACCGGTAAATTGTTCCGAGACCAAAAGCGCCCCCCGTTGGTGTCATCCCATAGACATTACCCTGATCATCCAGAGTGACTCGCGACCCCGGCCCGGAGCCGTCGAGGCCGTTGAAGGCGTGGATGACTGTCTGGGTCCAGTTGCCGCCAGAGTTAGTAAGTTTGTAAGTTACTCCGCAACCACCCTCGCAACTTCCCGAGCCGCCGGTAACAGCAGTGCCGTAAAGGTCTCCGGCCGAATCCAGAGTAACTCCCTTGTACGGCTCGCCACCATCGGCGCTCCCGGTGAAACTATAAAGAACCGTGTGCACCCAGCTTCCACCGACCGGAGATAATTGCCAGACTGTCCCACCGCCAAACTCGCCGCCCAGAATAGAAGTGCCGTAGAGATTGCCGCTGGCATCAATCGCCACGTCGCTGTCGATATATTCACCGTCCTCATCCCCGGCAAAGCTGTAAATGATTTCCGTCGTGCTCGCCTGCGTCGCGACCGGGAGGAGAAGGAGAAGAAGCATGCCGACTCCTGCCAAACTCGCCGCCAGCCGCGGGCCCACCAAGTTGTTCCTCGTGTTCATGCTTTCGCTTAGCAGATTTTTGCCCGAAAGGGAATCAATAAATGTAGGGCTCGGAGAGTTGGAAAGCGTTTCGAATCAGTTCAACCCGCGGCGCCGCCGCTGCGTCGCTCAGCACGACCTCGACGACATCGAAGCGAAAAAGCACCTCAGGGTTGCCGAGCAGACGCAGCCAGCCGAGCGCGCCCAGGGAAATCCGCCGCTGTTGCTCCCGATGCACCGCCTCGAGCGGCCGGCCAAAATCGTCGCTCGTGCGCGTTTTCACCTCAACAAAGACCAGCGTGTCGCGATCACGACAGACGAGGTCGATCTCCCCGCCCTGTTTTCCGCGAAAATTCCGGTAAAGAATCTTGTAGCCCTGCCGGCGAAGGTGACCGACAGCAAGTTTCTCCCCCCGCGCTCCGAGCCTGAGGTGGGCCGCGCTAGAACGCGAAAACAGGTTGCGCCACCGGCTCAAACGAGCGGCGATGGATCGGGCAGGGGCCGTGTTCATGGAGTCTTTGGAGATGCAGCTCGGTGCCGTAACCTTTGTGCTGGCTGAAACAGTATTGCGGAAATTGCGCGCAGAATTCCCGCATCAAAGCGTCGCGCGTCACTTTGGCGATCACGCTCGCGGCGGCGATACTCAGGCTCACGCAATCGCCGTCGATGATCGCGGTCTGCGGGAGTGGAAACGGGAAAACCGGCAGCCCGTCGATCAGGACATGCTCGGGCGAAATCGTCAAGCAGCCGATGGCGATTCGCATCGCCTGATGGGAGGCGCGCAGGATGTTGATTCGATCAATCTCGACCGAATCGACGATTCCCACCGCCCAGACGACCTCGGAGTGCTGCGTGAGATAGCGATAAATTTTTTCCCGCAAGTCGGGCGCAAGCTGTTTGGAATCCTTGAGTTTTCGATGGCGAAAACGCTCGGGCAGAATTGCGGCCGCCGCCACGACTGGACCGGCGAGCGCGCCGCGCCCGGCTTCATCAATCCCGGCGATGCGAATCGGGCCTAACGATGCCCGAATTTTCTTCTCATGCCGGAACCCGCAGCGCCCCATTTTGCGCAGTCTAGCGGAAGAATCTGGGAGGGGACAAGGAAATCCGATCGGTGAACTGTAATCCGTGATCAGTGATCCGTGATCCGTGAGTCTTGATCAGGGATCGGACACCTAGTCGCTGATGGCTCATCACCCATCACAGATCACCTTCTGCCCTATCACTCCCGGATGGCAGTTGCTTCCTTGCCCTTGCGACTGCGCAGGTAATTGAGCTTGGCCCGGCGGGCTTTGCCCTGCTTTTCCACTTCCACCCTGGCGATTCGCGGTGAATGCAGCGGGAAAACGCGCTCCACTCCCTCGCCGTAGGAAATGCGTCGAACGGTGAAGCTTTCGTTGATCCCCCGCCCTTTGCGCCCGATCACGATCCCGGAAAAAATCTGGATCCGTTCCTTGTCGCCCTCGACCACCCGAGTATGCACACGCACGCCATCGCCAACCTTGAAGGCCGCGACGTCGTTTTTCTCCTGCTCTTTGGAAATCGTATCGAGAATGTTCATAAACGGGACCTCCGGTGGAAAAAACGGGGGCCGGATAGGTAGCGCGATGCAAGCGGATTGTAAAGGGGCGACCAGCCGGAGGCTGCCCCCGACCCCGGCAATCATCCCGTGCTCCCGCTCGTAGTCGTACTCGTGCTCCAGATTGGTTTAGGAAGACAATTACGAGGACGATCAGGAACAGGAGCACCAGAGAGGACAGGGTTTGTGCTTTAAATTTCGCGCCGTTATACTGCCGCTCGCTGCGCCCGTAGCTCAACTGGATAGAGTGACGGCCTCCGAAGCCGTAGGTTGCGCGTTCGAGCCGCGCCGGGCGCATGTTTTGCAAAGACAGACGCCCCGATTGTTGATGCAACGGTGCAATCTTAACGCCAGCTACGAAGGTGGCGATTGCCGTGACCTCACGCTGATGGTTGTTGCGCTGATTGGAGCCGACAGTGCCCGGAACTCAGGCCCATGGTTCGCGCGCTGCATCTGCGGACGCGTGATCTCCCCTCGGTCACCTATTCCTCGACCGACCGCTCCCGCGAAAGGGAAATCAGAAACCAGCTCAGGAGCAGAAAAAGCAGTGCCGCCGGGATCGCGACCAGCAGAGGTGCGAGAAAAAAACGAGGCTCTGTCAGCGCCTGCAATTCAAAGGATCTTCCCTCACCGGGGAGCGCGAAGATCGCTCGGTTGCGCAGGCCGGCGGCTGCCAGGACGTATTCGTTCCACGCAACGAAAAGCGAAAACAGAAGGGTGATCGCCGTCGCCGGCGTGGCGAGCGGCAGGATAACGCGGAAGAAAGACTGCGACGGCGAGGCGCCCTCGATCTCCGCCGATTCTTCCAGTGCGATCGGAATTGTGTCGAAGGTGCGCTTCATCTGCCAGCTACAAAACGGCAGCGTGGTCACAAGGTAAATGATGAGAAGCGCGCACCAGGGACGAATCAGCCCGAGCCAGATCAGGACGCAGGAAATCGGCGCGAGCAGAATCACCACAAGGAGCAGCTGCGCAAACAGGGTTCGACCAAAGCGCGACCCGCGGCGAAGAAACCGCGCTCGCGACCAACTGTAGCCGATCACGCACGCGAGTGCGGCGCCCGGGAGAGTAACGGCGAATGCGACGAGCGCTGATTGGCCCAGCCAGGTCAGAAAGGAAGTTGCCGGTTCAATTGATGATTGAGTGGAAACTACCAAGGGGTTGAGGGGATAAATCGCAGCAAGACTGAGCAGCAGGAGGAACAGGTAAACAAACACCATTCGTGTCAGTTGCCAGCCGGACGAGTAACGCATCAGCCGGCGATCTCCCTGACCACAACCCGCATTCCATCGGTCGAGATGATCGCGACCGGAGTCTGTGGCGCGATGAATTCGCCCTCGGTGACGACGTCGACGATGTGATTTTCGAATTCCGCCTTACCGCTCGGCCTCAGGATCGTTAGGGCGCGTCCCTCCATTCCTGGCGCGAGCGGAAGTTCGCGGGCGAAGGAGCGCGGGGCCGTGGCGAGCGAGGGACCGGGCGGATTGGAAGTGGAAAGGACGAACCGGCGATAAAGGCTCGTCTGCGGGAGGAAGCGGGCGAGCACCACGATAACGATCGCAGCTCCAACCAGGGTAAGCGAAAGGTTGATGAGCGGGACCTGCAACATCTGGCCGGTGGGAACAAGTCTCTGGCCCGGATAACGATCGATCATCGCCCAGAGAAGGGATGCAAACATGAAAAGCACGCCAAGCACGCCGACGATGATCGAGGAATGGCCGAAGACAAAAATTTCGATGAGGACCAGGACCAGGCCGAGAACAAAAAGTGCGACTGCTTCCCAGCCGGCAAGCCCGGCGAAATAGTGACCGAGGAAAAAGAGCGCAAAACAGGTGATGGAAACAATTCCTGGCAAACCAAACCCGGGGATTTTGAATTCGATGTAGGCGCAAATGATTCCGCCTAACAATAAGAGGGGGGCGAGGCGAGTGAGCCAGAAAGCAAGCTGCTCGAAGCCGCTCGGGTCGAACTGCACGACGTCGCCTTTCAAGCCCGCGGCGCGCGCGACCGCCTCGAACGAATCGGCAATACCCTCGGCGAGAAGCGGTTTCCCGTTGAATTTCTCGGTCGCTTCCTGCGCGCTGAGGCTCAGGAGGGTGCCCTTAGCGTGAACAACCCGGCCGCCGATTTTCACCTCCTTGTCCTTGTTCATGAAAGCTTCGCCGATGTCGGGATTGTGTCCGTTGCGCAGAGCGCTGCTGCGAATAAGCGCCGACCAATAGGAGATGGTTTTCTCTTTTTCGGTCGGCGGCAGGTCTCCGCCGGTCGAGAGAATGGGAGCGGCGGCGCCGATCGCGCTCACCGGGGCCATGTAAAGGTGCCGGGTGGCGAGCGCGATCAGGGCACCGGCCGAGCCGGCGTTGGAGTTGACGTAGGTGTAGGTGGGGATGGTGGCGTGGTTGAGGATGCCGGTGATTTTTTCCGCCGACTCGAGCTGGCCCCCGTAGGTGTCCATGTCGAGAATGATCGCACTCGCGCCGCGATTCTCGGCGGTCTTTTCCGCGCGGCGAATGAAGATTGCGAGCGAGGGCGAGATCTCTCCCTGCACCGGAATAACCACGACGTCCCCGGCGCGGATCACTTCGCGCGCCCCCGCCCTGCCTAACGACAAGCTGGCGGCGAGAACAACAAGGCAGGCGGCGAAACGCATCATAACAACGTGATTTGGAGCGCCGAGGGCGTTGCGCTAATCTGACAGCGTTTCGCAGTCGTCACGAGAAAAAACATGGCCATTCCCGACGATGTTATCGAGCAGGTCGCCGCTGCGAACGACATCGTCGAGCTGGTCAGCTCCTATTTTCCGCTCAAGCGCGCCGGCGCGAACTTCCGTGCTCTCTGTCCCTTTCACCAGGAGAAGACGCCCTCGTTTCACGTCAACCCGGCGCGGCAATCCTTCAAATGTTTCGGCTGCGGCGTGGGTGGCGGGGTTTTCCGTTTTGTCATGGATTATGAGCACGTCGATTTCCCGACCGCCGTCCGGCGGCTGGCAGCGAGGGCGGGTATTCCGATGATTGAAGAACGGACCTTCAGCGCGGAGGAAGACCGCCAAGATGAAGCGCGGCGAACGTTGCTCAAGCTGCACGCCGAAGCGGCGGAATGGTTTCATGAGAATCTGCTCAAACGCGACTTCGCACAGCCGGCGCGCGAGTATCTGAAACAGCGCGGCCTGACGAACGAAATCGCGAAATCCTGGCAGCTCGGTTTTGCTCCGGAAAGTTGGGATGCATTCCTGAAATGGGCGCTCGAGCGCGGTTACAAGCGCGCCACGCTCTTGCAAAGCGGACTGGTCAAGCTGCGCGACGAGGAGCGACCGGAGAGCGAGCTTTACGACCGCTTTCGCGCCCGGCTTATTTTCCCCATCTGCAACGACATCGGCGAGGTCATCGCCTTCAGCGGGCGGATTTTGAAAAGCGAAGCGGAGAGCGCGAAATATCTCAACTCACCGGAGACACCGCTCTTTCGCAAGGGCAGCATTCTCTTCGGCCTGCACAAGACCAAACGCGGCCTGATCGAGGCCGACTGCGCGATCGTCTGCGAAGGCCAGCTCGACCTGATCGCGGTCTTTGAAGCTGGCCTAACGAATGTGGTCGCGCCGCAGGGGACCGCCTTCACCGACGGCCAGGCTCGCATCCTCAAGCGCTACGTGAGCGAGGCGGTCCTTTGTTTCGATGCCGACTCCGCCGGACTCAAGGCGGCCGAGCGCTCGATCGAGCCATTGCTCGAGAACGATCTCACGGTGCGCGTCGCCGAGATGCCGGCGGGAGAAGATCCCGATTCGCTAGTCCGAAAAGAAGGAGCGGAGAAATTCAGTGAGCGCATCGCCGGGGCCCGCGACTTTTTCGATTTCTGGATCGAGCGGCAGACGACCGGGGTGGACCTGGCCAACCTCAACCTTAAGATGCAGGTGGCACGCGAGCTGGCCGAAACGGTCGCTCGGGTGCACGACCCACTCATGCGCCATGAAGTCATGAACAAGGTGGCAGCCCGACTCGGAGTGGCAGTGTCGGATTTCGCAAATCTCCTCCCAAAAGCGCCCCGGCCCCGAACATCGGAAGCCGCGCCACGGATGGCCGCCCCTGCGCCCCGGCACGAGATCGCGATGCTTTGCCTGCTCGCGCTACGCAGTGCGGAAGCGCGCGCCTGGCTTCAGGCGCAGGAATGGCAAGAGGTGGCGAATGAAACCCCGGGCAGCCAACTGCTCGCCCGCATTCTCGAGAGCGATCTCCGGCCGGATGATGCCGCGTCCTTGAATCGCTTTCTCACAACCTTGCCCGCCGGGGAAGAATCGTTAGTCTCAGGCTGGCTGTTGCAGAAGGTTCCGGCGAACCCGGAAGAAGTCGCGCGCGAATGGTGGCACGGCTTGCGCCAGCCGGTTCTGCGCCGTCGCCTCGAGGCCGCTCAAGGGCGGATGAAACTGCCCGGGTTGAGCGCGGGGGAGGTGGTCGCGCTTCAGAAACAAGTGGTTGACCTGCGCGGGCAGCTCGACGACTTTTCACGGTTTTCGCCGTCTCGCACTCTGGGACCCTGAGACTGGTGCGCGGCGGGGCTAGCGCGCTTTTTGCTATTTCGTCTCCGATTAACCGCAAATCGTCTTGACCAAGAAATCGAAAACCTCCGCCCGCCCGAGAGCGCGCAAGGCTCCGGTAAAGACGCCGAAGCGCCGCGGCCGTTCTCCCAAGGCAAAAAAAGCTAAGAAAAGGCAGCCCCTCGCGCCGGTGAAACCGCCGCGCAGCCGAGCACAAAAACCCCCGGTCGAGACCGCCCCGCAACAGGTGGGTCGCGGGCGGGGTCGACCACGCAAATCGCCTCTCCTGATCGTGACCGCGACTCGAAATGGCGCAGAATACCCTCCGGAGAAAAAGCCGACCAGCAGTAATGGCGACGCCCCGCTTCCGATTTCGCTCGCCGCCGAAGAGCGCATCCGGGAGCTGATCAAACTGGCCAAGGAGCAGGGCTATCTCACCTTTGACGATCTCAATGAGGCGCTCCCGCCGGATTTGACCGACCCAGAGGAGCTCGACCTCATCCTGATGCGGCTGCGCAAGATGGAGATCGACATTATCGAGGCTTCTGAAGTCGATCGTTACAAAGATATCAAGAAAGATTCCGACGAGGAGGAGGAAAAGATCGAGCCGAAGGTCGACATCCTCGACGACCCGGTCCGGATGTATCTCAAGCAAATGGGCCAGGTGCCGCTCCTTACCCGCGAACAGGAAGTGGAAATCTCCAAGCGGATCGAGGAAGCCGAAGGCCGCGTCGCGCAGCACATCCATCGCTTCGGTTTTGTCGCCCGCGCCCACCTCGAGCTGGCGGCGAAGCTGATCGAAGGCGGCGAACGCTTCGATCGCGTCATCCTCGACAAGAAAATCGAAAGCCGCGAGCGCTACATGAAACAACTCCCGCGGCTTTGCAAAAAGGTGCTCCAGATGAGCAACAGCCTTGCCCGCGAATATGAGCAGATCACCCGGCGCACCCATCCCGATCCCGGCAAAGTGAAGAAATTCGAACGGGCCGTCGCGAAACTACAGGCGCTTTACCCGAATTTCTATTTCAAGCAGCGGGTGACGGAAGAGTTCGTTCACCTCGCCGATGAACACTTCGCCATTCTGCGCACGATCGACGAGGATATGCGCAAGCGGCTGAAACACCGTGGCCCGCATCCGCACGCCAAACGCCTGCGCGAGATCGAGACCGCCCTCTGGCTTACCCCGACGGAATTCACGCAGCGCTATCAGGAACTGCGCAGCTGGCTGCGCAAGGCGCTGCGGGCGAAAACCGAAATGATCGAAGCCAACCTGCGCCTCGTAATCTCGATCGCAAAAAAGTACACCAACCGCGGCCTTTCCTTTCTCGACCTGATCCAGGAAGGCAACATGGGATTGATGAAGGCGGTGGAGAAATTCGAATACAGGCGGGGTTATAAATTTTCTACCTACGCGACGTGGTGGATTCGCCAGGCAATCACGCGCTCGATCGCCGACCAGGCGCGCACAATTCGGATCCCGGTGCACATGATCGAGACGATCAACAAGCTGATGCGAGTGCAGAAGCAGTTGCTCCAGGAATATGGGCGCGAGCCGACCCCGGAAGAAGTGGCGGAGGAAATTTTGCTGCCGGTAGATCGGGTGCGGGCGGTGTTGAAAATGGCGCAGCAGCCCATTTCGCTCCAGGCGCCGGTGGGCGAAAGCGAAGAGACAAACTTCGGGGATTTCATCGAAGACAAGGGGGCGGAAAACCCAAGCGACATGACCGCGATCGCGCTCTTGAAAGAAAAGATCAAAGACGTGCTCGAGACCTTAACCGATCGGGAGCGCCAGGTGCTGGAACAGCGTTTTGGTTTGGTCGACGGCTACAGCCGCACGCTCGAGGAAGTGGGGCGGCAATTTCGGGTGACGCGGGAGCGGATTCGCCAGATCGAGGCGAAGGCGCTACGCAAGATGCGGCACCCGACCAGGATTCGGCAGCTTGAGGGCTTCCTCGAAGCTGCCGATCTCCAACCTGCGCCAGCCGGAACCAAACCTGCCTAACGAAGCGGGCGGTGATGGCGGACGACCCGGTGCCGGTGTCCATCACGAACGACGACCACTGGTCGGGTGTAAACGTAAGGGTAGTACCCGTAGCTCGCATAGTAGCCGTACGGGTAGCCGTAGGCATAGGGATAGGGGTAGGCATATGCCGGGTAGGCCACCGGAATCCCAATGCCGATTCCCACTCCGACTCGAACGCGGGCTTCAGACTTGGGCGCTGCGGCAAAGGTCAATGCTCCGACTACTGCGACCATCAGGAGAAGTTTTTTCCAATTCATCCATCTCACCTCCTTTCAGCAAAGAACGTAAATTCGGACGAGCCGGGCGGCCGATTATTCAACCCCCCGATCCTGGCCATTTTGGATAACCGGTAACGACCAGATCCGGGCCAATTCTTTCAAATCGCACCTCTTCAAGGTGCGCCGCGGCCGCAGTGGACGCCACTCCTTTGCCTCCGACCGCCGGCACGGGGCCTCCGGTCAAAACCGGAGCGACATAAAGCTGCATCTTGTCGACAAGCCGTGCGTCGAACGCCTGCCCAAGCACATCCCCACCCCCTTCGATAAGCACACTGGTAATCTCCCGCCGGCCAAGCTCGGCCAAGACCCTGGCCAGGCTCTTTCGCCGGAAAACGAGGGTGCGTTCGGCCCAGCGATCATCGAGAAGATTCAACCCCCGCGGGAGTCTGCCGGAGCGCGTCAGTACCACGCGCCACGGCTGACGCCTGCGGCCGACTCCGCGAACCGTCAGGCGCGGGTTGTCCCGCCGCAACGTCTCCGCGCCGATGAGGACGGCGTCAACCTCGGCCCGCAATCGCATCGCATGGCGGCGCGCTGAAGGAGAAGTAAGCCATCGCCCTTCTCCAGTCGGCCTCGTTAGGCGACCGTCCAGGCTCATGCCGTACTTCGCAATGACGAAAGGACGCCCGCTCGCAATCCACTTGTTGAACGCTTCGTTTAGCTGAGTGCATTCCTTAGGCAAAACATCCGCCCTCACCACGATCCCCGCCCGGGTCAGCAGTTCTATCCCGCGAGCACGGTGAAGCGGGTTTGGATCGATTGCTCCAAGTACGACCCGGCCCACTTGCGCGCGAACAATCGCTTCCGTACAGGGCGGGGTCCGCCCGGTGGTCGAGCACGGTTCCAGCGTGACGTAAAGAGTGGCGTCGCGTAGAGAAGCGGGCGAAAAGGCGGCGAGACATTCGATTTCAGCGTGTGGCAATCCGCGCCCGCGATGATATCCCCTCGCGATAACGCGCCCATCGCGCACGAGCACCGCACCAACGGCAGGGTTTGGGCTGACTCTTCCGATGCCCTTTCGCGCCTCTGCCAGAGCGGCTCGCATGAAGGTTTCGTCCGTGCCGCAATCGACCATTTGGCCCGCACTCTACGCAAAGGCGGCGGTGGCGGCAATCAAGGAGTCAGCGAATCGGTAGCGACCCGTTACACTTTGACGCACTCGTTGCGCGAGGCCAAGTGTCGTTGCTGTGCCGTATTGGCCCTGATTATCATCGGATTGTCGAGTAATGTCATGGCATAATCACTGGGTTATGAGTGAGTTACGTCAATACTGAGGCGGTTCATCCGAATGGCATATGATCGGCTAAGGTTTCAATACGCTAATCGCAACTTATTTACCAGAAAGGACAATCAATTATGAGTCTAATTCGTTACCAAGCTCCGGAGTTGGCGCCGTGGCCGATGTTCGATCGCTGGGCCAACCTCCGCGATGAAATGAACAGCCTCTTCGACCTGCCACTGATGGGCAACCTCGCCCGCCAGGGGCAGCTCTTCAGCGGTTGGACCCCGGCCCTCGATCTTTACCAGACGAGCGACAACCTCGTCGCCGTGGTTGAGATCCCGGGGATGAAAAAGGAAGACATCGACATCTCATTGCACGACGGGATGCTCACGATTGCTGGCGAACGCACCAGCTCCAGCAGCGAAGGCGAAAACGCCGAGAGGACCGAGCGCTTCACAGGCAAATTTCGGCGCAGCATTTCGCTGCCAACCCGTGTCGACGCAGGTAAAGTCAACGCCACCTACAAAGATGGCATCCTGACTGTGACTCTGCCGAAAGCGGACGAAGCCAAGCCAAAGAAAGTTGAAGTCAACGTCGCCTAAGCGCGATGGCAAGAAGCATTCAAATGAAAGGAAAATCGGAAATGGAAACTCTTACCCGCGAAAGTGACGGTCAGACGACAGCGCGACAAACTGAGCGCTTCATCACGCCCTCCGCGAGCGTGACGGAGAACGCTGAGGGCTACACCCTTGAGTTGGAGATGCCGGGCGTAAACCGAGACGGGCTCGACATCTCGATCGAGAACAACGAGCTCTCGATCACTGGTCGCCGTTCCAACCCGGCGGTCGAAGGCACATTGATCCATCGCGAGTCGCGGCCGCACAATTACCGCCGGACTTTCGAGATCGATCCCTCGATTGACACCGGCAAGATCAGCGCCCGGATTGACCAAGGTGTAGTCAGCCTCGCTCTGCCGAAGGCGGAGGAGGTTAAGCCGCGCAAGATCAAGGTCTCGTAATTTCTCGAAAGAGCCTTTGAGCAAAAGCCGCAGGCCGAAAGGTCTGCGGTTTTTTGTTTTTTGTTATTTGGCAGCGACACTGCGCATCAGAAATCCCGCGAACAACTGCCTATTTTTCGTGTCGCCGCGCTTTTGTGCTTGGCGGAGGCGTTTAGCCGAAGTAGCTAAGGACACCCGCCTATGGCCACCAAAAACGAAGAAAAATCCTCCGAAGACAAACTCCTCGCCGCCCGCAACAAAAACCTCGACCTCGCGATCCAGCAGATCGCGAAGGACTACGGCGACGGCGCGATCATGCGTCTGGGCGACGAAAAAGTCGCCGACATCGAAGTCATCCCCACCGGCAACATCCTGATCGATCGCGCTCTCGGCGTCGGCGGGTTTCCGCGTGGGCGTATCGTCGAAGTTTTTGGTCCGGAGTCTTCGGGCAAGACGACCCTCACCCTTACGGTGATCGCCCAGGCGCAAAAGCGCGGCGGCCTCGCGGCCTTCATCGATGTCGAGCACGCCCTCGACCCGCAATACGCGCGAAAGCTGGGAGTTGACCTCGACGATCTGCTCGTCTCGCAGCCCAGCTCTGGCGAAGAAGCCCTCCGCATTTGCGAGACACTCATCAGGTCAAACGCCCTCGATGTAATTGTGGTTGATTCTGTCGCCGCGCTGGTGACCAAAGCGGAGTTGGAAGGCGAAATCGGCGATCCCACCGTGGGCGCGCAGGCGCGGCTGATGAGCGCCGCACTGCGCAAACTGACCTCACTCATCTCGAAAGCGCGCACCTGCTGCATTTTCACCAACCAGATTCGGGAAAAAATTGGTGTCATGTTTGGCAATCCCGAAACCACTCCCGGCGGCAAGGCGCTCAAATTCTACTCGAGCGTCCGGCTCGACATCCGCCGGATCGGGGCGATCAAACAGACCGACGGCGTCGTTACCGGCAACCGTACCCGGCTCAAAGTGGTAAAAAACAAAGTCGCCCCGCCCTTCACCGAGGCCGAATTTGACATCATGTATAACGAAGGCATTTCCTCGACCGGCGCCCTTCTCGATCTGGCGCTGGAAAAACAGATCATCGAAAAGCGCGGCTCCTGGATGAGCTATAAAGGGACCCAGCTCGCCCAGGGACGCGACGCCGCGAAGG
>Ga0081539_10003056_pt1 | contig 21603 bp, 19 predicted proteins | sample TabmetS4T2R2_FD_71023 | JGI IMG/M metagenome (GOLD analysis project Ga0081539, IMG submission 71023) | Tabebuia heterophylla rhizosphere microbial communities from the University of Puerto Rico - S4T2R2 | ecosystem: Host-associated > Plants > Roots > Rhizosphere ...
GGCCGCAAGCCCGACCCGAAGTGGTTCGCCTCGCTGATCGACAAGGTCGGGCTGAAGGACCGGCTCGACCACCGGCCGGCCGAGCTCTCCGGCGGCCAGCAGCAGCGCGTCGCGATCGCGCGCGCGCTCGTCTCGCAGCCGACCGTCGTCTTCGCGGACGAACCGACCGGCAACCTCGACTCCGCGACGAGCGGCGAGATCCTCGACCTCGTCCGCGACTCGGTCGACTCCTTCGGCCAGACGACGGTGATGGTCACGCACGACGCGAACGCCGCCGCGATCGCCGACCGCATCCTCTTCCTCGCCGACGGCCTGATCGTCCGCGACCTCCCCCACGCCACCGCACATGAAGTCCTCAACGTGATGGAGGAGCTGGCAGGCCGGTGATCCGCTTCTCCCTGCGGGGTCTCGCCGGGCGCAAGCTCCGCTCGGTGCTGACAGCGTTCGCGATCGTCCTCGGCGTCGCGATGGTGAGCGGCAGCTTCATCCTCACCGACACGATCCGAGCGAGCTTCGACGGTCTGTTCAGCGAGTCGTACAAGAACTCCGCCGTGATCGTCTCCCCCAAGACGGCGGTCGGATCCGTGGACGGGGAGCACGCGGAGAAGCCGCCCTTCTCCGAGTCGCTCCTCGCCCGGATCAAGCGCGTGCCGGGCGTCCGCGCCGCTGCCGGCGGGGTGTCCGGCACGCTCAGGCTCGTCGGTAAGAGCGGCAAGCCGCTGGGCCGCGACGGCACCGGGCTGTCCGTGGACGCCTCGCGCGACCAGAGCCTCAACCCGCTCAGGCTCGTTCGAGGACGCTGGCCGAAGGGCGAGAGCGAGATCGCGATCGACAGCTCGACCGCGGAAAGACAAGGTCTCCGCATCGGGGACGTGGTCGGCGCGTTCGCCGATGGCCCGGTCCGTCGCTACCGGCTCACCGGCCTGGTTCGCTTCGGCTCCGCCGGCTCGGTCGCCGGTACCACGCTGGCCGCCCTGGACCTTCGGGCTGCGCAGCATCTCTTCCACAAGGAGGGGAAGCTCGACGAGATCCAGCTCGCAGCCGCAAAAGGAACCTCGGCGACCGAGCTTGCGCGGCGGGTCCGCACAGCTCTCCCCCCGACGGTGGAGGCGACGACGGCAGCTGCGCAGGCGGCGTCGGACAGCAACGACCTCGCGAGGGGTCTGAAGCTGTTCCGCTACCTCCTGCTCGCGTTCGGCGGGATCGCGCTCTTCGTGGGCGCCTTCGTGATCGCGAACACACTCGGGATCACCGTCGCGCAACGGACGCGTGAGCTGGCGACGCTCCGGACGCTCGGCGCGTCGCGCCGGCAGGTGCTTCGGTCGGTCGTCCTGGAAGCCGGTGTCATCGGCTTGCTCGCCTCGGTCGTGGGGCTCTTTCTCGGACTCGGGACCGCCCAGGCGCTTCGCTCCCTCCTTGCGGCGATCGACCTCTCCCTCCCCGCTGGGGGGCTCGTCTTCGCCGCGCGGACCGTTGTCGTGAGCCTCGTCGTCGGAACGCTGATTGCGATCCTGGCCGGGCTTCGCCCGGCGATGCGCGCGACGAAGGTGGCCCCGATCGCCGCGGTCCGCGAGGGCGCGCTGCTTCAGACCTCGTCGCGTCGCGGCAGGAACGCTCTCGCCGCTGCCGCCGGGCTGCTCGTCGCCGTCGCGATGGTCGGGTGCGGCCTCTTCGCGCACGGCGTTGATCCGATCGGCCTGCGCATCGCGATCGTCGGCACCGGAATCCTGGTCCTCTTCGTCGCCATCTCGATCGTTGCCCGGCGACTCGTACGCCCGCTCGCCACCGCCGTCGGCGCACCTGGCGCGTGGATTGGCGGGCCGGCCGCCCGGCTCGCGCGCGCCAACGCGGTCCGCAACCCGGCGCGAACCGCCTCGACCGCGGCGGCGCTGATGGTCGGGCTCACCTTGATCACGTTCGTCTCCGTGATCGCGCAAGGCGCACGAGCCTCGCTCACCGAGGCCGTCAACAAGCAGTTCAAGGCCGACTACGCGCTGGCCGCGGGAGACGGCAAGCTCAGCGACGACGCCGCCCGCGCCGCGGCAAGAGCGCCGGGAGTCGAAGTCGTCTCCGGAGTCCGGGAAGGCAGCGGCCGGCTCCTCGGCGAGTCCGTCCTTGTCACCGGCGTCGACGGCGCGATCGCCAAGGTCGTGCGCATCGACTGGCGGCGCGGCTCGAACCGCGTTCCCGCCGAGCTCGGACGCAGCGGTGCGTTCGTCGAGAAGAAGTACGCGGAATCCCACCGGCTCCACCTCGGCTCGGCCTTGCTCTTGACGGTTCCGAGCGGCCGGCAGCTGCGCCTCGTCGTAGAGGGGATCTTCAAGGAGCCGCGCGGCGGCTCACCCTTCGGCGTCGTCACGATCTCCACGCCGACGTTCGACCGGTCATTCCTCGACCACGACAACGCCTACACGTTCGTGAACATGCGCGGCGGCGTGAACCCGGCGAACACCGCCCGGCTCGAACGCGCGCTGGCGGCCTTCCCGGACGCCGACGTGCAGACGCGCGAGCAGTTCACGCACGCGCAGCTCTCGGGACTCGAGACAGTGCTCAACGTCGTCTACGCGCTGCTCGCGCTCTCCGTGCTCGTCAGCCTCCTCGGGATCGTCAATACCCTCGTGCTCTCCGTCTTCGAACGGACACGCGAGCTCGGCCTGCTGCGCGCGATCGGCATGAGCCGGCGACAGGTTCGCCGGATGATCCGGCACGAAGGCGTCATCACGACGCTGATCGGAGCGACGCTCGGCATCGGTGTCGGCCTCCTGCTCGCCGCCGCCGTGACCCGCGCGCTCTCGCACGAAGGATTCGTCTTCGCAGTCCCGTTCGGATCCCTGCTCGCCTTCGTCGTGCTCGCGATCGTGCTGGGCCTGATGGCGGCGATCCTGCCCGCGCGGCGCGCCTCGCGGCTGAACATCCTCGAGGCGCTCCAGTACGAGTAGCCGACCGATCGGCGCACACCGGAACCGCGCTTGGCGATGAGGCGTAGACGGTGGCGTGACTCGCATCTTTCGCTGCTGCCCGGTCTGTTGCGCAGCTGTCTTGTTCGTCGGTGCTGCAGCTGGCTTGCCGCCGTCGAGCAACAGCGAGTCACATCTGATCGCTAGTAGCCGATGCGCAGGCGCTGCGGCGCCGGCCGTGACGTTCTCCACGCCGCTACCGGGAAGGCCGGGACCGATGGTGCTGAGCGGGCAGACCCTGTGGGTGGGGGTTCACGGCCCGCGACCGACGCTTCCGGGGAGGTTGCTCGCCGTCGACGCGAGCTCCGGCCGCGTGCGCACGTCGTTCCGGTTGCCGATCGACCCGTTGCGCGTCGTGCGCGCCTTCGGCTCGCTTTGGCTGACCGGAGTGGGTGGCGGTCGACGCTATGCGGGTGTGCTCCGGCTCGACCCCCGGTCGGGACGCGTGCTCCGCGTGATCCGCGGAACCCGGCGGCTCGGAACCGCGCTCGCCGCCACCACCCATGCGCTCTGGGTCGGTGGCGCGGACGTGTTCCCGCAGGGGCACGAAGAGCGCTCAGGCGTCTACTACGTCTACAAGCTCGACCCGATCCGAAACGCCGTCGTTCGCCGCATCAGGCTGCCACGCTCGACCTCCATCGATCTCGTCGGTGAGCGGACGAGCTTGTGGGTCGCTGGCTGGTACGCGGTCGCGAAGCTCGCCGAGTCCGGCCGGGTTCTCTTCCGGCAGCCACTCCTCGGCTCGGCGTGGTCGATCACGCTCGCCCGCGACGGAGTCTGGGCCGCGCATACCTTCGACGGGAGTCGCCGGGACCGGCTGCCGCCGCCCGCGCGCGAGCTGCTTCGGATCCGGGAGGGCACGGAGCCGAGCTTGACGCGCGTCCCGCTCGACGAGTCGCCCTGGCAGGTCTCGGCGACTCGCGGTGGCACCTGGGTCGCGCTCGGAGAGTTCTCACACGAGGTGCAGCGGATTCCCGACACGCCACTGCCAGTGACGCCGACGAGAGTCGCGATCCAAGGGATCGTGCATGGGATCCAGGCCACGCACGACGGTGCTTGGGTCACCCAGTTCGCACCGAACCAGCTGAGCAAGATCTGCTAGCTATTAGGCGGGTCGACCGACGTCGTGTCCTCACGGGACGCGCACGAGGCGAGTGATGAGCCCTCGGTAGCAGACGTGCGTCACGACCAGCTTCAGCGTCTCGCCGTCCTGCGAGAACGCGAAGCGGAGATCGGGATCGGCCTCGCTGGCAAAGGCCGTCGGCGAGAGCGGAATCAGCGGTCCGGAAGAGAAGAAGTTCCCGAACCGGGCGTTCTGCGTCTTGTCCCACTCCACGACCAGGCGTCCGGCGACGAGCGACGCGGTCAGGTCCAGATCGGGCGGTGGTGGATTGATCGCCCCCGGCCCGTAGATGCGCTTGCCCTTGTAGAAGCCTGCATAGCCGGCGAGAACCGCCGGATCCACCGAAACAGGACGCGGTGGCATGTGGCAAGGCCTCCCGAGGACGATCGAGGTGATCCCCGACTCGAGGTCGCCCAGCACCGCACCGGGCGCGTCCAGCGTCGTGGCGGGGCCTTCGTTCGCCAACAGAATCACGGACAGCCGCTTGCTCGGGTAGCGCGCGGCGAGCGCGTACCAGCCAGGGTCGCCGTGCGCAGTCCCCGTGGCGTTGATCAGGCCGTTGTCGCGACCGACGAGCCATCCGTATCTCCACCCGCTGGCACGCCCGAACAGGCGCGTCAAGCTCCTCCGGCCGACGAGCTTCGCGCCCCACAGCGCTTGGTCGAATCGCCATAGGTCGCGCGCGGTGGTCACGAGGCCGTAGACGTCGGGCTGCACGGGCCGGCGCGGCGGGCGGACAGCGTCGAACGTGCCGCCGCGGCGGCCGACGTAGCCGTGGACCTTCAGCCGCGGCGACGCCAACCGAGTAGCCGACATCCCCGCCGGCGCGAAGACGCTCGCGCGCAGATAGGCCAGCCACGACTCGTGCGAAGCCTGTTCGAACGCCGCCGCGAGCAGCAGGTCGTCGGCGATCGCGAACTCGGGTTCGGCGACGCGGACAAGCGACCCGTGATCCCGAGCCCACTCGGCCCATCCGTGGAGATCCGTCCGGTGCGGCGGCGACGAAACACTAAGCGTCGCCCGATACTCGAGGACGTCTCGCAGGGTGATCGACCGATCGATCTTCCGGCAGGCGTCGATGAAGCGACAGGCAGGCGCCGAAAGGGACAAACGGCCGCGCTCGTCGAGACGGAGCAACGCGACGCTGAGCCACCGTCGCACGTACCAATTGATTCGGAAGGGCGTCGTCGGACTATTCGCGAGTCGCTGTGCTCGATTGGCCCACCCAAACGAGCGCTCCACGATCACCTTCCCGCCGACGCCGACCAAGACGGTGCCTGAGAACCGGCCCTTGGCCGCCTGCTCGCGCACGTAGTCGGCGATACGTGACGCGGCATCCGACGCTCGTGCCACTCCCGCAGATCGCACTGCGGCCCGGTCACTCGCGTCCCCGGCCGTCGCCGCCACACTCCAGGCGGAGACGACGCTGAGGCCGACGGAAAGGCACAGCGCGCCGCAGCACATTCGGCGGCGAAACGCGACTACCACGCGTCAGCTACCTCGAACGCGCGGGTTTCGTTCCACCCCGACTGGCGCCAGCCACCCGCACAATTGCCGGATTGAGGTCACACCCCGGTCCCAACCGCGTGATTCCAAACGACGGCTGCCGGCCCGGAAGCCGTCGGCCTTGCCTCGCCTCGCGACTTGATGACAGGCTGTGCGCGGTGGACATGGGGTTACCTCGCGCGCTGGAATGGTACGCCTGGATCGGCGGCGTCCTCTACGTCGTCGCGCTGCTCGCGGAAGGGGTCATCTCGCTCGGCTTCAAGGTCAGCCAGAACGACTCGGCGGCGAAGATCGCGAACTCGCTTGACGACCACCACAAGCGCCTGATCCTCGTCTTCTGTCTCTGCATCCTCTACGTCGCCGGCTTCGTCGTCTACCTGACGCGACTGGATGATCTGCTGCAACGGGCGAGCACCGAGCGACGCTTCTTCACCTCGTGGGTGCTTGTCGGCGGTGTGCTCTTCGTCACCCTTCATGGGGTCAGCGACGTCGGCATCTACGGTCTGCTGGCGGGGAAGGTCGCTGCCTACTCGGCGCAGCACGAACACGGCCTCTCTTACACGCTGTATCTGCTCACCTTTGCGCTCGACAGCGTCGGCGATGTGTTCGGCAGCTTCTTCATGCTCGGCAGCGGCCTGCTCGTGCTCTCGAGCCGCGTCCTCCCTCGGTGGCTCGGCTGGGTCGCCGTCGCCGCCAGCCCATTCCTGCTCGTGCAGGCGTTCGGACTCGGCGGAGTCGTCGCCAACTTCGGGCTGGCGCTCGATCTGGTCGGGTTCCTGCTCCTCCTGATCTTCGTTCTGGCGAGCAGCGTGATCGGACTCAAACGCCGCTCCGTCACCGCGGCAGCTGCCTAGCCGCGTGAACGCTCCGCGCGCCGAAAACGCGCCGCGACTTGGCCGGTTAGGTCATTTGCGCCCGATGAAGACGAAGAAGTCGTCTTCTCGGGTGGGTGCTCGGCGCGCGTAGCCGGCGTGCACCTCGACGTCGCGGAAGCCGGCCTGCTCGAGCATCAGCACGATTTCGTGCGTGAAGTAGAGCGTCATCGCGAGGACGTGTTCCTCGACGGTGTCGAGCTCGCCGTCGCGCCATCGGCGTGCGCTCATCCCGAGCGTGACGCGCTGCGCGAGCGGGTCGAGATCGATGACGCGCGAGCGGAGCTCGAGTTCGGAGCCGTCGGAGGCGCGTCTGCGCTCGCCGGTTTCCGGCCACGGCTTTGGTAGCACATCGCGTTCGCGTTTCAGCCAGTACTTCCACAGGTGCGCGTACGAAAAGGGTGCTTCGTTGTCGAGCAAGAGCGTTCCGCCCGACTCGAGGTGCCGCCACAGGCGGCGGAGGGCTTCTACGTCGTGCTCGCGTTGGCCGCCAAGCCCGAGGCCGCCGCAGACCACGATCGTGCGGTAATGGCGCGGCAGGTCGAGTTGGTGCAGCGGCTGCGCGTAGAGGTTGACGTTTCCTAGGCCTTCCCGTTCCGCGCGCTCGCGGCACAGGGCGAGCATGTCGGGCGAGATGTCGCAGCCGTCGACGTCGAGGCCTGCCCGGAGATAGGGGATGAGCAGGCGGCCGGTGCCGCAGGGGGCGTCGAGGGCGGGCTGACCAGCCTCGACGAATCGTCGGAAGTACTCGATCTCCGGTCCGGCGAGATTGAACTCCGCCCACCACTGTGCAACCACGCCGTAATGCCAGGTTTGCGGCTCTGCGATGCTCATGTGCTGTGAGCCTCGCTTAGGCGACCTTCATCTGGGTATCGCCAGTCAGCTAGGCGTTCGTGGACGGAGCGTGGGGTTGTTCAAGCGCGAGCGCGATGACGTCGCCTAGCGGTAGGGCGCGGCCGTGTCGGATCGCCGCCTCGAGTGCGTCTCGGTCGAGCTCCTCGAGAGGACGTCGGTAGCGGCGGCGGACGTGTGCCGGAAGCGGCAGGTCGAGTTCCTCTTCCAGTGTTTCGGCGCCGCCCCAGAGGATGCCGGCCCGCTCGACGTCGCCGCGTCCGCCGGCGGTGCAGGCTAACCCGGCAAGCGACCAGCACAGGTTGCGGCGGCCCCCCGCGAGCGGAGCGCTGATCGAGATGGCGGTGCGGTAGTGCTCCGAAGCTCGCGCCATTTGACCCTGCGCGAGCGCCAGGTCTCCGAGGCCGTGGCGCGACATTGCGACGGCCTCCAGGTCGGCGGAGGCGGTCGCGACCGAGACGGCCGACTCGAGCAGCTCCCGGGCGCGCCCGTAGTTGCCGGCCGAGCGCTCGAGCTCGCCGAGATCGTTCGTGACGATCCATTCCCCGTCCTGGTCGCCGTGTGCGCGATACAGCTCGAGGCTCTGGGCGTAGAGCGAGCGTGCGGTGTCGGTCTCGCCCGCCCGGGAGGCCGCAGAGGCGAGCCCGGCCAAGGCGCGCGCGGCGCCGGCCTCGTTCTGGAGCTGCCTGTAGAGGCTGAGCGCTCGCTGCCACAGCTCGCGCGAACGTTCGAACTCTTGCGCCGTGCCGGCTGAGTACGCAGCGGCGTGAAGGGCACGCGCGCGGCTGAGGGTCGTATCCTCTTCGGAGAGCGCCAGCGCCCTCTCGAGCCAAACGCGCAGCTCGTTCGTCGGCAGAGGGAAGAGTGACGCCACCCAGACCAGGCGCAACGCAAGCGCAGCGTCCGACTCGAGCGCCCACGCGATCGCCGCGCGCAGATTGTCGACCTCCGGTCGAAGCCGCTGGAGGGCCGCCTCGCGCGCCGCACCTCGGCAAGCGTCTGCGGCTTCACCGAGCTCGAGAATGTGGTTCGCGTGCCGGTGCGCGAGCGGTTCCAGTTCGGCCGGTGGGAGCTGCTCGCGCGCGAACTCCCGGATCGTCTCCAGCATCGTGTAGCGCGAAGAGCCACAGCTTCGGTCATGCCGGACAAGGCTCTGCTCAACGAGCGAAGAGAGGCGCTCCACGCTCGTACGTGCGACAGCCTCCGCCCCCTCGAGCGTGCAGCCGCCAGCAAAGATGCTCAAAGAGGAGAGATCACGACGCTCCTCGGGCGACAGCAACTCGACGCTCCACCCGATCGTCGCACGCAGCGTCTGTTGGCGAGCCGGACGGTCTTGCGGTCCGCGCTGCAGGAGCGGCTCGAGCCGTTCGAGCAGGTCGACCGGTGACAAAGCACGCACCCGCGTGGCGGCGAGCTCGATTGCGAGCGGCAGCCCATCCAGGCGCCGGCAGATGCGGTCAATCGCTCGCGCGTCTTCGGGCGTCGGGTGGAAGCGCGCGTCCGCTGCTTCGGCTCGGCGACGAAAGAGGACGGCAGCGTCAGCTGGCGTGAGCGGCTCGACCGGAAATACATGCTCGCCGGTAAGGCGCAGCGCGACGCGGCTCGTGAAGAGCAAGACGACGTGCGGCGCGTGGACGAGCAGCTCGACGAACTTGGGCGTCGCCGAACGGAGCTGCTCGACGTTGTCGAGAACGAGGAGCTGCTCGCGCGTGCGCAACGCTTCCGTGAGCCGCTCGAACGGCTCGGCGTCTGGAGCGATGGCGATCCCGAGTCTTTCGGCGACGGCACCGACAACGAGCATCGGATCCCGTAGTGGCGAGAGGTCGACAAAGACTGCGCCGTTCGCAAAGGAGGCCGCGCTCTCACGGGCGGCTTCAAGCGCAAGCCGAGTCTTGCCGGAGCCGCCCGCCCCTGTCAGCACGAGTATCCGCGCCCGCCGCTGGACGAGAATTTCCTCCAGCTCCCGCAGTTCCTGCTGCCGGCCAACGAGGTCATCCAACGGGCTCGGCAGCGGGTGCGGAGCGCGCTCGACGGCCTCGGTCGGCGCAAGCTGCGGATCGTGTTGGAGGATCCGGCGCTCCAGCTCGCGCAGATCCGGCCCGGGCTCGAGACCGAGCTCGTCGCGCAACCGCAACCGAGTCGTCGAGTACACCTCGAGTGCCTCTGATTGCCGACCGCAGCGATAGAGGGCGAGCATCGCCTGTGCTTGAAGCCGCTCGCGGGTGGGATGCTCGCGGGCAAGGCGTCGCACTTCCGGCAGCAGCTCAGCGTGACGGCCCAAAGCGAGTTCCGCGGCGAGCCACTCCTCGCTCGCCACCACGCGCAGCTCTTCGAGTCGCTCGGCTTCGAGGCGTCCCCAACTCTCGTAGGCGAAATCGGCGTAGGCGGCGCCCCGCCAGAGATCGAGAGCGCGCCGAAGGAGTGACCGAGCCAACGCCGGGTTGCCCGACGCCATCGCTTTCCGCCCCTGAACGAGCAGCTGCTCGAAACGCAGAGCGTCGACCGAGACGGCTTCAAGGTCGAGCGCGTACCCATCTCCAGTGGTGCGGAGCGCCCTCGGCACGCCGAGTGCCTGTCTCAAGCGTGATACGTAGATCTGAAGAGCCTTCGCGCCGGAGATCGGCGGCCGGTCGCCCCAGATCGCATCGAGCAGGCCGTCGACCGACTGCGTCTCACCGGGACGAGCCGCGAGGACCGCGACGAGCCGCCGAAAGCCGCGGCGCCGACGGACGCGGCTAGGAGCTCGCGGCGATCGAGGCGCCCGTCGGTCACGGACGTGCTACGCAACGGCGAGGTCCTCCGGTTCCGTTCACACCGAGCGCAGCGCAGCTGTGGGAGACAGCCGCGCGGCCCGGACGGCCGGGTAGATCCCGGCCACGACGCCGATCGCGACTGCCGCGCCGAGGCCGGTCGCGAAGGCTCGGAGCGGGATCACCAGCCCCCACCCGTGGCTCAGCGCGAAGATCGCCGTCGCACCGGAGCCGAGCGCAAGGCCGGCCGTGCCGCCGGCGAGGGCGAGCAGAAGCGATTCGGTGAGGAACTGGAGTCGGATGTCGAGCCGCGACGCGCCGAGCGCACGGCGCAGGCCGATCTCAGACCGGCGCTCGAGGACGGCGATCACCATCACGTTCGCGATCCCGATCCCGCCGACGATCAGCGCGACGGCGCCGAGACCGAGGAAGAGCGCGGTGAAGGCGCTCTTCGCGGCGGCGCGGGCCGCCAGCGCGTCGGAGGGTCTCGAGATCGAGGTCTCCTCCGGGTGCGCAGGATTCGCGGTGTCGGCGAGGGACGCCCAGACTGCGCTCACCTTTTCTGGGTCGACGCGCACGTAGATCGTCGAGGGCGAGCCGCTCGCGCCGAGCAGGCGACGCGCTACATGTGCCCCCACGAAGACCGACCGGTCGAGGTCGGGCGCGAGCGGGAGCGGGTCGAGAACGCCGCCGACGGAGAACGGCCGGTCGCCGATCCAGACCTCGAGGCCGCGATGCCAGTGCACGATCCCGAGGCGGTACGCGGCGACTGCTCCGAGGACGACGACGGGATACGTCGATGCGACGCCGTCGAGGAACTCACCGGCTTCGACGCGCCCGCCGAGCGTGCGCACGAGGGACGTGTCCGCCGCAAGCACCTGGATCCCGCCCGTGTCGTCCTTCGCGACGAGGTCGTTCCGGCGCACCGACGTGTCGAGCGCCTCGACGCCGGCCACCGCCTGCACCTTTCCGAGGCGCCTGATCATCCGCCCGGCCGGCCGCGGAAGCTTCGTCTGCCCACCGAGGAACGACTCGCCCGGCTCGACGCGGAGCAGGTTCGTGCCGAGGCGGTCGAGCGCTGCGACGAGGTTCGCCTTGCTCGACTCGGAAAGACCGAGCACGGCGACGAGCGAGGCGATCCCGATCGCGATCCCGACCCCCGAGAGGATCGCCCGCAGGCGCCGCGTCCGCAGCCCGAGGACGCCGATCCGCAGGGTGTCGCCGAGCGAGGCGTTCGTGTTCACGCCGCGGCCACCACGCCGTCGAGCACCTCGATCCGCCGGTCGAGGCGCGCCGCGACCTCGAGATCGTGCGTGACCACGACGATCGCCGATCCGAGCTCGTTCAGCTCGAGCAGCGTCGCGAGGATCTCCGCCCCGGTCTGCGAGTCGAGGTTGCCGGTCGGCTCGTCGGCCAGGAGCAGAGCCGGGCGGCGGACGACGGCCCGTGCGATCGCGACCCGCTGGCGCTCGCCGCCGGAGAGCTCGGACGGGCGGTGACCGAGCCGGTGCGCGAGACCGACCCGCTCGAGCGCCTCGACCGCGACTCTTCGCCGCGCCGCCGGCCGCTCGCCGCTGTAGATCAGCGCCTGCATCACGTTCTCGACGGCCGTCAGCGCGTCGAGGAGGAAGAACTGCTGGAAGACGAAGCCGATCGTCTTCGCCCGCACCGTCGCGAGCTCGCGCTCGGTCATCCGGTCGACGATCCGGCCGCCGATCGCGACGGTGCCGGTGTCGGCCTGCTCGAGCGTTCCGAGGACGTGCAGGAGGGTGGACTTGCCGGAGCCGGACGGGCCGACGACCGCGACGCGCTCGCCAGCAACAATCTCGAGCGAGACGTCCCGGAGGACCGCGCCGGAGCCGGGGAAGCTCTTGCCGACGCGAGTCAGGCTGGCCGCGGCGGGCTTCATGACGGCGCCACGACAACGCGCACGCCCGCGCGGATCCCGGGCCCCGAGACTTCGACGTAGCCGCCCGCGTAGAGGCCCGTCCGCACCGGGACGACCGTGGTGGTGCCGTCAGGGCGGACGATCTCGAGCGAGCGGCGGTCCCCGCTCGTCGCGAGGAGCGCGGTCACCGGCACGCTGAGGACGCCGCGGCGGACATCGACGGCCGCGCGCACGGTGACCGGCGTACCGTCGGGCTCGTCGATCCGGCCGACGAGCGACACGGTGGCGTCGACCGTCGACGGCGCGGGCGTCTGGGTCTGCGAGCCGCCCGCCTGCTGCTGGTCGGGCGCCGCGGTCGATCCCACCGAGGCGACGCGGCCGCGGACGATCCGCGAGTCGGGAAGCACGACGTCGACACGGTGGCCAGGAAGGAGCAGCGAGCGCTGCGTCGTGTCGACCGAGAGCTTCGCGATTCGAGCCGTGGACGACGTCGTGAGCACCGCCGCGCCGGCGGCGACCGCGTCGCCGGCGTGGACCGCGACGCCTGTGACGCGGCGCGGCCCCGGTAGGAAGACGACGTCGCCCAGCGCGAGGGTTCCGGTCGCGGGCAGCCCGAAGCGCCGCTGGAGCGCCTCGACCGCAGCCCGCGTCGCCGCGGTGAAGCGATCGTCCACGACGAGGGCGCCCTTCGGTGCGAGGCCGAGGCGGATCAGATTCCGCTCCAGCTCGCGGACGTCCGCCCCCCGCGTCATCCCTTCCTCGAGCGGCCGCCAAGCAGGCGTCGACCCGTCGAGGAGGATGACCGGCGCGCCGTCGAGCCGGTACAGCGCCGTCCCCGGCTGGACGGTGCGGCCGGCTGCGGGGACTGCGGTCACGGTCCTGGTGAGCGCGGCGACGACCGGTCGCTCGTCCGCGAAGGCGAGCGTCGCGTCGAAGTCCTGCGTGTCGGCGAGATCGCGCCGCGTGACGAGCGCGGAAGGCCCGGCCGCGTGTGCGGCCGCGGCCGGCTTCCGATGCGTCGCGAGCAGGACCGCAGCGACCGCGGCGATGACCGCGACCGCCGCGCCGGCGATCGCGAGCGCGCGGTGCCTCGACATCAACCCGCGCTCGCCGTCGCGGTCATCGACACCGTCGCCGTCATCCCCGGCAGCAAGCGCGAGTCGCCGTGTTCGAGGACGACGTCGACGACGTATGTCGGGCCGCCTTCGGTCGGCGTCACGGACGCGGCTGCCGTGGTAGCCGTCCCCGAGCTGGAGCTCGTCGTGGTGGCCGCCCCAGTCGTCGACGCCTGCGGGAGCATCGACACCGACTCGACGCGACCCGGAAGCGACTCTCCGTCCAGCGCCCGAACCTCGACGCGCACGGGATCGCCGGCTGCGACCTTCGCGGCATCGACCTCGTCGAAGGACGCCTGGACGTGCCGGACGTCGGAGACGAGGGTCAGGAAGGCAGTTGGCGCTCCGCCGGCGCTCGGCGAGCCCGAAGCGCCGACGCGATCGCCGACCGCGCCGTCGACTGCCGCGACGATTCCGTCCGTCGGCGCGCGCAGAACGAGGCCGGCGAGGGCGTCTCGCGCCGCCGCCGCCTGCGCCTCGGCCGCGCGGACGCGGGCGCGCGCCTCCGCGAGCGCCTGCCGCTGCGCCCGGCGATCCATGACGCCGGTGGCCGCGGTGACGTTCTCGTTCGCTCGCGCAGAGTCGAGCGCGGCGCGGCTCGAGCCGACGTCGCGCGACTCGCTCGCCGTGGCGGCACCGAGCTGCAGTCGCGCTGTCGCTGCGTCCTCGTCTGCTGCTGCAGCAGCATCCTGCGCCGCGGCCAGCGCCGCGGTGGCCTGCTCGAGGCGTGAGTCGGCATCCTTCAACTGGGCTGCAGCGTCGGCGAGCGTGCTCGTGTCCGATGCGGCCTTTTCCTCCGCGTCCTGCCGCGTCGCGGCGTCGTCGACGAGATCCTGCGCGAGCTGCGTTAGGCGCGCCTGGATCGCCGCCAGGGCCGAACGCTCGGCGGCGATCCGCGAGCGTGCCGAGTCGGCTGCGCCCGTGTTTCCTTCGGCGAGCGCCTGCTGGTAGTCCGACACGGCCTCGGCGAGCGCCTCGGAGTGCTGGGCCTGCTGCCCTTGGAGGCGAGCCTGCTCCTTCACGGCCGCCCGCTCGACCGCCCGCGTCTTCGCCACCGCGTCGCGATCGGCCGCGACCGCCTGTGCGGCGGCGTCGCGTGCGTCGCGAGCGGTGGTGGCCTCGGCCGTCCGCGCCTGCACGTCAGCCTCGCGTGCAGTCTCCACGGCCGCGGATCGAGCCGCCGCCGTGTCGGCCTTCTGCACGGAGTCCTGCGCGAGCGCGCGATCGCCCGCCGCGACGGCTTGCGTCTGCGCGAGCGCCGTGCGCGCGGCTGCGACGAGCTTTCGGTCGCGCTTCAGCATCGCGCGATCGGCCGGTGTCAGCTGGAGGTCCTGCTCGGCGAGCTGAACGTGAGCCGACGCCAGCTCGGCGAGCGCGCTCGCCAGCTGCGCGCGCGCGGGCGCAGCATCGAGCCGCGCGAGCACCTCGCCCTTGGCGACGCGGGTTCCGGGCGCCACGCGGACCTCTACGACCTGGCCGGTGCCGGTGAACGAGAGGTCGAACCGATGCGCCGGCGCGATCGTCCCAGATGCGGACAGCGTCAAAGCGAGCCCGGCCCGGGGGGAAGACGCGGCCGCGCCCGCGAGGAGTGCGGGGAGGACGAGCGCGGCCGCGAGACCGAAGCGAAGGCGGTTCACTTCGGTGGCTGGAGAAGCGGGTTGAGGCTCTGGCACGCCGCCTCGGCGGTCCTCCAGCCGGGGCTGAGCTGCGCGGGGACGGCGCCCGCCTTGGTCGGGAACGAGACGTCGAAGCCGCCGGCGACGCGGACGATCTTCGGGTCGGGCAGGTCGATTCCGTGGCGCCGCACGCACTTCGCGAACGCGTACATCCCGTCGCGGAAGCGCGCCTCCTCGGCTGCGCTGACGTTGCTCTGCTGCGCGTGCAGGAGGTGCTTGCACGCGCGGTCGGCGAGGTTGATCCGCGCCTGGAACGCCTCCTGCTCGGCCTTCGACGAGCCGGCAGGCGGGCCGCCGATCCTCACGCCGCCCTTTGCGCCGGGCACCGCCTCGATCGTCGCGACGCCGTGGCTCTTCATGCACGCGACGTACTTGACCCACTGGTCCTGGACGTCGCTGCCGCTCGGGCGCGCGCCGACGGGCGTGTCCTTCGCGACGCCGGACGCGTCTGCGGAATGTGAGCTGCCGTGCCCGCACCCGGCTGCCGCTGCGGCCAGAAGGCCGAGCACGACGAGGAGAATTGCTCGCCGCGTGCTCATCGGTTCGGAAGGAGTCGGGCGCACCGCGCGGGCGGCGTGCCGATGAGCCGGTCGAAGATCACGCCGATCCCGATGTCGGCGAGGATCACGTGCGGCGGGCCGGGGTCGCGGCCTACGCCGCGCATGCAGGTTCGTAAGCTGAGTCCGCGCTTCCGGAGAAGGTAGACGAGCTTCGCGTTCCCGTAGTGCACCGGCCAGCGGACGAACTTTCGGCAAGCCGCGAACGCGCGGTCGATCGTCGCGCGCGTCGGGAGACGGCTCGGCAGCGTGAGCTGGCTCGTCCCCGGGCGGAGCCCCGGGCCTAGGGTCGTCTTCACGCCTCGGCTCGCGAGGCAGCTCTGGAACTGCGGCACCGTCGACGCGGCGCCGTGCGCGACGGCGCTGGAGGCGGTCGCGGCGACCGCGGCCACGCATCCGCACGCGATTGCGCGGGCGGCGTGGGCACGGCCGGACGTGGGGTGGGGGATCGTTTGCATGCCGGTACGACGATCCGTCCGCGCGAAAGCTTCATGCGGATTCGCAGGCGGCACGGAGATGAAGAAACGACGTCGCCCGTGCGTCGATCCAAGGTGACGCCGATCCCGACCCGACGAACGGAACGCTCGCCCTCGAGCGCAAGTACGAGCCGTGGATGAGGCCCTCTGGATCCCCACGGCGGCGGCGGTGCTCGACGAGCGCTTGATCTCGATCCCCGTCGAACGCGACTCCCTTCGCGTCATCGAGTCGATCTACGAGCGCTGCGCGAGCCGCTTCCTGCGCGTTGCCCGCGCGATCGTCGACGATCCGGCCGTGGCCGAGGACGTCGTGCAGGACGCGTTCGCGCAGGCGGTGCTCCGCCGCGGCTCGTTCCGCGGCTCCGGCGCGGCCGAAGGATGGATCTGGCGCATCGTCGTGAACACCGCCAGGAGCCGCCGGCGCCGCGACCGCATCGAGGCGACGGCGCTCGAGCGGCTCGGCACGGCATCTGAGGCAGCCGCTGCCGACGACCCGTCCGGCGACTCCTTGCGCCGGGAGATCAAGCGCTTGCCCGAGCGCCAGCGGCTCGTCGTGTTCCTCCGCTACTACGCCGACCTCGACTACGACTCGATCGCGCGTGTTCTCGCGATCAGCCCGGGCACGGTCGGCAAGCTGCTGAACGACGCGAGGTCGCGACTCGAGGTCGCGCTCGAGGGGCGGTCGGGATGAGCGAGCGCGACCTTCGCGAGGCTCTCGACCGGCTCGTCCCCGACGAGGAGCCTCGCGGGACGTGGGCAGGCGTCCTGGCGAGGGCGGAGAGCGCGAAGCGCGGGCGGCGCCGGCGGCGCCAGGCGCTCGTCGTGCTCCTCGCGGCCGCGATCGCCGGCGTCGTCTCGTTCGCAGCGTACGGCACGCTCGCAGTCCTCCGGAGCGACCGCGGGGTCCGCGGGATCCCGCTCCGCGGCCAGCTGCGAACGCCGGACGGCCGGCCTGCCGGCTCGATTCGGATCAAGCTGATCGGCGCGAACGTGACCTTCCCCGGCCTCCCGACGGTCCACCGGTTCGTCCACAACCGGCACATCCCCGTCGAGACGACGACGTTTCCCGCGCGCTGGTATCTGCAGGTGAACGGAGTCGACGGCGACCTAACGAGCGGGCGCCTCTACATCGGCCGGTCGGTCGCGCACGCCGGCTCGCCGGTCGCGACGCTGTGCGCGCCCTGCGGCGTCCGCGACTCCGGCACGATCTACCTCACGCCGAAGCAGGCGCGAGCGCTCGTCCGCCACCAGCTCGTGTTCGCGGTCTCGACGAAAGACGAGCCGCGGGCGGCCGCCGGCTCGGTTGGGATGCTGCTCGAGCGCCGGCTGATCAGGCGGCGCTGAGCGGCCGCCGCGATCTAGCCGCTGCCGCCGCGGTCGTCGCCGCGGCCCTGTTCCTCGCGCCGGCCGCCGCCGCGAACGGCGGCGCCGACCCGACGTTCGGCTACGGGCCGCAGATCCGCGAAGCCCGCGCGATCCGCTACTGCGACGGCCTCGGTCGGAGGCACGGGCTCTACGTTCGGTGCCTCCAGGACCAGCTCGTCCGGCTGATCGTGGCGACGCACGATCCCGCACGGGAGCTCCCGCGAATCGACCGCTACGTCCACAGCCGCGGCGGCTACCTCGAGACGAGCTGCCATGTCCTCATGCACGCGGTCGGGCGGCGGTACGGGCGGATCGCGCACGTCACCCTGGCACACCTCCAGGACTACCTCCCTCGCACGAACGACCCCGGCTGCTCAGCCGGCTTCGGCCACGGGCTGCTGATGGCGCTCGGCCCGCAGATCCTCGCCGCCGGGCCTCGCGGTGCGGCCGCCGAGTGCGACCGAGGCGCGACCCGGTACAGGCGCTACAGCTGCATCCACGGGCTCGGCCACGCCTACATGCGCCTCTACGCTGAGCTGTTGCCGCTCGCGCTGCGCTCGTGCCGAGCGCTCGGCCCGACGAACGCGCCCGATTGCGCGCAGGGCGCCTTCCACGACTACTGGATCGCGACCGCCGGACGCGACGCGACGCGGCATTTGCCGGCCGGCGAGCAGTCGCCGCGCGTGCTCTGCGGCCGGCAGGCTCGCGCGTTCGTGCGCGCGTGCTGGTTCCGCGCGTTCCTCGAGCGGCCGCCCCGTCACGCGATCGCGACCGCGGCCGACGTCGCCGCGACGTGCCGCGGGCTCGCCTCCCTCCAGCGGTCCGGCTGCATCGCCGCAGCCGCGCTCATCGTCGCCCCGGATCCCTTCGACCAGCTGAACGTCTGCTCGGAGCTCCGCGCCGCCGACGCGTCGGCATGCGTCCGCGGCGTCCGAGTCCAAGCGCTCGCCGGAGCGCCGCTGACCGAGCAGATTCGCCTGCTCCAGCGGTGCGTCGCGCTCCCACGGCCGGCGAGGCGCTCCTGCTACTCCTGGCTGGGGCTGACGCTGAACGTCGTCGCGAACGGGCGGTTCGCCCGCACCGGCTGCCCCCAGCTCCGATACGCCGCCACGCGCGCCGACTGCCGCCGCGGAGCGCGCCTCTCCAGCGGACCGCTCGAGACCTTCAGCTGAGCGCGGCGGAGACCTCGGCGCGGATCAGCGCGTGGTGCTCCTCCCAGGAGCTCCAGACCGCCGCCGCCCACTCGCGCGCGCGCCGCTCGTACTCGCCGAGGTCGCGGGAGCCGGCGACGTGGAGGACGTTCAGCGCTCCCGCACCCGCCCGTCGTTTCAGCGCCGGGAAATCCGTGTGGGCTCGGAGCACCCGCCGAAGGCAGTCCGTCGCCAGTCGCGGAGGCGCTCCCTCCTCGAGCACTGCACATAGCCCGGCGAGATGGACGAAGACAGATTGCCGGTCCCGCCTGTCGCGCCCATCGCCCGGATGCTGCGCCATGTAGGCGTCCACGACCAGTCGATGGGCGGGCGGGTACCCAAAGCGAAGAGCTTCGTCGGCCTGGATCTCGCCGAATGCGCGCCAGCAGCCGGGCGACGACGCGACGTACGCATGCACGGGGCCGTCGACCTCGGGGACGCCGGCGCCGCAGCCGGGGCAGCTCACCGCGCGGTCCAGTCGGCGAGCCAGCCTTTGAGCGGTAGCCGACGCAAACCCGAGCCGTCGGGATGCACGGCCCAAAGTCCGTTCTGGTCGAGCCGGCGCCTGCCGCCCGTGAAGACGATCCACCTGCCGTCGGGCGACCAGACCGGATATGAGGCCGTCATCCGCTTGACCAGACGCCGCTTGCCCGAGCCGTCGGCGTTCATCACGTAGACGTCGTAGTACGCGTCGCGGCCGAACTGTCCGCGGTCGTCGTGCCTGCTCTGGAATGCGATCTGACGTCCGTCGGGCGACCAGGCCGGCAACCCGTTTTCGCCCCGCCAGAAGGTCATGCGCTTCAACCCCGTTCCGTCGAGGCCGACGACGTACACCTCGTAGTCGGGGTTCGTCTGGCTCGTCGGGAGCCGGATCGACATGAAGGCGAGCTTCGTCCCGTCGGGCGACCACGCCGGATACTCCGCCTCGATATCGGTGATCTGCCGGCGGTCCGACCCGTCGGGCCGCATCACGTAGAGGACGGTGTCGGAGCTGAACGCGATCAGGTTCCCGTCCGGCGACCACGCCGGTCCCCATTCGTTCTCGCTCGAGTGCGTGATGTTCACGGGATTCGAGCCGTCGCGGCCGACGACGTAGATCTCGTCGTTGACGTTGTAGCCGCGGCGGGAGTCGCGGTACGCGAGCCGCGAGCCATCCGGCGCCCAAGTCGGATCGTCCTGCGGCCCGCGTCCACCGACCAGGCGGCGACGCCCGGAGCCGTCGGGCCGCGCGATCCAGATGTCGCCGTTGGCTCCGTAGGCGAGTGTCCCGGGCAGGCGCGCGTCGACCAGCCGCGCGCCCGCGCGGTGGCCGGCGAGGAAGCCGAGCACGAGCTGACGCGCGCGAACACGGCTCGTCCCGCGAAGGATCCGCGATCCGTGCTCGTATCCGGGCAGAATCTCGACCTGCTTGTCGGTCGCGGCGCTCGCGTCGTAGATGGCTTGCTGGGCGGCGACGATCTCCGGATCGTCGTCGCGTGCAGCGAGGAGGAGCAGCGGGACCTGCGCAGCCGCGACGGCGGCCGTCGCGTCCATGTCGCCGAACTGCGCGGGGCTGGAGAGGGCGACGACGCCGGCCGGTGCGGGCGTGATCGTGCGCGCGGCGGCGAGAGCGGCCGTTCCTCCCATCGACGCGCCCATCAGCAGCACGGTTCGCGCTCCGCGAGCGCGCTCCACCCGCGCTGCCGCCGCGACGTCGGCGGCGGGCGTCAGGCGGCCGCCGTTGCCGGAGAGGCCGTACCCGCGGAGGTCGATCGCGAGCGCGCGGAATCCGCGCGCGGCCAGCAGCCTGGCGAAGGGAACCCACTCGCAGAGGTTGCTCCGGATCTGGTGGGCGAGTACGACCGCCTTCGAGCCCTTCCCGAACTCGACGCCGACGATCCGGACGCCGTCGGCGGCGCGGAATCGGAGGGCCTTCGCGTGGTCGCGCGGCCGGACGCACTCCGGATGGACCGGCCGGCGCTTCGGCTTCGCGGCCGGGGCGCCGCCAGCGCACGCAGCCGCTCCGACAGCCGCGAGCACGAGCGCGGGGAGTCCGAGCCGGCGCCTGATCACAGGGGGTTTTACTCCCTTCGCCCGAAGTCCGTTCCCGGAACGAATCCGGCCGAGTCGGCGTAGGAACCGTCGGCGGGCTCCTCCCGGCCCGCGCGGCTTCGGCCGCACCTCTCTCGCGCGCGGCGACCGACCTTTCCCCCGAAATGGCCGAGCGCGATCCTTTCATTCTCACGGAACGCATCCACCTCGGTCGCACGTATGTGGGCCGAGATGCAGGGACTCCGGAGGAGGATCGAGGGCCGCTGGCTACCGCTCGCGGCCGCTGCGCCGCTCAGTCTCCTGGCATGGGTCGTCGCGGCGACGCACGGAGGGGCGCTTCGGACGAGCTGGCTGCCCGTCGTCGTGAACGCGGCTGCGTGGCCGAGGAGCACCGGCCGCCGCTCCTGCGTGCGCAGGATCCGCCGAAAGACGATCGCGCCCCGACCGGCGTTACGCCGGCCGGACGGCGCTCTGGGTGCGAGCGAACGGCGCGTCTGCCTCGTGCCCGAACCCCGCGAGCTCGACACGTAGCGCTTCGAGTGCTCGCGAAAGCCGCGACTTCACGGTTCCGACGGGGATCCGGAGCACCGTTCCCGTCTCCGCTTCCGACAGGTCGAGCAGGTAGCGGCACGTCACGACCTCGCGCTGCTTCCGGGGGAGGGTCGCGAGCGCGCGCTCGATCTCGGCGCCCGTCTCGCGTGCGACGGCGGCATGGTGAGGCGAAGACTCCGGCGTGCGCGTCGCCTGCTCGTGGACGGCGCGGCCTTCGATCCGTCGGTGGCGGGAGCTCGAACGCAAGGCGTTCCGCGCTTCGTTGACGACGATCTTGAGCAGCCACGGCCGGAACGGATGGCCGAGCTTGAACCGGTTCAGGGCGTAGTAGGCCTTGACGAACGCGACCTGCGTGACCTCCTCGGCGGCGTCCGCTCCGGCGACGAGGTAGGCGGTTCGGAAGGCGATCCGCTGGTAGGTCGAGACGATGTCCGCGTACGCGGCCGCGTCGCCGTCTCGTGCTCGCCGCAGGAGCTCCGTCTCGCGGCCGCTCGGAGCGCCGGGCTGTGCCGGTGAGACATTCACCGGAACGTCCTCGCGAGGTCGATCGCGCCGTCCTTGTCGAAGCCGCCCTCCACGCGGAGGGTTAGCTGGCCGCGCCGCCAGACGAGCGTCCGGCCGGCGAGGCGGGGCTCCTCACCGCGCGTCATCCCCCCCGTGTCGAGGGACCGGAAGCTGTGCCGGGCGCCGCGC
>Ga0081539_10003057_pt1 | contig 21597 bp, 21 predicted proteins | sample TabmetS4T2R2_FD_71023 | JGI IMG/M metagenome (GOLD analysis project Ga0081539, IMG submission 71023) | Tabebuia heterophylla rhizosphere microbial communities from the University of Puerto Rico - S4T2R2 | ecosystem: Host-associated > Plants > Roots > Rhizosphere ...
GGGCCCTGTTCAAGCGTGTGCTGGACGAGGTGGCGGTGCGCTCGCTGCCGACGACGGTCGTCACCGGCATGCTGGTGGGCTTCGCGCTGGTGACGCAGGCGGTCTACTGGCTGGCGCAGACCGGCACGACCGGCCTGGTCGGGCCGGTGATCGTGATCCTGCTGGTCCGCGAGCTGGTGCCCATCCTGGTCGGCCTGATCGTGTTTGGCCGCAGCGGCACCGCGACGTTGATCGAGCTCGGCGAGGCGCGGCCCAAGGGCTGGCTCCGGCTGCTGGAGATCCAGGGTCTCGATCCGCTGGCGCTGCTGGTGCTGCCGCGCGCCGTGGCCTTCGCCTTGGGCTCGTTCTGTCTCGCCACCGTGCTCCTCTGCTCGACCCTGCTCACCAGCTACCTCCTCGCCTACGGGCTGGAGCTGGTCGCCTATTCGATCTGGGATTTCGCCGACGCCGTGCTGCGCGCGATGAAGATCCGGGATTTCATCGTTCCGCCGCTGAAATGCATCATCATCGGCTACATGGTGGCGTTGACCTGCTGCTCCACCGGCCTCGGCCGTCGCGATGAAGCCGATGACCTGCAGCGCCTGGTGCCGCGCGGCTTCGTGCGCTCGGCGCTGGCCATCCTGCTCGTCAACACCCTGTTCGATCTGGTGGCCTGATGGCGGCGCGTCCCGGCCGATCGGTGCTGTCGCTGCAGGGCGTTGCCCTGGCGGACCGCCAGTTCTCTGCCCATACCGCGCGTCTCGACCTCGAACTGCCGCACGGCCAGGTGGCGCTGGTCCAGGTCGACGACGAGCACGACGCCGCCATGCTGGTCGACCTGGTCCTGGGACTGGCCGATCCCGGCGCCGGCGAGGTGCGTTTTCTCGGCGTCGACTGGGCTGTCCACACCCCGCGCGAGCGCTTCCATCGCCGGCGCCGCATCGGCGCCGTGATGCAGACCGATGTCTGGCCCTCGCACATGACGGTGCTGGAATCGGTCCTGGTGGCGCGCGCCTACCATTTCAACCAGCCGCGGGCCGAGGCCATCGCCGACGCCACCCAGCTTGCCCGGCTGTTCGGTCTGCCCGGCCTGCCGGCCGGACGGCGCGACGCCACGCCGGCGCGCGCCCTGGTGCGGGCCGCCTGCGTGCGCGGATTTCTCGGCTCACCCGACCTGATCGTGGTACAGGATCAGGTGCTCGACCAGTCATCCGAGCTCGCCGTGCCGATGGCGCAGGCGATCTCGGCGGCATGCGACCGCGGCGCCACGGTGCTGTGGATCACCGCAAGTCTTGCGACGCAGGCCGCGCAGTTCGTCCAGCCGCACCAACTGTTCCGGCTGGGCGATCACGGACTGGTACGAGTGCGGAGGTCACGATGAAGCGCTCGATCTTCGGCGTCTACCAATTCGACGAAGTCGTCGGCGCCGTGGTGCTGGCCTGTGTCGGCGTGTTCGTCGCCGTCCTGATCAATGCCGGCCTGCTGAAGGACTGGTTCCAGCCCTCCTTCACCTTGCGCATCCTGCTGCCCGACGAAGGCGTCTCGGGCTTGGCGCCGGGCGCGGAGGTCCAGGTGGCGGGCACGCGCGCCGGCGAGGTGCGTCGCATCGTCATCGATCCCAACCAGCGCATGCACGCGGTGGCCCGCGTCGAGGACCAGATGCGGCCCTTCATCCGACGCGACTCCGTCGTGTCGATCCGCCGCCAGTTCGGCGTCGCGGGTGCAGCCTATATCGACATCCAACGCGGCGTCGGGCCGGAGCTCGACTGGTCCTACGCCGTCATCGCGGCCACGACGGAGCGCGGGGCGACAGATTCGCTCGGCGAGATGATCGAGGAAGTCCGCGCCAAGGTCGTGCCGGTGATCGACGAGATTCACAAGGCCGTGCAGTCCTTCAACGCCGTTGCCCACCGCATCACCGATCCCGCGGGGCCGCTGGAGCAGACGCTGGCCTCCGCCGCCGGCATCGCCCGCAAGGTCGAGAGCGGCCAGGGCCTGGCGGGACGGCTGATCAGCGACGAGAAGCTGCCGGCCGACCTTGAGGCGTCGCTGGTCAGCGTGCGTGAGCTTGCCGCCCAGCTCGAGCGCACGTCGAAGGATCCGCGCATCGGCCAGATCCTGGCCAAGACCGATTCGATCCTGACCTCGCTGCAGACCACCACGCGCAATCTCGCGGCAACGACGCCGCAGATCACGCGCAGCGTGCAGGACACGACCGACGCCATGCCGGCCACGCTGTTGCAGGCCCAGATCGCTGCGCGCGAGCTGGAACTGCTGCTGGGACAGCTGCGTCATCACTGGCTGTTCGGCGGCAGCAGCGCGCCCACGCAGCCGACCCGTCGCGCGCCCACGGTCGAGGTGAGGCCGTGATTCGAAAGCCGCTCTCGTTTCTATCGTTGCTTGCTCTCGCCGCCTGTGGTGGTGGCGCGCCGGCCGACCCGGGTCCGCCGCCTGACGTCAAGCTCGACCAGGCCAACAAGGCCGGCACGCAGGCCCTGTCGATGGACCTGCCGAGCCTGGCGGTGCGTCAGTACAAGGTGGCGCTGTCGCGCGCCTACGAACGCGACGACGCCGGGGCCATCGGCGACGTCGCCTACAATCTCGCGCTGGCACAGATGAAGGCCGGCGATTCCAAGGGCGCCATCGCCACGGCGCGCGAGGCGCGAGGCGAGCTTGTCCGACGGCGCGCGCCCGTGCCGCCGGAGCTGATCCTGGTGCAGGCGGCCGCCTCCTATCGCAGCGGCGACCTTGGCGGCGCCGCCAGCGCTGCCCAGGAAGTGCTCGACAGCGGCGCCAAGGACCAGGATGCCGTGCGGCGCGCCTGGTTCATCCGCGGCCTGGTCTCCGCCGATCGCAACGATACCGCCGGTCTCGCCCAGGCGATCGCGGCCCTTCCGTCCACCAAGCAGGCCGACCTCGAAGCCGACCGCCAGGAATTGCAGGGGCGCGCCGCCCTGCTGGCCGGCGACTCCGCCGCGGCGCTCGGCCTGTTCGAGCAATCCGCTAGCAACCGCCAGCAGGCGCTCGACTATCGCGGCATGGCGCGGGCCCTGTCGCTGGCGGGCGATGCGGCCCTGCGATCCGGCCGCGCTGCCGATGCCGCCGATCTCTTCCTGCGCGCCGGCCGCAGCGCCCTGCTGCAGGGGGACACGGCGACGGCCACGCCGTTGCTGAAGCGCGCCGAGGACCTCGGCAAGCAGACCGGCCAGACCGGCATCGTCGAAGAGGTGACGCGGCTGCGCAAGATCGCGGCCGACCGAACGACCAGGGCCTGATTGTGCTGGAATTTCGACGCGAGTAGTTTCGACACGAGCGCCAACCGTGCGGCGCCGCGTGTGATTGCTCGGAGGGAGGTCCCGATGGCAGCAGATACCGGCCTGGATGTCGCCAAGGCGGTGGAGCCCGATCGCGTTCATCGCAGCGTCTATTCCGATCCGGCGATTTTCGAGCTCGAGATGGAGCGCATCTTCAACAAGGTCTGGACCTACGTCGGGCACGAGAGCCAGGTGCCGGCCGTCGGCGACTACTGGACGGTGCAGATCGGCCGCCAGCCGATGATCATGGTCCGCCATTCCGATCGCTCGGTGCGCGTCCTCTACAACCGCTGCCCGCATCGCGGCACCATGCTCTACGGCGATCGCAGCGGCAATGTCGGCAAGGGCATCATCTGCTCCTACCATTCCTGGCAGTTCGACACCGACGGCACGTGCAAGGCGATCCCGCTCGACAAGGGCTATCAAGGGACGCGCCTCACGCCGGGCGACCCCAGCTGCAACGTGAAGACGGCAGCGCGCGTCGATTCCTACCGCGGCTTCGTGTTCGCGAGCCTGGCAGCCGACGGGCCGTCGCTGGTCGACTGGCTCGGGCCGGCCAAGATCGCCTTCGACGACATGTGCGATCGCGCGCCGGAGGGCGAGGTCGAGGTGGTGCCGACCTGCTTCCGTGTGATCCAGCAATCCAACTGGAAGATCTTCCTGGAGAACCAGCTCGATGCGTTGCACCCGGCAGTGACTCACGAATCGACCGGCCGCGCGGCCGGCGAGGTCGAGGCGGCGATCAAGAAAAAGGGCGGCAACGCGCCGCTCAGCTATCACTTCCTCTCGGCCTTTGCGACGCCGATCAGCAAATGGGATCAGTTCCAGACCATCGGCTATGCCCACGGCCATTGCATTCTCACCGGCTACATGGGGCTCCGGCCGCGCGATCCCGACACGCTGGCTTACGAGAAGGTGATGCAGAAGGCCTATGGCAAGCAGCGCATGGAGGAGATCCTCGGCGTCAACATCCATCATGTGCTGCTCTATCCCGGCCTCTCGGTGCAGTCGCCGCTGCAGCAGCTGCGCGCCGTGCGGCCGCTCGGCGTCGACAAGACCCTGACCGAGATCTGGCATTTCCGCCTCAAGGGCGCGCCCGAGGCGATCTACCGCCGCGCGCTCGGCTACTACAACCTCGTCAACTCGCCCTCGACGCTGGTCAATGCCGACGACCTGTGGAACTTCTGGAAGTCCCACAAGGGCCTCGAATCGCAGGGCGGCGATTGGGTCAGCTTCCACCGCAACGCCGGGCAGGACCTCGAGACCGACGACGTGACGACCTCGGTCATCGGCACCTCCGAGCAGCCGATGCGCAACCAGTTCAAGGCCTGGACCCAGTACATGAGCGGGGCGAACTGATGGCGAAGAAGACCAAGCCGAAGGCCAAGCGCGTGGCGCGGCAGGCGAACGGCCATGACACGCTGCGTGACGTCGAGCAGCTCCTCTATCGGCAGGCCGAATGTCTCGACGGCAAGCGCTGGCAGGATTTCATCGACCTGTTCACCGAGGACGGCACCTACTGGATGCCGGCGGCACCCGAGCAGACCACCGGTGACGGCGTGCCGTCGATCTTCTGGGAAGATCGCGACCTGATGGCCGTGCGACTGAAGCGGCTCACCCATCCCCGCGCCTGGTCGCAGAAGACGGCGTGGGGCACCAATCACGTCATCGGCAACGTGACCATCGAGAAGGAGGACGCCAGAAGCGGCGATCTCGTCGTCCGCTCGCGCTTCCATATGATGGAGTTCCGCAACGACGCCACCCGCCATTTCGCCGGCTCGTACGTCCATCACCTCAAGAAGACGAAGCACGGCCATCGCATCAAGCTCCAGCGCGTCGACATGGTGAACGCGCAGGGGCCTTACGAGTACGTGCTGCAGGCTTGGGTTTGATACTCTTCGCTGGGGAGGCGTAAACAAGGGGAGGTCGTCATGAGGAGACTGGTATCGGCGCTGCTGCTGTCGGCCGTGGCGGTTCTGCCGGCGCTGGCTGCGGCCCGGGCGGCCGACAAGGTCAAGGTCGGGTTCCTGAGCACATTGTCGGGCCCTGGCGGGGCGCTCGGGGTCGACATGCGCGACGCCTTCCTGCTCGCCGTGAAGCTGAATGGCGGCAAGCTCGGCGGACTGCCGGCCGACGTGAGCGTCGTCGACGATCAGCAGAAGCCCGACGTCGCGCGCGAGGCGATCGAGCGCTTCACCAAACGCGACAACGTCGACCTGATCACCGGCATGGTGTTCTCCAACGTGCTGCTGCCGGTGATGCCCACGATCCTCAACACCGGCACGATCTATCTCAGCACCAACACCGGCCCCGAGGATTACGCGGGCGAGAAGTGCAATCCCAACTTCTTTGCCGTGGCCTGGCAGAACGAGGACATCCCCGGCGCCATGGGCGAGGTGATGAACCAGCGTGGCCTGAAGAACGTCTACCTGATCGCCCCCAACTATCCCGGCGGACGCGAGACGCTGGCGGGCTTCAAGCGCTTCTACAAGGGCAAGATCGCCGACGAAGTCTACGTCAAGCTGGGCCAGCTCGACTTCGCCGCGGAAATCGCCAACATCCGCGCCGCCAAGCCGGACGCGGTGTTCTTCTTCCTGCCGGGCGGCATGGGCATCAACTTCGTGAAGCAGTACGTGGCGGCCGGCGCCGACAAGGACGCCAAGCTCTTCACGCCCGGCTTCTCGGCCGACGAGGACACGATCAAGGCGGTCGGCGAGCCGATGATCGGCATCCTCAACACCTCGCAATGGGCGGCTGACCTCGACAATCCAGCCAACAGGAAGTTCGTGGCCGAGTTCCAGAAGGAATACGCGCGGATGCCCACCATGTACGCCTCGCAGGCCTATGACGTGGCGTTGCTGGTCGATGCCGCGGTCAAGCAGATCGGCGGCAAGGTCGAGGACAAGGAGGCGCTACGCAAGGCGCTGGTCGAGGTCAAATTCGATGCCACGCGGGGAAAATTCCGCTTCAACAAGAACAACTTCCCGATCCAGGACTACTACCTGCGTGAGGTCTACAAGGATGCCGGCGGCCGCATCACCAACAAGACCATCGGCAAGGTGTTCAGCGACTTCCAGGACGTCCACGCCGAAAAGTGCAGGATGAAGTAGCGGGCGGCCGCCACACATCGAATGCCTCCCTCCCTGATCGCCGAGCAGCTGCTGAACGGCCTGCAGCTCGGCCTCATGCTGTTCCTGCTGGCGGCAGGCCTCACGCTCGTGTTCGGCATCATGGACACGATCAACCTGGCGCACGGCTCGCTCTACATGGTCGGCGCCTACCTGGCGGCGTCGGTGATCGAGGCCTCGGGCTCCTTCCTGCTCGGCATCGCGGCCGCGATCGTCGGCACGGCCCTGGTCGGCGTGGCGCTCGAGATGGCGCTGTTGCGCCGGCTCTACCGGCGCTCGCATCTCGCGCAGGTGCTGGCGACTTTCGCAGTCATCCTGATCGCCAACGAGATCGTGCGCATGATCTGGGGCAGCCAGCCGATCATGCTCAACATGCCGCCCGCCCTGTCGGGTCCGGTCGAGCTCTTAGGCCTGCGCTATCCCGCCTATCGCCTGGTGGTGATCGGCGTCGGCCTCGCCACGGCGCTGCTGCTTTACCTGCTGGTGACCAGGACGCGCGCCGGCATGTGGGTGCGCGCCGGCGCCTCGGATCGCGAGATGGCCGAAGTGATGGGCGTCGACACGCGCCGGCTGTTCACCCTTGTGTTCGCGATCGGTGCGGCACTTGCGGCCGTGGCCGGTGCATTGCTCGGGCCCTTGCTCGCGGTCCAGGTCGGCATGGGCGAGAACATCCTGATCCTCGCCTTCGTCGTCATCACCATCGGCGGCATCGGCTCGATCCGCGGCGCGCTGCTGGCCTCGCTGCTGGTCGGGCTTCTGGACACCGCCGGCCGCGCCTTTTTGCCGTATCTCTTTCGCCAGATGTTCCCCGCCGTGATCGCGGCCGAGGCCGGGCCGGCCGTGGCCTCGATGCTGATCTATGTGCTGATGGCGGCGGTGCTCTATTTCCGCCCCACTGGGCTCTTTCCGGCGCGCGGCTGATGCGCGACACGCTTTACATCCCCTTGCCGCCCTGGCCGACGCTTGGTGTCGCGGCTGCGCTCGTGCTGCTGCCGCTCGCCGCATCGGCGCTTGGCCAGCCGTTCTACGTGGTGTTCGCCACGCGCGTGCTGATCTATGCCCTGATCGCCACAAGCCTCAATCTCCTGATCGGCTATGGCGGCATGGTGAGCTTCGGCCATGCCGCGTTCGTCGGCACCGGCGCCTACACGGTCGCGATGCTGATGCCGGCCGGCGTCACCTCGGCATGGCTGCTGTGGCCCGCGGCGCTTCTGGCGGGCGCGGGCTTCGCCTTCCTGGTCGGCGCGGTGAGCCTGCGCACCCGGGGTGTCTACTTCATCATGATCACGCTCGCCTTCGCGCAAATGGCCTACTACCTGGTTCTGTCGCTGCGCGTCCTGGGCAGCGACGACGGCCTGACCCTGAGCGACCGCCCATCGCTCGGCCTTGTCGATCTCAATCGCGACACGACTTTCTATTACGCGGCGCTTGCGATCCTGCTGGCAGCGCTCGCCGGCATGCGCGCCTTGCTCAATACGCCGTTGGGCCGTGCTCTGCAGGGCATTCGCGACAACGAGACACGCATGGAGGCGATCGGCTTTGCCACCTATCGTCTGAAGCTGCTCGTCTTCGTGATCGCCGGCGCTGCCGCGGGCCTGGGCGGCGGACTCCTGGTCAGTCTCAACGGCCTCGTTGGCCCCAACCTGCTGAACTGGACCCAGTCCGGCATGGTGATGATCATGGTGATCCTGGGCGGCGCCGGCCGGCTGCTGGGCGGCGCGCTGGGTGCGGTCCTCCTGCTGGTCGTCGAGGAGGCGATTGCCGAGCACACGATCCACTGGCCGCTCGTCATCGGCGGGGTGCTGCTGGCCGTGGTGCTGTTCGCGCCGCAAGGATTGGCCGGTCTGGTACGGCGGCGGGCATGACGATGATCAGCGTCACTGGCCTGCGAAAGCATTTCGGCGGCGTGCTGGCGGTCGACGATGTCGGCCTGGAGCTGGCCGAGGGCGAGCTGCATGCCGTCATCGGACCGAACGGTGCCGGAAAGACGACGCTGATTCATCTCCTGTCCGGCGCACTCAAGCCCGACGCCGGGATGATTGTGCTCGATGGACGCGACGTCACCCGCCTTGCCATGCATCGACGCGTGCGGCTGGGGCTTGCGCGCTCCTACCAGATCACCAGCGTGTTCCCGAACTTCACGGTGCTGGAGAACCTCGCCCTCGCCATCCAGGGAGCGACCGGCAGCGACGACCGGGCCCGCGCCCGCGCCGGGCTCGAGGCCGTCGGGCTCGGCGCCCGCGCCGACGACCTCGCCGGCGCGCTGGCGCATGGCGAGCGGCGGCGGCTCGAGCTTGGCCTCGCGCTGTCGACCGGCGCACGCCTCCTGCTGCTCGACGAGCCGATGGCGGGCATGGGGCCCGAGGAAGCGGCCCGCATCCTGGATCTGCTCTCGGCGCTCAAGCGCAAGCGGACCATCCTGCTGGTCGAGCACGACATGGACGCCGTGTTCCGGCTGGCCGACCGCATCACGACCCTGGTCGACGGGCGCGTCATCGCCAGCGGAACGCCCGAGGAGATCCGCCGCCATCCCGAGGTACGCAGGGCGTACCTCGGCGAGGAGGCGCCGCGGTGACGGCGCTGCTCGAGATCGAGGGCGTGCAGGCGGGCTACGGCACGCTGCCCGTCCTGTTCGGGGTCGACATGACCATCGAGCCGGGCGAGGCGGTGACGCTGCTCGGCCGCAACGGCATGGGCAAGACCACGACCGTGCGCTGCATCGTCGGCCTGTTGAAGCCGACCGCCGGCATGATCCGCTTCGAGGGCCGGCGCATCGACGGGTGGACGGCGGACCGCATCGGGCGTGCCGGCATCGCCCTCGTTCCCGAAGGCCGGCGGATCTTCCCCAATCTCAGCGTGCGCGAGAACCTGGTGGCTTTCGCCGCCGACCGCGGCGCCGCCGCGCCGTGGACGCTCGAGCGCGTCCACGGCCTGTTTCCGCGACTCGCGGAGCGCGCCGACAACATGGGCTCGCAGCTTTCCGGCGGCGAGCAGCAGATGGTGGCCATCGGCCGTGCCCTGATGACCAACCCCCGGCTCCTCATCCTTGACGAGGCGACGGAAGGCCTGGCGCCGCTGCTGCGCGAGGAGATCTGGCGCGTGCTGGCCGAACTGCGCCGTACCGGCCTCGCCATCCTGGCGATCGACAAGCATGTGGATCGTCTGGTGAAGCTCGCCGAGCGCCACACCATCCTGGAGCGCGGGCGAGTAGCCTGGGCCGGCGGCTCCGCCGAGCTTGCCGCCAACCGCGGCCTGTGGGAGCGCTATGTCGGCGTCCCGGGCCAGACACCCTAGAGCATGACTGGGTCCAGCTGGAATCAGCTGGACCCATCATGCCTGCTGCAACAGGCATTCCGCTCTCTAGACTGTTTGTCCAGATCGTGTTCGCCGACACTTTGCGGGAACGGCGCCAAGCCGTTGATTCTCCTGGCGGTTCCGACGCCGGCAGCGGCGGTGCGATGTCGCCTAAAAAGGGACAGCAGCGACATTGCGCGCGCTCCGACGCGGCAGGCGAAGGCAATGGCCGGCAGCGCCGGATGCCAGCACCGCCGGCAGCCATGCAGCGCTGTCGGGGGCATGCAGCCGGCGAATTAAGACATTATCGCAAATTACGCTACCGGTTTTCGAGTGCATCCGGGTCGGTCCTGCCGTGTCGGAGACAAGGGCCGGCGGCCGTGACCGCGGCGGATCGGGCGGCGCGAGAGGATCGGATGAACGATGCAAAGAGCGGGAACGCGGAGGCCGCGCAACGACCTCATATTATAACTTCAGTTCCTTATTGTCAATAACTTCGGTCTACGCAAGCCGGTTCTTTTCTTGCGACTTTTGAGGCTCCAGAAGACGGTACCCCTGGCACGTCGATGCGATCGTCACACCATGGCTTGCGTTACCTGAGCGCGTGCCAGCACTGCCCGCAACGGAGCGATGCCGCCAAAATCTCTGTGACAAGCCTCAGACCCAGAGGATGATGATATCAGGTCGACTCATTGCCGGGAGCGCGCCACTCCAGTGGCGCTTCATGGGGTGTTGCAGCGGCAAGGAAGAGCGCCACTGGAGTGGCGCGCTCCCGGCAATGACGGTCGACCTGAAGTCATCACGCGCTAGCCGAGACCCGCGGCGGCGATCCGGCCCGCTTCGGCGATGACCGTGTTGCGGGCATCGTCCGAGAGCGCCGCCGCCTCCGTGTAATAGGCCGCGATCAGGATCGGCGCGCGGCCGGGCGGAAAGGCGATGGCGACGTCGTTGGCGGTGCCGTTGTTGCCGCTGCCCGTCTTGTCGCCGACTCGCCAGTCCGCCGGCAGGCCGGCGCGCAGGCGCTTGCCGCCGGTCTTGCTGGCCAGCAGCCAGCCGATCAGGCGGTCGCGCGACGACGCCGACAAGGCGTCGCCGATCAACAGGCGCTGCATGGTGTCGAGCATGGCGGCAGGGCTCGTGGTGTCGCGCGGATCGCCCGGTTTGGCCTCGTTGAGCTCGGTTTCGATGCGATCGAGGCGGGTCGTGCGGTCGCCAAGCGATCGCATATAGGAGGTCAGCCCGGACGGCCCGCCAAAGCTTGCAAGCTGCAGGTTGCCCGCCGTGTTGTCGCTCAACGTCACCGCAGCGTCGCAGATCTCAGCCATCGTCATGCCGCCGGGCCCGACATGCTGCTTGGTCACCGGCGAATAGGTCACGAGATCCTTGTCGGAGAAGACGACTCGGCGATCGAGCTTCTCCTCGCCGCGATCGACGCGCGCCAGGACGAAGGCCGCGGCAAGAAACTTGAAGGTGCTGCACAGCGGGAACAGCTCATCGGTGCGATGACCGGTGCGACGGCCGCTTGCCGTATCCAGCGCTGCGATGCCGAGCCGTCCGCCGTTGCGGCGCTCGAGGTCGGCCAGCGACGATGCCGAATCGTTGGCGAAGGCCGGAAGGGCCAACAGCGGAGCCGCGAAGAGGCCACGGCGCGCGATCGAAGCAGGCATGTTTTCTCCATTCTTTGAGGGGGATGCCTGCGTGGCCGAGCAATGTGGCGCGGGAAAGGCCTTATCCGCTGCAGCGTTGATGCGGTAAGGTCATGACCACTACAGTGGAGTACGCCCATGTCGGTCGAGACACTTACCTTCCTGCATGTCGTCATCAGCCTGGTCGGCATCATGACCGGCTTCGTCGTCGTCGGATTGATGCTGCAGAGCGCGCCGATCGCCGGCTGGAACGCCTTCTTCCTGATCTCGACGATCCTGACCAGCGTCAGCGGCTACTTCTTCCCCATCAAGGGCCTCACCCCGGCGCATATCGTCGGTGCGATCTCGCTCGTCGCGCTCGCCGTGGCGCTGTACGCGATCTACGGCAAGAAGCTCGCCGGGCGCTGGCGCGTGGTCTACGTCGGCACCGCGATCTTCGCGCTCTATCTCAACGTCTTCGTGGGCGTCGTGCAGTCGTTCCAGAAATTCGCCTACCTGAACAGGTTCGCGCCCACCGGCTCGGAGCCGCCCTTCGCCGTGGTGCAGCTCCTGGTCCTGATCCTGTTCATCATCGCGGGCATCGCCGTGGCGCGCCGCTATCATCCGGCTTCCTAGGAGGAACACGTGAAGGCAGGACTTCTTGGCCTGGGGCTGCTGGCCGCGTTCGGCGCGCCGGCAATGGCGCAGACGGGAACGGTCGACCGGCTCTACGTCATGGATTGCGGCCACAATGCCGCGACCGACCAGTCGCGCTGGTCGCCGGGTGTCAATGTCGGCAAGCCGATCGAGCTTTCCGACAACTGCTACCTGATCCGCCACGGGTCGGACTGGCTGCTGTGGGACACCGGCTACCCCGATGCCATCGCCGAGAAGCCCGTCACCGGCCCGGTCGGCACGGCGACGCGCGCCAAGACCCTGGCGGCGCAGCTCGCCGAGGTCGGGGTCAAGCCGGCCGACATCAAGTACGTCGCGGTCTCGCATCATCACGGCGACCACATCGGCAACGTCGACATGTTCCCCGACTCGACCCTGTTGATGCAGAGGGCCGAGTTCGACTTCGCCTTCGCCCCCGACAAGAAGCCGCCCTTCAACGCCGAGCGGCCGATCCGCAAGCTCGAGGGCGACCTCGACGTGTTCGGCGACGGCAGCGTCACCATCATCTCGACACCGGGCCACACGCCCGGGCACCAGTCGCTGCTGGTGCATCTGCCCAAGACCGCTTGGCTGATCCTTTCGGGCGACGCCGTCCACTTCAAGGACAACTGGGACAACAAGCGCGTGGCCTCGATGAACACCAGCGCCGAGCAGACGCAGGCTTCGTTCAACAAGATCGAGCAGCTGATGGCCGACAAAAAGGCGCAGCTGTGGATCAACCACGACAAGCCGCAGAGCCAGGCGCAGAAGCGCTCGCCGCAGTTCTACGATTAGCTGCTCATGCTCCTTTCCCCCTTGGGGAGAGGAGCATGAGCGTTAGGGCACCCTGCCGGCCTGCTCCAGCCTCGCCTGCGCCGCCAACCGGATCGGTGCATTCACCGCACCGTAGCCACGATAGCCACGGCGTTCGACGATCTCGAAGAAGAAGCGATCCTCGATGGTGCCCGTGTAGACCTGGAAGTACTCGGCGTCGCCCTCGCGGTCGTAGAAGATGTTGTGCGCCTTGAGCGTGTCGATCAGCTCCATCGAAAGCTCGCTCTTGGCTTCGAGGTCGTCGTAGTAGTTCTCGGGCACCGGCAGGAGCTTCATGCCGTTGGCCTCGAGCTGGCGCACCGTTGCCAGAAGGTCGTCGGTCGCGAGCGCGATGTGCTGCACGCCGGAACCGAAGGCCTCCGACAGGAAGCGCGAGGTCTGCGTGCGGCCGGACTGCGAGCCGTTCAAGACCAGGCGCAGCCGGCCGTCGTCGGACTGCACCACCTGGCTCTTCACCAGCCCGCCGGGATCGAGCACGTCCTGGGCCGGCGTCTTCTCGACCTCGAGCAGCGAGGTGTAGAACAGGAGCCAGCTCAGCATCTCGTCGTAAAGCATCACCTGTTGAAGATGATCGACGCGCTGCAGGCCGGCGTCGCCCTTCGCCGAGTCGTCGGCGACGGCGCGGAATTCGATGTCCCAGACGCGGCCGAGATCGGTCTTGGGATCGATGAAATAGACCAGGCTGCCGCCCAGGCCGCGCACCGCGGGGATTTCCAGCTCACCCGGCCCGACGGCCTGGCGGAAGGGCATGTCGAGCAGCAGCTGGGCGCGGTCGAGCGTTGCGGCGGCATCGTCGACGCGCAGCCCGAGCGCGCAGACCGAGGTGCCGTGGGTGATGTTGTAGGAGTGGGCGAAGCCCTCCTTCTCCGTGTTCACCACAATGTTGATGTCGCCCTGGCACCATCGCGTGACCTGCTTGGAGATGTGCTGGCCGGCGCGGCGGAAGCCCAGGCCCAGCAACAGCCGCTCGAAATCGACGGCCGCCTGATCGTCCAGGGCGAACTCGATGAATTCCACGCCGAGGCACCTGGCCCTGGGCGGCATCGGCGTCAGTCCGGCGACGGTGTGGCCCGAACGTGCGTGCAGCCGGTCAAGCAGGTAGATCAGCGAGCGATGGCCATCGACCGCGACCTGGCGCGTCGAGCCGCTGCGGAACTGGTCGTTGAAGATTTCCAGCGAGAACAGGCCGTCGAAGCCCGTGGCAGCCAGCGCATCCATGAAGTCGTCGAGGGGGAAGTCGCCCTGGCCGGGGAAATTGCGGAAGTGCCGGCTCCACGACAGGTAGTCCATGTCGAGCTTGGGCGCGTCGGCGGCCTGGACGAGGAAGATGCGGTCGCGCGGGATGGCGCGGATGGCGGAAAGGTCGGTGCCGCGCGCGAAGATGTGGAAGGTATCGAGCACGAGGCCGACCGCGGGATGATCGGCACGACGAACCGCCTCCCAGGCGTCGCGGTAGTCGTTGATGTGCCGCCCCCAGGCCAGCGCCTCGAAGGCGACCCGCATGCCGCGGCGCTGAGCGCGGTCGCCCAGCTCGCGCAGGTCGGCGGCGGCGCGGTCGATGCCGCCCAGGCTGTCGGGCGAGACGTTGGAGCACACCATCAGGAGATCGCAGCCGAGCGCCTCCATGACGTCGAACTTGCGTTCGGCGCGCGTGAGCGCGCGCTCGCGCAAGGCGGGCGGCATGCCCTCGAAGTCGCGGAACGGCTGGAAGGTGATCGTCTGAAGCCGGTAATCCTCGATCATGCGCCGGACGTCGGCGGGCGAGCCGTTGAACGACAGCAGGTCGTTCTCGAACAGCTCGACGCGCTCGAAGCCTGCATTGGCGATGGCTTCCAGCTTGTCGTCGAGCGCGCCGCTCAGGCAGACCGTGGCGATGGCTGTCTTCATTTCGGTCCTCCCGTCGCAGAAGCCGCGTCGCGGGCAGCGCAGGCCGTCTCGAAGGTCTGCTTCATGCGCGCGACGTCGGGTACGAGGCCGGTGAAATGGCGGAAGGCGTCGACGGCCTGGTGCACGCACATGCCGCCGCCATTCATGGTGCGGCAGCCCTTCTTCTGGGCGGCCAGCACGAACTTGGTGTCGATCGGCGTGTAGATCACGTCGGCGACGAAATGCTGCTTCTGGATCAGGCGGACCGGCAGCGGCAGACCGGGATAGCCGGTCATGCCGACAGGCGTCGCGTTGACGATGCCTGCGACCTCAGCGGCCGCGGTTTCCGGATCGGTCAGCAGCTCGCAGCGATGGGCGCCGAAGCGCATGATGAGGTCGGCGCAGAGTCCGGTGGCGCGCGCCTGGTCCTGGTCGTAGATCTTCACCGTCGAGGCGCCGAGCGCCATCAGCGCCACGGCAACAGCGCGCCCTGCCCCGCCGGCGCCCAACAGCAGCACTGGCTTGCCGCGCACGGCATCGGCGCCAAAAGTCTCGATGAAGGCCTGGCGGAAGCCCGAGCAGTCGGTGTTGTGGCCGGTGGTGCGGCCGCTCTTGTCGAACACCACCGTGTTGACCGCGCCGATCTCCGTCGCCTCGGTCGAGACAGCGTCGAGCAAGGGGATCACCGCCTCCTTGAACGGATGGGTGATGTTGACGCCGGCGAAGCCCGCGGTGCGGGCCGCAGCCAGCAGGTCCTCCAGACGTCGGCCCTGCAGGGTCGCGACGTCCATCAGATGGTAGTGGCCCGAGACCCCCGCTGCCGCGAAGGCATCCTCATGCAGCGCCGGCGCCAGCGACTTCTGGATGTTGGTGCCGATCAGGCCGACGAGCATGCGTGAGGTCATCGCGATGTCTCCTGTGTCGCCGGGGCCAGCCCGCCGCCCAGGAAGAGCTGGGCGATGCGGGGATCGGCGAGGATGTTTTGGGCTGTATCCTCGATGCGGGTCTGGCCCTGCTCCAGCACCAGACCATAGTCGGAAATCGCCAGCGCCTGGCGGGCATTCTGCTCGATCATCAGGATCGACACACCGGTGCTGCGCAGGTCCTTCAGGATCGAGAAGACTTCCTGGACCATCAGGGGCGACAGCCCGATCGACGGCTCGTCGATCAGCATCAGCTTGGGTTCGAGCAGCAGGCCGCGCGCGACCTCCAGAAGCTTCTGCTGGCCGCCCGACAGCGTCGAGGCCTGGGCGCTGGCCTTCTCGCGCAGCATGGGAAAGCGCGCCATCATCTCGTCCATGCGAGCAGGAAGCCGTGAGGTGTCGCTGAGCGCCACGCCGCCCAGTTCGAGATTGTGGCGCACCGACAGCTCGGGGAAGAGATTGCGGCCCTGCGGGACGTAGCACATGCCGGCATCGAGCATGCGGCGCGGCTCGTGCGAGGTGGTGTCGGCGCCATCGAAGGTCACGCGGCCGGTGCGCACGCCCAGAAGGCCGAACACCGTCTTGAACAGGGTCGACTTGCCGGCGCCGTTGGGGCCGATCACCGTGGTGATGGCGCCGCGGCGGATGGCGGCGCTGACGCCGTTCAGGATCGTCATCTTGCCGTAGCCGGCGACAACGCCGTCGAGGGTGAGGATGGCATCCTGGTGCGTACTTGGGGCCATGTCAGTGTCCCAGATAGGCTTCGATCACCGCCGGATCGCGGCGCACCTCGGCGGGCGGGCCTTCGGCGATGATACGCCCCTCGGCCAGCACGATCAGCCGCGAGCAAAGCGCCATGACGAACTCCATGTTGTGCTCGATCACGACGAAGGTGACGCCGGTCTCCCGGTTGATCGCCTCCAGCCGTTCGCGCAGGTCGGCGAGCATGGTGAGGTTGACGCCGCCGGCCGGCTCGTCGAGCAGCACCAGGCGCGAGCCCGACATGAAGGCCATGGCGGCGTCGAGAAGCTTCTGCTGGCCGTAGGACAGGCTGCCGGCCTTCTCGTGCTCAAGCCGGCGCAGGCGGAAGAAATCGAGCATGCGGTCGGCCTCGCCGCCGAGACCCGCGTCACGCGCGCCGAACAGGCGCGTGAGCCGCGAGCCGCGATGTTCCTGGCCGGCCAGGATCAGGTTCTCGCGCACCGTCAGCTCGGGAAAGACCTGCAGGAGCTGGAAGGTGCGGCTGACGCCCAGGCGGTTGAGGCGCGAGGGCCGCAGCGCCGTGACGTTGCGGCCATTGACCCGGACCGTGCCGCGGTCGGGCACGAGCTGGCCCAAAATGCAGTTGAACAAGGTCGACTTGCCCGATCCGTTGGGGCCGATGACGCCCAGGATCTCGCCTTCATGGACGTCGAAGGAGACGCCGCACACGGCCTGCACGCCGCCGAAGGACTTTTCGATGTCGCGGACTTCAAGGAGCGCGGTCATGGGCGCGCCTTCCTCGCGACCAGCCGCGCGGCCAGTCCGACGATGCCCGAGGGGAAGAACGCCATCATGATCATCACCAGGACGGCATAGATCAGCAGGTACCAGGTCTCCCAGGCGCGCAGCCATTCGGGCAGCAGCACGGCGATGCCGGCGCCGACGAACGGCCCGAGGAAGGTGCCGCTGCCGCCGATCACGACCATCAGCATGAACAGCAGCGAGGGTCCGAGCGCGAACGGGCTGGGATCGATGAACTCGACCAGCGGGGCGTAGAGGCTGCCCGCCATGCCGCCATAGGCCGAGCCCAGGGCAAAGGCGAGCAGGGTGTAGAGCCTGACGTCGATGCCGAGGCTCTCGGCGCGCAATGGGTTCTCGCGCAGCGCGGTGAAGGCGCGGCCCCAGGGCGAGCGCACGATCCACCACAGCACGAAGGTCATGATCGTGGTGATGGCGAGCACGAACCAGTAGAAGCGGATGTGATTGCGCAACGGCCAGCCCAGGAACGAGGGCCGCTCGATATCACGGATGCCCATGACACCGCCGGTGATCGAGGTCTCGTTGCGGAACACCAGCCAGCACAAGACCGAGAAGGCCAGGGTGACGAAGGCGAGATAGTGCTTCTGGACGCGCAGCGCCGGGAAGCCGAGCGCGATACCGATGACGAAGGTGAGCAGGCCCGACGCCGCGAACGCGACTCCGAACGGCACGCCGGCCTTGGTGACGATGGCCGTCAGATAGGCGCCGATGCCGACGAAGGCGGCCTGGGCCAGCGTCTCCTGGCCGGCGTAGCCCACGATCAGGTTGACGCCCATGGCGGCGATCGCCGTCACCAGCCACAGGGTGAGGATGTAGGTGCCGTAGCGGCGCAGGCCGGGATACGGCACGCCGACCTCGTTGAGGTCGACCGGCGCCAAAGCCAGCAGCACCAGCAGCAGCAAGCCGATCAGCAGGGAGGCCCGCGTGCTCATACCACCCGCTCCTCCTTGCGGCCGAGCAGTCCCTGCGGGCGGAACAGGATCACCAGCACCAGCAGGATCAGGGGGATGGCTTGCCGATAGGCGGTCGAGACGTAGGCGGCGGCGAGGTTGTCCAACACGCCGATCAAGAGGCCGCCGGCGATGGCGCCGCGCACCTGGTTGAAGCCGCCGACGATCGCCGCCACGAAGGCGATCAGGCCCAGCGTCTCGCCGTTGGAGAACTTGGCGAGGTAAATCGGCGAGACCAGCAGCGAGGCCATGGCGGCGAGCGCGGCGTTGATCAGGAAGGTGTAGAGGATCATGCGCTCGACCGGCACGCCCAGGATGCGGGCGACGGTCGGGTTCTGCGCCGTCGCCTGCATCTGCCGGCCGGTGCGCGTGCCGGCCAGGAACCACTGCAACAGAACGATGGTAACCAGTGCGACGGCGAGCACGCCGAGCTGGGCCAGCGACACCGACACGCCGGCCACGGTGATCAGCGTGTCGGGCAGCAGGGTCGGGAAAGTCTGGGCCTCGGCGCTGTAGAAATCCTTCACCGATTCCTTCAGCAGGATCGAGAGCGCGATGGTCGAGATCACGAGCGGCAGCACGCCGCGGCGGATCAAGGGTCCGACGATGACGTAACGGAAGGCCACGCCCAGCAGGAGCATCGAGGCCAGGATGGCCAGCACCAGCGAGGCCACGAACGGCACCCCGAACCAGCGCATGGCGATCAGCGCCAGGAAGGCCGGCACCATGACGAACTCGCCCTGGGCGAAGTTGATGGTCTGCGAGGTCTGCCAGAGCAACGTGAAGCCGATCGCCGCCAGGGCGTAGATCGCGCCGGTCGCCAGGCCGGAGATCAGGAGTTGGAGGAAGTCGGTCATCAAGCCCCGTCATCCCGAGCGAAGCCGCACGAAGTGCGGCGTAGTCGAGGGACCTCCTCATACTGACGAAAAAGAGGTCCCTCCACGCGGCCCTTCGGGCCTTGGTCGGGATGACGGAGAGATGTCACTTCTTCAGCTTCGGCAGCGTCTCGGTGATGACCTGCTTGCCGTCCTTGACCTCGCCCAGGAACGAGAGGCGGTCGATCTCTCCGGTGTCGTCCCAGGTCGCCTCGATCAGGATGCCGGGCACCTTGTCGGGCGTGATGGTCATGCCGTGCAGGGCGGCGGCGATCGCCTTGGGATCGAGCTTGCCCGCCTTCTCGGCCGCCGCCTTGATCATGTAGGGCGCGATGTAGCCCTTCACCCCGTTGTGGTCGGGCTTGGACTTGTACTTGGCCTCGTACTTCTTGCCGAACTCCTGGATGGCCGGCACCGGCGCGTCGACGGTGAGGCCGACATGGCCCTTCACGCCGTTGGCGGCGTCGCCCGCGAGCTCGATCACCTTCTGGCCGAGCAGCGTGGTCTCGCCGATCAGCGGCTTGTTCAGGCCCTGCTTCTTGGCCTCGCGCAGGAAGCGCGCGCTCTCCTCCTCGTTCAGATAGACGAAGATCGCGTCGGCGTTGGCACCCTTGAGCTTGATGACGTCGGCGGCGAAGTCGGCCTGGCCGGCCTCGGTCGAGATGTCGGCGACCACCTTGATGTCGCGCGCCGCCAGCTCCTTGGTGATGGCGTCGCGGCCACCCTTGCCGAAGTCGTTGTTGACGTACACGACGGCGACCGTCTTGGCCTTCACCCCGTCGCGCAGGTAGTTGGCGATCTTGGGCATCGACACGTTCTGGCCGAACGACGTTCGGAAAAGATACTTGGAGCCCTGCGCCGTCAGCGGGCCGGCCTCGCCGCCCATCACCTGCGGCACCTCGGCGTCAGCCGTGAGCTTGAGCGTCGCGCTGACCGAGCCCGAGTAGATCGGTCCGAAGATCGCGACCGGCTTGTCGTCGAGCGCGCGCTGCATGGCGGCGCGGGCCTTGCCGGGATCGCTCGCGGTGTCGATGAACTCGAGCTTGATCTTCTTGCCGAGGATTCCGCCTGACGCGTTGATCTCCTCGACGGCCATGCTGGAACCGTTCTTCCACATGGCGCCGACGGTGGCGCCGCCGCCGGAAAGTTCGATGATGTTGGGAATGACGATGTCCTGGGCGAAGCCGGCAGGCGCCCACAGGCCACCGATGGCGAGACCCGCCACTGCCAGAATCTTGCGCAACATGATGTACTCCTGGTTCTTGGTTTGCGTTTCCCCGCGCCATTGATGCCGCACGGGAAAAGTAACGTCTATTATCAAGACTTACGATTATGCAAACCTGAAGTTACTTTTCGCCGCGGCGCGTTTCCGACGTGCAGTCTCTCCATCTCCTTGCGCAGCAGGGAGATGAAGTGCTCGCAGTAGCTCGACAGGACCGCATCGCGGCGGAAGGCGATGTAGGTCTGGAACTCCGTCGATTCGCCGATCGGTAGGGCCACGATTCCCTTCCAGTTGTCCGCCGCGAGCGTGAACTCGTCGATCACGGCGATGCCGAGACCCCGGCCGACCAACGCGCAGACCATGGTGCCGAAGCGCGCCTTGATCGTGACCTCGTAGGTAAGGCCGAGCCGCGCGAAGATGCCGGCCATGATGCGGCCGTAGGGATCGTTGGGATCGATGCCGATCAGCGGATGGCGCACGATGTCGGCGGCCGAGATGCGGTTGCGACGCGCCAGGGCGTGTCCCTCGGGCACGATGCAGAACAGCCGACCCTTGGCCAGCGGCTCGAAGGTCATCATGGGATGGTCGAAGCGCGAGCTCATGGCGACGGCCTCGCCCTTGCCCAGCAGGATGTAGTCGAGCGCCTCCTCGAACTTCAGCACGTCCATGTCGATCAGCAGGTTGGGGAAGCGCTTGCGCACACCCTCGATGGCGCGCGGCACCATGACGTTGGAGATGCTGGGCACCGAGCCGACCCGGAGCTCGGAATCCGCGCCCTGCGACAGGCGGCGGATCACGTACTGCAGGTCGCCGACCTTGTCGTAGACGGCGTTCAGCTGGTTGAAGATGTCGCGCGCCTCGGGGCTCGGCGTATAGCGGCCATGGCGACGGCTGAACAGTTTCAGGCCGAGGATGCCTTCGGCATGCTTCATCACGCGGCTGATGCCCGGCGAGGAGACGTTGAGCAGGCGCGCCGCCCCGCCCACGGTTCCGGTCACCATGATGGCCCTGATGACCTCGATCTGGCGCAGCGTCAGCATCCCGGCCGAGCATAAGGCCGCTATCGACGGCCCGCATCCGGGGATAGACTGCGGGGATGAGGTTGAGACTTGGCTGGCTGGAAGCCCTGCACAATGCCGTTTTCGGTCCAGCCCGCGAGCAGGCCCGGCAGCGGCCAATCTATATCGGCATCGGCTACTGCCCGGCCTGCGACGGGCTGCGGGCCTCGAACAGCCTGAGCTGCAACCACTGCGGCAGCGCCGCGCCCGTTACAGCCGACGCTTGACTGCGCTGGCGCTCCGCCGCGTTGCGGCGGATTTCATGATCTTCGCTGGGGGCGCGGCCCCCCACTCGGGCGGGTTTTCCAACTTTTTTTTAACCGAAGAACACAACCTGCCCCCTGGGTGGGGGGC
>Ga0081539_10003058_pt1 | contig 21596 bp, 15 predicted proteins | sample TabmetS4T2R2_FD_71023 | JGI IMG/M metagenome (GOLD analysis project Ga0081539, IMG submission 71023) | Tabebuia heterophylla rhizosphere microbial communities from the University of Puerto Rico - S4T2R2 | ecosystem: Host-associated > Plants > Roots > Rhizosphere ...
CGTAGAAAACAGACAGTCGATAGTGGGCCGCGTTGTACTCGACCGTCCCGTCCGTGACTTCGACGAGCAGACCCCCGGGACGACTCACGAGGAGTGGGAGCAGGTAATGTGAGGTGACGAGGTGAGTCTCGACAGCGAGCCGCACGATTCGCAGCCCCTTGGCGAGATCGTGTTCCCATATCGGGGTATTCCACTCGCCCGGACCGCCCTTCAGGACCTCCGCTCCCCAGATGTCGTTCACGAGGATGTCGACGTGGCCATGCGCGCCGCCAACGGCATCGGCCAATTGCTCGACCTCACCTGGCTCGAGGTGATCGACCGCCATCGCGATGCCGTGTCCACCAAGCTGTGTGACCAGTTCGGCCGTTTCTTCGATGGTCTCCGAACGCTTGTAATCCGAGCGCGATGAACCGTGCGCACGTGTACTGCGACCGGTGCAGATGACGGTTGCGCCTGCTTCCCCCAACGCAGCCGCGATGCCTCGCCCCGCGCCTCGGGTCGCGCCGGCGACCACCGCCACACGTCCGCGCAGTGAGTGCGGATCCGGTACCCAGGTCATATGGGGTCAATATAGACTGTGCCCGCCAACGGAGGTCATCGCCGATGACTGATCGTCTGCTTGTCGCTCTCGCCACGTCGGGCGTGCTTTTCATGGCGACTCCGCCCCGCGCGGACGGTGCCCCTGTCTCGTGCGCAGAGCTGGCGAAGCTGACGCTTGCGCAAACGACCGTCACGACAGCTGAAGAGATCTCGTCGGGAGAGTTCACGGTGACCGCAGGCCCGACACAAGGCGCGCCCCGCCTCGCGAATCTTCCTCCGTTCAGCGGCGGGCGGGGCGGCCCCACCCGGCGCCACCCGCTCGCTTCACTCCCGAACACAGGTGACTCTGGGAATGGTTTTGACGAAAACTTGTGCCCGCGCCGGTTGGCCCGGGCGCATTCTTGAAGCGCCATGAGAAATGCCTCATCGATCGGTCGTCTCTACACCTTGTTCGCGCTCGCGCTGGCGATACCAGCCGGCCCTGCGGCCGCGGCCGAACCGAAGACGGTGGCCGGTGTTCCCTGCCTGACGCCGCCGAAATCGCATTGCGAAGGCGACTGCACGAGGGAACAACTCGGCGATCGAGGCAATGCGGTCGAACCGATGTCAGGTCGCGCCTTCTTCCTCGACTACCCGTGCGATCTGAAACCGAACGAGCCGGTCGTCTTCATTCTGAGCCTGCACGGCGCGGGTTCGATCGGCAACTGGCAGCGCCACTACTTCCCGGCGCTCGATTACAAGGAGAAGTACCGGCTCGTCATCGCGACGCCAACGGCCGCCAGCACGGGAACGCTCACGCCCGGTCAACCTGGCGTGCGGATGTGGATTGCCGATCAAGACGACGAGTATCTGCAGCGCGTGGTGACGTTCGTCTTCGACGCGTTCGGCCGCAACAACATCAAGTCGTTCTGGCTGGCGGGTCATTCGCAAGGCGGCATGACCTCGAACCGGATCATCTGCTCGGATTTCTTCAAGACGAAAGTCGATGGTTGGCTGAGCCTGTCGGGCGGCCGCATCGGCCCGGCGCAGATCGCGCCCGACTTCTTCGGCCCGAACGGTCCGCCGGCATCGCTCTCGTCGCCGAACGGTCCTCGCCCGGGTGCCGCGGCGCCGCCGGCCTGTGACTTCTCCTACGTCTTCACGTCCGGCGAGCACGAGATCGTCTCGCTCCCCGACACTTCGCCATGGGCGATGAAGTATGCCTGCGCCTCACGCACTCGCCAGGCCGACATCGTCGACGCGAACAAGGGATACGTCACGGGTGCGACGCCGGGGCGTGGCGCGAGCTGGGGGCTTGCGGCCAGACCCGGCACCGCGCAGGTGTTTTCGTATCCGAAGTGCAAGGATTCGAAAATCGTCGCCGACGTCGTGCGACTCGACAAAGGTCACACCGAAGGTCTGGAGCCGAAGGTCACCGAAGCGTTGATCAAATTGATGGTGTCGGCGCCCGGGGGCAAGGTCCGACGCAGTCGCTAGGGGGGAGACTCCTGGTACGATCGCGGGTGCTCGAAGGAGGAGCGAGAGCACCGTGAATCTGGAGTTCCGTGTCGACGATCTCTCCGGTGAGCCGACCCGTCGTCTGATCGCCCGCCATCTGGCCGGGATGCGGGCCAACTCGCCCGAGGAAAGCGTGCACGCGCTGGACATCGACGCGCTGCGCGGACCTGACATCACCTTCTGGTCTATCTGGATTGGCGACGACATCGCCGGCTGCGGAGCATTGAAGCAGCTCGATGCCGATCGCGGTGAGCTGAAATCGATGCGCGTGGCGGACCAGTTCCTCGGTCGCGGCATCGGAAGGGCGATCCTCGAGCACCTGATCGCACAGGCCCGCGAGCGGCGGATGAAGAGTCTGTGGCTCGAAACCGGATCGTCGGAGGCGTTCATCCCCGCCCTCCACCTGTATGAGAGCGCGGGCTTCACGCGGTGCGGTCCCTTCGACGGCTACGCCGACGATCCGTTCAGTGTCTTCATGACGCGCGCGATCTAGAGGTGTCGCCGGGCCTGAGAAGGCGGGGCCATCATCCCACCCGACCACTGGAGTCGTACGCGGTGGCCACTTCGCCCGTCGCGTCGGCATCGATCGTCATCATCCCCGCGCGCGGCAGCCTGACGATGAACCGTGCGCCACCTTCGGGTCGATTGTGAACCGCAATCGTTCCGCGGTGGAGCTCGACGATGTGGTGGGCGATGGCCAGACCAAGCCCAAGTCCGCCGTGCTCGCGCGTCACCGATCCGTCCGCTTGACGGAACCGCTCGAAGACGTGCGGCAGGAACTCGGGGGCAATCCCCGGCCCATCGTCTTCCACGGTCAGTTCTACACAGTCGGTCTCGGCGATCGACACGGACACGCGGCCGCACTCGGCAGCGAACTTGACCGCGTTCGACAAGAGGTTCCACACCACCTGTTGCAGCCGGCGGCTGTCGCCCGTCACGATCGGCGCTCCGTTCACGCGCACGTCGATGGCCAGCTGCTTCGCATCCGCCGGCTCGCGGACCATATCGATTGCCGATTCGACGACCGGCGCGAGGTCGAGCGTCTCGATCTCCAGCGGCAGGCGGCCCTTCGCGATTCGCGAGACGTCGAGAATGTCCGAGACGAGCTGCGCCTGCAGCAACAGGTTGCGGTAAACGGTCTGGACGGCGCGCGCGTTTGGGCCGCCGCCGATCGATTGACGCAGGATGTGCGTCCATCCGAGCGCGGCATTGAGTGGTGTGCGCAGCTCGTGTGAGAGCGTCGCCAGAAACGCGTCCTTCGCCTGATTCTGCTCTTCCGCCTCGCGTCGCGCCGCCTGTTCGTGAATCAGTTGCGCGCGTTCTTCTTCGGCATGCTTTTGATCGGTGATGTCGTGGCCGGTGCCCATCATCCGCACGAGACGATTCGACGAGTCGAGCTCCACCCGACCACGCGCCTGCAGCACGCGAACCTGGCCATCCGCCCGGATGATCTTCTGTTCGAATTCGAAGGGACGAGCCTCGGCGGCGGCACCCCTCACCTCGCGATCGGTCAATTCGCGATGGTCGGGATGCACGGCCAGCAGGTAGTCGTGGTAGTTCGCCGGGGCCTCGGTCACGCCGAATATCCGACACATTTCCGCCGACCACCAGAGCGTGTCGGTCAGCACGTTCCATTCCCAGCTGCCAACGTGGGCGACGGCCTGCGCTTCGGCGAGCCGATCGTGCTCGCGCGTCAGCTCCTCGGTACGTTCCGCCACCCGGCGCTCGAGTGATTCGTTCAGCGCGCGGATCTCGAGCGCCGTGCGGCGGGCCCTGCTCACCTCCGCCGACACCGACAACATCAACACGCCAAACAGCGCGACCAGCGTCTGGATGACGACGATCGAGACGACGGGATCGCTGAAGGTGATCGGACCGTAGTTGTGCAGGACGCGATACGTGGCGATGACCGATTCGGTCACCGCCAGTGTGGCGGTCGCACGCGGGGAAAATCGGAACGCCGACCAGAGCAGGATCGGCACCATGAAGAACGCATACGGCAGGTCGCGGATGCGTGCGTCGTTCGCGCTGAAGACCCCAACCAACACGGCGATCACGCTGACCACCAGCGCCAGCTGCTCGGTGCTGCCGCGTTCGGGGCGTGGCAGGGTCACCGTCCACAGGATGCACATCGGCACGAGGAGGACGATGCCCGTCGTATCGCCCAACCACCACGTGAGCCAGATCATCGACGTGGTGGCAGACGAGGCGAGGCCGAGGACGACGAGCGTCACAGTGCCGATGCTCGCCGCGATCGTCGACGCGATCATCGCGCTCACCGAGAAGCGCAGGACATCTGCCGCGCGATCGAAGACGGCGCGCCGGCCGGCGAGAGCGATCAGCGTTGTCGCCGCCATGCACTCGAGCGTGTTGCCGCCCGCGATCAGGGCGGCGGCGAGGGAATGGCCGGAAGTAGTGAGATTGACGAGGAAGGCGCCGATGGCCACCGCCAGCAGCGCCCGCGGGCCGATGATCAGCACAGAGGCCACGGCGATGCCGCTCGCCGGCCAGACCGCGCTGGCGCTCTGATTCACGAACGCCAGCGTGAGGCCGATCTTGCCCGCGACGAAGTACGCGACAGTGACCGCCGCCAGTGTCAGAAGGGGCCGGAGCCGAGCGGGCATCCGGTCAGCATCTTAATATCGCCGTGCGGTCCGCCGGTGGTGAATCTCGGGCTTCCCGCGATTTCACGCCGTCACCCAGGGCTCGTCTATTGGTCGCGCGCGCCCGCCGACAGAAGGAAATCAACGACCGCAGCGTGACCACCGCGTCGCGCCATGCTCAATGGTGTCCGCCATTCGCCTGGGCCCGCGCCGTCCCGGGTCCAATAGGCATGCTCGACCCACACGGTGGCGTTCACGTTGGCACCACGCGAGACGAGCAGCTGCACGACCGGGAGATGTCCGCCGGCGCTCGCGCCGATGAGTGCGTTCTCGTCGCCGTCGACGACCTGCTCGATGTCCGCGCCTCGATCCAGCAGCAGCTGCACGACTCGAACATGTCCGCGCTGCGCGGCGGCAATGAGCGGGCTGCCGTCGCCTGGAAACGGAATGGTGATATCCGCGCCGCGTTCGAGCAGCATCGTGACAATTGGCAGGTGACCACGTTGCGCGGCGGCGATGAGCGGTGTGCCGTCGCCAGGAACGCCCGCATTTACCGTGGCGCCGCGATCGAGAAGGAACCGCACGACGTCGTCGTGCCCGCGCTGGGCCGCGGCAATCAAGGCGTTTCCGTCCCCACGGACCTCGCCGTTGATGTCGGCACCAGCGGCCAGCAGCGATCCGATCTGTCGCTGGTCACCATGCTGCGCCGCCTCCACGAGCATTCGCGTCAGCGCCACTTCCACGATCGAGGCGTCGGGTATTCGCGCGTTGCGGCTTGCTGCCGGACCTGGAGACTGCGCGGCTGGCGCTGGCGTGGTGACACGCGATTGAATCGGCGCCGTGGGGGTCGACACCGTTTGCTGCGGGGCAGCAACTGCGGCTCGCACAACTGGCGGGTTCCCTGTGAAGTGCACCGCCGCAATCGGCACGGACAGGGCGACGAAGAACGCGGCTGCCGCCAGTCGCGTGCGGACGGCGGACGATCGACGGATCGCGGGATCGAGAATGGCCATGACTCTTCCCTCCAGCTGTGAGCGGCGCGCCATCGCGACACCACTGAACACCAATGACGACACACGCGGCCGGGCACCTTGCGCGATCTCGAGCAGATGTCCTGCGTACTCGGATCCCTTGGTACCGGCGGCGACGACGAAGTCGTCGCACGCGCGTTCGCGCTCGACGCGCAGGCGCCGCGACGCGATCCAGACGAGCGGATTGAACCAATAGAGGGCGCAGGCCAGCTGGGCCAGCGCCTGGGTGAGGCAGTCGCGGCGCTTCACGTGCGCGAGCTCGTGCAGCAGCGCCACATGCAGCCGCGACGCGGGCCACGTGCGCGCGTCACGAGGAACCATGACGCATGGCCGTACGAGTCCCGCGACCATCGGCGTCGAGACCGGCGCCTCCACGAACAGCACGCGCCGGTGAATCCCGAACGCCTCCGCCAGGTCGCGGGCGTCGGCGACCCACGGTGCGTCGACCGCGCCGGCCGATCGACGGAGCCACCACGCGGCGACAACGCCGATGAAGAGATACACGAGCATCGCGATCGTGCCAATCGCCCAGAGGCCAACCGCGAGACTCGATGGTGAGAGCGGAGCGACGGACGCCGAGTCGGGCCCGTCCGCGGCGGGTCCCCTTCCCTCGACCGTGCTCGGGACGCCCTGAGCGAGAGTCGAAGCGCGCGGCACCCGCCCGACGACTGCGTCGGTCCGGACGTCCGCCTCGACTGCGCTCGCGACGGGCTCGATGAATACGCTGGCCGATCCGGCGCTCACCGTGGACAGGAAGGCAGGCGCAGCCATCTGCCACTGCGGAGCAATCCCCGGCGCCAGCGGGACGAGAACGGCACACGCGATCGCGGAAGCCCAGACGACATGCCGCGTTGACGCGGCGGCACGGCGCATCACGAACGTCACGAGCCACGCCGCGCCCAGCAGCAGCGTGACGCGAATGACGACGCCGGCAAGCACTGAAATCGGGTCGGTGAGCACGTCAGGCCCCTTCCTTCCTGGCCCGTTCGATCGCGGCCTTCAACCGCTGGACGTCCTTCTTCGGCAGCTGCAGGGAGTCGTCGTCGAGCAGCGCTGCCATCGCCTGCGTCGCCGACCCCCCGAAGAACGTGTCGAGCAGATGCCGCAGCGCCGACTGCCGGGCGTTCTCGCGCTCCACCGTGGGCATGTAGACGTAGCGCGCCCCGTCCTGTTCGTGCCGGATGTGTCCTTTGTCTTCGAGGATGCGTAGGAGGGTGCGGACGGCCGAGTAGCTCGGAGCATTCGGCATCCCCTGCTGCACCTCCGCCGCCGTCGCGCGGCCGGCGGAGTAGAGCACGTCGAGGATCTGCCGCTCACGCCGGCTCAGATCGTGGGCTGCTAATTTCTTGGCCATGACTGCCAAGAAATTAGCACCACCCGCGCCGAGCTGTCAAGAAGGGGAACGGAGCGGGACTACTCGCTGTCGTCGTGCGCCGCGCCGTCGACCGACGCCAACCGATACAGCGTCGTATGGCACGTCGTCGTCCCGGAGGCCGGGACTTCGTTCGCGATGGCGAGGTAATACTCGCCGCGGTACTTGTACGCGGCCAGGCCCTCCGGCGACAGATCGCCAGTCGTAACGATCATGTCGACGAAGGTGACCGCCTCGAGATCGGTCACGTCGAAGATCGCGATCGAGGCCTTCGTCGTTCGCTCCAGCCCGACGAACGCGTACGTGCGCGAGCCGATCTGCAGCAGCGCCACCCCTTCCGGCTCGACCCCCTTGTCGCGGCTGCGGCTGTCATCGTAGACGCCACGTTTGTGCGCTTCGCGGTCCAGGATGCTGCCGCTGTCGTACACCAGCTCGCCGTTCGTACGGCGGATCGAGAACGAGCGCGCGCCGGCGGCGTAGAGATTACCCACCGAGGAGTCGCGGTTCGAGACGCGCAGGCGATCGAGCGGCGCAACCGCGCCGAAGCTGCTCGCGGCGGAACGGTCGGCGTTGTCCTCGCGGAAGTCTCCCTCGTTGGCCATCACCAGATACGTTTCACCGCGCCACTTGTAGGTCGTGATGCCGTCCGGCATGTAGAAACCCTTGGCGGCGACGGAGCGGAACAACACCACGCCGTCGTTGTCCTTCGGATCGATCTCGTTGCCCGCGACGCTGAAATCCTTCGCGCCGAGGCCGATGATCTCGGTGAACTCGTTGCTGACCAGATCCAGCACGGCGATCGCGTTGGCCTCCTGCAGCGCGACGTACGCCTTCGTGTCGTCCCGGCTGACGGCGATGTACTCGGGCTCGAAGTCCATGCCGGTGCTGCTCGGCAGCCGCACGTGGCTGCCCGACATCGGCAGACCGTTGAGAGTGGCTGTGGAGACGACCGTCCGTGTCGCCATGTCGATGATGCTGACGCTTCCCGGAGGATCGACAGCCAGGTACGGCAGGTCGGCGGCAGCGTTCGGGGTCGCCTCGTTGGCAACCAGCAGCTTCGTTCCCTCGTGCGTGAAGGTCAGCATGTCGGGCAGCGATCCCACCGTCACCTCGGTGACGCTGCCGCTCGGCAACCGTGTCGCCGTGTCGTAGAAGAGCACCTTCCCCGGGTTGCGACGGTCACACGACGGACACGCCGCCGACAGGCTCGGGGCTTCGACGGCGAACGCAGCGACGCCGTCGTGAATCGCCACGCTGTTCACGAGGCCGTGCGCCGTCACGTCGATGTGCTTCAACAGCGTGCCGCTGCCGGCGTCGAGCACGTCGACGCCAACGACGCCCCCCACCCAGATGGTGTTGGTGAGCGGATCGAACGCCGGAATCTCCGAGACCTGGCCCGGCGTGACGTGGCTGTGCGTCCACACCTTGGTGAACGTGAGCCCGGGTGACGCGCTGTTGGCGCCGACCAGTTGATTGCCCGAAAACAGGAGAGCCAGCGCGACCGCGGCCCCCGCGATACCCCGTACCAGTGTCATGTGTCCTCCAACGGCTGGCGAAGAGCTAGTCTGTCTCAACCGTTGCAACGATGGTGCTACGGAAGCGTAACGATTTGGTAAACCGGGCTTGGGCGCGCCCGTTGTTCACCCCGAGCCGATCTTCATCACATCGCGAGCTTCGTCATCGCGACGGCGGCCCCGATGATCAACGCGCCTCCAGCGAGCCCGGTCCAGCCGAGCGCTTCGCCAAGGACCACTACGCCGAGCAGCGCGCCGAGCGCCGGTTCGAGATTGGTGAACACGCCGGCTTCGGCCGCGGGTACACGAGCGACGCCCCAATTCCACAACAGTGTCGCTGCCGTCGTCGCACACAGACCTTGAGCGGCGAGGGCCATCCACACGCGCGCGCTCAGATGCGTCGGCGGTGCGCCGCTCGTCATGAGCACCCACCCGTCGAGCAGGATCGTTCCGGTCATCATGACGACAGCCGTCACCACACTTGGTGGGTAGGTGACCATCAATCGCTTGCACAGCAGCACCCACGCCACGCCGGCGAACACCGAGACCACCACCAGAAGATCGCCGATCATCGTCGGACCCTGACCGCGCTGTGCGGGTGGCGCGCCGAACATGATCAACAGTGCGCCGAGCGTGGATGTGACGAGAAGCAGCCATCTGCGCATGTCGAGGCGTTCATGCGCAAACACCGCCGCCGCCACGCCAAGGACGATCGGCACGGTGCCGACCATCAGCGCTGCATGCGACACGGTCGTGCGCGCCAGTCCCGCAAATTGAATCAGGAACAGCAGCGGAGCGCCGACCACGGCCGCCACGAACACGGTGGGCCAGTCCCTTCTTCGGATAGCGAGGCCCTGCGTCACCACGATCGGCAGGAACCCGACGGCAGCGAGTGACAGGCGATACATGATCATGTGGGACACGTCGAGCTCGGTCAGCGCAATCTTGCCGAAGAGGAATCCGGTGCCCCACAGCGAACCGGCACCAGCGAGCGCGAGATAGGCACGAGTTTTCACGGCACTGAGCGACGCGAAAGGCTGCGTCGAGGGTAAGCAGCCGCTGACGTCAGGCGACTTGCAGCGCAGGGGCCGTTGGAATGGGAGGCCCAGTGAGATCTCAGCGCAGCCGTCGCACCTCGACGTCGAGGAACGTGTCCTCGCAGGATATCCCACTGACGATGCGTGCGGCGGCCATCGACCGATACGGGCCCGCGTCAGCGCTCACGCTGCACGAGCTTCCGGTTCCCAGGCCTGGACCGCGAGAAGTGCTCATCGCCATCGATACGGCAGGCATCGGCAGCTGGGACTCCTCTATTCGCGACGGCTCGTGGCGGAAGCCCGGGCGGCCGCGGTTTCCATTGGTGCCCGGAGTCGACGGCGCCGGCATCGTCGTCGCAACGGGCGCGCGTGTGCGGCGCCTTCGAGTCGGCGACAGCGTCTATGCCTACGAGTTCGGCAACCGTCAGGGCGGGTTCTATGCAGAATTCGCTGCCGCTGACGAACGGCACGTGGGTCGTGTGCCGAAGGGGCTGAGTCTGCGCGACGCGGGCGCCGTGGCCACAACCGCGTTGACCGCGCTTCAGGGCGTCGACGCGCTTGCACTGCGACCGAGACAGACGGTGCTGGTCTTCGGCGCGTCGGGTGCCGTCGGCACGATCGCGGTGCAGTTGGCAGCGCAGCGCGGCGCTCGCGTCATCGCCACCGCATCGGGCGCTGCCGCAGCGCGGGTCGTCAAGAACCTGGGCGCCGATCGCGTGATCGATGCCCGCCGAGCCGACTTCGCCGATCGGCTCAGGAAGTTTGCGGCCGAGGGCATCGATTGCGCGCTGGCGCTCGCCGGCGGCACCGAGCTCGAACGCTGTCTCGACTTCATGCGGCCGAAAGGGCGGGTGGCGCATCCCAACGGTGTCGAACCGCCGCCGCACGAACGACCGACGTTCCGCATCGTGTCGTTCGACGCGGTCGCAAGCCCGAGCGAATTCACCAGGCTCAATCGTCACCTCGCCGGTGGCCGGATACGCGTTCCGGTCGCGGCCAGCTATCCGCTCGGAAAGGCGGCGCAGGCGCATCGCCGATTGGATCGCGGGCATGTGCTTGGCCGCATGGTTCTCCGGATGCACGAGTGATCGGCCTCCGTCTATGGTCTCGCGAACATTCAAACGACGTCAGCTGTTGAATGCGTCGGGCAACGTCCGCACGAACTCGCGAACGCGGGCGATGTGCGTGCTCTCGGAGATGAAGGCATACTCGCTCGCGTCGATGACACGCGGCCGCGAAACGCCGGAAGCGCTGACGTTCGCCAACATGACCGGACACTCGGCGATCAGCCCGAGCAGTGCGGCCCATGCCGGCATGTCGAGCAGCATGAGAACGTCGAATGCGTCGCGGGCGCGCCACGGCGCGCCGGTTCGAAGGTGCCGGATCAACGAGGCGCGCAGTCGAAGCAGGCCGATCTGAACGTCGCGATCGCCGCGGCGAGCTGCACCGAGCACGTCGATCAGCGCGCGTGTCACGAACCGGCAGACGTCTTCATGCAGGATTGACCACCCGACCTGGAACACCATGGTGAGATCGTGCCCGACGAGAAAATCTGACGGCAGCATCGAGTCGACGGCGGAACGGTGAGAATCCGGCGGCAGCCAGTGACGCGGCCAGTTCTCCAGTCCGAGATTGCAGATCGCCACGGCTCCATCGAACGCCTCGCGCGTCGTAAACGTTCGCCCCTGTAGAGGACACCCGGCAACCAGCACGTTCGCCAGAAAGGCGAGCTCCTCGGTGCGCAACGAATAGGCGGCGGGATCCAGTTCTCGTGCGCCGAGCATGTGCCGCTTGAAGCGACCGAGATCCGTTCCCTCCTCGTCAGGTTCCGGCAAAAGGGCGCGGGGAACGTCCGGAACGACGCCGGCATCCAGCAGCACATCGAACACCGCCGCGATCCCGGACGCGACCTCGGCTGATGCCCGAGCATTGTCTCGTTCAGCGACCGGCTCGCGGGTTGGCTCATCATGCGCGTCGATCACTTGTCGCGAACCTCGGAGCGACGCCAGAACGATCGGATTCGCAGGCGGCGGCTCTTTCGCGTCGAGCCGCAATTCCCGTGATGATTGGAGAAACGCGCGAGCCTGCGGCGGCGCCACGTATCCATGCGTTTCGCGGCGCCGTTCGCGGTCGAGGGCGAGGTCGAATCGAAACTGGTCGGAGTCGTCCAGCAGGTCATGAAACCCGTCGGCTTCAGGCGTCGAGTTGGACAGCCTGCGACAGGCGCGCATCACGGCGTGGAAACAGTCGCGATGCTCCTGGTCCAACGCGATCAGCACGTCGACGATCGCATCCCAGTATTCGGTTCTCTTTGCTTCGACGATGTAGCCGCCAACCTCGCAGCGCGAGACCTGTCGCCGTGCGCGCTCCGGCACCTCACGTCCATCGACATCGGACGAGGACGAGAACGCAGCCGGATCGAACACGGCGATGTGCTCGGCGAGCGCGGACGTGATGAGTGCGCGATCGACCTCCGACAGGCGCTGCGCGGCAAAGCTCGCCCCGCACTCGACGAGCACTTCGAGCCAGACGCCAAAACGACCCGCGTCGAAGGCCTCATCCTGCCCGGCCTCACGACTGCGCCAGAGATCCAGGTCGAAGACCGCTGACAGCTGCTGCGGCGTCGCCAGCGCCACCAGCTCGCCGCAATCTTCGAGCCCGCACGTCTCGATGACACGATGCAGGATGGGCGCCGGTAACCGAGGAATCACGCGCTCCAGTTGCGGCGTCTGGAGAATCCGAGCGAGGAGATCCGGCGAACCGCGACCGTCGCGAGCGATCTTGGCCATGGGCGGGCGATGGTATCGAAACCACCCGCCGCCGGGCAGTCTGTTTCTTGCTTGCCACGCAGCGTACAATGGATGTGGCAACGAGGATCGTTCCCCCACGAAATCCCTTCTTTGTATCCTCCTGAGCGTCTGTCTCGTCGCCGCGTGTCGTACGACAACGGCGACCACGCCGGCTGACACCACGCAACGCTCGTCGTCCGCCAACGTCGGTGCCGCGTGGGCGCATCCCGCAGACCGCGTCGCTGCGACATTCGGCACGCAGGGTATGGTGTCGACGACCGATCGGGTCGCGAGCGAGATCGGAGCCGAGGTCATCCGCCGTGGCGGTAACGCGGTCGACGCCGCAGTCGCCACGCACTTCGCGCTTGCCGTCGTGAACCCGGAGGCGGGCAACATCGGCGGCGGCGGATTCATGATCGTCCGCATGGCCGATGGCCGGACCGCGGCGCTCGATTTCCGTGAGAAGGCGCCGCTCGCCGCGACGCGGGACATGTTTCTCGGACCAGACGGATCGGCGACCGATCGCTCGGTCGTCGGCCACCTCGCAGCGGGAGTGCCGGGCTCAGTGGCTGGAATGTGGGCCGCGCATCGGCGTTTCGGATCGCTGCGCTGGCAGGACCTGGTGCAACCGGCCATCAACCTCGCTGAAGGCCTCATCGTCCACGAACGTCTCGGCTCGTCGTTGCGCCAGTACGAAACGCGGCTCCAGCAATATCCGGAGACCGCCAGGACGTTCCTGCTCGATGGACACGCTCCGAACGTCGGCGAGCGGCTCGTGCAGCGCGATCTCGCCGAGACGCTGCGGCGGGTTGCCGGTGCCGGCCACGACGGGTTCTATCGCGGACGAACGGCGATGCTGATCGACGGCGAGATGCGGCGCGGTGGCGGGATCATGACGGCGGAGGACCTCGCGCGCTATGAAGCGGTGTGGCGAGACCCGATCACGTTCCAGTACCGCGATCGAACGGTGATCTCGATGCCGCCACCCTCGGCGGGCGGGGCGACGCTGGCGGAGTTGCTGAACATCCTCGAGGGCTATGACCTCCGCAGTCTGGGCCGCCTGTCCGCGGACCATCTCCACGTCTGGGCCGAAGCCGTGAAGCGCGCCTACGTGGATCGGAACACCTATCTCGCCGATCCCGATTTCGTTCCGCAGCCGACGACGACGATGATCTCGGACTCCTACGGGAAGCAACGCCGGGCGGAAATCCAACTGGAGCGCGCGACGCCATCCGCACAGGTGCAGCCGGGCCTCGGTCCGGTCCCTGCCAGCCACACGACGATGCATCGAGAAGGCGATCACACGACGCATTACTCGATCGTCGATGCGAGCGGAAACGCGGTGTCGGTGACGACGACATTGAACTCGTTGTACGGGAATGTGGTGACGGTGACAGGCGCCGGATTCCTGCTGAACAACGAGATGGACGACTTTGCGACCAGGCCCGATACGGCGAACCAATTCGGGCTCGTGCAGGGCGAGGCCAACGCGATTCAACCGGGCAAACGCATGTTGTCGTCGATGACCCCGATCATCCTCCTCGATCCCGGCGGCAGGGTGGAGCTCGTATCCGGGACGCCAGGCGGCGCGACGATTGCCACGACGATGGCACAGATGATTTCGGATGTCGTGGACTTCGGCATGGATGTCGCGGCCGCCACCGCCGCCCCACGAGTCCATCATCAGCACCTCCCCGATACGTTGTTCTTCGAGCACGGAGGCTTGCGCGCAGAGGTGCAGGCCGCGCTGCGAGCGCGCGGCCATACGCTGATGGAACGCGCCGGCTATCAGGGGGACACGCAATCGATACAGGTCTCGAGGAACGGGACCCTGGCGGGTGTCGCCGATCCGAGACGCGGCGGCGCCGCCGTCGCCGTCGCGCCACCGCGTCAAGTCGTGCAGTAACAGACCTTCAGCAGCGCGACGCGAACCGACACCGAATCAGCGTCAGCGTGATGTCCGCGCGACCTGCTCCACCTGCTCCATGACGCGCAGCAGGTTCGCACCGAGCACCTTCTCCACGTCACGCTCGGAGTATCCCTTCTTCAGCAGCGCATCGGTAATGCGCGGCAGCTTCGTGACGTCCTCCATCCCGAGCGGCATCACCGCGCCGTCGAAGTCCGACCCGAGTCCGACGTGATCGATGCCGGCGACCTTGATCGCGTGCTCGATGTGCTCGACGACCTTCTCCCACGTCACGCGTGGCAGCACGCCCGACTGCATCGCCTCCCAATTGGCGCGCTGGGTGCGCAGGATCGTGCACGCCTCGTTGGCACCGCACGTCTTCTCGATTTCGGCGATCCGCGCGCTGAATTCGGGAGGACGTTTTGCGGCCCGGAACTCCTCGCTGAGGAACCCGGAGTTGTAGTTGATCATGACCACGCCGCCGTTCTTCGCCAGCGCGCGCAGCATGTCGTCGGTCATGTTGCGTGGCGAGCTCGCGAGCGCGCGGGCGGATGAATGCGAAGCGATGACCGGCGCCCGCGTGACCTCCAGCGTGTCGAAGAACGTCTTGTCGGCCACGTGCGAGATGTCGACCATCACGCCAAGCCGATTCATTTCCCGGACGACATCCTTGCCGAACGGTGTCAGGCCGTTGTGGACAGGCTTGTCGCCCGACGAATCCGCCCACGTGGTATTGAGCGAGTGCGTCAGCGTCATGTAGCGGACACCGAGCCCGGCCAGCGTTCGCAGCACGCCGAGGTCCTCGTCGATCATGTGGCCGCCTTCCAGACCCATGAGCGCCGCGATCTTGCGGTCGGCGGCGGCACGCCGGATGTCGGCGGCGGTGGTGGCCAGGACGAGATCGGTGGGATGCTGCCGGACGGCTTCGCGGACGCGATCGATCTGCGTGAGCGCGCCCTTGACGGCGGCCGGCCCGGTGACGCTGCCGGGCAGCCAGATCGAAAAGAACAGCGCATCGAGGCCGCCTTCGCGCATGCGCGGGATGTCGATGCTGCCATCGGCGTCGCGGGTGCCGATGTCGAAGCCCTTCTCGTGCAGCAGCCGCTGCGTCGTGTCGTCGTGGGTGTCGATGACGATCGCGCGGCTGTGCAGCGCGCGGGCGCGGGCCGAGACAGACGCGGGATCGGTCACCGATTGCGCGCAGACGATGACGGGACAGACAAGGAGCGCGACGAGAGCAACAGGTCTCACCGGCTGAAGATCAAAAAGTACTTGTCCGGAAAGAGCGCGATGCGCTCCACCTTTCCCAGTCCCGCTGCCTTCATCCACGTCGTCGCCTGTTCTTCCGAGACGACGAGCTCGGGCTGATCCTTGTGCGGGCTCTGCGCGGCCTGATAGTCGACGACGACGAATCGGCCGGAGGGCTTGAGATACCCGGCGGCGTTCTTCAGGTAGGTCGCGCGGTCCTGGACGTGGTGGAGGACGTCGTGCATGAAGGCCACATCGACGTCACGCTTCGGCAGCTTCGGGTCGGCAAACTCGCCAGGCACCGTGCTGATGTTCGACAGGGCCTGCTGCCTGGCCTTCTCCTCTATTTGCGGGAAGAATCCCTTGTCGATCTCGACGGCATAGACGCGCCCGGTGGGTCCGACGGCTTTCGCCAGCGGCACGCTGAACAGCCCGGTCCCCGCGCCCAGATCGGCAACGACCTGCCCCGGCTTCAGCGCGATGCGCGTGACGATCTCGTCGACCTTGAGGTTGTCGACGCGCGAGGGCTGCTCGAGGGTCTTCTTCCATTCCTCGGCGGGGCGAGACGCCAGTTGCGCCTGCACGGCTGACGCGGCGCCGACCATGAACAGACACGCAACCGCACACATCAACGAAGACTGTTTGCGCATGAACGGCAGCATACCTCGACCGCACGCGGACCATAAAGGTCCGCGCCGCATCCCGCACAGAACCGCCTTGACCTGCCCTGTGCACCACGATAGGCTCGCGGCCGTCATTCCTGGATGGACCTGAGAACGTGTGCGCCGTAGCCTTTGGGCGAAGGCGGAAGGTCCGCCCTATACGTCACGTCGACGCCTGGAGGTGCCCATGCCGCGGTGGCTGTTGATTGCCTCGCTGGTCCTCGTTCTCTTCCTGACGGGCGCCTCACGTTCACTACGCGCCCAGCAACCGGCCGGCGGCGCGCCCGACCTCATTCTCACCAACGGCAAGATCATCACGGTCGACGAGCGCTTCACCATTGCGCAAGCAGTGGCGATTCGCGGCGATCGCATCGTCGCCGTCGGGTCGACGGCGGAGGTCTCGCGCCTGGCGGGACCGCAGACGCGACGCATCGATTTGCGTGGCCGTTCGGTGACGCCCGGCCTCATCGACAACCACATGCACCTGCTGCGCGCCGGAACGACGTGGCAGTGGGAGGTGCGATGGGATGGCGTGGAGACGCGCAAGCAGGCGCTGGCGATGCTGAAAGCGCGCGCGAGTGCAGTTCCCTCCGGTGAGTGGATTTATACGCTTGGCGGCTGGGCGATGGAGCAGTTCGCCGACGACAGCAAGCCGTTCACACGCGAGGAGCTCGACGGAATCGTTCCCAATCATCCGCTCCTGCTGCAGGCGTCGTATCGCGAAGCGTATTTGAACAGCCGCGCGATGCAGATGCTCGGGATCGGCGACACCGCCACCGACGCGTGGGTCGTCCGCGACGCGAAGGGCAAACCGACGGGGCGCATTCTCGAAGCAGGTTTCCGACAACTCGTCGCCAAGCTTCCTACCGCGAAGGATGCCGAGGCCGAAGCGAGCACGGCCCGCATGATCCGCGACCTGAATCAAATGGGACTCACCGCATTCGGCAGCGCCGGATGCGAAGCGGAGGTGCTGCCGATCTATCGCAAGTGGGAGGAGCAGGGCCGCCTCAACGTGCGCGTCTTCTGCATCGCCGGCGCGGCGGCGGGATCGCCGCAGCAGGTGGATCAGGCCCTGCCACGGATTGCCGCGATGAAGCTGTTCCAGGGTGACGCCTGGATCGATCAGATCTTCTTCGGCGAGAGCGTGTACGGGCCGCTGCACGACCCGATGTTCATCCCGAAGTCGGACCCCAAGCCGGAACAACTCGCCCAGTGGCGGCGCATGGCGATGGCCATCGCCGAAGCGGGTCTGCCGCTGCACGTGCACGCGAATCTCACGAACACGATCGACGCGTTTCTCGACCAGATCGAGGCCGTGCATCGCGAACACCCGATCAAGAACCTGCGCTGGACGCTGGCGCACGTCAACCAGCTCGACGCACCGCAGCTCGAGCGCATGAAGAAGTTGAACGTCTACGCCGCGGTCCATCCCTGGGCGGTCATCAACGGCGGGATCAATCGCGAGGTGTTCGGCGACGCGGCGCTGGACATGGCCCGCCTGAGCACGATTCAGAACAGCGGTGTGATGTGGGGCTTCGGCAGCGACGGCAGCCGCGCCAACCAGATCAATCCGTTCGTGACGCTGGGCTGGGCGGTGACCGGCAAGATGGTCGGTGGCACACAGGCACTGCGCCCGGGGAACACCATCAGTCGTGAGGACGCGCTCATCGCGCACACGCGTCACAACGCGTTCTTCGTCTTTCAGGAAGAGAACCTGGGCTCGATACAGCCAGGCAAGCTCGCCGATCTCGTGGTACTCGACCGCGACTATCTGACGATTCCGGCGGATCAGATCAAGGAGATCAAACCCGTCATGACGCTCGTCGGCGGTCGCGTCGTGTACGACGCAAATCAATCGACCCGCAACACGCAGTAAGGGCAGGTGGGTTGTTGGGCGGATGGGTAGGTAGGCCAGAACACCCGTCTACCCACCTACTCAGCTACTCAGCTACCCAGCTACCTGGCTACCCGGCTACCAGAGGAGGCGTCATGACCCTCGTTGGCAGAGTCGTCGTCCTGGGTGCTCTCATTCTCTTTCCCGCATTCGCGGCAGCACAGGAAGCCGCGCTGACCGGCACGGTCACCGATTCGACGGCTGGCGTCCTTCCAGGCGTCACGGTCACGGCGGTGCACGAGGCGACGGGTAACCGCTTCGTCGCGGTCACCGACGAACGCGGCGTGTACCGCATTCCGGCGCGCACGGGCAACTATCAGATCCTCGCCGAGCTGAGTGGCTTCACGACGATCGAGCGAACCGGCGTGCAGCTGCTCGTCGGACAGACGGCCACGATCAACCTGCAGATGATGCCGTCGAGCGTACGGGAAACGGTCACCGTCACCGGTGAAGCGCCGCTCCTGAACGTGACGACCTCGACGCTGGGCGGCAACATCGATCCGCAGCAGGTGCAGGAGCTGCCCGTGCAGGGGCGCAACTGGATGGCACTGGCGATGCTCGCGCCCGGCAGCCGCATGACCTCCGATACGCAGAACACGCCGATTGCCAATCGCGGCGCCGCCGGCGACGTCCGCCAATATCAATTCAATCTCGACGGACAGCAGGTGACCTCGGAGATGGGCTTCGGCAACCAGCCGCGCTACAGCCAGGATTCCATCTCGGAGTTCCAGTTCATCTCCAACCGCTTCGACGCGACGATGGGCCGCTCGTCGGCGGTGCAGGTGATCGCGATCACCCGATCGGGCACGAACCGCTTCGCGGGATCGATCAGAGGCAACTTCCGCGACAGCCGCCTCAATGCGAGCAATCCGGTCCTGAACCGCGTCGTGCCGATCGACAACCAGCAGCTGGCCTTCACCGGCGGCGGACCGATCCTGAAGGACAGACTGCACTTCTTCGGGCACTTTCAATACGAGCGCGAGCCGAAGACGAGCATCTGGAACACGCCCTATCCGAGCTTCAACGTCGAGCTGCAGGGCAAGGAAACCATCAAGATGGGTGGCGGGCGCGTCGACTACCAGTTGTCACAAGGCACGCGGCTGATGGGCAAGGTCACCGATTCCGAGCGGTGGCAGCCGTTCACGGCCGGCAACAACAGTCATCCGGCGGCGACAGGAAGCACCGCGGAAACCAACCGCGAGTACCTCGGACAGCTCACATCGGTGCTGAGCAATCGTGCGCTCAACGAGGTGAAGGTCGGCAAGACGCGGTGGATCTTCCGCAATGCCAACCTCACGGAGTGGTCGAACCACTGGCAGGCGGCCAACGGCGTCACCACGGGGTCGCCGCGCATCACGTTCACCACCTTCTCGATCGGCGGCAACTCGTTCTATCCGCGGCATGGTGCGCAGGACAACTGGAGCATCCGCGACGACTTCTCGTTCTCGTACACCGCACGCGGCCATCACGATCTCAAGGTCGGCGCCGACCTGGTCCGCATCGTCGACGATGGGAACAATTGCCAGGCGTGCATGGGCATCATCGATGCCCGCGGCGGACCGACGCCGGCGAACATCGAAGCGCTCTTCCCCGATCCGTGGAATGCAAGCACCTGGAACCTCGCTGCCATCTCGCCGCTCGTGCGCACCTACAACATCGGTGTCGGCGACTACACGACACACGACATCCGTCCGCAATTCGGCACCTGGGTGCAGGACGACTGGCAGGTGTCCTCTAGTCTCACGCTCAATCTCGGCCTGCGTTACGACCTGAGCATGAACGCGCAGGGCAACGACTACGCGGTGCCGCCGTTCGTGGCTGGAGATCGCCCCAACGATTCGAACAACGTGCAGCCGCGCGTGGGCTTCGCCTACAAGCTGAACGATCTGACCGTGATCCGCGGCGGGTCGGGAACGTATTTCTCGGCGCCGCTGCAGATCGACACGTTCTTCATGGCGCAGATCAACCGGCTCGCGGTCGTGCAGTACACGTATGACGGGCGAGCGGATTTCGCCTCGAATCCGACCAACGGGCGCCCGTTGCCCACGCTCGCCCAGGCGCAGCAGCAGTTCTGCCACGTGCAGAACGTCCCCGGCTGCATCCGTCGCTCGATGCAGGAGCTGGCCGCGCCAGCGGAGTACTCGACCGCGCTCGCGCGCACCTGGCAGACGTCGATTGGCGTGCAGCGTCAAGTCGGCAGCACGATGTCGGTCGAAGCCGATTACGTCTACAGCCAGGGCCGTCACGAGAAAGACATCATCGACAACATGAACCTGACGTACAACCCGGCGACCGGCGCGAACTATCCGTTCAGCGACATCAGCCGCCGCGCCTATCCGGACTACGGCAACATCTCGATGCTCGTGCGCATGGGACGCTCGGGCTATCACGCGCTGCAGACGGCGGTCACCAAGCGTCTGAGCCATCGGTGGCAGGGCTCGGCGACCTATACCTTGTCAGGGCTGTGGGATGCGTTTCCGCAGGCGTTCTCCGGCACGCAGCCGGTGCCGTTTCCGACGACCCCCGACCTGGGCGGCGAGTGGTCGCTGTCGTCGGCGGACCTTCGTCATCGCGCCGTCTTCAACGGCATCTGGCAAGTGGGTCGCGGCTTCCAGGTCAGCGGCATCTATTACCTGGGCATCGGCGAGCGTGCGTCGACCATCTACGGCAGCGATCTGCGGGGCCTCTCCGGCGTCGGCGGACCCGAGGCGCAGGTCCGCCTGCGGCTGCGGCCCGACGGCACGATCGTTCCGCGCAACAGCTTCACGCAGCCGACGCGAAGCAAGGCCGATTTCCGTATCCAGCAGCGCCTGACACTTGGGCCGTTCAATGTGGACGGGATCGCGGAAGTCTTCAACGTGTTCAACTCGTCGAACCTGACGATCAACACGACGGAGAGCAACCGCGATTTCGGCAAGGCCGTCGTCGGGGAGAATCGGACGGCGCAGGTCGGCTTCCGTATGACCTTCTGACACCGCAGGGAACGCTATTCACCTCAGTACGAACCACAGAGGCCCAGAGGCACAGAGTCCTTTTGATCGAAAGACATTCTCTGCGTCCTCTGTGTCTATGTGGTTCGTACTGGAGAGTGCGTAGCTACCGCTGAATCCTGAACACCGATTCGTTCTGCAACAGCTTCTCGATCCGCAGCAGATCTTCGTTGTTCTCGATGCACTCGTATTCACGGACTCGATCGTTCGGGCGCCGGCGGAACACCTCGTGGGTGTTCCACGGCTTGGTGAACACCTCCGGATCCTCCATTGTCACGTCGTAGCGGATCGTGTCGAGGCTGTCGCGCGTGTAGCGTTCGGTCACGTGCAGCCGTTCGCTGTGCACGGTGCCGACGCCGGCGAGCCACGTCTTCGTATTGAAGTTCCTCACGTCGACGACGAGCGTGTCGCCTTCCCAGTGCGCGACCGAATCGCCGAGGAACGATGGCTCACTGTCGTCCGGGTGGGGCCGGCCGTCGGTGGGGATGATGCGAAAAGCGTGGTGCGTCTCGT
>Ga0081539_10003059_pt1 | contig 21594 bp, 22 predicted proteins | sample TabmetS4T2R2_FD_71023 | JGI IMG/M metagenome (GOLD analysis project Ga0081539, IMG submission 71023) | Tabebuia heterophylla rhizosphere microbial communities from the University of Puerto Rico - S4T2R2 | ecosystem: Host-associated > Plants > Roots > Rhizosphere ...
CTGGGGATGCCGCGGTCTATTGCGGCGAGCGTCTTCAACCTGAGGTCCTTCGACCTTCGAGTATGCGTTCATGGACCCTATTTTCGTGTAGGTCCACTACTTACGCAATCCGCTGTTAGGAGGTCTACCCGGAGGTTTCTTCGGGACCAGCGAGTCTCCCTCGCGCTCCATCCTGGTGAAGCGCTTGACCCAGGAGAGGCTCACCCCGAACAGGCTGGCGGCCTCGCGCTTGGAGGCGCCTCGTTTCACGGCGTCGACTATCTTGCGTCTAAGGTCTTCCGAGTACGCTTTCATGCTTTCTTATGGTTTCATAAGGGTCAAGGTTTTTGCTCATCGCTGTAGAGTGGAGATAACCGTCGTAGGGTCCGGCACCGCCCCACCCCGGCTCGCACGCCGTCAGAGTTGCGTCGCCGTGTGCTCCGAAGGCGAGATGATGGTCTTCGCCCACGGCTCCGGAGCCGTGGGCGGGATGCTGCACGCGGGCTTAGATCCCTTCGCCGTGAACCGGATATTCTTCACCCACTTCCATCCCGACCATACGGTGGATGCCGTATCCCTGCTCTTCTTCATAAAGTACGGCGCGGATGAGGAAAGGGAGAGACCGCTGTATATCTCCGGCCCAGAACCGTTTCGGGAGTTCTGGGAGAAGATCATGGCTGTCTGGGACCGTGGATGCGTGGCCGCTACCAGACGGAGATATACGAGCTTCCCGTGCATGACGGCGAAACACTACACCTGCCCTGCGGAACCCTGAGCTGGGTCCCAGCCAAACACCGCCCGGAGAGCATCGCTTACCACCTCGACGGTGATGCCGGCGCGTTCGTCTACACCGGAGACACTGGGTACAGCGAATCCGTGGCGGAGCTGGCGAATGGAGCACACAGCATGCTAATCGAATGCTCGTTTCCCGATGTCAGTCCTGTACCCGGACACCTCACGCCATCAGGCACTGCGAGGAGGGCCTCGGAGGCGGGAGTCGCAGGTCGTGCTCACCCACTTTTTCTCGGCGGCGGACGAGCTGGATCTCGTCTCTGAAGTCGGACGCGGCTACGACGGTGAGATCCTGATGGCGGCAGACGGGCTGAAGTTCGAGGTTTAAGAAGCGCAGTTCGAGCAGCGGCCGTGCAGCGTGATCTCGTGCCAATCCGTCACGAATCCGGTTTCGCGCTCCACCTGCAACGCCAGATACTCCATGAGCTCTTCGTTGAACTCGATGACCTTGCCGCACTGCTCGCAACGGGCATGGTGGTGCATCCGCTCCGTTGCAAGCTCGTAGCGTGAGTACCCTTCCCCAAAATCATCCTTGCGCACGATGCCAAGCTCGGTCAAGAGATCCAGCGTCCGGTATACAGTAGAGAGTCCCATCTCGGGATGCCCGTGCTTGACCCGGTCGTAGATCTCCTCCGCCGACAGATGCCTCTCCCCCTCCAGCTCGTGCGCGATCACCCGCCGCTGGTTCGTCAGCCGGTAGCCCCGGCTCCTGAGTATCTGCTCGAACTCGACCACGTCGAGAGTTTATGCCCGAAGCGGTTCAAGATCAAGAATCGGTCTTATCCGGTTTGCCGCTGAAGGTGCGCCTGCGGCCACCGGGCCACCAGTTCCAGTCGCCCAGGATGCGCATGGTAGCGGGGACGAGGAGGATACGGATGATGGTGGCGTCCACGAACACGGCCACCGCGAGGCCGAGCCCCACAGCTTTGGTGATGATGATCCCCGTGAAGGCGAACGCGCCAGTGACGACGATGATGATCGCGGCTGCTGACGTGATGATGCCAGCCGTTGCAACCAATCCCTTGGCCACGCTGGCCGTGTTGGAATCGCCGTTCTCGTAGGCTTCGCGGATGCGGGAGAGCAGGAAGACCTCGTAGTCCATGGAGACCCCGAAGACCGTGCAGAACATCAGGATGGGGAGGGTCGCGTCAACGAATCCTAGCGGCGTGAAGTTCAGGAGACCGGAGAGGTTGCCGTCCTGGAACACGAACACCATCGCCCCGAAGCTCGCTGTAAGGCTGAGTATGTTCACGATCACGGCCTTCAGCGGGATGAACACCGAGCGGAAGGTGAGGAACAGGATCAGATACGTCACCCCGAGCACGAATGCCGCCGCGAAGGGCGCGTCCCCATACAGGCTCGATATAAAATCCTTCTGTCCGGCGGAGAGGCCGCCAACCTTGAAGCTCGTCCCGGATGGCGGATCTACGGCCCTGACCTCATCGACGGCGACGCGCGCCTCTTCGATGTAAGGGTTTGCCTTCGGCACGGCCCGCAGCAAGGTCCTGTCGCCGGCGGTGTAGAAGGCCAGGGCGTCGCGGATTTCGTCCGAATCGCGGGCCTCCGGCGACTTCAGGAAGTTCGCCACACCCTCGGGCGTCACTTCTCCGTTGGTGGAGATACCGGCGGGAAGATCCGGAACTTTGCGGTCCACTTCCTCAGCCACGCGCTGCTGTACTTCGGCCCGGATCTGATCCTCGGCCCCGCGCACTCTCTCGGCTACTTGCGGCTCGACTCTGGTCCGGATCTGCTCTTCGGTCCCCGGCGGTATCGTGCCGTACTGGGCACGCACATCGTCCAGTTGCTCCTGCACGGCAGCGTCGGTCTCCTGCTGGATACGATCCTGAATCTGCTGCTCGACGAGTCCGTCCACCCGCTTCCCGGCCTCCGCCTCGGCTTTCTTGCGGGCGTCTGCCACCTGATTAGCGTACTCGCGGGCGCCCTGGGCCCCGAGGGTGTACAGGCTCTCCACGCTATCCACGCCGTCCATACCCTCGATGCGGTCCCCGAGTCTTTCGATGTCGGCTAGGCCATCGGCGCTTGTGGGATTATCTGGAAGGGTGGCAACCACATCCATCGGGTTCAGCGCAGCGTAATCGAAGTCTTTCTTGAGTACGTCGTCCCCGGCGCGGGACTCGTACTTCTTCGAGAGCACGCTTGCTTCGGGGATGCCGACTCGCATGTGTCCGACGGGGTACAGCAGACCCGCAAGCATCACGGCCACGATGAACAGCACGATCACGGGATGCCGCATCACGATCTCCGCGCTACGGCTCCAGAAGCCTATTCCAGGGGTGACGCTCCTGCGGCGCACGGAGAAGGTGTTGATCCTGGTCCCGATAATGCCGAGCGAGGCGGGCAGAAGCGTCAGGGCGGCCGTTACCGAAACGAACACCACGATCACACCCGCCACGCCGATGGATCTCATGAACATGAAAGGGAAGAAGAGCAGGCCGGAAAGCCCGATCAGGACCGCCGTACCGGAAAAGAAAATGGAACGCCCCGCCGTCGAGACCATCCGGGGCACCGCTTCGGGGACCGGATAATCCTCCAGTTCCTCGCGGAAGCGGCTCACGGCGAAGAGCGCGTAGTCTATACCTAGACCGAGGCCGAGCATCGTCGAGATCGTCAGCACGAACACGGACATGTCGTAGGCTCCGGCCACGAAGTATAGCGTCGCCAGCGCGGTAAGCACGCTGACGCCCCCGATCGCGATCGGAATAGAGGCGGCCACTAGCGTACCGAAGGCGATGACCAGGATCACCAGGGCGAACGGGAAAGCATATTTCTCGGCCCGCTTTATGTCCTCGTTGCTGGCCTCCGTGATATCCTGGTAAACGGCTGGCGCCCCCGTCACGTAGGTTTCCAGCGAATCGGAGCGGACGTGGCCCCGCACCTCCGCGACGAGATCCTCCGTCTCCTCCGAGGTCGTGTTGAAGCTGACCAGCGCGTAGCTCTTCTTCCCGTCTTCAGAGATGAAGCGTAGATCCTTGGTGTCCGAGTACGTGTTCACCTTCTCCGTCTCGGGCATGTCGCGCAGCCCTTCGAGGGCCGCGGATTCCTGGCGCTGGAATTCCTCGCTCCTGGCCGGGATGTCTCCCCCCTCGAACACGATGGTTAGGGTGGCCGGAGAGACACCGAACTCCTCGGTCATGATGTCCTGCACCCGTTCGGCCTCGGTGTTCGCGCCCTCGAACCCGCCGCCCTTGAGCCGTGATCCCAGGTTCGGGGCCAGGAACACGCTCACAACGAGCACCACCGCCCACGCAAGCACCACGGCCCAGCGGTAGCGGTACGTGAACTCCCCCAGTCTCTGGAAGAACTTCACGAGTTAAGCAACCTCTCCTGAAAACGCCTTCACGCGGCCAATGTTACCGGAGTAGAAGCGGAAGGATGGGCTTGAGATCACACGTAGCGGGCGAGAGCTCTCCCAAGGGAGCTCGTCAGCGGATTTTTCGAAGCCCTGGAGCCTTGCGGGGTAACGTCAGGGTGAGCAGCAGCCCGAGCACGGGCAGCACGGCGATGACGAGCATGGTCGTCGTGAGGCCGAAGCTGTCGGCGACGTGCCCCAGGACGGGCGCACCAAGGCCGCCGATGCCGATGGAGAGGCCCATCGTGATACCGGCGGCAAGGCCGATCCTGCCCGGCAGGTACTCCTGGCCCATCACCACCGTGACGCCGAAGGTGCCGATGGTTGCTGCCCCGATCAGGGCGAGCGCGGCCATCCCGGCTACGGGACCGCACAGCGTGAACACGAACACCAGCGGCCCCAGCAAGAGCATCGAGGCGCCAAGTACGGCCCGCCTCCCGACGCGGTCGGCGAGTGGCCCCATGAGCAGCGTCCCCACGGCCCCGCTGGCGAGCATCACCGTTAGGGCCGCGTTTCCGAAAGCTGGCGAGGTGCCAAGCACCCGCTCGTAGTACGAGGCCACGAAAGCCACCAGCCCGAAATACAGGAAGGAGCGAAGTACGACCACCCCGACCATCCGCACGAACGGTCCCCACGCCTCTGGGGCATCCGGGACTTTACCGGTACCGCCCTCGGTGAATTCGGGCTGGAAACCGCGCAAGCGTTGGAGGTCGAAGAGCAGGACAGCAGCCATGAAAGCGGTCGGCAAAACGAGGAACAGCGTTCCTGGCAACCCGAACAAGAGGACGAGCGGTGTGGCGAGAACCGGGCCGAGGGCGAAGCCCGCGTTACCGCCGACGGAGAAGAAGCTCATCCCCCGCGCCCGCCCCGCGCCCGAGACGTAGTTGGCGAAGCGGGCGGCCTCGGGGTGGAACGCGGCGACCCCGACCCCGCTGCAAACTACGCAGAGCAGTATCAAGGGGAAGTTCGGGGCAACGCCAACCAACGCGAGACCGAGACCCGCCACGAACACGCCCAGCGGCATGAGTCCTGGTACCGGGCGCCGGTCGGAGAAGACGCCGAAAAGCGGTTGCACCACGGAGGAGCTGACCGTAGAGGCCAGTACCAGCATCCCGGCGGCGGCCAGTGAGATCCCACGCTCCGACACCAGGAACGGGATGAGCGCGGCCACGGCGCCCTGGTTCACGTCCGTGAACAGATGTCCACCGGAGAGTACGGCCATCGCCCGCCGGTCCACGCCCTTTTTGGAGATCACACCCAACAGAGAAGCCTTTTCACTGGCTCAATCTAGCCCTCAAAGATATTACCAGCCTTCGAAGACATCATAGGGTCCGGCAGCCCAGACACGAATGCCTCGCAATTCCCCGAGAGCACGGACGGCGGCGTTCACCGTCTCCCGCGCAGCCTCCGCAGGATCACCTGGCATTGGGCGGCCACTCCGGGGAGGCAATACCTTCACCAATGCGCCGTGGTCTTCCTCCACCCCACCCAGTTCGGCGGCCTTGCGGAACGCCTCGCGGAAGCCGCCAACCTCGTCCACGAGCCCGAGGTTCCTGGCCTCACCGCCCGTCCACACACGCCCACCCGCGATGCGTTCGAGGGATTCGAGGCCCATGTTACGGCCCTTCGACACGCGGTCTTTGAACTCGTCGTAGAAGTTCCCTAGCTGGTCTTCAAGAACCGCGAGTTCATCCGATGTGGGCGGGCGGCTCGGATCCATGAGGCCGGCGTGGGCACCCCGGTCCAGGGCGACCGGGTTGATGCCGAGCTTCTCGTAGAGGCCGGCGGCGACGGGCCTGGTGATGATGACGCCGATAGAGCCGGTGATGGTGCCGCTGCGGGCGACGATGTGGTTTGCGGAAGCAGAGACGTAGTAGCCGCCCGAAGCCGCCGCGGCGCCCATCAGGACGACAACGGGCTTCTTCGCGCTGATGCGCTGGACTTCGCGCCAGATCAGGTCCGAAGCCAGTGCATCCCCGCCCCGCGAATCTACGTGGAACAGTACGGCCGCGACCCGCCGGTTCTTCTCCGCCGCGCGCAACGCGGAGATTACGGTCTCGCTCCCTGCCTGCTCGCTCCCCAATATGGGCAGGGGCACCGGCAACTTCCGGCTCCTCCCCCGCACTATGGTCCCGGACAGGCTCACCATCCCGACCCTCCGCCGCGAAAACGTACGATACGGCACGCGTAACGCCCGTTGCGCCCTCCCCCACTCTGCGAGGCTCGCACGCCCGTCCGTCCCGAGCCGCACCGCTAGTTCGTCCTCGTAGCAAGCGCCGTCGATGAGATTCTCGGCCAATGCATCCCCTACTGAGAACGGGGCGCGGTCGATCTTCGCCCGGGCATCTTCCGGGGTAATGTCCCGACCCGTGGCGATAGCATCTACCAGCACGGAGAAACGGCCATTGAGGAGACGCTCGGCCTGTTCGCGGGCTTCCTCGGAGAAGTCATTGCGGGTAAACGTGTCCCCGGCTGACTTGTAGGGGGAGACGGCGATCACCTCCGCCTCCACCCCGATGCCGTTCAGCGCATCCTTTACAAAGTTCACCCTGGTCCTGACCCCCGTAACGTTCACGGTCGAGACCGGAGAGACCAGCACCTCGTCGGCAGCGCATGCCAGGTAGTAGGATCGGGTGTCCGGCTCGGTCAGGTACGCTACCACCCAGCCGCCGTGCTCCCGATAGCGGGAAATCTCACGCCGCAACTCCTCCAAGGCCGTCCAATCGGCGTTCAAATCCCGGATGCACAGTACGACGCCCTGCGGGCGTCCATCGTCGGCAATGCGATCGAACCGTTCGCGCCACCCCTCCAGGCTCGGTGCGGCAGGGCCGGGCGGGATACGGCGCCGCAGGAAACCCAGGCGGGTCTCGAACTCCGGGAGCGTAGCGGCAACTTCGAGCCAGATGAAATTCGGTGGCCGGCCGAGGAGGCGCACCCGCACGTTGCGCAAAAGGCGCCACACATTCGCCAGAGCGGTGAGAAACAAAGACATCTCGCGAACTATGGTACATCGGGGACGGGAGTTTGCCGTGTGCTAAACTGCAAAACAGGAATGGTTATTGATCGAGTATCCGGGAAGCGTGATGATCGAAACGCCTGAAGGGGACATCCGGGAGAAATTCCGCAGGTCGGGATACACCTTGACCTCGCAGCGCCGGGCCGTGCTAGACGCCCTGGAAGAAGCGGGCGGGCATCCCTCGACCGAGGACGTGTACCTCATCGTCAAGCGGAAGAACCCACGCGTGGCGCTCGGTACCGTCTACCAGGCGCTCGGGGTGCTGGAGGAAATCGGAATCATAACCTCCAAACACTGGGCCGAATCACCCACACGCTACGACCTGAACCTCAAGCCGCACCTAGATATCCGATGCACGGGCTGCGGCCAGGTCTCCGAGGTTCCAGGCGTCGAGCTCGGGGGCCTGGAAACTGAGGTCCGGCACAACACCCCCTACGAGGTCCACACCACGACAGTGGTCGTCGAGGGCCTCTGCCCCCGTTGTCAGGAAGTCTGAACCTACCGTCCTAGCCTGGCGTAATCGCGGGCCGAGACGATGGACATTCCGGAGCCATCCCTCATCATGTAGCCGTCCTCGTCCAGGAACAGGATGTGTGTGGCCGGCACAGCGACGCCCTCCTGAATGACCTCCCCCCACTCCACCCAGACCTGACGTTCTTCGTCCGCTTCGCGGATTCTGTCGTCCAAAGGCCGGTCCTGCGTGCTGCTGATGACCATTGCGCCCTTTCCGAATTCCTCGCTGACCTCTTCGAGCGCCTCCCTGAGGTTCACCCTTCCTCCATCTAGCCTCGTACACGGCTCGCGCAATCGCGTTGTGGCCCAGGTTACCAGCCCCACATACCTTCGGCTGGCGCGGATCAAAGATAGGTTTTAGGATGTTTTGGTGGACCTGACGTTCAAGAACGGCCGGGGCGAGGTCTTTCCCCACACAACCGAGAGCTAGGATGAAACCATCGAGGTGGCCCGGATCTATGGCTTCGAGGGCTCCGGAACTCTGGTTTCGCCACAACCAGGGGAAAGCATACCGGATCAGGAGGCCCGCGAGCTGGCGGACGCCCTCGGACGGGCAGTCAGGGAGGACCTCGGAGAGCATTCCGTGATGGCGGATTTCGCGGGGTTGCTCCGGGGCGGGGACGTGAGCGTGGAAGAAGGATGAGGGGAACACCTTTACCAGAACGCGGACAGAGAGTACTCTAGAATTGCACGATGCATGCAGGGAACGTGGAGATCTCGCGGTGATCTCGGAGTCGAAAGCGGGGCGGAGATGAGTGGTGAGTCGAGGGACCCGGCAGAAATCCTTGCGGGCCAGCTAGAGGCCGCTGATTCTCTCATTGCAACCTTGGAAGAAGAGGTTGCCAGCCTGCGTATAGACCTCGAGAAAGCGGCGGTTGCGTTGAGGGCCGCTCAGGAGGAGGTGGCCGCCCGAGGCCGCGCCCTGGAGGAACGCCAGGCTCCGCCGGATGAGGATGTGCAGGAGCTCCGCAAGGAGCTGAACCGGGTGCGGATGGAGAGCGCCGACGAGCAGCTCAGGCTCCGAAACGAGCACATCAACGAGACGGCCGACATGCGAAAGGAACTGGATGAGCGTCGGCGACGGGATGCAGAGTTCAGCACGGCGGAAGAACGTTTCGCGGCCCTGAAAGAGGAAGCCCTGCGGGAACGGGAGGCGATGGAGGCGGACCACGCCGCTGAACTGGAGGCGGCCAGGGAGGCCTCAGAGCGGTGGGAAGAGGAGTTGCGGGAGGGGTACCGCAACCTGGAAGAACGCCACGCCGCGGAGATCCGGGAGCTGCGCCGGGAGATGGAACAGCAGAGAATCGACCTGGAGAGCACACTACGGTCGGACTTCGAGCGTCAACTGGCAGAGGAGCGCCAGACTGCGAGCGAGAGCCAGGAAGCGGCTTTGCAGGCGCTCAGGAGCGCATCTGCCGGTCGGCAGATGGAGCTCCAGAAAGACTACCAGGCCGTGATCGAGAGCCAGCAGGGTGAGATCGAGACGCTGCGCAAGGAACTGGAAACCAGATCCAGAGAAGCCGAGGAACGCCTTAAAACCGAGCTGAGGGGAGTCAAAGCGGTCGCCGAGAGGCGTGAGCGCGACCTGCACCGGGCGCACGCATCCCGGCTGAACCAGGCGAACGAGGCCGCGACCCGGCGCTTCGAGTCGCTGCAGGCCCAGCGGGAGGCGGACAACGAGGCTCTCCGGGCACGCGCTGCCGAGGAGTTGGCCCGCACCCGGCGGCAGTACGAGGAGCGTTTGGCGGCGGAGGAAGATCGCCGCAAGGCGGAGACCTGGGCGCTGGAAGAGCGCCTGGAAGGACTTAAGATGCAGCGCGAGTCCGAAGTCCGGGTCTACGGCAGGCGGCTGCAGGAGATCGAAGCCTCGCGTCTCAACGACAGGGAGGCGTACGAGGCGGAGCTGGGACGAAGCCGGAACGAGTGGGCGGAGGAGGCATCCAGCCTGGAAGGCCGCATCACGGAACTGGAGGGGGAGCTGGAAGAGGCGGAGGAGGCGCATGCGGAGCAGAGATCCCGCCTCGAAGCACGGGTCTCGGACATGGAGACTGCCCTGGAGGCGACCGAAGCAGAGCGGGAGTCAGAGAAGTCCCGTCTGGAAGCCCGGGTGGCGGAACTGGAATCAGTTATCCAAGTCGAGAAAGAAAGGCGGGAGGAAGAGAAGACTCGCCTGGAAATACGCGCCGCGAAGCTAGAAGCGGCGCTCGACCGGGCCGACGAAACGGGGGCAACGGACAGGTCACGGCTCGAAGGCCGGGTTGCGGAGCTAGAAGCCGAACTAGGCGCATCGGAAGCGGCCGGGACAGAACAGAGAGCCCGTCTGGAAGCGCGCGCGCAGGAGGCGGAGGTGGCGCTCGGGGAAATCGAAGGTGCGTACCAGACAGAGAAGGCCAGGCTGGAAGATCGCATTCAGGAACTCGAAGCGGCCCTGGAGAGATCCGAGGCCGCGCGCGAAGAGCAGACCCGGGAATTCGAATACCCCGCGCCGCTAGATGGTGAGGCCGCTGGAGATCATTCCGAGGAGCTAGAGGAAGCCGAAGCAGCGCGGTTGCTCGCGGAGGAGCGGGTCCTGGATCTCGAATCCAGGCTGCACGAAGCCAGAGAGGAGAACGAGCGCACCCTGGAGGAGCTGGCGGAGGCCCGGGAAGGTCTGCAGCGGGCCTCGGACCCCGAGCGGCGGTTGCGGGCCGGCATAGAGCTATTCAACTCAAGCGAGCACGCGAGGACGGTGGCTTCGATCTCCAAGAGCCTCGGCCTCCCCAGGGTGCACGCCGGCATGGGGGGTGGAGATCCCTCAGGAAAACCAACGATCACGTTCGTGTGGTCTGAAATGGGATGGCGCCGCTATGTCTCCGACCCCACGGACGGCGTCGAAGGGCCGCGGGTGTACCTGATCGGCGACGGTGACGAACCGGCGGACCTGCATGGACAGGAGGAAGAACCCAACGCCCGCATGGACGCCCGCGGACGGCTCACGCTCGGCATTCAGGCCCGCTGATCATAGCCCGGCCAAGTGCCGTTGCAGTTACTCCTGCCGGCTGCGCTGGCGGCGGATGTGGCCCTGGTTGTATTCGTAGAGTCCCTTGCCCCGCCGGGCTCCAACATAGGCGGATATGGCGGCAACGGCCAGAATGACGATGGTCTGCACGCCACGGATAGGCGGCAGTGGATCCTGTTGGCTGTTCAAAGCCAGCAAATTCAGCGCCGGCGACACCACAAAGAGCGCGAGAACCACGATCAAACCGTGCAATGCGTGCCGGGACCTGGCACGGTAGCCCGCCGCCATCCCGCCGAAGTAGAACGAGAATGCCACGGGGACCACGAGAAGGACAGCCCCCCACACGGCGCCGGCCGACGGATTCTGGGGCAGGAATGCCTCAAACAGGGGACCCATGATCCCGAAGACGATCAGGGTTTCGAGCACGAGGGTGACGGCCACCCCGAGTAGCACGGCCGTCAAGCTCCTGAACATGGCGCTATTCTACCAACCGGCTCCCCCGCGCCCGTGAGCAGTCTTACCCTGTCTGGCAGGCTCGCTTCAACTGTGGACTATCCGGTGCGTCCGTAGTACGCTCTGCGCCCGTGAATCGAGTGAACCCACACACGATTTCCCGCAGAAAGTTCCTGGCGCTGACCGGCGCTGGTGCGGCTGGCGCATCCCTTCTAGGGACCGCCGCATGCGACCTCACACCGACCACCGACGGGAAGATGAACGTTGTGCTCGTGATCCTGGATAGCCTGCGCAGGGACCACGTCGGGGTATATGGGAACGGTTGGATCCAGACCCCCAACCTCGACAAGCTCGCCGAAGACAGCCTCCGCTTCACCCGCCCCTACTCCGAGTCGTACCCGACAATCCCGGCCCGCAGGGCCATCCACACCGGCATCAGAACCTTCCCTTTCAAAAACTGGATCCCCCAGCGGGACGACAACGTGAAGCTCTACGGCTGGCAGCGCATCCCCGAAGAACAGACGACGCTCGCCGAAGTCCTGGTCGAGCAAGGTTACGAGACGATGCTGGTGACCGACACCGAGCACGAGTGGAAGCCCTCGATGAACTTCCAGCGCGGCTTCAACGTCTTCGACTTCATCCGGGGCCAGACTACGGACCACTACCGGCCTTATTACGCTGCGCCACGGAACGAGGTTGCCCAGGGCCTTCTCAAGGGCAACCCGGCGGCCATGGAGTACCAGCTAAGCCAGTACTTCTCCAACAATGTCGGGCGACGGAGCGAGGCGGACTGGCTCTCCCCGCAGGTCTTCACCCGGGCCTCCGAACTCCTGGAGATCTCGAAGACCGGCACGCCGTTCTTCCTGGTCGTGGACAGCTACGATCCCCACGAACCCTGGGACCCGCCCGACCACTACGTAAACCTCTACTCTAATGGCCCCTTCGAGGGCAAGGAGCCCTTCTGGCCCCTCTACGGAGATTCCAGCTATCTCACGCAGAAAGAGATCCAACGCATGAGGACGCGCTACGCCGCCGAAGTAACGATGGTGGATCACTGGCTCGGCCGTTTCCTGAACCGGATGGACGAGCTCGGGCTCTTCGACAACACGCTGCTCTTGCTGATCTCAGACCACGGCGTGGGCCTCGCGGAGCATGGCGCCACCGGCAAGCCGGCATATGCGCTGTGGCCCGAGATCACCGACACCGTCTTCCTCATACGTCACCCCGACGGCAAAGGCTCGGGCGAGACGAGCGACTTCTACGCCTCCACCCACGACGTCGCCCCGACGATCCTGAGCGCCCTGGGCATAGATCTCCCGGAGAAAATGGGGGGCCAGAACCTACTTCCGATCCTGGACGGCAACAAGCCGGAAGAAGAGCGTCCCTACTTCACCGCCGCCTACGACAACTACGTGTGGGCCCGCGACAACCAGTACGCGATGTTCAGCCAGAACACCTTCAAAGAACCCAAGCTCTACGACCTAGTCCACGACCCGCTGATGAACAACAACATCTACGGCTCGAAACCAGACGTAGCCCGCCACATGTTTGATGACTACATCATCGAAGATGCCGGTGGCCCGCTACCGAACTATGACACGTAGACGATCTAATCCTCCGCCAGCGCCGCCACGAGTTCACGGCAGAAGTCCGGTATGTCAGGTACCACGCGGCCCCACACCAGATTGCCCTCGCGGAAAGCAGCCTCGTCAACCCACGTCGCCCCAGCGTTCTCCAAATCGTCTTTTATGCCGAGAGAGCCCGTTGCCCGTGCACCGTCCACGATGCCGGCGGAGATAGCCACGAGCCCACCGTGGCAGATGATGCCGACTGTCTTGCCCTGGTCGTGTACGTCGCGCACGAGGTCCACGATCTCTGGGTAACGCCTGAGCTTGTCCGGCGCCCATCCCCCTGGAACCACGATCCCCGCCAATTCTGATGCATCCACGGTGTCCGCCGTGGTGTCGGCCCGCGCGGTGAGCGCGTTCTTGCCGGAGACAGGCTCCGTGTCAGGACCGACGGAGACCACTTCGGCTCCCTCTTCCTGCAGCCGCATCACCGTGACCCAGTACTCGAGGTCCTCGAAGCCTTCCGCCACTAGGACCGTGACTTTCTTTCCCTCCAGTTTCAAAGCTACTCCTTCCGTTTTCGGGCTGCGGGCTTCAGAAGATCGTCAACCGCTTGGTGGGCTTCGTTCCCGCCGGCCTCCAGGGCGCGGGCGAGTTCTGTAACGGCTTCAGCACCCCGGCCGGACCGCAGCAGGTCTTCCGCCGTCTGGAGATGCGTCCGGTAGCCGGGCGCAGATGCCTTTAGGGTATTATGTGGTATATTTTCGGGGGATGCGTCAGGCTCTTCGTCCCGGACGAGGGCCAGTATCTCATCACCGTAGCGGGCGGCGCGGCGGAGGCCGATGCCCTTTATGGCGCCAAGCTCCTGGATGTCGCGGGGCTTTCGGGCGGAGATCTCTTCCAGGTGGCTGTTGTGGAGCACGACATAGGCCGGAACCTGTTGGGCGCGGGCCTGATCACTCCTCCAGCTCTTGAGCCGCGTCAACAGGTCTTCGTCTACCTGTGTCGGCGCTGGCGCCCGCTCCACAGAAGTTGCCACGGTCGTCAGGCGCGGGATTTGGTAGGCATCTGGCAGGTTGGACCGGGTGATGGCGGCGTCCGATTCGCCCAGGCAGACATCGCAGCCGGCGCATGGGGCGACTTCTTCCTTGTCGCCGAAGTAGCGGAGCAGGCGTTCGCGGCGGCAGGTGGTGAGCCTGGCGTAGGCTTCGACGTCCCGGATCTCGGCGTACGCCCGCTTGTCGTGGCCCTTGAGCCGGGCGGCCATTTCGCGGCGGTCGCGGTCGTCCAGGAGCGTATCGCGTAGCCGGATATCGGTCAAGGAGCCGCGCGGTACGGCCCGGACGACACCATCTACCATCATGCGGTACATGGCGCTCTGGGCGACGACGGGACGAACCCCGGCGCGCCGCGCCAGCTCGGGGATGCCGATCTCACCACGCCCCGGCAGAGCGGCGTGGACGGCGGATATCTCCTCCCGCAAACCATCAGGCTCCTCTTCCAGCTCCTCCACCTCCACCCCGGCCCACAGATCGTAGCCTCGGGCCAGCAGCCCGGACTCCTCCAATCCGCGGAGCATGATCCCGGCCGCATCCTGCTCCACGCCACCCAGGGCCGCAAGAGAACTGAAAGGCGCGTTGACCCTGCCTGCGTTCGCCACCCCGGCGAGCGCCCGGAAAAAAGAACTCACCTGCTCCTCCCCAGCCGAGTTCATCGTGACCAGACGGCGGCGGCGCCCGAGATCCGCGCTGCGATACAGGACGACGCACTCTGATGGCTTGCCGTCGCGCCCGGCCCGTCCGGCCTCCTGGATGTACGCGGGCAGGCTCGCAGGCACGCTGGAGTGGACGACGAAGCGCACGTTGGGCTTGTCCACGCCCATGCCGAAAGCTATGGTTGCGACGACCACGGGAAGTTCATCCGTCATAAACCGCTCCTGAACGCTAGAGCGTTCGGCGGGCCCCAGCCCCGCGTGGTAGTGGGCCGCTTCGACGCCGGATCTCCGTAAGCCCGCAGCCAGTTCCTCGCATTCCTTGCGCGTGGTCGCGTACACGATGCCCGGTGGTGGAGAGCGACGTATCACGTCCAGTATCAGGGGCAGCTTGCTCTCTTTTTTCTTCGCCTCGACCACCCGGTAGGTGAGGTTCGGCCGGTTGAAGCTCGTCACCACCACCTCAGGTGAGCGCATCGCGAGGGAGCGCAGGATGTCATCGCGCACACGCGGCGTGGCGGTCGCGGTCAGGGCCAAGACCGGCGGGCTGCCGAGGTCCTTGATCACGCGCGGCAGGAACAGGTAATCCGGGCGGAAATTGTGTCCCCATTCCGAGATGCAGTGGGCCTCGTCCACCACGAAGAGCCCGACCCCGGCCCGCCGCAGCACAAGCACGAACTCCAGCGACCGCAGCCGCTCGGGGGCGACGTAGAGCATCTTTATCTCACCGGTGCGAACCTTGCGCTCCACTTCCCAGCGCTCTTCGGGCGAGAGCCCCGAGTGGAGGGTCGCGGCCTCCGCAACGGCGCTCTGGAGGAGGGAGTCAACCTGATCCTTCATCAGGGAGATGAGGGGAGAGACTATCACCGTCAGGCTCTCCTGCATCAACGCGGGAACCTGGTAGCAGAGGCTCTTCCCACCGCCGGTCGGCATGACCGCCAGCGTGTCCCGTCCGTCGAGGACGGCTCCTATCACCTCTTCCTGGCCCGGACGGAACGAGTCGAAGCCGAATATCTCCTTGAGCACGTTCAGCGGCATGAGGCTATTCTAGCCGGTCAGCTTCAAAGCCTGGTGCCTACTCCCTGCGCTGTGCCTTGGGGACGAACCTTGGGATAGGTTTGAGCCCCTGTATCCTGCCGGGAGGTGCGTCGCTCTCTTCCGGCTCCCGAGAACGGGGCGGCCCTTCCTCGGCGGCGTCGAGCAGGGCATCGAGAGCACGCCGGATCTCCACGCGTGTCCGGTAGTAGGCGATACGGAACACGAAAGCCGGCAGGGCAAGCGTCGGGAGCACGCCGAGGAAGAAAATGGGGCTCTGGAACCCGGCCAACACGAAGAGTATCGCGAGCGTGGCCCCGAGTATGAGGCCCAGCGAGAAATATTCAGCGCGCTGGTTGGAGGCGTCCGTAGTGAGGTTGGCAGCGCACCGTCCATCATCCAGTCCTTCGACCCGCAATTCCACAGATTGCGTCTTTAGCAGTGCCCGGTGCCCGGAGAAATCCAGGGCCCGCCGCACGGCGCCCACCAGATCCCCCGAATCGAAGAGAGAGCTTGCCTCGGTTCTACGCCTGAGCTTCAGACCCTGTTCCACGCGAAGCATGGACTCCAGGTGCTCACGCGTCTGCTCCGCCGGATGGTCTATGTCGCGGATAGCCCGGAGACGGGCCGGGCCGTAAAACTTCCTGGTAATGGTGCGTGGCTCGGCGGTCTTCTCCGACGCGAGATCCCACATGGCCCTCCGCACGTGGCCTTCGGAGATGCCGGCGGCGGAGGCCACCTGTACGAGCACCTTAGGGGAGACGGACGGCGCCTCTTCACCGGCATGCGCCCGGCCGCGGGCGCTCAACTCCGAGGCGCGGCGCAGTATCATCTCGACCTCCGCAGGGCTCAGGCGTTTTTCTACTTCATCCGCCATATCGGAGCGTGATTCTACAGCTTCTAGAGGCGCTGGTCGCGCTGCGAGGTGATGGACAGGATACGCGGCGTATCCCGCAGATAAGACCAGCCGGAGATGATCGTCAGGATCGTCGCGATCAACATCACCCACCACCCGATATCCGATATCACCAGGCGCCATCCTTCCCCGTTGGGAAGCCCGATCAAGAGCAGTAGGATGGCGAGGCTCTGGGCGTTCATCTTGGCCTTGCCCCAGCGGTTGGCGGCTATAACCTCTCCTGCTTCCAGGGCGACCATCCGCAGGCCCGTCACGGCGAACTCCCGGATGACCATGATCGCGGCCATCCACGCGGCCATCGACCCTTCGTCAACGAGGGCGAAGAACAACGAGACTATGAGCGCCTTGTCTGCGATGGAGTCCATCAGTTTGCCGAACCCGGTGACCTGCTTGCTCCGGCGGGCAAAGATGCCGTCGAAGTAATCGGTGAGGATCGCCAGCACGTACAACACGACGCCCACGGTCCTTGCACCCGGAAACGGCAGATACAGCACGACCATTATTGGCGCGACCGCGATCAGGCGCGCCAGAGTAAGCTGGTTGGCGAAGTTCATGCCCATCTCGTAACCTGCCTCTTCTCCCTGGACCAAGCTAACGTAGCACCTTTCACGCCTCGTCTCAAGGTCTGCCGGATCGTCGGCGCCAGCCTACTCGGCGGATGAACCCCGAATCTGGGCTATGGTCGGGCGGGAAATGAGTTCGAGGAGCCAGTCGATTATCTGGCGCAGCCGGTTCTGGGGACTGTCGAGCTGGCTGACGTAGTAGCCCCGCCAGAACAGGGCCGCCAGGAACCCGCTGAACTTCACCCCGAGCGCATCGTTGACGGCGAACTGGCTGCCGAGGTCTATGAGCTGGCCCCTGGACCTGTAGCGGAACGGCTTGATCTCCCCCCCGTCTATCCTGGCGAGCAGGTTTTTCGCGAGGGCCGCACCCTCTTTGACGGCAGCCTGGGCGTTCGGGGGGACGAAGCCGCCCTCACCGTCCGGGATGGTGGCATTGTCGCCTATCGCCCACACGTGATCGTAACCCTCGACGCGGAAGTATTCGTCCACCTTCGCCCCCCTCGTCTTCTCGACGAGCGGGATGCCGAGGTCGGCCAGTTTGGAGTTCGGGCGCGAACCGGCGGTCCAGATCACGTTCTCGGATGAGATCTTGTTCCCATCCTTGAACTCGACGTAGTCCTCCGTGACCTCTTCGGCGAGGGTGTTGGTCAGCACCTCTATCTCGCGGGCGGCGAGCTGCCCTCGGGCCACCCTCCGAAGGCCGGGATCCAACTCCGGCAGGATGTGCGGCAGCGCATCCACGAGGAATATCCTGAAGCGGTGGGGGCTTATGCTGGGGTACTCAGGTCCGAGGACCTCGTGGATCAGGACGTGCAACTGCGCTGCGGTCTCCACGCCGGTTGCCCCCGCGCCTATAACGACGAAAGTGAGTTTGGATTCGTCGACCTCGCCGCTCTCGAGCGTAGCCTCCTCGAAGCGTTCGATCACCCGGTCCCTTATCGTCACCGCATCAGTGATGCCTTTGATGGGGATTGCGTAGTCCTCGACCCCTGGTATACCGAAGAAAGAAGGCTGGGCTCCCAGCGCAAGTACCAGCTCATCGTAGGGAAAATCGTGGCCGTCAGCCCGGACGACCTGGTTCTCGAAGTCTACGCTTTCGACCTCGGCCCGTCTGAAGCTGGCGCCCATATGTATCAGCGTACGCCTGAGCGGTTGGGCGATGTTTCTTGCTCCCACGTCGCTTGAGACTACGCCCGGTACCATCGGCCAGAAGGTGAGATAGTTGTCCCTGGCGATAAGCATGACTCCCACATCGTCGCGGCCCTTCGTCTTCTCGCAGATATTCTTGGCCACGTTGTACCCCGCGAAACCGCCGCCTAGAATCAAAATTCTGTGCTTGAAATCCTGGAAGCGCGGCTTCTCCCACGGTGCGTACCGTGGCTCGGAAGTCATGGCCCAACGCAGACCCCCAGCCGCCAGCGCCACGCCACCCAACGCGAATCCCACCCTCTTCAATGCCTTGCCCATATGAAAATCCTCCCGGTGTTGGCCCGTCACGTCCCACGGAGCCCGAACTCCACAGGCATCTCACGACTCACGAGGACGATTGTACCCAACAAAGCAACGTGCCCAACTTCGCTAGGTGGGGAAGGTTAGAACTCGCCTACCGCCACCGTAACCGTGCGGCTGCGGGGTCCATCGAACTCCGCCAGAAAAACGCCCTGCCAGCGTCCGAGAGCGACCTCACCGCCCCGCACCAGCAACGTCTGCGACTGCCCGAAGAGGCTCGTCAGAAAGTGCGAGTCGCTGTTGCCCTCGGCGTGCTCGAAGCGCACGTCCAGGGCATCCAGGAAAGCCCGCGACGCGGCGGCCAGATCCCGCGGCACATCCCTGTCGTAATCTTCGTTTACCGTCACGGCGGCGGTCGTGTGCGTGGAGGAGATTATGCAGAGACCGTCCTGCACACCTGCTTCGCGTACGGCGCGTTTCACCTTATCCGTGATCGATACGAGCTGGTAATGTTCGCCCGTTTCAACGGGTATGTCCGCAGTTTTCATTCAACGCTCCTTCCAATGATCCTGTTCCGTCCGGCAGCCAGTGAACTTTCTAGACCCCAAGAGCCTCCGGTAGATCCGCGATGCTCTCCAGAACGAGGTCCGCGCCCGCGCGCTCCGTGCCCGGACGGTATTTTCCCGTCCGAACCTGGAAGCCTTTCAGACCGGCGTCCCTCGCCCCGTCCACGTCGGACTCGGGATCGTCACCAACCATAGCGACCTCGTGGGGCGTTAGGCCCATCTCCCGCAGGGCGAGCTCGAAGAAGCTCCGCTCGGGCTTGCCGACGACCGTCGCGGTCTTGCCTGTCGCATACTCCAGGGCAGCAACGAACGGGCCAGCATCGAGCGAGAGGCCGTCACTATGCTGCCAGTAGCGGTTCTTCTGCAAAGCCAGCAGTTCAGCGCCATCCATCAAGTAACGGAAAGCCGTGTTGAGCTTCGCGTAGTCGAACCGGTCTCCGATGTCCCCGACCAACACGTAGTCCGGCTCTTCATCAGAAAGAACGACATCGCCGAGGTCTTCCAGAAGCAATTCGTCGACCAGCGGGAAACAGGTCTTGCCCCGAACCAGGGCCACCGCAGTCCTCGCGAGGGTCAGGATCTCCTTCTCCCCCACGTCGAAACCCAGGGACAGGAGATTCTCGTACACCGCCCTGCGGGGCTTGCGGGTGGTGTTCGTGACGTAGCGGAGCGTCAGACCGGCGGAGTCCAGGCGTTCGAGGGCCTCGCAGGCGCCTTCAACGGGCGTTGCCCCAACGTACAAGGTCCCGTCGAGGTCTACGAGCAGACCTGTGATCTCCATCCGCCCATGATAAACGTGCGCTATCGCCGGGACTACCCGGCTTGCGGAACGGTATCCAGCGACTCCCAAAGATAAAAGCAGGCGAGCGTGCGGTGTGGCTGCCAGGGCTCTGCGATCGCGCGAAGCTCATCCGGGTTCGGCATCGCTTCCAGCCCGTAGGTGCGTTCGACCGCCCGCCGAATGCCGAGATCGCCGACGGGTAGAACGTCCGGGCGCTCGAGGTGGAACATAAGGAACATGTCGGCGCTCCACGGTCCGAGGCCCTTGACGGCGGTGATCCTCTCCGTCACCTCGTCGTCAGCGAGATCACCGAAGGCTTCGAGGTCCATCTCCCCGGAGATGATGTGGTCCGCAAGATCACGCAGGTAGCGGATCTTGGGCCGCGAGAGGCCGGCGGCGCGCAACTGGTCTTCGTCGGCAACTAGAAGCTCTTCCGGGGTCGGTGGACGGGCGCCGAAGATTGTGGCGAGGCGGTTGTAGATGCTGCGGGCGGCTTTGGTGGAGAGTTGCTGGCCCACTATGGTGCGGACGAGGGCGCCGTATGCGTCGTCCGGGCGCCCGCGGCGTCTAGCTTCGCGATGGAGAGGCCCGATGCGGCTGACAAGCGCGGACATGATCGGGTCGGCGCATGCCGCCAGATACCGGAAGCCTGCGTCGCCGGCGGGGTACACGGGCTTCTCTGGTTCTGTCCCGGTGGATTTCAGATCAGCGGCCGAAGAACAGTTTGGCGGCGGGACTCATCATCTCCGGGCTCCACATGGGCTCGAAGGTGAGCTGGGCGTTCACCGTCTCCACGCCCTCGATGGAGAGGGTCTCGGTCTCGACCTGCTCCTGGATGAGATCCCCAACCGGGCACATCGGGCTCGTCAGGGAGAAAGTCACGTCGATGTGACGGCCATCGTCGTGGACGCCAACGTCGTAGATCAGACCCAATTCAACAAGGTCCATCCCGATCTCCGGGTCGATAACGTTCCTCAGCTGATCCGTCACTCGCTCCTCGGTTACCACCGCTTCACCTCTTTTGATCGTCTGTGTTCCACCTTCCAATTGTAAAGCGGGCAGCGAGCTTTTCCACTTTATCCGTTCCTGGCTCCCCCTGGCCGGATCGGGGAACCGAAGGCTGTATACTGCGTGCCGACTGTAGAAGGAAGAAAGACCACGACTATGGTCCTGGCAGGACTCGGGGTGCTGGGGTTGCTGGCGATTCCGGCGTGGCTCGGTGTGCTTGCTGTCGGAGGCGAAGAGAATCCCACCTGGCTGCCGCTGGAGAACTATGGCATCACGGAGTACAAGGTTCTCGATTCGGATGTCTCTAACAGCGGCCTGCGCGCCGCGGACCTGACGGTTTCGAGCGGCGATGCTTCGTCGCCGGAAGAATACCGGGACATAGCACGGAGCATATAAGAAGACGAAGACTACAGGGACATGGATTACATCAGCATCCTCTTCATCAGAAGGCTCTCTGGCGATCTTCCGAAATTCGTGGCGGCTGTAGCACTCACTGATCCGGGACGCAATCAGGTGGGCGGAATCCAGGATAGGCCCATGTATGGCAGCAAGAACGGCGATGGCGTGTACCTCTACGAGTTCCCCGAATAACGCTTCAGAAATCCAGGCCCGCAGGCTGAATACGCGAAACTTCATAATCTACTCAAAGCATTCTGGTTAATTCTTTGTTACATCTAGTACGCTTATCCACCGTTTGCCCTATTTAATCCACAACATGTTGTGGATAACTCCCTTTTGCCACGCTTACGCCACCCTACAGCGTGTTGCGATGAGGATGGGCCGCATGGGATCATGGGCCGATGAAAGCGTACTCAGAAGACCTGCGTCGGAAGATCGTGGACGCTATAGAGCGGGGCATACCCAAGGCCCAGGCGG